>Ga0268246_10000319_pt1 | contig 22954 bp, 25 predicted proteins | sample AgamicOrSfe_FD_200242 | JGI IMG/M metagenome (GOLD analysis project Ga0268246, IMG submission 200242) | Agave microbial communities from Guanajuato, Mexico - Or.Sf.e (v2) (version 2) | ecosystem: Host-associated > Plants > Phyllosphere > Phylloplane/Leaf | place: Guanajuato, Mexico | collected...
GCTTCTTGAATATGCTGTCAAAGCTTTCGCGATACTCATCAGCAAGGAAGATGTTGTGGGCGGTGAGTTCCGGAATCTTCTTATCAAGTGCCCAGTAGAATGATATGCTGCTACACGATGCTTTGCGTGTGTCGAGCGATTTAGCATAACTGGAATGGGGAAGGAGGTTCTTGTAAGCATATACAAGGTCGGCATTACAGACCACGACGTCTGCGGACAGTTCCTCTTCAGAATCTAAGACCACTCCTGTCGCTGTCTTTCCATCAGCAGATAGCTGGACTGCTTTCACAGATGTCGAGAAGCGGTATGTGACGCCCAATCTTTGACCAATCTTGACTAGAGTGTCCGGAATCTGCGAAACATGAGCTGAGGTCTAGAACCAGGACAAATACACTCACTCTGTGGAAACCACCTTCCGGATACCATATCCCCTCTGCCAATTCGGTATACTGTAGCAAACTATACGTTCCTGGCGCATCAAACGGACTCATACCCATATACATACTCCCAAATGTGAAGACTCTTCGTAGTCTTTCCGTCCAGAAGTACTTTGACGCTCTGCTGTAAATGCTCTCAAATGGATGTAACTCCAGTAGATGCGGCAGGAAGCTCAGTCTTAGCATGTTGAACAAACTCGTAAAGTTCTTATGTAGCACCTCCCGTACACTGATCTCATAATGCCGATGTGATTCTTGCAAGAATGACAGGTATCTTTCGAATCCATCCTTGCCCTCCCATCGCTCAATCTCCGGCTTCAGTAGCGCAAGGTCTGAAGACAGACGGAACCTCTCTCCGTCGCCAAACCAGATGTTATAGTTGGGTTCGCATTTGAGCAGTCGCACTTGTTCAGCTTCTAGGGATGTGCCAAGATCTTCGAAGCATTCGTGGAATAGGTTGGGAAGGAGGAGGAGGGAGGGGCCTTGGTCGAATCGCTAGCACAGAACAGAGTCAGCAAAAGATGATGTGCTGGGGTAGTAGAGCATACGTAGCCGTCATGATGTAGCAGACTACATCGTCCGCCGGAGAAGTTGTTCTTCTCTAGCACTGTAACCTGGAACCCAGCTTTTGCTAGACGTGCTGCAGTGGCAATACCACCAACGCCGGCGCCTGGATCATATTGTTTAGTAAATTTTAGGCGTACATGTGAAGATACATACCTATTACAATGGCCGTGCGATCAGTCTTCGTCATATGTGGGAGAGTGTGGGTTTGTAAGTTGTTGTAGCAGTCAAGATGATCTACGGTACTCAAATGCATCTGATGTTTTGCGATGCACATCATCATGCAGATCACGTTTGGGCTTGACTCGTGGACAGAATACAACAATAAAGCAATATATACAAGGGGGTATCTAGGTACAAAAGTATGAACAGTCTCTTCTACGGCGTATTCAGCGCTCGCCATGCGACTTTCATCCTCCTCAATTTGGGCACTGTAGCCCTTCCAGCCTTGACTTGGTAAGTCTCCTGTCTTAAGACACGGCCAATCTCCATGTAGCTATCGACAGCTACTCGCATAGGTCCTCTGGCTGATGATGGCAGCTCTCCAATCGTACCACGCGCAGCATTGTAGAGTCTGAATGCTTCATCCAGTAGTCTCGTTCTTAGACGACCCAGTGCAGCGCTCTGAGGCTGCCTGAGCACATCTTCTGGTGCAATGCCTTCAGCCTTTAGCCACTCTGTAGGAATGTACACTCTCTTCAGAGCAGCATCCACCTGAATATCTCGTGCAATGTTGACGATCTGCAGAGCAATGCCCATCTGGATGCCGGCTTCTCTAACGCGCAGCTGATCTGCCATAGGTGTGGATGGTGCCTCGTGATGAAAGACCAACTCGATACAGAGATCCGCTACTGTGCTTGCAACACATCTGCCATACTCCTCGAGATCGTGCTGCGCGCTGATTGGCCAGCTTCCGCGACCTGATGCGGCACTCTCGAAGAGCAGATCCATCTCGAAGCCACGCAATAAGTCGTATAATGGTTGCTTCGCAAGGTAAGCTGTTGGCAACCGAATCAAAGCCTGCCGTGCTTCCTCAGGAAAGGCTTTCTCCACATATGCTACCACTCTCTCACTGGCCTGCTTGTCATCACCGTAATTGAGATCCAGGAATCCCTTCAGCAACCGAATGTTGGTAGTCGCTTCCTCCAGATTGTTCGAGTTGTCAATCAGATCATCCGCTACTCGACAGAACGAGTACAGTAATATCAGATCGCCTCGAAGCCGACCACTGAACGCTGAGCTCGCCAAATAGAAACTGCGGCTTTTCTTCTTGAGTCTTGCCACTGCCTGCTGGAATCCTTCAATCCGATCACTGTCGTAGGCTGACTCGGGTAGCAACAGTGCATTGACTGCGGCTATTGGCGAAGGATATCGAGCAGGATTGGGAAACAAAGCCGGGAAAGCTTCCATGATGGTGATCGCATTGTCGAACGCAACCTGGCCAAACACAACAAGCATATTGGTCATAAGGAAGAAGAATGCTTCCTCAATATCCAAACCCTCCCAAACATGAATTCCATATTTTGTGCCATGCTCAATCACCCACGTCCCACGTCGTAGGGCAAAAGTGTCTACTAGCCAAAGGTAGAGTGTCGGCACTAGCACGGGCACCAGAATGTTGCTTGCAGGGATGTGAAGCATGAATTTGTGAGACAGTGTCCACAGTAGTAGCAGAAAAGGGAAAGCCCAAACGATTATCAGTCCCATGTATGTTCCCACCCCGCCGCTCTTGATAAGTTGTACACCTTTCCAGATCGATGCTGCGAAGACGACTTGAACTAGTGGTCCGAGTGTTTTGAGCCCATTACTAGAGCGCTTGTGTGGAAGGTATGCTGGGTAGAATGTTGGTCGCGAGAAGATTATGTAGAGTAGAGAGACATCGTATGTTTGGATGAAGAAGAAGAACAGCTCTTCAAGAGGAATGCTGAATAAGGTGGGCCCGAGTACAGCATCTGGTGGGTAGCTCCATATTCGACGACGGATCAAGTAGCTATCCCAAGGTATCGTTGATACTACGGCGATCTAAGGAGACAAGCGTCAGTGTCGTCAACGAGCAAGTATCGCCGAGGTTGCTTACAATGACCAGAAAGCAGATGCGGTAGACATCGAGGCGCGAGAAGAGCGGCTTGTACAAGAGTGTGAGGATGATGGCCGGCGGTATGGTATATTGCAGATGGACGAGCGCATAGTCTAGACCCATTGTGGAGGAGTATACGGTGATCGGGTCGATGTTATATGTACATTATGTCGTGGTTGCAGCGTGCGAACGATCCTCCCGCCAGCTGGATATATGAGATGAGTTGATGCGCCGCGAAGGGCGAGAAGAGGTCGGGGGTCGAAGACGACTAGGGTGATGGCGGGATAGGCGTTCGACGACTAGGCAGCCGCAGGGAATCAGGTCAAATGAGTGTGGTGGTGCGAGCGAGCTGCGAATTGAGTTGTTGCTGCTCTCGCACTCTGACGAACTCTGTCATCCTGTTTCTCTTACCGTCTCAACCGGTCCCTTTCCGGATTGTGATGGCCGTTTCATACTCATTACTCGCCGGAACCTGTTTTTGCGGTCGTGGTGGAGTCGGGCTTGCAGTGACGCAGATCAAACCAGATTTGAACTTTCGCCTGCATCGGATCGAACCATGCTCTGAAGGTACTCTTCAGCATCATACAACAGAATAGCAAGACATCATGGCTCTAGTTCAAGACTAACACGCAAGCACAATGTTGATCATATAGCTCTCGAGCCGATCCATAACCACTCGAGCAGTGTCTACTTAAGGACCTCACAGCAAAAGATGCCGTTCTCGCAGCCAGACACGGTGCTTGGCAAGAGGAAAAGAAACACCATCATTGAGAAGACACCCCATCCATACCTTGCTGGGAACTTTGCACCTCTCCACGATACAACGTCACTCACTGCTTGCAATTACTCTGGCACGATCCCCACAGAGCTCGCCGGCGGCGAATACGTTCGAAATGGTAGCAATCCAGTAACAAATGAAGATCTTGGTCGAGATGCACATTGGTTCGACGGCGACGGCATGATCAGTGGTGTTTCTTTCGCTAGGAATGCGATCGATGGTAGTGTCAGACCAGAGTTTGTCAATCAGTTCGTCCTCACCGATCTCTACCTCTCCGCCACACCTGGACTTCGCAAACCAATACTGCCGAGTATAGCGACGCTGGTCAACCCGCTTTCCACACTCTTCCAGATATGCCTCAGCATCTTCAGGGCTATATTACTTGTGATACTGTCAAGATTGCCTGGATCAGAGAAGACAATAAAGAAGATCAGTGTCGCGAACACACATATCATATACCACGACGGTCGTGCATTGGCAACATGCGAGAGTGGACCTCCAATGAGGGTCCAGCTCCCAGGACTTGAGACGGTAGGGTGGTTCGATGGTGTCAAGGCCGAGGGCGAGCCTATGACGGAGACGAAAACGAACGAAGCGAGCTTCGGTGGTGAAGGACTCCTTAGCTGGATGAAAGAATGGACCACAGCACACCCGAAAGTCGACCCGCAGACGAACGAAATGGTTCTGTTTCACTCGATGTTCCTGCCGCCATTCGTGCACTACTCTGTGATCCCGGCAACCAGGGACGTGCCAGCGACTGTAATAAGTCCTCAAAAACGTCTAATCAGCAAGCCGGTAGCTGGAGTGTCCTCAGCCAAGATGATGCACGACTTCGGCGTGTCCTCAAAGCACACTGTCATTATGGATTTGCCTCTGTCCCTTGATCCGCTGCAACTCGCTAGAAATAAAGCTCCAATTATGTACGATCCATCGAAAGCATCAAGATTTGGTATCTTTCCACGGCACGAGCCGTCGAATGTGCGGTGGTTCAAGACATCAGCATGTTGTATCTTCCACACGGTCAACACCTGGGATGTCAAGGACAAGGCAGGCATAGTAGAGTCAGTAGATATGCTAGCATGTCGGATGACATCCGCGAGTCTAGTCTTCAGTGCAGGGAATATAGCTGCACCAGAAGCCACAGGCATTCAGATCGCTGCTCCATCGCCAAATACTACACTATCGGACTCTTATGAGAAGGGCCCTCTACTCGAATCTCCTGGCATCGAACGAACGGGGTTTGCCTGGGATAACGAGTCCGTCTCAAGCAATCTCTCAGACGAAACATTGCACCCCCTGGCAGAAGACAACCAATGCAGTCTCTACTATTACTCCTTCAACATGTCATCCAGCCAGAACACCATCGCTCACCAATGGTCACTTAGCACACTGACTTTCGAGTTCCCCTCGGTTGCCCCATCACGAGAGATGAGTAACGCGCGCTACGTCTATGGCTGCACAACAACAATGGGCAGTTTCAACACAGCATTAGGCAAAGCCGCCAAAATCGACGCTCTCGTCAAATTCGATGTCAAGACGCTTATTGCACGCGGTAAAGCCAACCCACCTGCAAGCATCACAGGTTGTGTAGACGAGCGGAGCATTGCCGAGATCATGGCAAGTGCTGACCAGGACGTGAACAATGGGAAGAGAGACACTATACAAATATGGCGCGCACCACCACATCACTACGCACAGGAACCACGATTTGTGCCGGCGGCTAGCCATAGCCAGAATGATGACGACGAGGATGCTGGATATCTTTTGACTTACATCTTCAATGAGGAGCAGCTCCTGCCCAATGGCGACGCACCGTCGACGGCATATAGTGAGCTGTGGATCATAGACGCGAAGGGTATGAAGGACGTGCTGTGTAAAGTGCAGCTGCCACAACGTGTGCCATATGGTCTGCATGGGAGCTGGTTCCCTGAGAAAGCGATTGCCGAGCAAAGGGAGGTGGAAAGTTACAGACGCAAGCAAGATGATGGCCAGAAGAAGACACGGAAGTGGACTGAAAATGCTGGAAGAGCTGTCAGTAATGCTGTCGTGAAGGCCATTGGGGGCTGAGAAGTCTGGCAAACCAATGTCGTTGATGCGGCAACGGAAGTACATACTACGTACCTTAATGTATAATGCTAATCCCTGAACGAGTGTCCCTCTTGTCTCGTGACATGCCTGATATTGCATGCTCAGTAACATTTGCCCCTGGCTTGTGGAAACATTCGAGGAGGCATAGGAGGTATTCGAAGGTTGAGCAGGGTGGAGACCAGTGCAGGGGCTGGAACCACTACAACCTCATCACAATATGAGGCAGTTTGCTTGACCAGGTCGATGAACTTGGAGGAACCGAGCAGGCATCCATGATCCATCAAAGAAGCCTGGAGGCTAAGAGAGTCTGGCAAAGGCAATGGCAGCATAGCAAAGTACTGCACAGTGAGGTATTCCTACCCCACACCACGATTCTTCGCCAAAGGTACAGGACTGCTGTACTGGATCGTACCGAGACTCCGGTACTAAGTCGAGCTTGTGCGACAGACATACTGCTGTGATGTACAACCTTCGAGCCGAGGCGTGTCGAAGGATCGTGCCGCTATGTCGTGCTCAAATGCGTGCGTGAGGCTCGTCGTCGCTCGAGCACATATCGTTGTCGTTTAGCTCGAACACATCGTGGTCGTTCCGCTAGTTTATCGTCGACGTTGGAGTGCGGCTCCACTGTACTGTATCCTACTGTTGCTCGCACGCTGCAGGCAGGACTATCAGCGATGATGGTAACGGTAACTCCTTGGTTCCAAGTATGCCACTGTCGCACAACACATGACACGGCTTGGGTGTATCAGAGTACGGCTATACCTCCGCTCTATCAATCGAATGAATAGCAGCATTGCATGAAAAGAAAGTATAAATCAGCCGTGGTGACACGAAAGACGATGAGGTCTGTATCGAGTTCATACACTCCTGCCGTCCCGGGCTCCAATCGCCCGCATGAACTGTGGAGCCCGGTCTTGGCACTTCCCTTTGCTCGCACTTCACCCTACTGCATGTCTCACATTGCAATCCTCCCTCTCGGTCGTGTGATCGTTTCGAGACACGTTGTCCGCTCTCTCCTTGCCTGCCACAACGCCGCTTTACCGCATTTTCGGCGCTCCGTATGCACGACCCCCGCCTTTGTGCGACGTGTGAATTCCTCATGGCGTGGAAGGCGTAGCACTTAGTTCACCTTGCATACAGAATACTCGCTATTGGCACGATGATAGCGATCGGGGAGGCCAGGTGCGGCTGGTCATGAGTTAGGCAATGGATGTCCGAGAGGAGGGTGTCTCGGCGACAGGGTGGTGGATATAAATGAATGCGACTTCCCGCTGCAGAATCCGAATCTAGTAGGAACGAGAGTCGAGCCTTGTTTAATTTGACCTGCACCTACTAGCTGGCCTCATTTTCTCTCGTCGACGTCTAGACTACTATTTCCACCTTACTGAGAGAGTGTCAAACACTGCTATACAGTCATCCAGCCAGCTTCAGTTCTAGGCCGCCTTACCGGTGACAGCACCTATCTCAGCCCGTCTAGGCCTGTCTGCCTGGCAGATAACAGCTGAGCCTCGCGCTACCATGTCTATACCTCACTACAGCTTGTTCCCGCACTCACGCCACGTCGATGTTATGCAGACGGCATATCAGCCCCAGGGTAACCCTGACCACGTCCCTGCATCTGCTGTTATCAAGCAACAACCACTCGACGGAATGGGAGTCCTCGCAACCACCACCAGTGATAGCATGCTGCTTCCAACAACGATTGGCACATCCTCACGTCGCTCAACATGTCGTCCTGAGGCACAAGTCTTGCCTAGTCGGGGCTCAATGCTCCCATCCTTGACAACACTATCCCCTTCTCGACCTCCTCCACGACATCACAAGAGCAAGTCGGCACCAAATGTGCGACCGAGACCATCAATTCAAGGCCCTTCCTCTTCGACCCAGAATATCGTACTGGAATCACCTCTAGCGCCATCGCCCGCACCACTGATCAGGCGGAAGACTGTGACGAATAAGCAGTCAGAGACCGGCTTAGTACTCAACGCCACTCCAGCACTAGAGCCTCTTCCACGATGGTCACCATACTACTGCTCGAATCCAGATGCCGAAACGCCGACAAGGAGGGCACGCAACTCGACCTTGCCCAACGACAAACGAAGTTTCGGTGCAAGGGCTGTGGCTGCTGGCATGGTACCTCCGTCGTTGGTACCCAACGATCAGCATCGTACCTGCGATAGTCCGACCGTCACGTCGCCTATGACACCAGTGGCAAAGGAGAAGCGTGGGCTATTCAGAAAGTCCAGGTCGTTTGGCATGCTTCGACGAAGCACCATTTCACACGAAGACCAGGTCACTGCCTGGACAGTGCCAGTACCTCCACTTCCTGTCACTCCGCATCACCTACCGCTTCCCACTCCAGCCTCTCCGATGTCGATGTCACATACAATCGACAGGTCGCAACACCGTCTTCCAAGTGATATCACCACACCAGCCAGAACTCGACCACACCTCGATCTGTCAACCACTCCGCCTCCTCTAATATTACCAAGCAGCAGTGATGCATGGTCTCCAACTTCAGTATCACCTTCGTCACCCACGCCCACTTTTCTCAACCAGCAAACCTACTTCCTCTCATCTCCGCCCATACCACCTCGTCAGAGCTCCAAAAGAGTCGCGCCCTCATCGGCTGCCCATGACGCACGGGTCTACTTCACCGGAACCTCCGCAGAGCCCATCAACATGGACTCCGGCGAGGACCTTGCCTCCTCACCCTCATTCTCACTTCGCACCACAGCGTCTGACGTCGATAGCCGTAGCTTCGACTCACGAATGCTCTACGGCGCTTCGCCGTCAGCATCACTCGCATCCGTTGCGAGTACACTACGGTCCAGAGGCCGAACCAAGTCCCACAGCGCTAGTGGCCAGCTGCGGAGCCCACGAAAGCAGAGATTACCAAGCCGATTGGACATGCCTTTGCCGCCACTTTCTCACTCGCCGCCATCGTGCTTGCCGCCAAGTCGACCAATTCCGCCTATTCCTGTGGCATCGACCACGGCGGCACCAGTCGTCCTGTCCGTCACAAACACACCAATTCCAGCACCTGGCCCAGCCACTGCTACTGCTACCGCTCCTTTTCCTTCTACCAATCCAACCCCGATCAACTACAACCTCAGACGTGCCGCGTCTGACGCACCAGCACCAGCTCCGGCGCTGCAATCCTACTGGGATACAGATGCGGATTCTGTTGTCAATACGCCAAAGTCACGGCCCAGCTCGATGCCAATATGGCGCAAAGTCAAAGCGGGGCTGCATTTGGCGAAGAGGAGCTGGGAGAAGGGGATGAGTGGGAATGGCGGGGCCAGTCTGAGTGTGAGTGGGAGCGTGAGTGGAAGCTTTAGTGAGAGCAGCGTGAGTGAAGAAGAATGTGGACGTGATGGCACAAAGAAGCGGATGGGAAGAGAGGAGGCCGGAGCGTGGTTCTTTTGAGGTCGGGATGAGGGTGACGGAAGACATTGGAGGGGATTGAGATTGGGAGAATGCGAGGAAAAGCTCCTGTAACGGTTACTGCTTCTTTCGGTTCACTCACGGCCGCATATGGTACATCTGGCGAAGCGCATAGGACGCTCGCATTCCAAACCTTTCCCTTTGACCTTCGACCTAGGATACTGTGGTCTCGTTGTGCAATGATGTAGGCTTGATCATCTGGATGCTTTTGGAACACTTCGTCGTGCATGCAGATAGTGAAAGCTCGTCAAGACGTAAAGATGCTTGCATACTCTATCTACTGTCGCTATCTATGCTGTACAAAGACCTTTTGAGGTGAGACGAACTGAAAAGAGCGTGTTCCGTACACGTCGTGAAGTGAGTGAAAAGGGGCGACGTGCAGTCCGACCCACTCGAATTCCCAGAGCAAGCTTCACCACCGAGCCATCCCTTCAACATCTTCTTGTATCAATGCTCAAACTGCCACACTAACGAACTGTCCAACGCCAGGCACACCGTCAACGAGAACATACAATACATATGGTCCTGGCGGCGCGACATTACCATTTGGCGGCATGGTCACCGTCAGCGTCTGCTCCTGCGCACCGGCCTGCCAGCCGGTCGTGTCGAGCATGACCATTCGCTGACCCATGTGGACACTATGCGTGATGAAGCCGCCGTAGTATAGAGCGACTGTGGGCGACTGTCCATTGGTTGGGCTTGTGAAAGATAGTGTGAATGTGCTACCATCTGGGGTGAGGTCCGTGCTGGAGAGGACCATCTTCGTGGGTCTGTTGTTTGCGTTTGCGCCGGAGAGGTAGGGCGGTGTGTAAATCTCGACTTGGAACTCGGTGACGAAGCTGTGGATGTGACGTGTCAGTATATTGATCTGAGAAGTGCCGAGAACTTGGTTAATGTCAAACTTACGGGTTCTCTGCACTGGCCACAAGAACTGGCTGTTGGATCGGGTTTGAGCCAGCTATCATGATCGTTCCATCCAGAAGCAGCAATGCAACACTATGATACAGTCGAGGAATTGTTGAGCTCGGGCCTGTAGAGAAGCGCTGTCCGACTGGTTGAGAAGGATCATAGATCAAAACCTCATAAGCTGGATCAGCTCCAAGACCGAAACCTGTCGCGGTCAGTATAGAGGTCATTGTGATCGTGATCATGCAATATCCATACCTTGGGCACCTTGCGAGCAGCCATTGAGCCAGATCACTGTACCATCAGGCAAGAGTGTACCTTCAACCATTGTTCGACCTTCGGGCATCGATTCAAGCTCCCAGGCAGGAGTATCAGACAGAGGCTGGATACGTCCGCAAGAAGCATCTGCCGGCGATGTGATATCCTGATAAGCACCTCCACCACAAATGACGATGTCTGGGGCGTAGCCATTTGAGCTACTCAACGGCAAAAGTACAGAAGAACCAGTGTTTGGGTATGTTCGATAGTCTCCAGGAAGATCCGGGAATGTCTTGACTGTCGAAGCAGTGCCCACGTTGAAGATCTCGGACGACTTGGAGACGAACACGAAGAGTGTGCCATCGTTCAAGACGTGCAGAAATGGATACATGTAGTACGGTTGATTCTTGACCAGGATGTCCATGTCTACGCACACTCCTCCCGTGACACCTTGAGCATTGAGGATCTCATAGGTAGGGTTGTTGTTTGCCTGCACGGCCGGGTCGAGGCCATTAAGACTTCCAGATGCGACAAAAATTGTGCCATCAGGCATGATCTGTTGGAGACATGATTAGCCGAGCAAATCAACAAGAGCCATGCCTATCTTACCTGCACTGAAGCATACCATCGTGCCGTGTTCAACTGGTTGCCAGGCTCATTCCAGGATTCCCCATTGAGACTGGCATCATTGGAAGACCTAGTAAGGTATCTCAAACCTTGGAAACCATCTCCCACAGTCGGGTCGATGAAAGTGAGAGGAGCATTGCCGCCAATATTGAGGAGAGTACCATTGGCCATGAAGATACCACCAGAACAGAAAGCGTTTGTCTTGTAACTGAGTGGCACAGCTTCGTTGGCAATGGGATCATATTCTGCTGAGTACGCATAGTAGCCGTCCGGCAGCATGAGCTGTGTGTAGTTCTCGACTTTGTCAATGAAGATAGCACGGCCATTTTGTGCTAGAGCAACATGCATGGCAGGAACCCCTGATTGACCAACAATAGCAATCGAGCCGGGATTGGAATTCACAGGAGCAGGACTTGGGCCTGGAGCTGCAACACTGGCACCGTTGAGGCAAGGTCCTGATTGACAACCATCGCCGCAATGGGAGGTACTGGATTTTGTGTCAGTCATCTTTCATGGTAATATGCTGAGATCCTCGTACGTATTGCCGCACCAGCCATACATCGAGCAGCAGCTGCCTTTGACCCAATCGCCACAAACAGTGCCGCCATAGGTGCTCCCACATGTTCCATCAGTTGTGACAAGGCCAGTTGCTTCTGGAGCTGCAGCGCTGACGCTCGTCAAGGCTTGTCCCAGGATCGGTTCTCCAACGGATGTCGAAGATACCAGGTGTACCACGTTACTTGTCGGGAAGATGCCAATGAGCGATGTGATTATTGGTGGTGAATTGAAAGTGGACGAAGGAGAACAGCCAGCAAGGCATCCAGTACCGCAGTAGGCATCTGTGTTGCCACTGAATTGGTCAGCTCCAGGTTGTCGCACTGCAAAGTTCGAAATAGGAAACTTACCACCAGCCATATTGCGAGCAGCATGTTCCTTCATATGAAGTGGAATCAGGATCACAAAGAAGTCCGCCGTTCATCGGGCCACATCGTCCATCTGCTGAGAAAGCTCGCTTGATGTGGTGAGTCGATCGATTTGGGGCGTGACAACTGCAACAGATGTGAGTCTCCATCCTGACTCCAGATTGCTGGTTTGGCTGACCTTCCATCGACTTCGCAGATGCGGCCTTTGAGACACCCATTCCAATCAGTCAAAAGAGGATCGCAAGACGGCTCGATCCAAGTGAAGTGAATGTTTGCAAGAGAGAGTCCGAGCAGGCTGATGAAGCACAAGATTGCGCTGAAAGAGAGGTTGACCATGTTGGCCGATGTGTGAGCAGAGCAGGAATGACAAGCAACCAGAGACAAGCAGTCTAGGTCTGAGGCCTAGGAGGAGCGAGAGGATGAGTAACAAGACGGGAGGTTTATTAGGAGATTGTTCGTTCCTGAAGGAGAGAGGAAGAGATGGAAATTGATGAAAGGATGGCAAACACAAATTTGGGCATCGGCCTGCTCGGACAACCGGGTTCGTTGACGAGGCGTTACGTGGGCTAATTTTAGCGTTTTTCCCGAAACAGGCAGTGACGACTGACGGGTTCCCCACATTTAACCTCAAACATTGCTGAAACGAGCTTTCTAACGGTTTTTGGCTACGCAAAGCTGTGTGTTCGCCTGCATATGATCTACAGCATGGCATATATTAGAACTAGTAAAAGTGCTTTCTCATCATCGGCCCACTTGGCTGAACATTACAAGCTTTTTCTGTTGAAACTAATGAATCTTTGCTAGATCAACAAGTTCCAGTCTTGGGTAGCTGCAGCTGCCCGAAGATACCCAGAACATGTCACACGGCCGAGAAGTCTCAAACACCAAGAGCATATATGCAAATACACCCCTTCTCTCTTCAGCGGCCAAACCATCTCCCGCACATCTAAATCTCATCCCGCGGACTCCTCCTCGACCGCACGGCTATGCTTCTTTGCTTCTGAATTTACAGCATAACTCATCCGAAGGCCGCTATTTGCGGCACAGTTACAAGAACCAACTCGACTTGGCCAAGATTCATTTCTGCCAAAGCCTGCGTTCAACTTTCGCGGCATAAACCTGGAATCAGTCTGGTAAGTCAAGGTCTCCCTGCAGCTCGACAGCAATTCTTTTTTCTCTTCACTCTGGACAGTCACTTCAAATTTTTACACATTAGTCACATATGGGATGAGTGCTGTCTTTCTAAAGTCGTTCGCGCCTTTTTTTCGTGAGTTTTGGTTGATAATACCGTTTCAGCTCTCTGTTTCCGTCTCAGATGAAGCTCTAAGATATAAGGTGACCAAAAAAACCCTTTGCCATTACCTTGCTCTTATGGCCAAACGGTCAGAGCTATTGCTGTCGAGCTGGATCAATCCAGCTCATCACCCATGCTAACAGTACCTCAGTTCAATCCTCACTGTTCCCAGATATCTGCGCAGATATCACCTCAATCTTCGGCCCACCACTCCGAACGGCGGCTTCTTGCTGTCTCTGAATTAACATCCCGTCTCACCCTCTCACACTCTACCCAACGGCTTCTTGCTGTTTCTGGTCTCCTTCCTCAGGTGATGATCTATCACACTTGTTCAACTTCTCCACTCGAGTCAATGGCTCATTCTGAAATACAATCCAACAGACATTTCGGTGTCATCCCACGCGCTGCATATCTTTGCGCTCGTCGAAAAACTACATACAATAGACAATTTATGTCAATGGTCGTAGACCAACCTTGACATTCCAGGCGGTTATTACTGCCTTCTGAACTGAAACAGCATCTCCTGATGCGCAAACAGTCAAGTAAGTGAAAGACTTCCAGTCCAGCTCGACAGCAATCTTTTTTGTCATTATTTTTGCTGAGTATTCATGCTTAACATGCTATACTCGTACGTAAGTGTCTCGCCCGTGCTGAAGCTTGCTGAAAAATGTACGCTCAAGTCTGGGCAGCATGTCATCGGCGTCCTCCGCCTTCGACTTCTTCCACCGTACGCGTATTTGCCGCAAGGCAAGGAGCAAGGGTTGATCTGACCGTAACGTTTCCACGTTACCCACAGCTTGCCTTCCGTCCATGGCTCTCATGCTGAATGTGCCCGAGAGCGACGGTCAAGCGGGCTCGTCACCGGAAGAACGAAGAGTCAAGTCTTGCTCGTGGACGCAGACAATCGCGGCACGTTGACATCGTGCATGTCTTGAAGAGCTAGCTGTAGCCGCAGACGCTGAGATACTTGACGTTGATATGTTTCCTACACCCATATTTCCGTCCTTGCAAGAACAGGTTGACGATAATGCTTGTCACTCAGTGAGACTTTAGCACATAATGTCAAAACATCTGTTCAAGCAAACTCTCCACGATGACTCTTCCAGACATTTGTCTGTCGCTGTACAGATCGCCACGAGCTGCTTCACTACATCAGGATATCTCTCCGGTACTCTCCCCGGCTCCCTTTACAGACTTTGGTCCTGTGACTGTACGGAAGATCAAAGCTTGCCCTGTAAACATGAGATCGGGAAACAGGCAGTAACAGAGGCATTGCCCCTATCAAAGTGGCTGTGATAGAGCAACGTGTCATGTCATCTAGCATGTACAACTACAACCTCATAAACCTCTTCGTAACCCTTCGTAGCTCTTCCCCGACCATTTCACATCTCATCAATACAACTCCTTCGGCTGCACGCTCTCCACCCTCACCACCCCCGCCTTCTTCAAGTCCGGGTCCATCTCCATCACATCATCATTGTGCACGACCTTCTCCACACTCTCGACAGCCTGCTCCGCCAACGCCTTATCCTCAAACAAGAACGACAACTCCTCGAGTGTACGACCGGAAGTTTCAGGGTACATGAAAAATATGAAGATAAACTCAAAGAAAATCCAGCCGCAGTAAATGGCGAGGAATTTCCAGTTGATTGCGTTCAGCGCCACGGGGTTGACGTTGTTGGAGAAGAAGGCGCCGATTTTGCCGAAGATCTGTTGGATGCCGATGCCGCGGGTGCGTTCGGCGTAGGGGAAGAGCTCGATGAGGTAGGCTGGAGAGAGTGCAAGTCAGCAGGGGAAAAATGGGGAAAACACATGTTCCTGAACAAGCTTTGTCTCCACGCTGATGATGCAGACGACGAGGGAGGGAGACGGGACTTACTGTATGTCAGAGCATTGTTGCCAAGGTTGTAGCATGGGGCGTAAGCGAAGTAGAAGAAGAGCGCCGCGATCGATGCGGCCTGGTTCGTGGTCTTCATAGCGTGTGCGACCCAAAGTCTCTCGAACGAGATTGTCATGGAGATGAAGACTATGCACATCGTGAGCGCACTCGTCATGAACTGTAAGACCACATTAGCCTCTCTTCTTAGCGTTTCGCAGTACAGAAAGAATCCTACCATGACACGGCGTGGGAACCTCGCCACCAGCAATGCAGCAGTGACGCCGACAATCAGTGACCAACATTGGTTGGCCAGATTAATCCTCGTCTTCGCATAGCTGGTCGTGTATCCCATCATCTGGAACAGCAAGTTCGAGTAGTATGACAGCAGCGTGTTTCCAGACATCTGACCAAAGAGACCAATCATAGCAGCAATCAGGACACGGCGACGCATACCAGGCGTGCGGACCATGTCGAGCCAGGATTGCTTAGCCAGCTTCATCTCCAGCTCGATCGTGGATCGAATCTGAGCCATTTCCGCCTTGACGAGAAGGGAGTCGGTATCTCCTTCGGCGTGGTATTTCACAAGCACTTGGTATGCTTCTTCGTGGCGGTCGCGACTAATGAGCCAGCGAGGTGATTCGGGGATCAGACTGTGTGGTGATGATTAGCAAGAACCATAGGTGGAGAGCTGTGAAACTCACAAGATGAAGCATATTTGGAGCATGCTGGGGCATGCTTGAAGCAGACTCGGGAGTCTCCATGACCAGTTGCCTGCGATCTCTACGGTTCGAAGCGTGATGGCCGCAGAGACGATTGCGCCGATGAAGTATGATGCGTTGAACATTGAAGTCAATGTCGGGCGGTCCTTGGGATGTGCTAATTCACCAACCAAGCTGGAGCCGTTGATGATGGCAAAGACAATGCCGAATCCAAGAACCATTCGCGCGAAGATGTACATGCCTATATTTTGAGAGAAGCATTGGATGATTGCACCAATGACCATGATGACACTGCCGCCAAAGATTGACCATCTTCGTCCAAATCGCTGCATGACCCAGGGAGCAATTGGCACACCTGCGATCGAGCCAAGTTGATAGCATGATGAGATGAAACCCAAAAGAGCAGGCTTGATAGCAGCCTTTCCAGTAGAGTCTTTGTAGCCCTCACCAAAGTCTGCATAGCGATATCAGCATTGAGATCCGCGAGTGATCGCTGACCTGCTTATCTTACATTTGTTGAAAGGTCCAGAAAATTGCTGTTCTCCCGTCAGCTGTCTGTAATCACGAACCCAACACTTAGCCACTCACCAAAGTGTTGATGAGCTGACTGTCAAAGCCGGAAGTCATCTCGACACCACAGCAGCAGAGGAAGAGGTAGATGTACATGACTCTGAGATTGGGCTTCTTGTACCAAGGCACCTTGTCCTCCGCGACCATGCGCGTGAGGACAGGGTCGGTGAGACCAGTGGCTGCGACCATTATGGCTGCTCAAACTAAGGGTCGAGCTGGAAAACTAAGGATCGTCAAGCAGAACGTGTTTCGCGCTGTTAGCACAGAGTCAGAGAAGGAGACGTCGAGAGGTTTGTGAGAGGTCAAGCGTGTACGGTCGGCAGTATAGAGAGCTGCGGAGCGGGCGAGGCAGTCTTTATGCTTCTGACTGGCACAGCTAAGCTTCTAAGCCTCGATGAGACTTGGAGTACCACGACGGCCGTGTAAACACATATTAGCCGTGCTGGGTGGTCGTCCTCGGATAGGTTGCACGCAGAGAGGAGGCGCTGATCACGCGGTGGACGTGCAGGACACATGCTGCTCTCCGACGAGATACTTCTCACAAGTACCTGTAAGTGAGCTTGGCGGTGAGCGTAAGTACATCCTATAGGCGCGAGGCTCTGGGACGAGGTGTTCTCCCGGCTTGGGCTGGCCTTGGCTGTTGGTGTACTGCTGTACCTTTGCGGGGATGGTCGAGAAGCGGGACAGGAATGCGGAGAACCTGGAGAGCTAACGGGTTGGCATCCCTAGCGCATTCTAGCCATGAACAGGTGACAGTGTGGTGCATTGTAGGCGATGGCAAGCTGCTCACTGGAATCGGTACAAGTACAAGCGAAAGGCAAGCGAGTGTATTACAGGAGATGGGACACTAGTAGGAATACTGTACGAAGTATGACTACACAGTTATCAATACAGAGTGGACTCCATATGTGAAACCACATCTAGCTCGACGACAGCGATCATGTAGGGAGTAGTTCCTGTTCTGTGATAGCTTGCACTTCAGTAACACCCTCCAACCTACTCGCCATCTCCTCCACAAACACGTTTGCAACACTATCAACACCACCCTCGATCTCGTTTCCACTTGTGACTTCCAATGCTGTAGCTCTCTTCCCTTCCAGCCCGCAAGCGACAATCCTCTTGAACCAACCCATTGGCTCATCAGTCACATTGAGTCCGATACCGTGACTAGCGATATACCGTCTCAAGTGTACTCCAACAGCACAGATCTTCTCTTCCTCGCTGACCCAGACGCCTGGATTGGCTGTCCTGAAACCCTTGATGCCGTAGCGCGCACAAGTCGCAATCACAGTCTCTTCAAGTAGATTCACATAGCAGCGAGACGAGAGATCATGCGCTCGGAGATCGAGAATGGGATATGCTACCAGTTGTCCTGGACCATGATACGTCGTCTGGCCACCACGAGCAGCATACTCAAAGTCCGCGATATCCGCCTCTTCTGAACTCGTGGGATCTCGATGGCGAAGGAAGGATATCTGCTCCGCACTGAGGGAGTTGGCTTCACGGCGACCGCAGGTGTAGACAGGATGGAATTGGAATGTGAGGATGGTCGGCGGGGGAGCTATGAGCGTCTTGTCGGCCTTTTGAGCAAGAAATGTGGACACGAGCGTCTCCTGGAGCTTTGCTGCTTGAGCATAGCGGGTGAGACCAGGTAGATGCAGATGCCGCAGGAGCATCAGAATGTTGTTGTGAGCCAAGACAACCCGGAACAACGACTTTCGTGAGTTTCGCGTGTCAGAAAACAGGGGTCCGTTGTATCCATAAAAACTAATGTGTTTAGAGTAGACGTTTCAAGTTGATCTCAGATCTGTCCACAATCCTCTTCCGCATCCCTACCTTATTGTCGTCTTGTGCATTTGCTGGAAACGGGCCTATCCGTCCACGACACAACCCATACTCCAGGTCGCGACAGTCGCCCTCACTCCCCCCGCATTCACGAGTCCACAGATAATATAAGGGGAAAACACCACGTTAAGATCGATATCCAAACACATTGCGGGGTACACGGTGCAGACGACACTCTTGCCAACCACATGAGCCAACAGCGACGTTCGACGCCGAACGCTAAGTCCACTCGCAACGGCAACCTACAAGCCTCACCTTCCCAAAGCCAGCCAAACGGTGGCATGAACACACCTGTCGAGCACAGACGGAAATATGATCTAGGCGACGACGAAGACTCAGCATCCCAGACGGCGCGCCTAATGTCACACGAAAGCTTCTCCCTGGATGAAAATCCTCTCCATCCCATACCAGGGAAAGATGAGCCCCCAGCAGCTGGATTCTGGGAGCTGCCAGAGAAAGATAGACGGAATTTCCTGGTCTTGGTGCTGCTATACTTCCTTCAGGGAATACCCATGGGACTGGCAGGAGGATCGGTGCCATTCCTGCTGAAACAACATCTGTCGTATGGCCAGATAGGGGTGTTCTCGTTAGCGAGTTATCCATACTCGTTGAAGCTGCTATGGAGTCCGATTGTGGATGCGGTATGGAGTAGGAGGATAGGCCGGAGAAAGAGTTGGATCTTACCTGTGCAGATGCTGTCCGGGTTTGGTATGCTGTGGCTAGGGTCCAATGCACAAAGCATGATGGCAGCCGCAGGTGCGGAGGGAGGTGCAGGAATATGGAACTTTACATGGTGGTGGTTCTTCTTGGTCTTCACTTGCGCGACACAAGATATTGCGGTAGATGGTGAGCAGAGTCAACGTGCGGGGCAATAGCGGAAGCCTTGACTAACAATGTCCACTAGGATGGGCACTCACACTACTCTCCCACAAGCACATCGCCTACGCATCGACCGCGCAAACAGTCGGTCTCACCGGTGGTCAATTCCTTTCCTACACCGTCTTCCTCGCCTTCAACTCCCCCGACTTTGCCAACAAATGGTTCCGTTCCGTGCCCTCGGCCGAAGGCGTCATGACCCTCGGCGGGTACCTGACATTCTGGGGCTGGATGTACATTCTCGTGACAATTGGCCTCGCCGTCCTCAAAAAGGAAGACAAGACTAAAGAGCGCGAGGGTATCTCAGACGTATACAAAGTGATGTGGGGTATCCTCAAGCTGCGTAACATCCAGATTATCATCGCCATCCACCTGATCGCCAAGCTCGGCTTCCAAGCAAACGACGCTGTCACGAATCTCAAACTCCTCGACAAAGGTTTCAGCCAGGAAGACCTTGCCCTTACGGTCCTCATTGACTTTCCATTCGAGCTCAGTCTCGGATACTACGCTGGCAAATGGTCGAGCTACTATCCACCATTACAGCTATGGTGCTGGGCATTCATGGGGCGTCTGGTCGCTGCAGCATTTGCGCAGTTTGTGGTTGCTATCTTCCCGACGACGACAGGCGTGACGACGTGGTATCTATGCACAGTGATTGTGGAGCACGTCTTTTCCACGTTCATGAGCACAGTCATGTTCGTGGCAGTGAGCGCGTTTCATGCCAAGATTGCGGATCCGGTCATTGGAGGGACATACATGACCTTGCTGGCTACGTAAGTTGTGCCTGTTCCCCCCTCTAAAACCTGCCCTACCATCACACAATCAACTAACGCCGCCCATACAGCGTCTCCAACCTCGGCGGCACTTTCCCCCGCTTCTTCATCCTAAAGCTCGTCGACTACTTCACCCGCGCCACCTGCAATGCCCCCTCATCCTCCACCACCAAACTCACCCTCACCACCCCTTTCGACTGCGCCCTCGAAGCCGACAAGCACCGCTGCATCGAAGGCGGGGGTGATTGCACCGTCGAACAGGATGGGTATTATATCGTTAACATTCTGTGTATTGTGGTTGGCGTGGTGACATTTGTGGGATTTATACGGCCGAGGGCGTTGGCGTTGCAGAAATTGCCGTTGCAGGCGTGGAGGCTGGGTGGGGGGCAGGGATAAAGGGTTGATGAGGGAAAGGGGTGGATGGGAGGAGTGCATCGATAGAAATGTGGAGGTTGTGATGAAAGCAGAGATTCTTCAGATAGACGCAGACAGTCGTCGCATCATATACAGTCGGATAGATCGTCTAGACATTACATGCTGACCGAGTCCGAGCAGAAGCTCTTCGGCACTCTCCATACCTTTTCTCCTTTGACCTTTTTCTGCAGAATCACTTCTGTTCCCTGCAGACTTTGGATCGAGCGGCTGTGAAAAGCACTGATACGTAATCCAAGTAAATCGTCGACGGCACTCGTCACAGATTCTATCCTTTGACTATCTTGCTAGGAATTACACCCATCTCAGCAACAACCGATTTCAAGATAATAAGGTAACAAGGTATAAAGCTGAGATGATTGATTACGGCACTCTCCACGACTTTCATCCTTTGACCATTCTCAGCGGGGGTAAACCCATCTTGGCAGCAGTCGATATCAAGAACATATGGAAGGGAGCAGGATCAAAACGTAACCAGCTTGTTGACGGCATCTCCTTTGGCCTTGTCGGGGGAAGAAGTCTTCTTCTCATGAGCTGCTCGAACAATCCCGGAGCATGTTCTACATATTCGTACAGTATGTTATTACAGATAGGCGATAGATCGGTATCAATCTCACCAGCCTCAGCCAACGGGAGAGCAGTGCCATCTTCTGCGATACCTTAGCCGTGCAACTTGCAGGCCTCCAACACACGCTGCGCGCCAAGGAGCGCACAGTGCCGACCTCCCCTTCTCTGCACCGCGAGTCTGCATAGTCCGCCTTCAATACCAACTTTCTTCCCTCCCCCCGCTACGCCTTCTCCTACTCACCCTCATACGACCACTTGGCTCCTCCTCTCAACCTTACGCTTGCCCCCACGCTTCCCTCGCTAGCCTTCACTCATCCTCCTCATCACCATCCTCCCTCAAATACAGCCTCTTCTCCTCCTTCCACAAAAACGCAAACCACACATACCCTCCCATGATGAGGCCGCCCCCAACAGCATTACCCAGCGTGATGGGAAGCATGGCTTTGACTATGAAGGTCGAGAGTGTATATCCATCGGGCTGGAGATTGGGGAAGAGGCCGAGGAGGCCGAGGAATTGGTATCTGGGAAAAGGATTAGATTCGGGGAATGTAGTGAGAGTCAAGGCGTTTGTAGAGGAGTTGGAGAGGCTGGTGGTGCTCGTGGTAGTGTCGGCGTTGGTGAAGATGATAGAGCACTCACTCGACAGTATGCGGCCACTTGCACATCGTGCTAAGCGCAAACGGCAGCCACAACCCAAACGCACGCCCGAACGTATCGCGGCTGACCTAGAATAACACATAGAATTAGCAGCAGTCCCACTTCAAACAGGCCCTCAATCATTCGACTCCAACTCATAGCTAACAAGCGATCCCACCACCACGCGAGTTCGCAACACCGCGACAGATGACTTACCTCTCCCAAATAAATCCCCAAAGACACAGCCCAACCACATCCCACAGCTCTTACAAACACCGTGCCCCACGCCGGCTCCACCAGCTCACTCGCCACCATCTCCGCAATCCCCTTTGCATGCGGGTCCGACGTGAACGTGCCCGTTAGGATACTCAGGACGTAGACTGCGAACAGAGAGCCTGTTAAGTTGCCGAGCCAGCAGGCTGCTGGGCCGGAGAAGTGCGCGAGGATGCGTGACGAGGTGAGAGGGGGGTGGTCGTGGGGGTTGGTGCGGTGGGTCAGGAGGGAGACGGTCTGGTGTTGTCAGCAAGGGTCGACGGTACGCGGACTTCACCGCCTCAGCCGCGGCTGGGCGGAAAGGAGATGGTGCTGGTGAGGAACAAAGAGGCAAGGTAGACATACCATCCACATGGGATACGAGGTGAAAATTGCGGAGCCGGTCAGGGACACAATCTAGTCAATATCAGTGTCAGTATGAGTGCATCTGACCATCGTCTCTAAAGATGGATGTGGCGGTGAGAAGCCAGATCAGTCAGCCAGCCGAGAGGTAGATTGCAGACATACCACCAACCCCAGCGGGAAAAACGTCCCCTGCAAAAACCTCGGCAATATAGGAACCTGCTCCTTAACCATCTCTCCAATCCCCGTCGCCAGAAGCAGAGCTACAGTACCGCTGAGGGCCATGGCGAGACCGCCGAAGACGCCGGCGAGGAAGGTCTGCGGGAGTGGTTTCTTAAGATGGTCGAGGGCGCTCGAAAGGGTGGCGGTGGCTGCTTCATCGGGTTTGGTGTATAGCATGGGCTGGGAGGAGCTGGGGGATGAGGAAGGCATTGTGAAATGGAGATGGGGATGGAGGCGGTTAGGAGCATGGTGTCGGGAGGAAGGGGGATCCTGAATGTGAGGTGCTGGCTGTTATGTAATGGAATAAGGTAGGGGGAGTGCCGTCATTGTCCATTGAATCATTTTGACGGATCTGGCTCCGGGCCGGGGATCCGGGGTATATCATTTGTATGGGTTTGAGAGAGAGGGAGAAGAGAAGAGA
>Ga0268246_10000320_pt1 | contig 22886 bp, 22 predicted proteins | sample AgamicOrSfe_FD_200242 | JGI IMG/M metagenome (GOLD analysis project Ga0268246, IMG submission 200242) | Agave microbial communities from Guanajuato, Mexico - Or.Sf.e (v2) (version 2) | ecosystem: Host-associated > Plants > Phyllosphere > Phylloplane/Leaf | place: Guanajuato, Mexico | collected...
CGACCCCTTCTCCTATAGAGCCCCTTCACCCACATCCTCGTCACAGCACAACACAACTGCCCGCAGACACTCGCACGACATGTCTTCCCCAGCTACACCCGCCAAGAAGCCCTTTGCTGGCGGCGCCAAGAAGACTCCTCTGAAGAAGAAGGCTCCTGCCGCCCCTGCTGCTGCCGAAACCCCTGCAAAGGCTCCTCCTGCTCCCTCTGCCGAGTCGGTCAAAGACGAGGCTACGAAGAAGGCTCCCGCCCCTCCTTCCACACCCGCAAAGGCACCTGCTGCTGCTCCCAAGCCTGACGACGCTGCCAGCAAAGCAAAGTCTGCTGCCGCGACTCCTCAGAAGACTGCACAAAAAGCGGCCGACAAGCCTCAGGAGGGTGCTTCGTCGCCGCCGCCCAGTGCTGCTAAGCCGTTCGCTAGGAAGGCTAGCACCCCGGCTGCTCCTGGTACACCTGCGAAGAAGGCTTTGCCCAAGAAGAAGCCTGCGCCTCCCAAGGCTCCTGAGCCAGAACCTGAGCCGGAGCCGGAGCCGGAGCCGGAGCCGGAGCCAGAGCCTGTGCAAGAAGAGGGTGAGAATTTCGAGCCCATGTCAGACGAGCAACTTCAGGTCCTAAAGCAAATCATAGACGAAGAGGAATCGGACGATGACGATGATGACGTGAATGAAGTGGCACCTGAACCGATTGAGTAAGTATTTTCTGTTGCTGGCAGAGTTAGAGAGGGATTCTTGCTAACATCATTGTTTTCTACCAGGATGGAGGATAACGATGAGCAAGATGAAAGCGAAGAGGAGGAAGAGAGTGATGACGAGGGCGGTGCACACGAGGATGATGAAGAAGAGGATGAAGAAGAATCAGAAGCAGATGATGATGATGATGAGGAGGAAGAAGAAGAATCGGAGGAAGAAGAGGAATCTGAAGAAGAGGAAGAATCTGACGCAGAAGAAGAGCCAACTCAAGCCGTACAAAAGGCTACTCAAGAGCCAACAAAAGCACCTGAAAAGCAACAGGAGAAGGCTTCCCAAGCTCCTCAACAAGTGCAAAAGCAGACCTCCAAAACCACACAAAAAGCACAAGGATCTCTCGGTGGTGGTGTTGGAGGTAACCTCGGTGGCTCACTCAGTGGTGCTCTTAGCGGTGCATCAGACAAAGGTAGGCTTTCTCAAACACGACAGAGTGTACATGTGCTAACACATCGCCCAGTCACCAGCGCAGCAAAGTCCGTCCCTGGCGCCGACAAAGTCACTGATGCAGCAAAGAACGTCCCTGGCGCCGATCAGGCAAAGGGTGCAACGGACAAGGCACAAGGTGCAGCCAAATCTGGCACTGATCAATTGAAGGGTGCAACCGACAAAGCTCAAGGTGCAACCAAGAACGTCCCCGGCTCTGACCAAGCAAAGGGCCTCACCAACAAAGCTTCAGGTGTAGCAAAGTCAGGCACCGATCAAGTCAAGGGCGCCGCCGACAAAGCACAGGGCGCGACCAAAAAGATCCCCGGTGCCGACAAAGCTCAAGGAGCTACAAAGGGCTTGACCGACAAGGCAAAGGATGCGACTAAGAGTGTACCCGGCGCTGACAAAGTTCAGGACGCCACTAAGAACGTCCCTGGCGCCGATAAGCTGCAGGATGCTACCGGTGATGCAGGTGCATCCGACCCCGACGTCTCCGTTCCCGATACTGATGAAGTCACCTCCAAAGCCAATGACGCCGCCTCTGGCCTCCAGGACAAAGCCAGTTCCGCAGCATCCGACCCCAGCAGCGCACTTTCAGGCGCAACGGACTCCATCAAGGACGTTCCCGGTGGCGACAAGGCTCAGGAAGCCCTCAGCGGCGCACAGGACAAAGCCAGCGAGGCGGCATCGAACCCCACCGGCGCCCTCGAAAGCACAAAGGACACCGTCACCGACGCAGCAAAGAACATCCCTGGCGCCGACAAAGCACAGGAAGCTCTTGGCGGAGCATCCGGCGACAGCCCCAATGACGCAGCATCCGGCCTCACTGATCAAGCCAAGGGTCTCACCGGCGGGGACTCCTCCTCCTCTTCCGACCCAACATCCGCAGCGAGCGGCCTCACCGACAAGACCTCCGGCGCGACTTCCTCCATCCCCGGCGCCAGCCAAGCGACCTCTCTCCTTTCCTCGCTCAAAGACGGCGCTTCTAGCCTCAAAGACCTAGGCGGTAAGCAGCTTGGCGCTATCAGCAAGCAGCTGCAAGACCAGCTCGGCTCTATTGCAGGCATCAAGGGCCTCAAAGCCAATGATGCCGGCGAAGTCAAGGATGAGGCTGGGAATGTGCTTGCGAAGGTGCAGGGTAACCCGGCTGATGTTGCTGGCACGACTGTGAATGGGTTTGGGCAGCTCGAGGACGAGGACGGAAATGTCAAGGGTGCTATCGGCAGCCTGCATGGGGATGCGGTTAAGAAGGCTGCTGATGCGGCGGATCCCGAGAAGGCGCAGAAGGAGGGACTGGCTGAGGAGAGCAAGGCGGGTAAGGAGGTGTCCGCGGAGGTCAAGAAGACGGATGATGGTGAGGGTGGGAGTGGAAGCGAGATCAACATTGAGGACATTGTGCTCAATGTGCAGACGACAAAGGATGCGATCAACATCACCATCAGGATCCCGACGAAGGCTTTCAAGCAGTAGATGGAAGGAAACAGGAAGGATTGGAAGAGGTGAGGTGTGGCATGGCCATTGGATGGAAAGAGTTGTGGGTGATTTGGATCTGAGAAGCGGTGTTGTTGGACGTGATCTCGGATTGCAACTTGCCCAATCTTTGGTTCTGCTAGATATCCCTCTTGGGCGGTCGTTGTCATCTTTTCTACCATATCTTATATAGTGTCTCTTTAACATTACTAATAGTATTATATCCTCAGCATTAGAAAATCTACTACCTCTTTTGACTTTCGACTTCGACTCTGCCGCCTCTAGACGTGTTGATCCAATCGTACGAGTAGCTCCCTCACCTCCCTTATACCTGCACAATGCCGTATACTGGACAGACTTCCTCGGCGCAGTGTCGTGAATAAGCTACATGTCCAGAACTGCCGACCTCGACAATGGGCTCGACATTACACGCCCGACACAGCGGCCTGCGTCAGTATGACGGCCCCAATCTTCCTGCCAAGGACAAACCACGCACGAATCTCTGCTCATTGGGCACTCTTCACCTCGTTCGTGATGTGGCTGCAAGTGTTTCTCTCTGGTCGTCTCCCATGTATTCAGTAGGCGGACACGCTCACTCGTGTCTGATTGCAGCATAGAAGATCATCGGGACTGCCTTGCCTAGTCCCAGATCATCCGCATCATATTCATGCTTGGACCGAACCTAGGATATCTCTGCTCTCTCGAACATGCTGATGGCCCGATGGACTACCATATCATCTCTCTCACGCTTTAGTGCTGTGAAGACGATCGTTATCAGCGGTATGCTGAGATAGATCAGCAGGTAGAAGACTGTGTCGTGAGGACCCTTCGTCGATAGATCGAGTTCCTTCATTTTGTTGTCAGCTTGATCCGCCTCATCAGACCACTACGACACCCACCAAGAGCGCAGCGACGTTGTTGCGCAATGGATTGCAAAGCTAAGAAGCAAGAAAGTCCAGGCAATATAGCCGCCTGATGCTTCGAGGTAAGCGACATAGACTACAAAGGATACTCGACCTTCTTCTCTGTGCTTTGGCGTCAACTCGTTCTTCTTCTCTCTTTGGAGGTAGATCGTCCTTTTCAGCGGCCAAGAGGTCTACTTCAGGTTTAGGAGCCGTGGACCCAGAACTTGAACACCTCTAGCTTTCCCTTGCGATCGATTTCGACCACATAAGCGGCAGCATTGGAGCACTAGACCTAAGTAATGCGTGACAAGTATGCATGTGCGTCCTGCCGCAAGCTTTCCACAGAGTCCTCTCTCGAAGATATGGCGTCCTACGGGGGCATCGACCGCACAGATGTCGTCCAAAACGAGGCTTCCCGCACGTGAGTACAATGCACGATCGAAAGAAACCCTCCATTTCAGGCCGCCAGAGAGGTTGACTCCTGAACTACCAAGCTCGGTGTCGTGCCCGTCAGGATTTCGAGATCCTTTACCAGAGCTGCTGCACCAATTACGTTACTGACTGTATCGATTTGATCGAATGGTAGTCCGTACAGGATATTTTGCTTGACGGAAGCATCTTCGAGCCACGGAATCTGCGCGACGTAAGCCACGGAGTGCTTGTTAATCCAAGACTCGTGTGAGAGATGAAAATCCAGCCGTGAACATGCCGTCGACCATTTGACCATCTCGCTCGACGTCTGGCCGTCTGGAGATAGAAACAGCTGACAGCCGTGTCCGGAACACAAAGAACGCCTAAGCCACCACAACAACAGCAGCATTCCCCTTGAGATCGTCATAACCATTGTACAAAGAGTACGCTGTGCTTACAGCCGCTTGAACCGCCTGCGGTAAGCCAACATTGGAGCGTAAAACTGGTGACTTCAGCCCATTGAGAGCGGCAATTTGTATGAGCACAACAACTCAGGTTGCGACTAATATCCAGCAGGTCCAATCGAGCCAGTCGTTCCGGCCGCTTAGAAGTCCAATTGAAGCCAGCAGACCAGCAATCGAGGATGCTACGAGTGTAAGTCGTGGTACAAGATCGCTAAAAGCCGCCATAGCTTCTGGTGTGGCGACGCCATCGTCGTCCTCGTATACAGCGCGGTCTTGCTTGATCTCCTAGTGAGTGCTAGCATACCCCAGGTCCACACATCTCTCTCCTTATGGAGGGATCCTGACCCGGTCCTAGTGGCGACAGCAGCAGTAGGGGCGCTGGTAATGGGTAGGTGGCCATGATGGTACTGTACAAGATCAAAAGTTCGAGCGGACTCCATAAGGCACACTCTCAGGCATATTTTAGGGCTTATGGATCTGTGACAGCATCCCCTTGCTGAGCCCCGTAGAATCTGACGGAAGTACGTCTTTTTCCGACCCAACGATTACATCGAGTCCTCACGTCTTTCTAGGAAAACGTCGTTGCCTCAACATGGTTGCTGTAGCATACCACAGACGCAACACCTGAGCAAAGAGACGCTCTTTCAACAACATGGTCAAGCCATGTGCGAAAAACCCCTTCAGAACTTCGCCGCTGACACCAGAGTACAACGCACCTGGGCCTTCAAATTGTGCAATCTGTGCCAGCGCGTGGAAAACATTCACCCTTTTCTGCGTCTCTTCCTGAGGTGAAACGTTCGTGGTAGGAAATTCAGTTGCCTCTTTCTCTTTCTTCTGAGCATGCTCATCAGCAGTATCATTTGACGCGGTTGCGGCCAGAGCCTGCGCCCTCGCCTTGGCCATACTCAAGGGATATGTAACGGCACTCGCCCCTGCTTTGGCCGTGGCCGCAATCAGGAAGGTAAGAGTCGGCGATGGGGTCTTGTCAATTCTTGTCCCCAGTAGGCGACGTAGAGACGCATCCAGGAAGAATGTCAATGACGGGTTAGTCGTCAATAGTAGAGTATATGCATAACCCGAGTAGAAACCCAAGAGCCCTTTCGTCTTGTAAATCTTCTGTATCATGTCTTTGACGCTCACATCGTTCCGCAGCTCGTCTGACTGTCCAATACCTGCCTTTCGTGTCGAGGCTATTTGTTTTCGAGTAACGATGTTCTGGATGGGTGTAGTGAGCGCCTTGGTTGCAGCACCTGCAAGGACACCAATACTGAGGGAGTCGAGGACTTGCAGTGTAGCACTTAGACGAGGTCTATTGTTGACTTTAGAGGGAGGAAGCCGCCGTCGTAAGCGATGAAGCAGATTGAAGAAGAGGAAGAGGAAGAAAGAGTCGAGTATAGACTTCAAGGTATCCTCGAGAATGCCCGTGTAAAGCGCGGAGAGACCTTCATTGTGATATATCTTTCGAAAGGCATCGGGAATGCTGGTATACTGTGTGTTCTCCTCTTCATGCTGGCTGTCTTTGAGAGACTCGGGACTAGGCTGGCGTGCTGACCGTTGCTGAACCTTGAGGCGAGTAACGACGAGATCTAGCGGATAGACAATGACATTGGCGATGCTCGTACCCACTGAGCCACTGCAGGCTTGTTGGAAAGCTAGGAGGAAAGCGTGGCCGAGCTGTGACGACGAAGATGTCGATGAGTCCGCTTCACGGACCTTGTGATATATCTCGAATGCGTCCAGATCGCTGATATAGTGCCATGTCATTGTATCTGCCACACTTTCCAGACGATATGGGATTTGGTCGACTATGTCGTCTGGTCCTGATCACGAGAGGGGACTCATGATCTACCCCGGATTTCCCACGAGTCAGACAGGTCTTGGCATATTGAAAACCATCTTGAAACGCTTCGATTGCTACGTTCTCGGCGAACGTCGCGCGTGCTTCAACCTCACCACTATGGATCTCCGGACCTGGGTGGATGATAATCTCATCAAATATGCTGGAGCCTCGGATCCTACAACAATAGATTTCGTCCTAGCTACGGCAAAATCAGCCAAGTCCTCTGAGCAGCTCCAGCAGAAGCTCTCCGACTTCCTCGATGGCACGCCCAGCGACATCCAAGCGCTCAGTAGTGGTCTTTACAGCAAACTTTCGAAGCCTTCGAGCTCTGCTGCTACAAATGGTGGCCCCAAGAGCGAGACAGCTACTAAGTCGAGCAAGAAAAAGTACGCGCTCCTGGAGATGGAAGATGAGGCCGATGATCTGGCGCCCCAGCAAGTAAAGGAGTCATCGAAGACAGAGCGATCCAGCCGAAGAATAAAGGAGGACCGTCATGGCGAAGATCGACGGAAACGAGACTTGAGTGCAACGAGCAAGGACGACAAGCATGATCGCGAAAGTGGTAGAAGGTCAAAGAAAGTCAGAAGACACAACGAGGATACGTTCGAGGACCGCTGGGCAGATCAAGAGGTGTCCGAGGCTGAGGAAGACGAAGAAGAGATGTTTGCGGAACCATCACCTAAGCGAGCGAGAACAGACGGTGGAAGATCACCAACACCTGAAGCTGAAAAGGTGCCCGAAACAGCCGAACAGGCTAAGGAACGAGATCGCGCGGAGAAGGCAGACTTTGAGAAGAGGTTACGAGAAAGAGACGATGGCAAGACGAAGAAGCAGGAGAAGGAGAAGACTGGTAGGACTGTTGACGCATCTGTGAATGTTGGCGATCTACGAGAGATTTCGAGACAGCAATACCTAGCAAAACGTGAAGCGGAGCAACTGGCCCTTCTCCGGAAGCAGATCGCGGAGGAAAGGGAAGAGCAAAGGAATAATCCTGATCTTACTGAAGAAGAGCTGAAGCAGTTTGCGGAGAACAGGGAAATCCTAAGACTGGCAGAAGAAAGGTTACGCATCGACGATCACCTCGACGGCTATGCGCTGCCAGAAGACTACATTACAGAAAAGGGCAAGATTGATCGGAATCGAAAAGAGAGGGCCTTGAAAGAGCGCTATGTGGATCGTGATGAATATGGACGAGAGAAGTACGTTACGGAGCATGATGAGTGGGAAAGAGAGCAGACGCAAAAGGCGAAAGCACAAATATCACGAGGTGATAGGATTGACGAAGGGGACTACGAATATGTATTTGATCAATCGCAACAGCTCAAGTTTGTGATGGATCAGCCGCTTGATGGTACGACGAAGCATATGACAGCAGAACAGCGTTCATTGGCACAGAGGATATCAGTTGCAGAGACGAAAGCTGCGCAGATTGAAGAGACGAGGAAGGGTCTGCCTATGTTCACATATAGAGAGCAAATATTGGCAGCTGTTGCAGAGTATCAGGTACTAATCATTGTTGGAGAAACCGGGAGTGGCAAGACAACCCAGTTACCTCAATACCTACATGAAGCTGGCTACACAAAAGGAGGGCAAAAGGTTGGTTGTACGCAACCTCGTCGCGTTGCAGCTATGAGTGTTGCTGCTCGTGTGGCGGAAGAGATGGGAGTGAAATTGGGAAATGAGGTTGGTTACTCGATACGATTCGAGGACCAGACTAGTGATAAGACGGTACTGAAGTACATGACGGACGGCATGCTTCTGCGAGAGTTCCTCACAGATCCCATGCTGGAAACTTATGCTGCCATCATGATAGATGAGGCTCACGAGCGGACACTCCATACAGATGTGCTCTTTGGTCTCGTCAAAGACATTGCAAGGGCACGACCTGATCTCAAGCTTCTGATCTCCTCTGCCACGATGGATGCTCAGAAGTTTTCAAAGTATTTCGATGATGCGCCTATTTTCAACATCCCGGGTCGTCGTTTCCCAGTCGACATCCACTACACGAGCCAACCAGAGGCCAACTATCTCGCGGCCGCGGTGACGACAGTTTTCCAAATACACCTCTCACAGCCCAAGGGTGACATTCTTGTCTTCTTGACAGGTCAAGATGAAATCGAAGCGGCTGAGCAATCTTTGCAGGAAACTGCACGCAAGCTTGGTTCCTCTGCTCCCGAACTACTAATTTGTCCCATCTACGCCAATCTTCCAACAGACTTACAAGCCAAGATCTTCGAGCCTACGCCGCCGAAAGCACGAAAAGTCGTTCTCGCGACGAACATTGCCGAAACCTCCCTGACCATCGACGGTATCGTCTATGTTATTGATCCAGGCTTCGTCAAGGAAAACGTGTACAATCCGCGTACCGGCATGGAGTCTCTTGTGGTGACGCCTTGCTCACGCGCTTCTGCCAATCAGCGAGCAGGACGTGGCGGGCGTGTCGGCCCAGGCAAATGCTTCCGGCTGTACACCAAATGGGCGTATTGGAACGAGCTCGAAGAGAACACGACACCTGAGATTCAACGGACGAATCTAAACAGCGTTGTCCTCCTCCTCAAATCTCTCGGCGTCAACGATCTCATCAATTTTGACTTTATGGACGCTCCACCACCCGACACACTCATTCGAGCGCTAGAGCAGCTCTACGCCCTCGGCGCCCTCAACGATCGTGGCGATCTTACAAAGGTCGGTCGACAAATGGCGGAGTTCCCGACAGATCCCATGCTCGCCAAAGCCGTGCTGGCTGCCGATAAGCTAGGCTGCGTCGAAGAGGTCCTCAGCATCATCGCCATGCTCGGCGAGGCAGCTGCACTATTCTTCAGACCGAAAGACAAGAAGATACATGCCGATAGTGCAAGAGCCCGATTTACTGTCAAAGACGGTGGTGATCATGCTACGTACCTCAATATATGGAATCAGTGGTGCGACAGCGACTTCAGCTTCGTGTGGGCCAAGGAGAACTTCTTGCAACAGCGATCTTTGACAAGAGCTCGAGATGTGCGCGATCAGCTCGTCAAGCTGTGCGATCGTGTCGAGGTCACCGTCTCAACAGCTGGGTCGTCCGAGCTGCCACTCATCAGCAAAGCGCTGACGGCGGGCTTCTTCCCCAATGCAGCGCGTCTACAGAAAGGTGGAGATAGTTACAGGACAGTCAAGAACGGGCTCACGGTCTATCTGCATCCAAGTGGCGTGCTGCTGGAGGAGCGGCCGAAGTGGGTCATATTCTATGAGTTGGTGCTGACGAGTAAGGAGTATATGAGGAGTTGCATGCCGCTGAAGCCGGAGTGGCTGTTGGAGGCGGCGCCGCATTATTATAAGAAGGAGGATGTTGATGCGCTGGGGACGGAGAAGGTGCAGCGGTCGAGGCAGTATTAGCATGATCGTGATGGAAATGTAAATCATTGTACTCGAGCAATTTCAGCCGAAATGAATGCGGCATTATAGTACATCAACTATTGATTTCAAGCTGGCGTAAGCTGTAGGTCCTGATGGTCTACATACCCCAAACTATGGCACACCACTGATCGCGCAATGCCTTGTATGGCCGTATAGTCTACATAGTGCTAGATAGAGCAAAAGTGATAGAAAAGGTGATAGAGCAAAGGTCTACCAGATGCAGTCTCCCCAAATGCTTGAAGTGAAGTTGGACTCGAGTTTCAGGTGGAGTCCAGCGCCAAATCTGGTTGGTTCGCTTCGGTCAAAGCATTCCCGAGGCACTACTCCCCTCACACCAGTACTTTAACGTCGTCTACGGAAGCAGTATACGCCGCTATTGCTTCTTGTGTCTCTTAGTAGTCTGTGAGATCATGTGCGGCGTGGCTAACCCTGTACCGACTTGAGTAAGCGCGCCCGAGTCGTGTTGAACAGCTACAAGCACCTTCCACGTCCACCCAGGAATTAGACATCCTCCGCCCTTGCCCACGTCACAACACCACACGAATTCCCCGCATCACCGCCCACGATGCCCCTCCATCTCCTCTCCAAGAAATCATGGAACGTCTACAACCCCGCCTCCATCGCCAAAGTCCGCTCCGATGAAGCCGCCGCAGCCACTCGTGAAGAATCCCAGAATGAGCGCGAACTGGCCTGGCAAGCAGATGTGCGATTGGCGCTACTCCGAGGACTTTCACCACCTGCGAGACCGCCTGAGCTGGATGAGGATGTGGTGCATCAGGATGATGGAAAGGCGGGCAGGATACAGAGGGGCGAACAGGGTGGAAAGGGTGGAGATAGTGCTGGGCGTGAGATGAGGGCGGAGAAGCGGCGGATGCGGAGGAGGGAGGGCGAAGATGATACAGAGAGGGATATTAGGCTTGCGAGGGAGGACCTGGGTGGTGGGAGTGGGACGGAGAGGGCGACCAGCAGGCGTAGGGCTGGAAAGTCCATCAAGGATGAGGCTTCCCTGCCACTCACGGACGCAGGCGGACATATCCAGCTCTTTGCACCTGAACCTCCTGCGCCTCGTCCATCGTCTTCGTCCAGCAGACCACAACACAAAGACCCCGAACAAACACTCCGCCAGCGCCAACAGGAAGAGCGCGAAGCCGGATCGCTGCGTTTCTCCGAAGCGGGTCCTAATCGCGGGCATCCGTCATCGCGGCCTTGGTATACTGGTGCGAGCGGAGGGACACGAGATACAGAAGAGGTAGGCAAGAACGCATTCGGCCGGGAAGATGCTGGGAGGAAGGGCAGGGATGCCGCGAGGGTTAGTGCGGCGGATCCCATGGCTGTCATGGTGGTGGCGCAGCGGAAGCTGAAGGAGGTGGAGAGGGAGAGGGAGAGGTGGAAGAGGGAGAGGGAGAGGGAGGTTGGGTTGGTGCGGGATTATGGGGTTGAGCGCGGGGATGGAAGACATCGACATAGCGGTCGAGACATGGACGAAAGCAAGCATGGCGAGCGGCGTCGACGAAAGCATAAGAGTCGGAGTCGAAGTCGAAGTCCAGTCGGTGATCGACGACATCGATCACACAGGCATAGAGAATGAACGAATTTACGATAGCCACGAATCGACGAGAATCATGATAGATACTAGCATGTTTGCTGCTAATATTTCGCTCTGGCATTTGCATTATCTCATCACGCTCTCATTTTAACATACTTGACGTGAGATTGTCGCTTCATAGCTCGCTCTTCGTCTGCGAGTTCGACCTCCACTGGTTCAATTCCTTCTCATCAAGGTATCTCAACTTGTTCACACTGGGCGCCTCACCAGTAGTGACACCCTTGGCAAACTCCACGAATCCACCAATAGCAGTCTTCTTGCTAGTCGCATATTGCGCCGTGATGGCATTGACCTTGATGACGCACACTCTTGGGTCGTCTGGGCCACCGTCGTGCTTTCCGTCGCCGAGGTCACCGATCCATGCCTTGAGCGCGGGCGAATAGTACTTGTGGACGAGGCCACGGTCTGTCACAATCTCGGCCTTGCCAGAGATGGAGGCCCATTCGCCGGAGTTGTTGAGGAAGCCGAGGTTGATGTCGGGGTCGGATTGGAGGTCGTCGGTCTTGCCGGACTCGGTGTTGGCGTGGAAGATGAGGTCGATGCCGTTGCCCTCCTGCGATTAGGTTAGCTGATGGTGCTTTGTTATGTGTGTAATGGCGATATCACTGACCTTTCCGGCCAAGGCCATGCATCTGCTGGCGATCAAGCCATCCTTTGTCCGGGTGGACATCATGCAGAACTTGCATCGCTCGATGAACGAGACGAGGTCCTCGACCTTCTCCTTCAATGCCGGCTCCTCCTTGTTCTTCTCCTTGTACGGGTCAGGGTTCTGAACATTGGTGTTTGAGAATCCTTCAGGCATCTTGGCGGTTGTGTGGAGTGGTTTGGTTGTGTTGTTTGAGGTTCTGTTGAGATTGGAAGTGAGTCGATGTGCAGAAATGAGACGTGGGGCGATAGTGAAGGCGGAGAAAGATCGGGCACAGCTGAGAGCAGTCCGGCGGGTGATGATGGATGCCATTGTGGAGGACTTACATTGAAGGTATATTGGGTTGTTGTTGATGTGTCACTTGAGCAGGAATCACTCTACTGGAGATCTTCAGAAAGTGGCGATGATGTAATCGTCCCCGCCCAATGAAGGTCCATCACAGTCCAAAGGCAACACATCTCGCAGGATCATGGCAAAGGCAGAGACTACAGAGCGAGACTATCGCAAACCGTGCACACTATGCTCGAAACCACGGGATGTACTGGTTCGATGCCAAATTGATGACACAGGGACGTGGCACTTTGTTTGTCCTGGATCATGTTGGAAGAAGGTTTCGGGGGGCGTGATTGATGGAGACCATGAAACTGAGCATGAACATTACCGGTACGGAGGAATGGTGAGTGCTCAAGATGATAGTACTCTTCCCGTTATTCGGCTTGACGATGTCGTAGTGGAAAAACAAGCATGATGCCGTAAGTGCTAAGAAGCCTAAAAAGGTGAAGGCAAAGAAAAGCGCAGGGACGGCAGCTCATGGCGAAGATATCGGGGTCAGTACAGCGGACGACACAGTCGAAGAGGATTCAAATCATGAACCGGAAATGGAAGCGCAGCAAGGCCATGATAGCTCAATCAAGGCATGGAGTAGTACTAGCAAGGAGTATACACGGAACGACAAAGTCCGATGGGAGGACCAGACCTGGATCTGTCGGAAAAGTCATACAAGTGACGAGCATTGGACACCAGCAAAGGCGTATAGTCTTTGGAAGACTGGTAGCTGATTAGAGGTCGCCGACTCGCGGCTGTTGTGCAAGGTGGGAGGGAAAAGGACTGACGAGTAGATGCCACGATCGGCTGGAGCTTACCCTGCCAGAGCATGCTGCTGCAGCGGCAGCGGCAGCAGCATCAGCATCGACTGCACATCCACTAACAACAGCCTTCGCATGCCAACTCTATGACATGTCCGAAGGCATATATGGCGAAATCTACAGATACTTACCGGATTCTCTTTCCACAGTTCAAAGATACAGATCGCAGGATACAGTCTCCACGGACACCGATCCTCGAGTCCAGCATAGCAACCACCGTTTGTTGTCCCGACATCATTTTCTGGCAACCAGGTGTGACTGTACCGGACTTTCTTGCCTAGTCTTTGCTCTCTGCTCTCTGCTGCCTTTCTTTCCCTCTCCTCTGCATCCTCGCCATACTCTCTTTCTTCTCGTCACATACCCTACCTTCTCTACATCTGCATATCTGCACACACTCTCTTTCTCGTAAGACACTACTCTTCGAAAACAACAAAGAGGCCCAAAGAGACCTCTTTCTACCACACACTTCACACCTGAAACGCGACTCCCTCGACTGAGGAGCGCATCCAAAAGAAAAGCACAGCTCCTGCCCGGTGGCACCAGCTAGCGCTGCGTGAGGTGAGTCGTCGTAGTTATATACAAGCATATCTGATAACAAAACTAACACGATCCTCTTTACAGTTGCGGACCAATAAGATACAAAAGACAACGACTATCTTCGACCAACACTTTCCGAACTCGACTTGCACTCCTACACAATGCTGTCCCAGCAACCCTCAACAATGGCCCAACACCAACAACGACAACAACGACAACCAGGACCACGACTCGCCATGTTTGAGGACTCGCAAATGCCACAACAACTTTCGAGCCCAATGAGACAGGGTACTTCATTTGTACCACTGGACATTGGCGCCCAGAATGATTCAATGGCAAACATTACTAACCCAGGACAACTTCAACAGCATTATCTGCAAGTAGCGCAACAGCAACGCCCCGCTTTACCGGGCCAGGCACAACCAAGTCTCTCAGTGGGCTTCACTGCAGAGCAATATCGTACATTTCAGCACCGTCAACTGGATGCACAGCTGGACTCCGCCTTCCAAGGTAACCAGATGTCACCACAACATATGGCACAACCTGCACCAGTTTTCCCAGGTCTTGGCATATCTGGCATGATGCCAGAGAGCAACGCTGTGGGTATGCCGGGCTTCGGCTACCTGAACCCAATGACAATCAGCTCCCCACAGCGAGGACCTCTCACTCCTCCCATGCAATCCACAAGTATGTGTGCACCTTCAGACTGCCTCAGAGCATATCCTAACATACAAGCAGATTTCTTCCCTCGTACACCAGAGGAGAGTCCTTTCCGTCGTGTCATTGACTTCAGCCCAATCCGGGCACCACTCGAACTTCCCAAGCAGATGATGGATGCAAGACGAGAATCAAATGCCCAGCAAGCTTCTTCAGGTCTACAGATTATTGTCACAGAGCCCAAGTCTCCTGCGGAAGTGGGCAGCCTTTCAGCCGCGAGTGACGCAATCATCAAGACGGAGCCTACTGCAGCTTTCCTACCCTCGCCACCAAACACTATGCCGATGCCAGGCGGGAGGACCTTCGATGCTGCTTTTATCCCTGGACCACCTCTTCATAGCATGCCCACTCTCCAGTTCGCAAGCCCTGTGGATGCCACGCCTTTCGATCTCTTCAATGAGCTAGTCGAATGCTCTCCGATACCATCACCTTCAATGTCTTGTGCGTCTCCTAACAAGATGGACTACTCTCCTATTCACAGGCCGATGATAATGCCCATGACTATGGCACCTGTCATGGATTTGACTCACGGCTTCCCGCTCTTCAACAATGATCCGTCAAATTTTGCTCCCTGGGATGCCCGTGCGCACAGCTCGTCCCGCACGAACTCACTTGACAATGACGAGGCAATTCACGAGGACACAGGTGTGTCTTTTGAGGAAGTCCAAGCATACATCGAGGAGCCCGACAGTTCGCGCGAGGGAAAGTGGAAGTGTCTCTACCCTGGTTGTGAGAAGCTCTTTGGCCGCAAGGAGAACATCCGTTCGCATGTTCAGACGCATCTGGGCGACCGTCAATACAAGTGCTTCCACTGCAATAAGTGCTTCGTCAGACAGCATGATCTCAAACGCCATGCAAAGATTCATTCTGGCGTGAAGCCTTACCCCTGCCGATGCGGCAACACTTTCGCACGCCACGACGCACTGACAAGACATCGTCAACGCGGCATCTGCGATGGTGGGCTGCCTGGTATCGTCAAGAAGTCTGTCAAGCGCGGCAGGCCGAGAAAGGAGAGACTCAACAGCGAAGAGCGTGCTGACAAGGCCATGCGCACTCGCGCTCGCAATGGCGAGAAAGACTCCACTCCAGAATCTGGCGACTCCGAGGACGAAAGCTGCCCTTCGCCGCAACAGTCACCTATGGTGTACGACAACCTCGACATGTCCCCGCTGCAGCATGAACAGAATGTCATCTTCGGCGACCAATCCGCTCTTTTCCAGCAACAATCACTTCAACCACTCACATCTTTCTCGCCATCAGTCTTCTCCACTTCTCCACCCACGTCGCCATTCAGCACTGGTGACAAGCCCTCCTCTACTCGTCACGCATCCATCTCCGAAACCGCATCCTCCCCGAAAACGATTGTCCAAGCAGGAAAGCACGATTCCGTCATTGGCGCGCCCATTTCAGATGTTGTCCTCTTCACCAAGGCCGAAAGCCAGGTCAGCGAAGACATCCCCGATCTGAGCCACTCGCCACCATCTGGCCTCGGTCTCGACGACATTGACTTTGGCAGCAACTTCAACAGCAGCGAGCTCGGTCAGTCAATCAGCTTTCTCAACCAGTCCGAAGCAGGCACCATGTCACTGTTTGACGCACAGATGCTGCAAAATGGCATGAGTGACCCATCTTGGGACCCGGAGTTCCTCGACATGGAACCCAATAAGTCGTTCCATCTGTTTGACGACCAGGTGCTCTTTGCTGAAAGCCCTTGATGGCTCTCTTCTCCTCGACACAGACTCTCTTCTCCTCGACATAGACTCTCTTCTCCTCGACACAGACTCTCTTCTCCCCGACATAGACTCTCTTCTCCTCGACACAGACTCTCTTCTCCTCGACATAACAACTTCTTGAAACGACTGGTAGAGCCAAGGGCTACGAGGTTCTTCACACATGTACACTATTAGGAACGACACTTCTGACGATACTTGGATTGATGGTGTGTATCAAGACTGTTTCTCGGCGTTGGTTTAATATTTTTAATGTCACTCATTTTTGTCGTTCATTTCGGGGCAGAGAGGGTGGATAATTACATTTGAGGGGATGGTCGAGGTCGGTAGTCTTTGTTGACCGCACTGGCAGGACATGTTGTATAGCAGGAAAGCAGATAGCAGTAGCAGTAGTCTAGTCTGAAATCAATGTATACTCACCCACTCATCATGTTCCTGAGGGTCTGATTCGCCAAGAGGTCGACGGATCCGCGCCCGAGTACTACACAGCCATCATGCCGAAGATGCCGGCAATTTCTACTCGGAATAATGTGGTCCTATTGCTGTTCTGCTGAGGCCATGTAGCTCAGATTCGCAGAAATGGTCCTTTACTCACCCGTCGTATGCAGTCCAGGTGCAACGGGGACAGTCGCCAATAGACTTTGACTTTATATCCCACGATCCCAAACCTTCAGCCCACAGATTAGCGCGAGACAAGTTCATGGTCAAAAGTACTCTAGAGACATCACGTGTATGGCGAAACGATGTAGTAGTAATCACGCCACGGCAGAGGCGTCCCATCTCTTTAGCGGCACTAGATGCTGATCGTGGAGGTATGCATTGACAAGTCTCGCTTCCCTCACTCCTCCACCACTTCTTTCTCACTTCCAGCCCCCGTGCCCGGGCCCTACACCACCAACCCCAACACTCACCCGCAACAGACCGCGAACGCATCCTCATCCTCAGCTCCGGCTGGTCAGGCTACCACGTCGCACTCTCCCCCTCCTCTTCCACATACCATGGCTTACTTGGGCTCCGTGGCACTGTACAGGGTGGCAATGGTTCGGGCAACCTTCAAGGAAGACTCGCATGGTTAGCATGGAACTGGAGTCTACCTCACCAAGACGTTGAGCTGGAGGAATAAAAACCTGCTGCCAATATACTGGTAAGCTTGCAGTCCATCGTAATGTCTGCATCGGATCATGCCATAATAGCTAATTCAATCTCAGGTAGACGAATTGGATGTTTGGGAAAGACATGTCACGATCCTGATGATTGGGGAGCAGTGGTGAGGTATACTCTCAAGGGGAAACACTCTGTGCGTGTACAGTCGGCACGGTGATTGGAAACCGTGACAAATAGACGTGTTTAGTTATTCTAGAGTCGTGAAAGGGACCGACCTCCGAGGATGTTGTCGTGATCGTGTGATAGAATGACTGAGAATGGAAGTCGACGAGAGTGAGCTCAACCCACATGCGAAAAGTTAAGCCCATTTTTGTTGCAACAAGCATCGACCTTGACTTCTTAACTGCTATTGAACGTCTTGCTTTGCATGACATACAAGCTCTCGAGTTCACTCCGGACCTGTTTCAAGTGAACGAGAGTGAGAAAAAAAGAGCAGCAGATTTGGCGTCACCCCAGCATGGCGTACTCGGACTGATCCCCGCCACACGCGAATTGCGATTGTCGTGGTCAGGCTTGAAGCGCAGCGATTTGCACGATTCGCATGCAGAGTCATTCCATGCCAAAACGCTACCGAGACTGTACACGATGAAGACGGAAATCCTAAAGGTTGACCTTGCCTCGATTGGCATAAGTGAAACTCTGCTTTCACAGCCATCTTGGATCGACACATGGACGTTGGACGAGGACAATACCTCTCGTGATGCTGCTAGTATACGTCAAGCTGCACAAGGACTCCGCGAGTCTGACATCCCGGTCGCTTTCCCCACGGAAACTGTATACGGCCTAGGTGCAGACGCCACTCGAAGTCCTGCAGTCCAAGGCATCTACAAGGCCAAACAGCGACCAAGTGATAATCCACTCATCGTCCACGTATGGAGCTTGAGGCAACTGCGAAACCTTCTACGCCCAACGGAACCAGAACATAATGAGACCAGTGCAGACGACCCAATACCTGAGATTTACACGCAGCTTATTGCTCGATTCTGGCCTGGTCCTTTAACACTAATTGTCCCCAATCCCACAGACTCGAGACTGGCGCCAGAAGTCACAGCAGGACTCTCTACATTCGGAGTCCGTATGCCTAGGAATCCTCACGCACTGGCATTGCTTAAGCTCGCCGACGTACCTCTTGCTGCACCGTCCGCTAATGCCTCCACGAAGCCGTCTCCCACGGAAGCTGAACACGTGGAGAATGACCTCAATGGACGCATCAGTATGATCATCGATGGAGGTCCATGCGATGTCGGTGTGGAGAGTACGGTTGTTGATGGTCTAACAAGTCCACCACTAATTCTTCGTCCTGGTGGCATCAGTATCGAGCAGCTTCGTTCTTGTCCAGGTTGGGAAGACGTTGCTGTAGGCTACAGAGACAACTCAGAGCTGAACAGCGCGCCTCGTGCTCCAGGCATGAAGTACAAGCACTATTCTCCGAAAGCGTCGGTGATCTTGTTTGAACATACCAGAAAGATGCCCTCGGAGGAGGAGATGGTACAGATCGTGCAGAAGAGGAAAACCATCGGTGTGATCCGTACAGCTCACTGGACACCCTCATTGGGGCTTGGCAAGACCGAGCATGCCATGGTGAATGGAGCGTCTCAAGCTCAAACTTGCAACGGAAACCGTGAAGTTGTTGATGAAATTCAAAAGATCAAAAGATTTGAGATTGCGAAAACGACACTGAGTATCTCGCTCTTCGAGATCGAACTCGGCACACAAGCCGGAATTATCGCCAAAGGACTGTTTGCGGCCCTGCGAAGTCTAGACAAATTAAATGTTGACGTGATCCTCGTCGAAGGCGTGGACGACAGCCTTGGTGATGTCTCTGCTGCTGTCATGAATCGACTTCGCAAAGCCGCAGAGGTTAAGGTTCAGACATAGCATCATCAACACACCTCATCAGCTCTAGAGCTCCTGCTCTTACTCTGGCTCTTGCTCCGGTTTTAACTATGGCTTACCGCGAACGTGGTAACCGGAAACCATGCCGGATCTTGATCTTGGTACGTGGAGTTATTTCCTAACCCCAGAGTACACGTAATTCTATCGAATCACAGCCCCAGGAGCTGGATCCGAAATCATACGCGCCTTTCGAGCACACTGCTAAAAGGCCAATGGCTCGGTCCAAGCTATACATGGGCTCGAGTCATTCTATGATCCCTTCAGGTCACGATCTTTTGCATTTATTTCAACATCTTCGTCTTGAATTTCTTGCACGCCACTCACCACAAGACCTGGATGCCAGCAACGAAACTAAATCTGGACTTCAACTATTGCCTTTGCCTCTGCCGCTGGATCTGGATTTGGAAGCTCTTTGCCGTTGTCTTGCCTCTGCGGCTTGCTCGTCCTTTGCCTTGATCCAATCTTGCTCGTATACAGAGAGCTTGTCACTGACGACTCCAGACTCCAGACTTGATCTTCAGTTTGAGCTTCCAGCTCGTATCTCCAAGTCATGAACGATTACGACCAAGAGACAGGCATCGACAACCCTCGTCCTCCTAAGCTCTCCAAATCCGCCAAGAAAGCAAATTTGAGAGCGGAACCGCACTACGACGAGGTTAATGTGCTTGTGACCGGCTTTGGTGTGAGTCACGATCTCATCTCAGTCCCAGTCTCTCACCTTGGCTTCGCCCGCCGCAAAAGCCACAATTGACACACGATGCAGGCCGTGGACGACATCATCAAGTTCAATCCATCTTGGGCAGTCGCGAAGTCGCTTCCTCCAGCGCTTACTGCCAATGCCGCGCACCCATCACGAATCCGCATCATAGTCCACCCATCACCTGTGCCGAATGTCTACAAAGACGTCTTGAACCTTACTCCGCACCTCTTCGACAACCACTTTTCTGTGCATCTTGTCCTGCATTTGAGCGCTGCACTCGACAGTCGTGACTACTACTCGCTCGAGCGATGCGCGATCAAGCCCGCCTATACCGAACCAGACGACACTGGAGAGCGTGTGATGCCATCACGACAGCCAGAGTACTGGATGCGTCAGCCGGACACATTACGATCTTCTTCAGCTTTCAATGATGCATTGACCAGATGGCGCAGTGACGTCCCGGTCAGTGATTTTCCTATCTTTTTATACCTCTCCACGATTGCCTTGACTTTCTTGCTTTCAGTCTCCGGCCACCTTTGCAGCACGAATCTCCAAGATACTCTGCTGACAATTACCCGACTTCTTGACCAGACCTCCGAATTACGCATGTCAGACCGTGCCAATCATCCCATTGCGGCCTACCAATTCTTCGCCTCTCTCGCTCATGTACAGCAAGCCGGCAGCCACGTCCCCTGGCAAGAGCGCACTATGGTCGCTGCCATGACGTTGCCCAACAAGACGTCGGTCGAGGATCTCGAGGAAGGGAGGAAAGTTGTTATTGGATTGATCTATGCTCTCATCGACAGCAGGCGTTTTCGGGATGGCGACTACCACGAGCTTCCAGACAGCAGGGGAAATCTGGATCCGGTGGAGGACGATCAATGAGTTGGCGGTAACAGGTGGCGACCTGGATGAGAAATGTGCGACGTGTGGTGGCCATTGGGAATATGGCAGATGAATGCGGCGGCATGTCCAATCACAAGAGCCGGAAGTGGATGGAGTATGATGGGAAAGTCGGATCGAGGACGTCTCTGTATCGAAGCACGAAGTATGAAGTAATGGAACGAGGCACGCATCATGATCAATGACTGTGTATCGTGGAACAAGAAGTACGAGGAAAATCGTCAGGATAATACCTCAAGCGGGGCGCAGCATCGAAGCAAGACATTGGCCGGTTGGGATAGACTAGAATCGATGTCGTAGTGCAGCATACTACCTGAAATGCAATCAATCCTGAGCCAGTGCTCCCGTTGCATAAGCAATGAAAGAGGGATGAGGTGCTTTCACTCCACCAAGTTTCTACACATGGCTTCGCCACCAGTATACAAGCCTTGCCACATCAATTTTGGGAACAAGTGTATCACAACAGGCGTATTCGTCGGCTGACGAGCAAAAGCAAGCAAGAGCGATTGCACAAGACGAGCATGATATTGCATGACCAGCTCAAGTGGACTCTCAATGAGGGGCGCTTCAGCTCCACATCGTAGCATACCGAAACAGGCGCCATGATGTAAAGTACCATGCCAATGGCTTAGTCATGAATGATGATTCCCATGATTCCATCATATTCGTTCAGGAACTGGTAGAAGTCTTGATCGCTCTGAAAAGCCCTTCAAACCATCTCTATCTCTTTTTAGAACACTCACTACACCACACTCGACCTACATTTCGCAGTACACCAGCATGAGCCCACCAGTCGAGAAAGGATCTCTTGTTTTAGTGACCGGCGCCAATGGCTACATTGGCAGCCATGTTGTGGACCAGCTACTCGGAAAGGGCATAAAAGTCAGAGGAACAGTCCGGTCTCAAGAGAAGGGAAAGTGGGCACAAGATTACTTCGACGACAAGTATGGCAAAGGCAACCTCGAGCTTGTCGTAGTCTCGGACTTCTCCAAGCCAGGCGCCTACGACGAAGCTGTCAAAGGTTTGTGCTTGCGCAGTCCACAGCAGGATGAGCTAGACTGACAGTATGATATACAGGTGTGCACGGCATTGCCCACGTCGCTGGCGACGTCACCTTCTCATCCAATCCCGACGATGTTATTCCTGGTGTCATCAACTCCGTCCACAGTATACTCGAGGCAGCAAGCAAGGAGAAGACCGTTACAAGATTCGTCATCACATCATCGTCGACTGCGGCCACAAATCCAGAGCCAAACAAGAAGTTTACCATTGATGAAAACTCGTGGAACGAGGAGGCAATTGCAGATGCAAACAAGCAGCCGAATGCCTGGAATGTATACTCTGCCTCGAAGACCCGAGGCGAGCAAGAGGTACGTCTAGTCAGCTGTGGGAGTCTGGCTACATCTGTCTCCCACACACTGCAGACTAGCTAATCTCACACCACACTCCTACAGGTCTGGAAATTCGCAAAAGAGCACAACCCCCATTTCAGCATCGTCTCCGTCCTCCCCAACGCCAACTTTGGCACCCTTCTACACTCCTCTCAGCGCTCCTCCAGTACCCCAAGCTGGATCACCAGCATCTATAATCAAACCGAAATCCCGGCTGAGCTCGCCGCTATCCCGCCTCAATACATGGTCAACGTAGTCGACTCGGCGCGTCTGCACGTAATCGCGCTACTGGATCCTGAAGTCGCGAATGAACGCCTGTTTGCCTTTGACGAGCCATATACGTGGAAGCAGTTGATCGATGTATCAAGGAAGCTGAAGCCGGATGTCACGTTTCCGGCGAATGCGGACAAAGCGGTGCAGGGTGAAGATCAGAGTAAGGTTGCGCGGAGGGACAGGGCAGATGCGTTGTTGAAGAAGCACTTTGGTAGTGGATTTACTGGATTGGAGGAGACATTGAAGCAGCAGTTAGCATGCTACTGATAATATGCTTTGGCAAGATGATCATGCAATATACGATATATAATAGAATGTACATTCGGACTCTCATTCCACCGCTACGGACGACGCCAAGTTTCAGCCTCGCGGACGAACTACATTGACAGTTTCTTCCTTCTCCAGTCTTTCGTCCGTAACACTGCCTGCTCCCCGTTGTGACTGCAATTCCCCTGTTTCACAATCACGCATGACAGACGCAGCCATGATCTATATAATGCGCATACCGCCCTCTGTAACAT
>Ga0268246_10000321_pt1 | contig 22778 bp, 7 predicted proteins | sample AgamicOrSfe_FD_200242 | JGI IMG/M metagenome (GOLD analysis project Ga0268246, IMG submission 200242) | Agave microbial communities from Guanajuato, Mexico - Or.Sf.e (v2) (version 2) | ecosystem: Host-associated > Plants > Phyllosphere > Phylloplane/Leaf | place: Guanajuato, Mexico | collected...
GAAGTGACTCCCTTACACCCTCTAGTCAGCCCACTCATTTCTCAATACCATGATGTATTCCCACAAGAGAGATTCTTTTTAGCCTCTGAGAGAGGATACTCCAACAAGAAGAGCCTAACCTGGGCCCTTGAGATAACAGCCCATAGGGTAGCCCCGCAAAAATGAAAGGCCTTCATCGGAATACCGGAGTCGCTCGTATATGGCGATCACAAGATAGCACGCTGCCAGCTATCCCGTGCGGCGGGACTCATGCTAGGAGCGAAGCAGCTCGAGTGACAACTATCGGAGCGGAAGGGGCACTCCCACCCCAAATAGTGCGAAATAGAAGGGGAACCCTTTTTCGTCATCAAGTGGTTTCCTCACCAAGAAATAAGATTGAACCGCTTCGGCGCTGTACCATTCAGACTGCTACGATACACTGGAACTGGTATAAGCTGCCGAAACCCCTCACTTTGAAAGCAAGGAAGAAACGAGCTTTCAAGGTTTCGCCCTTCGAGGCATAGCTCAGGAAGGGCTCAAGCCTTTATTAAGAAATGTTGTTTGCCTTTAGATACCTAAGACAAGGGTAAAAAACTTTTCCCACTTCAACCCCACATAATGATCAGAAAAACGCATTCTAAGGCAATATAGAGCGAGAAAGAAATCCCCACTTCCCCCTTCTACCTATCCCGACTTCGCTACATTTCTTTCCTTCTTCCTTTGCTAGCGGGGATGTGCTCCGAAACCTGGACTGGACTTGCTATTATCAAATTGAAAAGGTCTCTGCCCTTATCCTTTTCTTTAAAGAAAGATGACTGGGTGCCCTCTCACGTCATTCCCCTCTTGTTACGTCCTTTCTTATGGAATTGGATCTTTCCTACTTGAAGTTTCAGTCAAGTGAGTTCTATGCTTCTAAGCCCTTTCGAACAATTCTATATGTCATCCCAGCCTACTCTATTTCTATGCCGAAAGAGCATTTCGTTAAGCAGCCGTGATCATTAGAATACGATATCCTTTCGTCACTGCTGAATCGAACTAACTGCCAACAAGAGCAATAACATCGCTTATTCATTCAACGACAACGGATGCCGATGAACTAGCTGCTTCTTCTATAAAAGAGCTCCTTCTTTTCTTCCTCTTTCTGATAGACGAGTGAAATGAGCGGGCACGAAGGCGGCTAAAAACACTTCTTTCTTGCTTTCCTTACGATTTACCCAGTAACTTAATCCTAGAAATCTCTAACTACTTTCTGACTTCCGGATCAGATTCAGGAGACGGGCTTATAGGCATGGAATCCCTAGGACTAGGAATAGGGAGGTAAAGAGACGATCATCTTTCTTACCTTAAACCTTAATAGGCTGCTTATCTTGCCTACCCTGACTTTTGGGGATGAGCTCAAGAGATAGAGATTTTCTTAGATTTTGCCCTATAGGCCATTCAACCTTTTTAGTTACGGTTTCCTCCATAAGCCGGGAATAGTCAGATCATCTTTCCCAAGTTTACTAATAGAATTACAGGATAAGGAAGAAGAAGATAAGAAGGGGCTTTTTTGGACATCTGTGCCTCCGATGTTTTCTTCTTTCTTAGGGCGGGCTTCTAAGTCAATAGTCAGATCAACCGGCAGGCATAGCTCCAGAGATAGATTAATCTCCGACCGGACCTTCCTTTCTTTATTTTTGTACATAACCCCAGAAAAGGAAAGAAGCCTAGTACACTATAACTTATACTTATATAAGATTATAAGATATAAGAGGAAGCTAACCTCTTAAAGAAATCCTGAAACGAAGGAAACTGCTAAATCCATTCCTAAGAATTTCCCCGGCTCTGATCATTCAAGGACAGCTAGTATCAAAAGACTTAGTTAGAGGATTATCATCTCCAGTAAGGTCCTGTCTCAAGACTAAATCTAACTTGGATTGTAAGGCTCAGCGAAATCCCATACTTCTTTTACCGGGTTCGTAAGTCAATCCTAAAGAAGCCTAGACGACTGTCTAACCTGACTTGACTGCCTTTGAATTTGAAGAGGAATGAGGGGAAATAGCCTTAGATTGCTTCAAGCTAAGCGGACCTGACTTAACTAGTGGAATTTCTGCCCTTGCTTTTGCCCCAGGGGAGTTTGACTTACGCTTGTTCTATTTGATGTTATTAGTTTTAGTTACGGTTTTCTCAAAAAAAGGTATGTAGTAAGTGATTACCCCGGAAGGATTTGGCATGGAATCTAAGGCTTCTCAATCTCCTCAAGTCAAGCTCTAAGTCTTCTCTGTCCTATCGAGGAGTGAAAGAGAACTGGGACATGACGAAGTCAATACCTGAAACGAATGAACTCCAAGAAGAGCCCGGAAGAGATTACCCGGTAAGGATTAGATTACCTTCAATGGCAACTTACTATCCTTTATTCTCACCATCTGGAAAGCAGAAGGAATGAGACTAAGCAAAGCCAGGGAAAGGATCATCTTACTAGGGCTTTGCCTCCCTCTTTGAGGGCTACCTTTTCCTCAGACGGATAAAAAGGGTATTCTTCGTCACGTGGAAGATCTGGGAATAGAGGATCAGATTAGACTTTCTATGGCATTTTCTCAGTAAGACTGACGAGTGAATCTACGGGAAGATGAAGAGAGGAGGCTTTCAATACTAACTTACTAGACTGTCTGTCCTAAATACCAGACTTGAGACTGAGTCTTCAATAGGCAGAGAAGCCAAACTCATTCAATTTAGTTACTAAAGGCAGACAATAGGAATTAAATCACCAGGTATTGGTCACGAGCGAACTAAGAGTTGTTGCTTGACTTTTGACTTGCTGCCTTAATAGACTAGCTTTAGACTTCCTTACTTTCTGCCAAGGGTAACTGCTAAATCACTTCCTTAACTCTTATCGTAGATAAGAGCAAAGTCCACTTCTTCAACAAGAGAACATCTCGGCAACAGCAAGTAAAGTCTGAAATGCCTCAGAAGCCAGTCTTTGCTTAGCTGCATTTACTTCCTACCGATGTCATACGTCAGTTTATTATGACCTGAGGGTGACTGAACTACCTTCAGTCCCGAAGTCACTTCTCCTCTCTTCCGGGAACTTAGTAGAGGAATTCATTCTCTCGTACTTGAACAGCTGTAGACAAGAAGTGAAAGCCAACGGGAAAAGCGTAGCGCTTATTCCGGCCTCTTTCGAGAGGAGAAGAATAGCTATCTTTCAGAAAGAAGAAGAAGAGCAGCAAAACCTTTTAGTACAGCGGGATTTGAAATGAGATTGACAGGAAATGTAACTTCGGGTGATTTTACAAATTGCAGGAAAAGATATTTAGGGAGCAGAGATCTGCGTCTCAAAATCAAGAGGTGGTTTAGGGATTGACTGTGCTCGTGAAATGAATTTATCTGCTCTTTCACAAAGTAAGCTAGAGGTTGCTTTCTTAGAAAGAGAAATTATGGTCACAGGTTGTAAGAGAGAAGTATATAAGCGAACGGAGTGGATTTTTGACATACATAATAGCAATATGGGCATCAACCATTTGGAAAGAAATAAATGAGAGCTAGGAACTAGTGAAGCATGGAGCTAAATGGCTTTTAGGCAACGGGCAGCATGCTTGGTTCTGGTAAGATGCTTTGGTGACGGACAAGCCACTCAAATAAAGTGCCAACAGTCATATACATCCATATCAAATGGATTCTAAAGTATATGAATTACTGAAATGGATATACAGGGTGGATTGAAAAAGTTCGAGCATGCACGATGCGATAATCCAGAGAATAGCAGCTATTCGGCTTTGGGAACAAAGCAAGAATCTCAGACACCATAACATGGAAAAAAAAATGCTAATGGGAAATTTTCTATGAAGTCAGCCTATGAAATCATTAATAAAGAGGATTTCATTTAAACAGACAGTTGCTTTAAACAACTATGGAGCCTTGGGGCATCCCAGATCTTTTTTCTGCGGTTGGCTTATTTAAGGAGCGGATCCTAACAAATGCAGAAAATGCGAGTCCTATCTTTTTTTGAGTTCAGTCCTGGACGTATGGCATCCATTTTTAAAAAAGAAAAAGAAAAGTCGGGCAGTAGGATAATCACCGAGTGAAAGAAAGCCCGGAGTTAGCTCAGCAGATGATTGCACATTTCCAAAGATAAAGATAAGAGCTCCTACCCCAGATTTAGTTAATTAAGTTAATTAAGAAATTTCCTGGTAAGGTCATACATCCATTTCATTTAGTTACAGAAAGTACTACTTTTTAGAACTGTATGTTTTTCCATGAGTGCAAAAGCCATTAGATAGAATTTCACCAACTCAAAACAAAAACTCTACCAACCTTCTGAAGAAGATTCATCCCCGGCTGCGTCCAAGTCGCTAGCTAGATGGGACTTTTGTTTTTCATTTTTAATTGGGAGATATGGCACGGGTCCCTGCCACCAACACCAACCATGGGTTTACCAAAAGGTTTTTATTGAACCCCAATCGAGAATTTACAAAAACGGAAAGTGATGCCCATGCCAAACGAGATAAGTCAGTTGGCTTAGGATTCGTAACGATCTGGTCTTCTCCGCTTGAGAGGGAACTGTGCGCTTTCAATGCTTTATTGCGAGCTACATTTCTCACATGAATGACTTTCGTTTCGAGTAAAAAATTCCTTTTTCTTATTCATTATTCATCATCCTCTGAACAAGAACCCCGGAAAAGCTTTATTCCGATTCGGATGTCGCTGGGTTTACTACCCCAGATTAACAAAACGTCTGGAATGGCTTCTTAAGGTAAAGAACCTCGCAGGGTATGATGAAAAAGTCTCATCAGGATTGTGGTCGAAAGAACTCCTTCTTTGTGATAGCTGAAAAGCGTTCTAAAGACTTTTGGCTTTCCTTCGTCAATTGGTAGCTTCCTTCACTAAAAGTTGATATATTGAATGAAAAAAACCTGAACTGAAGTCTGGAGTCGGAAAAGTAGTAGGACAAAGATTGCTAAGTCAGGTGGACCCTTTCTCTTCGGGAGCTTTCGTAATGGCTATAAAGAACTCCTATTGGGATGATCCCTGAAACCTAATAAAGAGAAAGATTCTTGTTAGCAGCTTTTTCAACCTCTCTTAGCAAGCAATAGCCTTTTTACCTATTATGCATTTCAAGGAGTGACTTTGACCCGCTCTTCCTTATTTATTGATAACGCACAGGGTCCTAAACAAATCTTTTTCACATTCAACCATGAAAGTGCTTCGATACCATCTCCTCCAAAAGTACGAACAGCTTCTTTTTCGAGTCTCAATGGCCTGATTGAATACAAAGTCCAGAACGAACTTCTTTCCTTAAAGCCTAGGTCTCTCTATCACTCGTTACGCAGAATCAATCAACCAACATTCTCTATCTTCAAGCAGCAAGGCCATAAACACAGGATCACTGCCCTTAAGAAATGTGGAATTAGACTGTCTCTCTTCTTTTTTTAGACTTGGATTCAATAAATGTGGGAATAAAAAGTATTAACATAAATTCATTCATCTTTCCGCACTCAAAAGTCCTTACTTTACTTTTCTGAAAGCAAGATAAGGTGCGACGCCTGATTGTGAGTCTCATAGCCATACGAGAGCTTGGAATTACACTACACCCTAGAAGGACTTAGTCAAAGCCTTCCTTTCGCCCTCGCTTTCCTTCATCTCATGCATCTGGGGAAGGAAGCGAAGCTCTTAAAGAGGAGTTAGCGCCCGCCTGACCACCACGACCACGGATAAAAAAGCCGATTCCACCGTACTATACGTACTATAGCTATATCGGGAATAGAGGGAAGATAAGATTAGGTCTACCTTTGCTTACGAAGATGCCGTAGACTGAACACTTTCCAATACCAATAGAGATGAATAAAGATAATTTCTCCATCAGTTGAAAGCTCTCCCTAAGCGCTTAGCACAAAAAGAAAGTGAAAATCTCAGTTATGATAGGGCCGGAAAAGCCGCATTTAGAGTACCATGGTGGATTCAAAGTTCTTTTTCCAAAAACTCTCAATTTCTTAGAATAAAGACGGGATCGTAGGACAAATGAACAGAAGGGGAAGCTCTCTTCGCCCATAAGATATGGGAGGAGAAAGAATTCCTTTTTGGGATTCGCGTGCTCCCCATATACGTAGGTTGGATTGACCGGCTCAAAAGAGCTCTTTCTCTTAGCCTGGCTAGGCGCATCAAAAAGACTTTATACAGGTACTGAAAATCGGCCTTATCGAACCACTGGAAAAGATAGAGGGTGGTCGATGCCCGCAAAGGCGAACTAGTCAGAAGAAGGTACGTCAGTAGAGAAGCTCCCCAGCTAAACCATTGGCCAAGCACTCGGACAGTCTTCTTTCCAGCACTCGTGCCAGCTTAGGCTGAGGTAGCCATGTCGGCGTCGGCGGGTTCATCGACAAAGGAAAGCCGTAACATGAACATGAGGGCGAACCTTTTCTTTCTTATCTTAAGTGCTCTACTCTCACTTGAATACACAGAATCCGTGAAGAGAGAAAGGAGAGAACTGGAGGCTTGTGCTTGTGAATGGCCTTGCCTTGGACAAAACAGAAGAAGATAGGCCGGTAGGAGATCGAATGAGAGGATCTCGAATGAGATAGGATAAGGCATTAGGAAATTTAGGAAATTCAGTAGACTCAGTTAAGCCTTATGAGCTCCTTCCAGGTATAAGAAGGTTTAGATCTCAGCCAAAGGTATTCTCCATTTTTATACTGCTTCTTCTCGGAAGAATGGAATGAATACAGATATCTCCATATGGCTTCAACAAAAATAGCAAGGAATCCCAATGATGTCTTGATCTCTTCTATCACATTTCATAGGACAAAGACATCAAAGAAAGGTAGTAGTGGAATTCATATAGTCCTTACTATAATTGCGAAAGCATTATTCATGAAGTAGAAGGGAAACAAAAGAGGGATCCTAAGAAGTCCTATACCCCTAAATAGATTATATAGGCTTTCCCTACCCTCACCCCCTATGGCACTCGCTTTCAATCTATTCCTATTCAAGAGGAAACTGGAGCACCTTCGAGATCATCTCTCTCTATTCTGTAAGCAAAAACTTGCGTTTGTGACTCGCCTATACCAGGGCATTCACCCAGATCTTCCCAAAAGGGTATTGAGATTCGAAAACGAACTTCACTATGCTTTCACTTTCGTTGCTATTCTAGATTCCTCACTGGTTTTCCTTGTAACCCATTTTCTTTGTACTCACTTTTCGTTTAAGAGAAATAAAAAATGTATCTAGCTTTAGTCAATTCGTGAAAAAATCCCAGTGAATCTAGACACCTTCCTTGGCTTCGCTAGTCATGAGCGTAGAATGATATATAAATAGAATATAGCACAGAACATAGGGATTTAGGTTTCTTGTAGCAGCCTTAGAAGTCTTTTTCGTATCTTAACAAAGTGTGACTCTCTGGATTCACTTTTGGAATCGACCCAATTTCCTGCTATTAACTCCTTATACGTAGGGAGATAGATGTGTTTAGATCGATTGGAAATACAAAAACTTCCATCAAGTTAAGGGAAAAAACGAATGAGCTAGATAGAGATGAGTCTTTCAACGGAAAGGAAAGCAGCTTACTCTAGTTCGGGTCAGCCACTTCAATGCTCTTTGTACAAACAAGGTGGCATGACTCAACGTAAGAGACCTTCTTGAGAGCCCTCTCCGGCTATAAAAAAAGCCATAATGGGCTAATTCAAGTGAAAGGAGCTGAGCCTGAGAAAGAACCGGAATCCAAAAGTAGATAGGAGCTTTCTTTCCCTATCTTATTTCCACCTTGTACTAGCCATTGATAACTCTTTCTTTTTGAGGTCTAAAAGGTGAAGGTGCTTTCCAGTGAGGTAACTTCCTGGATTCAAACGAGAGACAGGTGGATTGGAAATTGTATGAAAAATCTCAGGGGCAGAGACTACTTACCTTAAGATCTGTGGGCAGGCATAGACATTCAGAAAGTTAAGACAAAGGGAAATCTCAGTTACCTAAACACTCTTGTGCTGTGAATTAATCTATTGCATCATCCGCTCCATAGGGCTTTTTATTGGATAGTGAAGTCATGAGAGAAATCCTTCTATTTATACCTTGTTTTCCTTAAGAAATTTCTTGTATCAGCAGAAGATATGCATGTTGTAAATAAGAAAATATTAGAAATTCTAATTATAGAATCAAACTAGACTCAGTCAATTCCATGGTAGATCAATTAAGACTCCTTTATTCCATATAAAGAATATAAAGAATGAGTCAACTCTGCCTTCGCTACTTTACTGTTTTTTGTCAAAAAGACTTAAGAAGGAAGGCCTATGTAGCCTTTACTCAGAATTGAAATGAAATAGCTAGCTTTGTGAACCGACTTGAAATTTTTTTTTTCATTTTAATGAAAGTACAATCTAAATCTAGAATATCTATCTAGATCCAACTCCTTTTATGTGGCCTTTGCTTCATCAAGCGAGTCCGTCACTTTGTGGGCTAGCTTCGGTCTTGAGCTATAGCTATATGGAGGTCAGATGTACTTGACCTTCTTTTCTTAGAAGGATAGCTGCCACAAAGAAAGAGTCTTCCTGTTCTGAGACATCGGGATTGATCGTCACACATTTTATCCATTAAGCATGGTCTTAGGCAAATGAGATTGATAGGCCTCCGATATATTCCCCTGGGTTAAACTTTTTCAAATGTAGTAGCTGCTAAGAAGTCTAGAACCTAATTAGCGCTCTCTACTCCATTACTGCTCAATGACTCTTACTCTAATCTAATATAAGATATTTACTACCAAGCCTTGCGCTTGATGGAGGTAAGGCTGACGGATTTTGTTCAGGACAAGATTCTCCTACTTCTCTTCGTACCCATGCTGATGAAGGATGTGAGACAAAAAGTAGGAATTTAGAAGGAGTGAGGCTCTAAGGCCATCCCTCCTTTCATTTTCTCTGTCTTTCTTGACGTTGGAAAAAGGTAAAATTCCCAGTCTTTAAAGCATGGAGTACAGATAGTTCATTAGAGTCTGGAGATGCACCCTTAACTGCCTATTACCGAAGTCTCAGGTCTATATGTCTGAAAGGTAGCACTCAAACAACACTATGAGAAAGAAAACGAATTACAAGGAGTAGAAAAGTCTCCCTATAGATACTACCTATCTTAGATATATAAATCTTTCTATATGCCAAGGTCTCAATCTTATCCGTTATGTGCTAGCTAGCTTACAGCTTTTTATCGGAATGATAAAAGAGAGAATGAAACTTAGATAGAGAAGCACAACATGTCTTTTTGATCCTTTGTGAAAGATAATGAATTAAATGAGGACTGGGATAAGCATAAGACTTTAAGATAGCAATAATAGCCACACTAAAAAGTCAAGGTTTACATCTGTAATTATCCAAGGAAGAGTCCTTAGACATAGGATCAGACATAGGAAATGATCTTTAGGACATAGTACCCACAACAACATGGAAGTGGAATGAAAATCCTTTCGATTCTAGTTAGAAGACTAATTGAAAGCTTACAGTAAGGGTAGGTGCTTCGGGAAGGCTGATATGATTAGAACTCCTAAGACATGGACTTAGCTAAGGAAATTCTATCACTGGCTTCTATTTCAAATAGAATGAAGTGGAATCACCATGTAAGTTGAGTCTTCCTCCGTCCTTCCAAATCCTGAGGTATATTGTCTATCTCAAACCTTGCTTTTACTTTTAAGAGTGAAGTCTAAAATTACCAATTGAACTAATGCAACTCTGTCCCGTGTACAGAGCACAGGATCTTCTCTTTAGTGGACTCGTTAGTGATCAAGCGCATCCTGGTATAGGTGCACCAGTATGGCTATGAGTATACGAGTGAAGCGGCTTACAAATGATTGGGACAATTCTAAAATCTAAAAGGATATATCTCTGGCAGTATCAAAGTCTCAGTCGTTCTAAGACTTAGTTGGAAATAGAGGTTCAAATCTATCCATCTTTTTGTAAGCAAAAGAGCCAGAAACTATATCAAGCTCTGAATATAATGAGAAGTCTCTCATTTACTTAAAAATTGGAATTCGGTAAGACTAATTAAGACTAATTAGGGTAAAGAGAACCTATGAATCAACTACCCTCCTCTCTTTCATCTTTCACTGGAATAAGTAAGAAGTCCTTTATAGCTCCTTCTTAGATTTAGATGGAAAGTGCTGCCAGTGTAGATCTGTTACCAAGTCTGACTTTCTATCCTGACATTAAAGACAGAATGCCTATACTCAATATAAGCTCTAGCTAGCAAATCAAAATATGATTTCTCTCTACATCCTCTTGATCCCACCAAGAATTACCAATCATTTACTAGGTCGCAGCTTTAAGTTTAAGCAAGTCATGTTAGAATATGTAGGGATTTCTGGCTTCATAGGCCAGTAACGTTCTTTCCTGTTCTCAAGATAAGGATAAGATAGGAGAAGAGACTTCTTTGAGCTATAGAGCTATAGAAAGAGAGGGACTATCGTTTGATATCCATGTTTGAGAGGTCTGGTTAGGAAATCAGAAAAGCGGCTTCTTTTCTGGAACTCTTTGTTTTTGTTCAAGCCATAGCCATGGATGGGATAATAAAAGATTTAGTGCTTGCTTAGGACATGGCCACTAGGTTGTACCAGGATGAAAATTCACTTTTACAGAAGTATGGTGGTTTATCGAAGAATAGACTTTCACAGCTAATCCGCCATATCATAACCAGCATTCTATAGCGGAACACGAATTTCTTCTTACCAAAGCGAATGACAGACTTAACTAGGATATTTCCGTACAAGATAGTAGGTCTGACTCCTTATATAGAGGGATAGAAAGTCTGTTATAACACTGAGCTTTCGTGTCGTAACAATTTTCCCAAAGAAATGCTAGATGCTTCCATGAGCTAGGTGGATGTATGGTAGATAAGGCGGAATAAAAGCCTATGGGCATATGAAGAAGAAGACAAAGTTTTTCCTAAATGAATGCATGCCTTTATCTTTATAAGGAATACCTCCTATACATCCTGTCTATGTCAGATCATCCTTATGAGACATGCTACTGACAGACTTTAGCATGCTAAACGAATTCCAAGGGGCACTGACTTTTGTGACTTCTTCTGACTTGTGTTCTACACTATTCTTGCCTTTAAAAAGTATGGGAATAAGGATAAGAATATCTATTCATATATGAAAATATATTCACATATAAAAAGAAAAAAGATCATTGGGAAATAAGATCGAATCCACCGAAAGGCTAGAAAGTACTATTATTTACTTCTCCTAGGGCTAATCCAATGAGTCATACTAAGAAAGAGTATATTATGAGTAGTAAAGGAGAATCGAATCTTGGAAAGGAAGATCTAATTAGGTTAAGAGCCTAACCTATGTAGGAATGATGCCTTATCATCTGGATTCTATTTCTTTGTTCTTTGAGAAGTAGGAAGATATTGTCTCGGAGTGCCTATCCTCTGCCCTTTATACTTTATACATGGATCTATACATGGAACTTAGAAATCCTTTCAGTCTAATGAATGCTCTATCAACATAGGTTGTCCTCGCTCCTGATTCTCATGAAAGCTTTGATAATGAATTTTCCTTTCTATTGTGGATCGGATATAAGAATGGTCATACTCCTATATATTGCTAAATTCCTTTAGTTCTTTATAGGTAGGAAGCATGAGTCAGGTAAGAGATCACGCCTTAGCCCAGGTAACCATAGTACTTTGCTTTAATGCTGCTTCACACTTGTATTCTTATTCTTATGGGATATGAGGATCCCTTTTTATAAATATCTCCAACTTTCTTTATTGGACCTTTACTTACTGAGATGCCAGGGTACACAGAAGTAAGATATTTGATAGAGATATAGGACCACCTTCACTTTCTATGAATCCATTAACTAGATAAGATAATATTGCCTATAGCTGCCTCTCCATTCTGCCTTCTATAACCTCTTGAGATAACTTAGGATCTTTCTAAATTAGGAATGAGAAGGCATTCAAAGAGATAGACTTTGATGAGATCTTTCCAAAGACTGAGTTATCTATCAAGACAAGATAGGCAAGTTCCGACTAAACCTCTGATTCCTTCATCTGTAGTCAGATAGACTATATCTTTATAGAGACTATAAAGTGAAAGACTTCCTGTGTCTTGAAACTCACTTTAGTAGATTCATTTAGTAGATGAATGTCTAGCTCGAACTTAGCTTATTGCAAAACTCCCAGAAGACTCAATGCAAGAATCAAAGGATTTAGATCCTTATTTTAGAATTCATATAATTCAATTTCAGTTCACTCCTAACATTTTTTACCAGAGACTTATTCTAGGCCAGTCTTTCAAGAAAATAACTAGGGAATTCCTTAAGCCATTTTGACACTCAGAGCAAGCAAAGGCTAACCTATTTCTATAATATTGAGGATAAGACCTCTTCCTATCATCTAGGATAGATCCTTCTAAGGATCAGGCTCTCTCGGCTTTATCGTAAAGATAGTTCGGGATCACTCTTTAGGTAAATGGTAAGCCCGAAAGACAGATAGGAGCTTTATAGACTTATCCCGCAAATATCAATTCACTGTGGTTGATGTACTCTATCTTTCTTTTTGGCCACAGACTCTCAGAATTAGGCTACCTAAGGAGATAGGAAAGGAATCTGGAATACCTACTGGAGGGTAGGAAGAGCTCTTTTCAGAATGGATATTGCAATAAGAGAGGCTAGATAGAAGAGGATAGATAATGAGAGAACCTGACTTTAGGGACTTTTTTATATATCTTCTTTGAAAAGATATATTTAGTATAGCCGTCCCCATTATCAATTATCACAAGGTCCGTGAAAGCCAGATCCAGATACCTAACCCAGGCATCTCTATTTTCAGCTCTAAACCGTGATCTTGAAAAGGAACTCATCGCCGAACCTATACTATAGGATTCAAGAGCTTTCGAGATACAATCGTTTTTTCAATCCATGAGTCGTAGTAGTACTGAGGGTTTATTCACTTTTTTGGTACCCCCTTGTCGACTTGGAGTGTGAAACGGGACCCTCTAATGAGTCCTCTGAGTGAAGGTTTGGCTCGCTTTTTCTCAGACCAGGCCCGCCAATTAGAATTAGCTTCTTTTGGTTAGCTCGGATCTGCAAGTGAAACATGGCATGGTGGGGTATTGGAAAGATTCGAGTACATACTTGTTAAATACATTGAGGCTCGTAGGAACTCTCGCGATGTAGCGAACTATTAAGAATATTAATATTGTTATATTAGATATATGCCCCATTCACCATCTTGAATGAAGTGGATCATTCTTTCCCTCTTTGATAGAAGCTCTCTTTATAGCCAAGTGAGCTCGAAGCCTGATTAATCGATCCAGGCTGGCTAACCTTATCGCACCGAGTCAAAGAAAGCAATAGAAGTAGGAATTGCTACCTTGCCCCTTTTGGGCTCATCCAACTACTTTCTCTATTATACCGAGCGAATAACATTTACTTTTTTGTTGTCTTACCATTCTCCCTTACAATGAATAGGTTCACGAAAAGTGTAAACATCACTAGAAAGAGTTTAGTCTCAATTGATAATTTTAATACAAGTGAGTTTTCTCATGTGTGAGACTGTATGTTTGCATAAACGAGCATCATTTATATTTATAAGACTTTCGACAGCATTGCTAATAATAACTAATGAAAGAAGCCCACATACCCACTCTTCTTTCCCCTAGTCAACTCATCATTATTCCCGGAAGAATGACTTCCTTTATATCGTAATATTACCTTTGTCGCACACTATACCTTAGTAGTCTTCTTTGATTTAGAAAAAATCGAAACTTGAGACTGAAATAGCAGTAAGAAAACAGATTTTTCTCATCAACATACAAGATACATGTTAGTAAACTAAATAGTTCCATTAGTAGCCACCAATGCATGGTCCCGCTTGGATGGTCTCCATCCATGTCATGTATAGTTATGATAATAAATATTTCTGCTTACAATTTCTTTTCATGCATCATAATATTCGACTGAATATAGACTTCATGGTAATAACGAATATATACTCAATATGGGTATAATAGCTTAAACTCCTGTCTAGAATACGTTAATATGTTAATATATATTAAGTAATGCCTTTCCAAAACTGGTGCCATAGGGATTGACTTCAGATTGGAATAAGCTAGACCAGGTCTTTCAATATTTACTAGCCTATAGGTTCAATGCTTTAGAGAGTTTTAGTATAACATTCTCATTCAAACATCTTCCTTGATACCAATCTATTATGCCTACCAAACTAGGGAAATTCCGAGTGAATTCAGGTAAGACTGTGAATAAAGATAAGCTAGGTATAGCATCCTGTCTACTGTAGAAGGCTGATAGAAGGAAGGGCATGGTTCATAAGATAAGTCTCGCATTCCATTCTATTGCTACGTTCATTCTGGTTCTCATAGGAAAGCACAGTCCAAGTATATAAGTTAGAGATTCAACAAGGTTATTGTTATGAGCAGATTTGAAACCCGATTGCGTAGTAAGTTCATCATCTAGGTACAATAGACTTTGACTCATTGAATAAACTCCTTATGTCTTTCATGAGAGATTAGCCCATTTTCACATCACAATATGAGACTACATACTTCTAGCTTCTAGGATAAAGGAAAGGGTCGGTTCTTGCATTAAATCTCAAGACTTCTTTACAGCCCTAAATACATCAATCCTGACTTGTAACTAAATTGAATGACTTCAGTCCCGCTTCTGAAACTATTATTCTGACTTCTTAGTGCTCACCCTAAATAGAAGTCTTCATCTCTGCCTTATCGGCTAACTGCGCCATAGTCAGTAAGAATAAAGTAAGAAGTTTATAGCTTTCCTACCGCAGTAATGGATTGAGAAATAGGATGCTATAATGCAGCTCTGGCAGCTTTCCCTAACTAAATCTCTTTAGGTAGCCGCTCTTTCCTACGTAATTTCCCAGAGAAGAAGCGGGTAACGCTTGTTCGATAGATTGAACTTGATTAGGTTACCGAAGGTTCTTTTCTTTCTTTCTACTTCTAAGGTCGGGATTTCAATAGAAAGATAAATTGAATGAGTTTCCCCTGCCGCTTTATCAATAGCATCTTCGAACCTCTCTGCATACGTAATTTCCGACATCCCTTGCGAACGGTTTAACATTTCAATAAAGACTCAGACTTCGTTTACCTGCTTCTGTCTCTCTTCTGGTCGTTGTGCTTTCGGTAGTTGTATGCCTTGTATTAGTCTATCTTTGTCAGTGTATGCGTGTGTCTGGGCCTAGTATGTGTATTCGTAGGCCTTGGTGAATATCATAATATAAAGATATCATCTCCAACTTCTTCCTTACTTACTTCCACACCTTGAGATCAAACTTCTATTTAGTCGATTTCCCGTCCTATTACTATATCTAAATCTAATACAAGCCGTAAAGTAAAGAACCCAAGCCGCATAGTTATCATACAATCTCAACCGGAGCTGGAGAAGGCAAGGCCGTCCGTCCGATAGATTGAGATTTTAGCACTAGGACCTTATAAAGAGCTCGCCTGCTAGCTGCCAAACTAAGACTCAGTCTTTTCAAGAAGCTTTCGCTTCCTTCCTCAGAGAAGAAGGGGGGCCATGAAGTTAAAACAACGTCTCTTCTAGCGTTTGTGCCCGGGTCGTCACCTCTAGTCTCCGGGGGGACTTCTCCTTAAGAGGTGCGTAGTAGGCTTAGTCTTGAGTTACTGGCCTGTCCTTGGAATATCTTCTTATGACCTGGTGAATCTATTACTAATTTATCAATCATATTCGGATCCCGAGATAACTATTGAGATTGGCTGTTGCCCTTAGAAAGAAAGAGAAGCAGCTTCAGGTGACAGTGATCAGTAGATTGAATTACTCTTTAACCCGCGCCTTTGAAGGCATTATATGGCAGAAATCAAGTGTCTTCTTAGTGGTCAAACCAGTCTTAGTGCGTTCCGCTCTGCCCTTAGATTCACCGCCAGGAAGGATAACGGCACTGGCGAAATTACGTCTGTTGAGGTTCCAATCATGAAATCATTAATTAGGTTAAGCCAGCGGCTAAGATCAAAAGGAACTTTCTTCAATTCGAAATCCCGGGATTTTCTGCCCTGATCTTCCCTGTAGGAACATACGTAATAAGAAGGTACGACGGAGGCAAAGGTTGAACTTTTTGAGGAAGAAAAGCAGCCTTATAAGAGAAGATGTTTACCCTTTAGCTGCTAACTGATCTATTTGATCTGACAGCCTAATCAATTCCCACCTGCCTATGGAAGACTCAGTCGAAAGTCTTGATGCTAAGCCGTAAGCCTGACTTTGTAGTCTAGGATGCTAGCTGGTGGAGATGAATCTTTCTTTTTACACCGAGGGATGAAATACCAACTCCTCAAGAGTAGCGTTTGGCTTTACCCGGAGGGAAGTCCTTTCAGTCTTTTAAGTGTCCCCCTTCAGTTCTCACTTCCTTTGCTATTTATGAATTAAGAAATTCCCGTGATTTAGAAACAAGTAAGGAATAAGAATGTATCTGATTTCCTGTCCTGCTTTAACAGCGAGATCCTAAGTTTAGTTAAAAACCAATTTCAGCCCAATAGCCTGATCTGCTAACTACTCTTAGATTCAGTTCTTAGTCCCTCCGGGCTATTCTCCCCTAAACCCCTATAAAAGGTAAGAAAGGATGTATCAAGCCTGGGATTCTCATCCAACTTCCCTATCTAGCTCAGACTGGCCTGGCCTGAAGGAGTTGAAAGCAAGTCACCTGCTAGCATCCTATGTGAACGTCAGGATTTTTTGTTGATCTAATTATGTCGATGGATTCATTTAGTGTCTTGTTCCCTCCGTTCCTTGTAGTTAGTCTTTACTTAGATAAGTAGTAAGTGAGAACGGGTACATTTCTATTGGCCCCTCCTGCATCAGAGTCAAAGCTGCGGTAAAAGATCATCCTTCTGAGCTGAGGAAATGCGCCTTATAAGAGAATTAGCTACTTCAGTAGGCTATTCCCTAGGGTCAGATTGACTTCTCTGTCGAAATTACGTTAGTCAGTTTCCGATTCATCTTTTCTTGGTACCGGCCCCGGAAAAAAATCTCTTGATCTATAGCTCTGGGGGACTCAATTCTGTAGAAGAGAATCAGGCTGCTTAGGCGAAGACTGGAGCTGGAGGTGTTGACTCTGTCCCGTTCTCTGCCCAGGTAAGGGAGGAAAGAAATGCTGCCAATGAAGGCCTCTCTTATCCATGGTGGGAACAGACTGAGGAGAGTTAATACTGACTGCTTTTGGTGAAAAAAAGTAAGTTTAGGCTTTAATACAAGCCCTTTCTTCACAGCAGAGAAGGTAGTAAAGGCTGTAAGAAAGAAGTGAACTACTAATGTATATGCTTTCCCCTCCGTGGTGGTAACATAGTGAGGAAAGATCAGCCCGAGTTAACTCATTCGCATGTGTCACAGGCCAAAAGGTACTAGTCCCAAGAGATTCTCTTCCCCGTCTGACGCTCCAGAGAGGAAATTCAGTATAAGATCATCTTCTCCTTACTCCGGAGAGGGGAGATTCCTCGATCTAAGTATTCTTACATGTCCTCATCCGCTAAGAATATCATCAAATCCATTATCTGGATCCGGGAATTTACTATTGAATCTGATTTCTTTCTTTTTACGCTTTACCCAGCTTCAGCGAAGCTATCTCTTTAGTTTAGTTTCTAAGCCATTGAAGCATCCGTGGGAAGGGAGTGTTGGATTCATAACAAGATGACCAGAAAGCCAAAGCCCTAATGTAGTTAGTCTGTCTAATTGGAACAAGCGGCGTAACTACTTTAATGAGTTGGTACCAAAAGCCAAGTCCAACAGAATATCTTACAACCCCTGGTGAATCACGTCCTAATACCAGATCCATCGCGGGACATTCCTTAGAATTGAGTCTGATCCTTATCCGTGAACTGATCCTACGGATCTGCTGTTCTATTAGAACACACTCCCGACCGTCTAATACAAAAGGAAATGACTAAACCCTCCTTATCCTCGATAGGACATAGAAGACTAAGGGCTGACGGGCGAGAAAACAAGTAGTATTAGAATATCAGCAGTACTGGAGACTGAGTTTCAAGCAGCAAGTAGTTCTCCTTAGACTGACAAGGCCGTAAATCTGTCATTATAAGGAATATTATGGGATTCATTCCTCTTATCTTTCCCGATTCCCTGACGTGACGTGGGTTAACTCATTCACCTTCAATGCAAAAGCTTTAGCTCTCGCTTCATGTTCTGTGTAATCGGCTTTTTCTGATCCTGAGGCGCCTGTTTCGGTTTCAACGGATTATTCGGCATCTTTGGATGATTATGCTTATTCCCCCTCTATTCCTTCTGAAACAGGGCCATTCGTCGTAAGCCCTTTTTCTTTTCATGCTCTATGCGTGGATATCTTATACTATGAAAAGAGCGCATGAATCCTCTTCCACTTCAAAGGGAAATCGCCCCGCCCATTGCAAGGGCTTAGACAAGTAGGCATAAGGAAAGCAGGTAAGAAGTGACGAACTCGGGCATGAAGTATGGTCTGTTGGTCAAAGGAGTTCAGTTCCGAGCCTTAGATAGGTATTTTTTTCTCTCTATGTTCAAGTAGGCTATTACTGACCAATATCCGTAATCTGTCTAGCATATGACTATTGCTGTATAAACGGAAGGATGGAAGTACTAAATGCTTCTATTTAGTTCGGTACTAGGATATTTCTTCCTTTTCATTAGGATGTAAATCTGTTACCTTCTTTATAATTGCTTTCCTTGTAAGACTAGTTTTCTTTCTCTTTCTCTAAATCTTGCTTACTTAAGATTATGCTTTCGGCATAAGATTCTTTCTTTTTCTGTAAATGCTTTCTATTAGCTTTTCCTGCCTTCTTTTCCTAGTTATTAGTCCTTTATTAGTACTAGAGTAAGTAAGATAGGGAAAAAGGGGCAACATTCTCCTTTTCCTTTCGTTTTACCGTTGGGTTCCCTCTTTCATTAGTATTATATCCAGTCGTAGACTTAGGACTTCGATATGGTTTTATTCTCTTCATCGTATCGGAGGATTCTATCCAGTTGTTAATTCTTTTATTTCTCCCTGGAAATGTTCATTCCAATAAAGTTAGATCATTCCTTCTTTCTAATTCCTTAACGCTTCCTCTATTGCTGTTAAAGACTAGAGTCATGTTGATACCTTTCCTTTTCCTTTTTCCCCCAGTAAGAGAGTCCTTATACTTCCTCAATATGCTTTTCTTTTTCTTTTGAGAGTAAGTCAATTCTTTACTTGATAAGAGCTAAGAGTAAGGCTTTCTTGGCAGTGTCAGCCATAATCTATCTTTATTCAGCTAAGCGAATACGGTCTCTGTAGATTGGAAATCAACTCCAGTTTCCTTCTAAATTTTGATATTTTTTCGCCCTTTAGGTCCTTTTCTCCATGCGATCCAGTCCATCCAGTAAGCTAGCAAGTTATAGAGTTTGCCATCCGTCCCTGTAATTTCCTCCTCATTCCCTATGCTTTGTGTTGTAGTTTCCTTTCAGCCCCAGTTTTTCTCCCAACCAGCCAAGCCAATGATAGAGTCCGAGGACAGGTTAAAGGTATGTGCCAGGGGTAAGGAAGAAAGCTTTGATTACCTGGGAAAGTCTCTATAGCAAGTTATTATTAAAGCGACAGGCAATCTATTTCTCTTCCCTAGGCATGGAATATTCATAGGTAATGGGTGCAGGCAAGGGTACATAGATATTCAAGTCAAGGTAAAGCTTACCTTAGAAAACTCTCTCATCTAACTAGACGCTTACAGGAAAACTCCTAGATGTTGGAACTACACGAGAAGGCAAGAACTCAAAGAAAACTTTTTGGGGGAATATTCACTCTAAGTAGAATATCTTCACTCTCAATAGTTACATAATAGAAAAGCGGGATGCCCATGACGTGTCGGATGAACCAAATCCTAATTGAATTTTTTTTTTTCCATTAGAAGGGGCTCGGACATGTTCTGCAGTACCCCCTGTGAATACTCCGCCAGTATGAAAAGTTCTTAATGTTAATTGAGTTCCGGGTTCTCCAATCGATTTACCTGCAATAATACCTACAGCTTCCCCCAATTCAACCAGGTCGCCATGAGTAGGACTCCGGCCATAACATAATCGACAAATTACTCCTACAAGTAAAGGGAGTTCGAATCGATATTGGTTGTGCTCGAAAGGTTATGAATCGATTTACAAGTCCAACCCCAATGTTTTGATTCCTAGTGGCAATACACCGTGGGCCTATGTATATATCATCTGCTAATACACGACCAATTCATGTTTGGATAAAAATCCTTTCCGGCATCATCCCATTCTGAGGACTCACAGAAAGACCTCGGACAGTGCCACAATCCGCTCGACGTACAACAATGTGTTGAACTACTTCAACAAGTCTGCGCGTAGCATCTGATGAGCAGTATCCACAACCCCCTTACCTTACGGGCTCCGTAGCAAGAAATGATGTATTCCGTTAAAGAAAGTCCTTCGCGTAAATGGAATGGGTAAAAAAAGAATTTGTCCTTGTGGATCTGACATGAATCCTCTCATACCTACTAATTGATGTACCTGAGATGCATTTCCTCTAGCTCCCGAAAAATACATTATATGAACTGGATGAAAAGGGTCAGTCATCCTAAAATTAGGATTCATTTCTTGTCGCAAATACTCACTTGTAGCATACCATATTTCAATGGATTGACGTAATTTTTCTACATTCCCATAATGATGGTGTTTTTCCAAAATCCAACTTTGTTGTTCAGCATCTTGAACTAGCCATCCCTTAGAAGGTCTTGTTAAAAGATCATCAATTCCTAATTAAATGGATGTAGCAGTAGCTTGTTGGAAACCCAGAGTTTGGACTTGATCCAGGATATGTGATGTCTATGCCATTCCGAAGTGATCTATTAATCTACTAATAAGTCGTTTCATGGCAGTTCCGTCTATCACTTTATTGTGATTGGCCCGTTCTGCCATAAGTACCTCCATATTCTGCTAAGTAGGATTCGACAAGACAATGGATTTGAGTCAGTGATTGTATTTCTTCCTTTTTTGATTCGCGTAGAAATTCCGGAACTATGGTCCTAGCTGAACCGGAGAGCCCCGAACTCCCGTTGGTATCTATCTGTTAGGTATCGGATGACCAGGCCCGAGAAAACCCCTGTATAGCTTCTTCGATTTCTCGATAAAGAGAAATATGACCAACAGTGGTTCGAATGTATATAAAAAGAATTTTTTTTTATACTTCTTACTATTAGATAGTGTCCATAAATCTCCCTAGTGAACTTCGATGGGAGTTTCTCTTGAAGTAATAACGCGTTGATCTAGTCTCCACCGGAGCCACAGAGGACTATCTAAATTGATTCGTTTCTGTCGATAAGCTCCAATACAATTTTCCTTGGTTAGACAGTCAGTGATAATGAGAAGAACCTTCTTCAGGTAACCTCCGTTAGGTACTTTTGGCATCACTACCTCATGGCAAGCTTACTGAGTATCTACCACATCCCTTTCCAAAGATTGGTTTTTGCCATGAACTCTCTTGGCAAAGTCAGGATCATCTTGCAATCCACCTTATCAGGTAAGTTACCTAACTTAAAAGGAAACTTTGGCTCATTTTCTTTAACCTGGGTCTGACTGCTTGACTCACCAACCTTCAAGTCTTCCTCCATCAGGTCATCTTCCGGAGCCAATCCTTCTGAAAGAAAGCTCATCAGAAAACTCCGTTGACGAGGTCTGTCCCTTCTCCAGCTTCTTGTGGTCTTTCCCAGCCTTTCCTTCTGCAGTGTACTTCACCATCAGACCTCCCTTCTCTTTTAGTCTGTAATGGTTTTCTGTCAATCCCCTTGGAATTGCGAAGCTTTTCCTCTGTCGGTCACTAACTGTATCTTAGACGTGGGTTAGCGGGAGTTCGAAGGAAAAGGAACTCTGCTTCGTACTCTTCTTTCTTCTTCAAGGTATCATTCTTCTTATCGTATTTCTCTCCTTCCTTAAAGTTATGGTGTTTATCACCCTCCTTAGATAATTTACTGATTAGTATGTTCTTTTCATTCAGTAGTTTTCGTCTTTGTTTCCTAAGCGAGTTAACAATTAGTTTCCCCATGTTATCTAGGCTAGACAAGTCTTCTATATCAATAGGGTCTGTATCTTTCCAAATATTATCTTTGTCATATATAGGTATCCTCTTACCTCCCTGCTTAATACCAAGACTGACCATACTCTCTTTTCTGAGGATGTTAAGAGTGTGCCAATCAATCCGGAAGTTGGATGTAATGGCAACATTTACCTCTCGAGAAGGATCCGCGTACTGTAACTCAAACCATTCAGGGGTAACCATCTGTTTACCTGGTCCCAACTATTTGGTAACTTTATTTCCATCCATTGGAGTGTTATTTCCATCCATTGGTATGTATGAATATGATTTAGGAGCTAGAAAGTAACCTTTCAGTATTCTATCCTCTAACTTTCACTTTCCTAAGACTTTGGAATCAATATCTTCTTTATGGAGTGGCTGACCAAGAACAACTGAGTCAGTGTCCGTGTAGTAGCAGTCCTCTCTTGAGGTATAAGGATACATATAGATCCTTGCACAAGCTGTGATAGCAGCAGCTAGTTGAACTGCTGAGTTCCTCGGAGGATCCCATTTTTCTTTATAATTGCTTGTTGTCTCCTTATTCTTATGGTAGGCTACGATGTATACGTCATCCCTAAGCTTTTCCCCGAACATAAATTTTATAACTTTATGTTCGGGTAGTCTTTCTTTTTCTGATGGTTCCTGACTTCCTTCCACTCACGGTACACCTACTATCGTAATGGCTGGTGAAAAGGCTAGTTAAACTAGACCTGTAATCAAAGGCTTCCAAGACCTTACCACCGGAGTGAATGAGTGCAGCTATGTAAGCTAAT
>Ga0268246_10000324_pt1 | contig 22612 bp, 27 predicted proteins | sample AgamicOrSfe_FD_200242 | JGI IMG/M metagenome (GOLD analysis project Ga0268246, IMG submission 200242) | Agave microbial communities from Guanajuato, Mexico - Or.Sf.e (v2) (version 2) | ecosystem: Host-associated > Plants > Phyllosphere > Phylloplane/Leaf | place: Guanajuato, Mexico | collected...
ATGAAGCCGCATCTGCACCATTCAGGAGTGCCACAAAGGTTTCCTCGATACGACGGTCCATTGGATTTGTGCGGCGAGAGCGGCAGCGATCCGAACAGTACTTGACCTCCGCCGCATTCTTGGCGTTGTTCAGCTTGCTCATGACTCTTCCACAGCTTTTACAGTAGTGAACACTTTCCTCTCCATCTTTCGTAAGATATAGTGGTGGTGGTGTCACGGCGTGTTTAGTTGGCCTCGACCATGATGACCCCGTTGCATGCATGGCCGCGGAGAAGACAAGAGTTGGCAAAAGGTTGCGGCTGCAAGGATGAGTAAATCTAGTGAACTTGAGAATCTGGCAAGTAGTATGTACAAATGCTTTCATGTAGCGGGACAGTCAAGGAATACAGTATACATCTCTACCAAATGAAGAAGTTGGAAGATGTGACTGTCAATTGGGTCACGTGCCTCCGTGATGAAGGTGGCAAATCATCGCGTTCGTCCGTCGCGCCGAGGCTCCGGGACTCAATCAACTTTGAGGCAACCACACTGCCCACCGCACAACTAATATACAGGCTTCCAGACGACATGTAAGCTACAGAATTATGTGATTCAGTGCCAATGCTGACGAGAACCTCTTGCAGGCGCCCACGAGCAGCAACCGGACCTGGCAAAGAAAATCTACTCATCACGAGCACTCCAGGCACGAAACACGTTACCAGACCATATTCAATCACTCCTCAGTCTGCCGACCGTCTCATCAAGCCTTTCAAATGCCCAGGATCTGCTGTAGTACTCTCGTCAAGAAAATCGGATCTACCAGCACGTAAGAGAAGGAAGGTCAACTATGGCGGAGCAGATGGGGGTGGCGATGATGAGGATGAGAAGCCGTATTCGAACGACGACCGCTTAGCGCTGGCGACCCGAGATATCAATCGTTTCCCAGTATTCAAACCCAGAGACAAGGACACCGCATTTCGACAGAAGTTTGCTGTACCCATGATCAACAAGAATGTCGATGCATACTCTCAGAACAAACCACCGCCACTCCTGGGTCTTCGACAAGGCGCGGTATTCGTGGCGAGACCACTTCACGATCCATCAGGCGAATTCGCTATCGTGCTTTTCGACCCGACTATAGACGACATGCAGAATGATATTGCGAACAAAGGCGAGAAAGAGGGGGAATACCACGACAACAATGCAGAAGATAAGTCGACAGAAGTGGTCAAGCTGGATCGTCCCGTCATGCACAAGAGTTTAGCAGAGATACTTGGCCTCAAGAAAGAAGTGCAAGAGCGGCCGAGAGTACCTGTGGTAATAGATCCGAGATTGGCAAAAGTACTCCGACCACATCAAGTTGAGGGTGTGAAGGTATGTTCTGGGAAAACCCCCTTCTTACCAGTATACTGACATAGAGCTAGTTCCTGTATCGTTGCACGACTGGCCTCATCGATCCCAAGGCGAACGGCTGCATCATGGCTGACGAGATGGGCCTTGGTAAAACACTACAATGCATTGCGCTGATGTGGACACTGCTGAAACAGTCACCTGACGCTGGAAAATCAACAATACAGAAGGCAGTCATCGCATGTCCATCGAGTCTTGTCAGGAACTGGGCAAACGAGCTTGTAAAGTGGCTTGGACCAGACGCAATCAATCCTTTCGCCATTGATGGGAAAGCAACAAAGGAACAGTTAATTCAGCAGTTGAAGCAATGGTCGGTCGCATCAGGTCGATCTGTGGTCCGCCCGGTGCTGATCGTCTCATATGAGACACTTCGTCTCTACTCCGATGAGCTGAAAGACACTCCGATCGGTCTCATGCTTTGTGATGAAGGCCACAGACTCAAGAATGGTGACAGTCAGACGTTCACAGCTCTGAATGGTCTAAATGTCCAAAAGCGAGTCATTCTGTCTGGCACACCGATTCAGAATGACTTATCTGAATATTTCGCTCTCTTGAATTTTGCTAATCCCAACCTGCTTGGCACGAGGCTAGAGTTCAGAAAGCAGTACGAGCTCCCCATCCTGAAAGGTCGCGATGCAGCAGGATCTGATGCGGATCGTGCAAAGGGAGACGAGCGCCTCAAGGAGCTCCTCACTCTAGTTAATAAGTTCATCATCCGCAGAACGAACGACATCCTTTCAAAGTACTTGCCAGTCAAGTATGAGCACGTTGTGTTCTGCAATCTAGCACCATTCCAGAAAGATCTCTACAATCACTTTATCCAATCTCCCGACATCAAGGGTCTGCTGAAGGGCAAAGGTAGCCAGCCGCTAAAAGCCATCGGTATGCTCAAGAAGCTCTGCAACCATCCAGACCTGCTCGATCTATCTGCCGATTTACCAGGATGCGAGCAGTTCTTCCCCGAAGACTACGTGCCCAAAGAAGCACGCGGCCGCGACCGTGACATCAAAGCCTGGTATTCCGGCAAAATGGCCGTCCTCGACCGCATGCTCGCCAGCATTCGGGCAAACACAAACGACAAAATCGTCCTCATCTCCAACTACACGCAAACTCTCGACCTCTTCGGCGCCCTCTGCCGCGCCAAGAACTACGGCTGCCTCCGCCTCGACGGCACAATGAACGTCAATAAGCGCCAGAAACTCGTCGATAAGTTCAATGACCCTGAAGGACCTGAATTTGTCTTCCTGCTCTCCTCCAAGGCTGGTGGTTGTGGTCTCAATCTTATCGGCGCGAATCGCCTCGTCCTCTTCGACCCAGACTGGAACCCTGCTGCTGACCAGCAAGCACTGGCGCGTGTCTGGCGCGATGGGCAGAAGAAGGACTGTTTCGTATACCGCTTCATCGCCACGGGCACCATCGAGGAGAAAGTGTTCCAGCGCCAATCCCACAAACAGTCACTATCAGCCTGCGTGGTCGACAGCTCTGAAGACGTCGAGCGGCACTTTACGCTGGACTCGCTGCGCGAGCTGTTCCAGTATCGCGACAAAACGACAAGTGATACGCACGATACGTTCAAGTGTAAGCGGTGTAGGAAGGATGATGGAAGGCAGATACTCAAGGCGCCAGCGCTGCTGTATGGTGACACGAGTACGTGGAATCACTTTGTAAATGAGGGCGAGAAGGGGCCATTGGCGGGCGTGCAGGATGTGTTGTTGAGAGATGAGACCAAGGAGAAGGACGTCAGTGCGGTGTTCCAGTATATTAGTCATTGAGCTAGGCGGCTCGTTGTGGCTGGTGGGACTGTCTGAGACTTTATAGCTGGGAATGGGCTTTGATGCTGATGTGTATGGAAGAATATGTGAAGCCAGGACCCCGGAATGGCAGTGTGGGTCGTGCGTACCTTAGGTGCTTGAAGTGCAACCCGATGGTGGGCACGACAAACCTTATGCTTGGCGTACACGATGAATGTTATACCCCGTAGATAGCTTGACTTGCTTCATTCATAGAACAATATTAGAGGTTACGCCTTCAAAATCCATGACCAAAAGTCTACAGTCACGGAACGTATGTCTTGTTAGAACTTTGACGGAACTTCCACCAAGACTGTTCTGCACTTTGCTTCGTGACTGTAAAAACATATCACTGATCACGCTGTTGAGGATGGTGCTCTTCATACTATGTACAACGCCATCTCTTATCCCCAAAACACCAGTCATCTCTCATCAAATGCCTCTCAAGATCTCGACGCACCACTACCCTTACCTACCGCAACCTCCTCGATCACACTCTCCCCCTCCTCCTCTTCACTGCCCCTACTACTCTCCGCGTTCGCAGCCAGACTTCGCCTCTCCTCCTTCTTCGTCCCCTTCCTCCCTCCAAACGGCCACCACCAAGCCCTCCTCTTCCCGTCCTTCGTCTCAGCATGGCTATTCTCCTCCGCAATATTGTGCTTGCGCACCACATTGAGGAAGATCTGATCTAAGCTGGTGGGTGATACGCTATAATAGGCAATCCCTAGCCCCTCCTTGTGTGTTTCGAGGAGGTCGAAGAGGGCGCGGATGGTGTGGCCGGAGGAGTTAGGTCGAGCAGAGGATGAAGAAGGAGAGTGGGCGTTTGTGATCTGAGTCGAATTGTTGGCGACGCTGAACCGCAGCTGACCATGATACGTCCGCTCCTCAACAGTAGCGCCTGCAATGTGACTCTGCACCCACTCGCGCATCCTCTGCATATCGTGGTCCGAAGTACGTGGTGCGTCAGCCGCCACAAGGTGAACGTTCAAAGCATCACCATGTGCCTTCCGCAGCTCATCAGCCGTCCCAATCGCCAGCATGCGCTGGGCCAGGATGCCAGCTCTGTTTGCCAACGCGTCCGCCTCCTCCATGCTGTGTGTCGTGATCAGCAAAGCCCGTCCGGAAGCGATTCCGCCAAGGACGCGCCACATGACACGTTTCGCTGCTGCATCCATTCCTGATGATACCTCATCAAGCATGACTACGCTGGGATTGCCCATTAGCGCGATTGCCAACGACAGTTTCCTCTTGTTTCCACCTGAATAGCAGCTATCAGCACTATTCTATGACCAAAAATCACCTTTTTCACTTACCTGAAAGTGTCACAGCCATACGGTCCGCGTATTGAGCTATACCTACTGCTCGCATGACCTCTGTTACGTTATGATCCACGTCCTTGACTCCCCGAATTTTCGCGTAAAAGCGCAAGTGGGCGATGACACTAAGGGCATCGCACGCATCGAATTGAGGGCATACACCGAGGTGATTGCGGGCGGCAGTGCGGTTGTGGGTTAGAGACTCGCCGCTGATCCGCACGGGATCCGAGGACGAGTGCGAAGAGGGACGAATGTCACCGCGTATGAGACTGATCGTGGTCGACTTTCCAGCGCCCTACAACGTCAACGTTTAGCCCGTGTATGCAAAATACAACATTACGCCACTCAACTTACGTTGGGCCCCAACAGTGCAAAGCATTCCCCTTGCTGGATAGAGAAGGAGACGTTATCGACGGCCCTGTTACTGCCGAAGGACTTGCTCAAATGGAGAACCCGGAGGGCCGAGTCGGGAGACTTCTCGACGTTTTGAGTCTCGCGTATGACTTCTGGGTCTTGGTCGGATGCTATGTCTTCGATGTCTTGTGATTGCTTGCTTGAGCGGTGCAGGAAAGAGAGGGAGGGTCGTCCGCCAGCGTCCCACCATATTAAGAAGGCCAAGAGGACCATGAACTGAATAATGAGGTACAATATGGGACCACCTGATCGAAATTTAGTCACAATATGTAAACTTGTCTTCAGGACACGACTTACCATAGACCTTGATGTTTCCTGGATTGCTTGCTAGGGCAAAACCGTCGCAAGTCACCGAGAATTCGTTCAGAGACAACAGAAGGCCACGCAGGAGCGACGAGGACGGGGAGAAGATTGAGATTATCCAATTTGCTAGCAGGATGTCGTGATCAATGAGAGAAGCCGGCGCATAGGTGATTATGCACAAGTAAGCCACTAGATATATCAAGAACATGACGCACTGCGTCCCAGCAGCCAACGCAAAAGCCGCCAGCTGTGATGTGACAAAAAGAGATACAACATCTGACATTTGTCAGCAAAGTACAGCAATATCGGAAAGGAACACTTACAAGAGAAGGCCACAGATGTAAGACCATAGAGGAAGAACACCACGAACAAAGAGCCTAAACCATACCAGTGGCTCCAGAGCGCTCCAAATAAGACCGTAACAATGACGCTAACCAGCATGACGAAGACGAAGTCGAAGAGAACGTATGCGGACCATAGCGGCGCACTTCTAACACCATTGCTGTAGTGCAAAGCCCGAACGTTTCTCAGACGTTCAGCTGTAGGGTAGAGAGCGAAGAACGCAGGATACGCGCTCATTGCTAAACTGGCCCTAAGTTAGCTTGATGTGCTGCCACGAAGTGTGGACTGGTTCTGTACTCACCCGAAATAGAGAATCAATTGCAGTGTACTCCCAGCACTTTTGATCCTAAGTCAGCTTGATGTGCTGCTACGGGGTATGATCTGGCTTTGTACTGACCCGGGTGCCCAAGGGAGCGCAAAGCTCTGGTACTGTGTGCTGATAGTGGTGCCAGAGACCAGATTATCCACTATAGTCTGAACCAAGGCTGCGGTAGATACCTGGTAATTTGCCAGATAGGCGAATGTCGGGGTGGTGCCAAGGAAGAACCCGCCCGGTGTCACATTCGCGAAGTTCGCCCCGATGTATTGATTGAACTCTACCAGAGTGTTGACAGCATGTAATGAGCTGGCGTTCAGGTTGGGAATGAGCAATGTCAGTGCTTCGACGGGCACAAGGCTCGGGGGGCCGTACACAAGATCGATATCGAGTTGATCCGAGATATCGTACGAGCTCTGAACAGATATTGCTGACTCCGGAGAACAGCCAAGACCTGCGAAACCTTGCAAGAATCTTGTTGTTAAGCCACCAGCTATGATTGGAATGATGACAGCTGCAAGGTATGGAAGGAAGTTGTGCCTGAGGACTTCCCATCTCTTACAAAAGAGCACCCACGCTTGCCTGAGCCAGCTAGTGCCATGACCTTGTCGAAGATCAAGAGCAGGTCCTTTTGAATTACTCTCGGACGATTTGAACTCGTCACTAGAGTCCGATGGTCCAATAACAGGTTGAGCAGGTCCTTTGTCGAAGACAGCTCCACCAAAATCGTCTTTTGTTTCGTCAGCGATTTGGAGGAATACATCCTGCATAGTGGGACCCTGAACACGATATTGGACGTCATCTTGGATTCCTGCAATAAAGCGTGATACCTCGCGGGAATCGCTGAGCTGGTATACCGTTTGGTCATAGTCGGGATACTTAGGCATATCAGCGAATTGTGCTGCTGGCTTGAAGCTGGTGCCAGTGACAAAGACTCGATAACCACCTCCGAGCGTGTGCTTGAGCTCGACAGCACTCCCTTGAGCGCGCAGTATACCTTTTGACATGATGAAGCAATCGTCGGAGAGGATGTCCGCCTCATCGAGGAAGTGAGTCGTTAACAGGATGGTGCGGCGTCCTCTTTCGTTGAGGAGGATGTCCCATATCTTCCTACGTGCTAAAGGGTCAATCCCGCTAGAGACTTCATCTACACAACAAACTCGTGAGCCGCCCGTAAACATCATCGCCAGTTGAAGCTTTCTGGTAATTGTCATCAGAGTTCAAGTCTGTGCGTATGTCATTGTATCAGACTCACCGCTTTTGGCCACCGCTCAACGTTTTGGATCTTGCGTCCTGCTTGATAGCTAGATCGCAAGCCGCAATCAGATCTTCGTTCTCGGTCTTAGTCGACAGACCTTCAAGAGTCTTCAAGCTGTTGAATATGCGGACATGTTCGGATACCTAGGAAGGATCTTCCCGTCAGACTACTATACTTGATATGCCGGAATAAAGTTGTGCTACTCACGGTTACCTCGTCCCACATCACATTCTTCTGAGGGCATAGACCCAGTCCCCCTCGACCATCGAGCTCGATAGTCCCAGTGCTTGCAGAATGCAAGCCAGCAATAGCATCAAGTGTGGTGCTCTTACCGCTGACAGGTGTTAGTTTATTCAGCAAGCAGGACGGTGGCTATGGAAGTCGAACCCGCTATGGAATGTGTATCAACTTACCTGCCGTTGGCACCTAGCAAGATTGCAATCTGGCCCTGCATAACATCGAGAGTAAGGTCCTTTACTGCGTGTACCTGCGAGCTTTTTCGACGAAAGCAGGACTGAAAGAAGCGTTTCATGCGCGAAGATGCATAAATCTTGTTGAAATTGGTGAGCCTCACTGCGACATGTGCACCAGATGAGCTCTCGCTGTCGTAAAGCTTGCGATCAGTGCTGCCAGTACCGTAAAGGGCACGCTCGACCAGAGCTGCAAGGATGGGAAACACAATAATCTGGATTAGGGCAAAAACCCACAGTACGATGCCGGAGATTGCCCAGTCACTGTTTGGAGGCGTCTCGACCAAGTTCATCGGTCTGTTGATTTGTTGGCTCTTAGCCATCGTCATGAGAAAGAACACATAATTGCATGATGGGAAGAGGAGACTGAGGATGGCCACAGCTCCAGTACTGCCGTTCCCGCCGACAGCGATCTGGGCAATAATCGCAAGCACAATTGAAACAATCGTGGCTGTAATACCGCTCAGTTGTGCTTTCTTGAAGAACGTGGCGAAGAATATTGAGTAGCTCGTCAATGCTAGGCCGAGCAGGACGTGGTAGATGATGGTGATTGCGTAGGAAGAATCCGGAAATACCAAGGCACTCAGTATGGCCCCGCCCAGGATCCAGGCAGGGGCATATATGATATCGAAGGATAAATGATACGCTGCCAATCGAGCTAATTGAGGTTCCCACCGTCGCTTGTTGGGCATCATTGCCTCGATCAGTTGAGACATGCCAAGTTCTCTTTCGGAAGCCATATGTCCAGTCAGCTGATAAGTCACGCCGACCATGCCTAGATAGAAGGCAACAGCCAGTATACTGATCACTGTGCCCTGATAAAGCCGTACTATATCGGCAGTTCGTTGAGCGTTTGTCTCGAATGTGAATGGGTATTCCTCGATGTTTTGAGGGAGAGTCTTCCCAGAAGCACTCGCTATCAGGCTGTCAATCGCATGCTGAAAAGGTAATACATAGATCTCTTGATCGTTGGTGTCGTGATTGACGAAGATCTTCGTGCCGAGCGCCCCATCAGCATGCAGCGTGTAATTCTTTTGAAAGTGTATAGTGTTAGCAAGTAATACTGTGAAGGTACGGCTGGTTGGAAGACACGAACCCAAATGCCTCCAAAACCCTGAGTTGTGGATGAGTGGAAATTGGCAGCGGCATAGCATCGTGTAGCGCCGCGCAGGCTGCTACGGCATGAACTCAGTAGTTCTGTTTCATCGCTGACTACTGGTGCGAAGAACCCTGCCGCCCGCACAGCCTCTTGAAGCTGGTTGATAACATTCCCAATATCTCCTCCTGTGAAGCCATTGTTCACGAATGCTACTGTGTCGTGCCCAGCATTCGCATTTGCTAGCGCATTGCTAAGACTTCGCACAGGCGTGGCATGGCCAATGCCGAAATCCGCTGGCGGAACAAAGAAGTTGCGTGCGTATCCTATGAAGAAAAGGAATACCACTGGAAGAATAAATGCTCTAGCAAACGTGCTGATGAAATGCCTCTGTAACACAATGAGCAGATTCTTTCGCGTGAGCGTCCAAGTCTGCCGTATTAGACCCATATTTGGTACCCTGAAGAGCCTCACGATACTATCCTTAAGCGAAATATCGTCAAGCAGCAAGAAAGGTCTGCAAGCGGAAGATATCAATATTCGCCACTAATGCTTTGCCACATACTCCGGGACTTCCTGATTGGGGCTGGTATGATGCCGATGAGCTCAATTCGAGCTTTTACATTAATCCACGGATATACAGGTGGAAAATTGATGCAGATATACAACACGAAAATGAAACAGAGTAGGAAATATGGAAAAGCAGAGGCAAAGTCATGTATGCATCTATACGGATGGACTCGTAGCCGTGTCGCCGAGGCCGCTGAGAAGACGCAGTGGAGAAAGTCGCAATCTTGCCCGCTCCAAATGTGGGGCATCTCAAGTCAGGTAGCGTACGACGACTTCTGAGAAACATCAATCGAGAAATGTCCATAGAACGACGCTGGCAGGGAGGCGAGAGCTTTCATAGGAAGATACTGTTCGAAACAAAGTGCCGGCGCATGATCTCGTCATATTGTGGACAATATCTAGCTTCACTCTTCCAGACGTCTTGTAATACCCATGATGTTACCTCCAACATCTCTGATGCACCCATACGCGTCGACCTCGCTACCTTTGATGGCATTCTTCGCATCAGGACACTCAGCGTTCACCGAAGCGACATGTCCTATCACTACTCCTAAACTTGTCACACGTGTCCCGTCATCATCTACCATAACCCTGTCCATGCTGAGAGGCTGTCCATCGTTGATGCCGGGATGCAACTCCTCTGGATTTCGGAATGCTTCAGAGCGACCGCGGATAGGTAGAACTGTGGATTCGTCGTCGCTAAAGGTTGTGGGATAAATCTTAGGCACGACTGATGTTCCTGCTACGGTACTTTGCATGCCAGGCACAGACGTGGAACCTCTTGCTGAGACAATATTGCTTGGTGACCTATATATCGCTATCCTTTGATAGCTCGCACCGGAACTACATTCTATTGAGCCTGGGGGAGTACCGGAGGCACGCGCAAGAACGTCGTCCAAGTCCCGCATATCCTGCAACGATGCCTCTCAATTCTCTGGAAGTCGGTCAGGGGGCTGCCGTAAAGTATCAGAGCTCCATACAAACTTACCATCATCCCTCTCGTCAGCTTGGGCTGTTCGAAGTAGGCCCCGCGCCTCGACCAGTTTCCTCGTCAGAGATTCCGGCACATCCTCACCTCCGGCTCGGTGTGCTCTTTCCGCCGCCCGATGTATTTCCTCCCATATGTCGACGGCTTCTTTTGCGAACGTGAGATAATTCTCATTGTCGCTGGTCCCGAGAATGCTGCAGCATGCAGCACGGATCGTACGAGGAAGTTCAGGGCGACGATAGAGCTCTAGTGCTAGCTCAAAAGCCTTCGTATACTCTTTCTGGTTGTACAGTCTGCACATCTAGTAAGGTTTGTGGTCAGTATCCTGACTCGGGTAGGTAGTCGCCCATACTGTCATAGGACAGAAGTCTGAGAGGATCCTGGGAAGAGTGCTGTAGAGATTCTGCTCAGACTAATGTCTTGGTACAGTAGCATCCATACATCTTGATATGCCATCCAACAGGCTGCCGTTGTAGCGGCGGAAGGGTGAGCGTCCTGAACTTCATCGGGAAGTGCCGTTGAGATTGCGTCTTGGCTCATAACAAGGCGATCTGGTTGACGAAAAAAGCCCTCCTACTTACATCTTGATGTGCCATGTCGAAGGCTGCCGTGGTGGCCGAGGTAGGGTGGGTATTTGGTACTTCCATGGTGGGTGCCGTAGTCATGATGGAGTTGATGAAGAGACTGCGCAAACTACTGCGCAAAGCTGGACCTGAAGCTGTTCCAAGTTGACACTGCTGACACGTGGTGCCGCTGACTCTTCCGGTATGCAACGGTCTTTCCTAACTCATATTGACTCCCTGGGCTGGCCACCTCATTGCCTATTGGCAGGCCATGTCCAGCATGGACGACAAATGGCAGTTGAGTGGTGGTCACGACTGACAAGCATATTTCGCCGAGATTCTGAAATATTTAACATCGTGTTCGAGCTCGAGCCTGTTTCAAGATGAAACATGACTGAGACAACGGATACCACGATTACATTAAGCAGCATCTCGGCTATGGAATATTTCGAAGGAACTCTATGATCGTTCGTCGCCATCACAGCTAATAGCGTCTACCACCCGCGCCAGCCTCGCCGATATCGATGGAACTATCGAAGCAGAATACGAGGCTATATCTACTGCTGTTCAGGTCGATACGCGATTACTACAGGAATAGGACGATACTAAGAACGAACGCGGAGAATTTGTACCGAATCAGGTATCTAAAGACTCTGATGACGAAGAGGATGAAGACGATGATAAATATACTTCTGACATAGAATTTGAGAGATCGGGTAAGACCCTTGTAAAAAGCCTGATCATCCACTGACTGTCTCGGCTGCTGCTAGTACTGGGTATCGCCTTGGAGGTTGGCAAGACTTGGCAGCAGACGTCCCTATCTGTGACCGAGGAAACTCGTTCCGCATGCCTCGTTTTATCGATGGCGATTATTAGCTGGTTGATGCAATCTGCTTGGCACTGAATGACGAAGCCTTCAGGTCAGGTTATGGGAGGTATCACAGCCTTACCGGAGCACGACCAGAGAGTGACCGCTCCCCGTTGCCGGACATTGTCTTTCAACGAATCCAACACCCGACTGGGCCTCGGACAAGAGAAGTATGGTTTTCGCAGACACCAGACCAGCGGATGCAAGCAACATATAGCAGTATCCTAGAGAATGCCTCGCTGGTTGCAATTTGGCTGGGTCCTTGTGCATCCTCATACAGGCCTCTGAGAGACAAAGAGGTCATTGTAGAGTCGTCATACTACAAAGATACCATTTTGAGGCAGAAAGGCCATCAGATTCTGTTACGTTGGGTTAACGGAAAAGCTTCACTGGTCCGGGACGACGAATATCAGGACATAGGGCTTCAGAAGTTTCTAGCAATGCCACAACCTTTCAAAGGCTGGCGTGGACTCCACGATATCATCATGAAATACTCAGGCTATGCTGCGGCTGACGGTCTATTGATTACTGGCGCCGATGTGGCGCCGCTTCGATCGAGTTCGATATGATGAAAGACTGATGAGCAGCGGTGGCAATAATCATGACATATTGATTCGCAGGACTGTTGCTACAGATCTTGCAAGCAGCATAATAGTCGCTTCTGGACACGACTCTCTATAAAAACCGGAATCTCACCAAGCCTCCTTCCTTCCCGCAGCAGCTTCGCGCTAGGATGCGGACGTTGTACACTATCTTCCCACGCGTTTCCCTGACTTGCACCACTCCACCTGCCAATCTCGCTTTCTTACCCATCCTCAATACTTCCAACGTCTGACCTCCGACTTTGGCGCAGTAGGCTTTGATGCTCGACTGTTCATGCGCAAGATACTCAGTTGTGGAATGGGTGTCGTGCCCTGACTAACACGCTGTTCAGACTGAGCTTGTACTGCCATGCGTCGGCCACCAGGCTCCCGTGCCTTGAAGGCTGTGCGGCGCCGGACTGTCCCACTTGAGCTTTCCGGACTGAAAAGGCTTGTCGGAGACATGGGATGCTGAGTCGGCATCATGCCTGGGCCAAGACCGGTAATGAATGCTGGCCATTGGGGCTCTTCGGACTGCACTGTTACATATGGAGGTGGTGGTGGTGCATGCGGCCTTTTCCTCGGGCTTCTCATAACATTCGCCGGAATCGGGCTGATCTTCTGAGCCACAATGGGCTTCTTGCCGAGGAGTTTCTTCGAGAGTGATCGTTTTTCGGTGGTTGATGAGATTGCCGATACAACACGCTGCAGCACAGTCTGTGGTCCGCTCCCTTCCTCGGCCACTGCACGTAAGTACATTGCGAAACGAGAGTATTCGTATTGCATTGTCGTGAGTGCCTCGCTGAAGATTGCTGGACTCAGTGGGAAGGGCTCATGGAACTTCGCAAAGTTGTTCGCTGCCAACTTCTTGTACAAATTGTCCATGTTCACCAGGTTGATTGAAGGAGGTCCGTCTTTGACCATCGACCCAATCAGCAAGAATGTTGTCAGCTTGTTGAGCATTGGACGATCCAGTCGTGGCGTGCTTTGTTGCAAGTGGGTCAGGAAGTTGAACGTGTCGACGTATGCGTACATGACCGTCTCGATCACTGATGGGAACTCGCGGATGAACTGGACTATGCCATTCGGTTTGTTGATGAAGGAGCTCAGGACGGCTTGCGCGAGCTTCAACCATAGATTTGCCCGCATCGCTTTCAGATGCGACACGAAGTACTGGAAGTGATGTTCGATGACATCTCCAAGGCTTCCGGTATTGTATCCCCAGTCGTATCCACTGCTACCCCTGCTGCGACACAGAATGATGTCCGCCAAATCTATGGCGATGCGTTTCGTCGTACTTTCCCAGTCATTCAATTTGGCAATGTTGACAGCTGATGATAGGGTTGCTGGTGGCGCATGAGTCAGCATCAAACCGCCGAGAAGTCTGCTGCATTGCTTGCTCGCCTCGCGATCTTCGGGCGCGACACTGCACATCTGACTGATAGATTGCCAGAACTGTGCCTGCAGTTCGGCTTCGACAGCACAAGTTGGAGACTGCCCCATGTCGTAATGTTGTTGAGAGTTGGTACGAGCTTGGCTGGTGCCGGACGAAAAGATTGATAACAAAGTGTGTGATGGTTGAGACTGAGCGAGCTACTGTTCAAGCTGAAGACAGAAGTGAAAAGCTACCGACACGTGAGTTGCTGACACGCGACGTGTCGTGATGTAAACAACGGGTTGTTTCAGCTTTTGACTGACTCTTCGGCCAGCTCACTCCGTTTGCCTGCCTAAACCTGCAAAGCCCTCCAGCATGACCGACCGTCAGTAATTAGGTGTCCATTCTGATAGACAAGCAAATAAGCGAGATTCAGAAGCCTGTAAGGTTGTGAATAGGTCGTGGCCTGTTTCAGATCTGAAACATGACTGAGACGGCAAATACATTATTTAATCACACGATTCCCTCTCGCGTCAGCGCGCTCGCACAACCTCTACTCCTGTACCACTCGCTATAGCCCCTCTACCCTAGATGCTCCTCCTCCCCCTTGCTAACGACGCCTACTACGCCTAAGACGCTTCTATCATTCTCGTCCTCAGTCTGTAAGAATCCACCTTTTAACGCCCTTCTCTACAAAAACACCCACGTACAGATCAAAAGTCAGTCTGGGTGGCCAGATCCAGGTGGTGCCGATGCGGGATCATGGTGCGTGTAACGTGGCGGGGCAGTCGCAGGCCAAGGCCGCGAACATTTGTGCGGAGAGGTATGTTCTGACGTAGGAACAGACAGAGCACTTAGGAAGCCAGGCGGAGAAGTGTGGAATTGTGGTCCGCCGCCTGTTCTCGCCGAGAAGTTGAAGGTAATGTGCTGACGATGGTACAGGTGAAGCACTTGGGGAAGCAGGCACAGAAGTGTGGGAACGTGGTCGGCCGCAAGCTCTCACCGAGAAGCTGGCCGAGGTTGTACTTTTCATCCACGTCTCTATGTTTCATTATGGACTCACGAATACTAACTTCGACATTATCTCCGACGATCTACAGCATTCGACACGTCATCGACAATACACGGCCAGACAGCTCCTTCCCCAGTCGACATGCTGCGTGCAAGAACCAAGAAGGATCTTATCCTCGTTCCCAATTCTGCGTGTGATACATGACAGCACTCGCCGTTCACAACCTCGTCCAAGGTCATTCAAGGCATGGCAGTGATGGAATAGCACCGGCACCACCGGTTTCTTTAAAGTGTTATCCTGTATTTTAGAGATTGTTTCTGTATACAAGCGAAAGACGTCGCGCGCACAATTCGTCCCAATAATTCCAATTCCAAACCATTCATCTCGTCCATGTCATCAATACATCAAAATCAGTGAGGAAGACCACAAGCCGCCAAACACTCTGCTGTCCCAGCAATGGCACCGTAGGAAACCGGTTGCGTCTTCTTGAAGCTTGGTACCTGTCCAGCACCGCCGAAGGTGGCTTCGAGTATGTCTGCAGGTAACAAACTGAGGTTGTTGACAATGTTGCTAGTGCCAGAATCGGTGTTGCTGAGGGCAGAGATGAGCTGTGCGTTGGTGCATTGGGAGTTGACCATGGAGTGGATGGAACCTGGAAAGAGGATGATCAGCATAGTCCTTTGTCACTATAATGATGTAGAAGTTCATACCACGAGGGAAAATGGTCATGCGACCAGGTGTGAGGTCGGCCGCAACTGTCCGAGCGCCGTTCTCCTCTATCATATAAGTGGTGACGTTACCAGTAATGCCCATTACATAGTTGCTGGCGCGTGGGTGCAAGTGAGGTGGCAACATGGCGCATGGTCCGAGGTTGATGAGTGCCTGGCAAAAGTGTGTCAGTACCCAATCATCATACACATTACGATGTTAATACCATAGTAAGCTCATTCTCAACAGCTGCAGGGAACGTAGCCGCATTGGCGTTGACAACAGAGCCAGGGGAGAATGTATAAGATGGCTGAGCGGTGAAGTCAAACAGCCAGTCGCTATCAGATGGAAGCAGAGCAAGTCGGTCAAGCTGCTGAGTTGCCGTTTCAAGCTCAGCGTTGAGTGAAGGCTGTCGGGTAACGTCGACAGCAAGAGCGGTGGCGGCCAGAAACATGGCAGCAAGCTTGAAGGAAGGCATGTTGAGGTTCAATAAGCGAGCTGGGTCAAAGATAGTGTGAAGGAATGGACTGCTTCAGGCAAGGGATGCTTTGATGTGTTGGCTATGTGATAGTGCCAGCTGAGGTGATATCTGGAGCCTTATATAAGCAGCCAGACTGAGTGGCAACAAGGCTTTGCAGTGTTTGTCCTGGTCGCATTTGGCTAGGCGCACATTGGTGTCATAACAAGGCTCGACCAGAGAGCATCTGTGATCTGGATGCGCAGTCTCTGCGCCATGAGAACATCGTCGCAAGACTGTAAGCTCTATTCATTGGTATGCAGCGCAGCATTCGAGACGGGTCAGCATCCGTTGACACGGCCGGCGAGGTAATTGTAAGCAGTGCCTTGGGGGTCATGAGCCTCGAGAAGGTCGAGTGCAGCCTTGCAGAGTCCCAGAGAATACTTCCATTTGTCCGTTGCTCGAATACAGTCACTAAAAGCAAGCTCTTTCGATATGCAGCGCACTCACGACGACCAGCACATCACTCACATATCGCAAGATTTGCGGTCAACATAAGCATAAAACGATACTCACGGAGTGTTACACAAACGGCACATCATGGCACTTCACGGGAGACTGCAGCAGCAGCGCGTCCGCAAGATGCGGCTGCGCCATACTATCTCTCCATGGACGGGCCGGACCTAGCTGCATATTACAGGATCTAGATCTGCGGCAAGCATGGCTCGTTCTCGCACATCGGTGGCAGAGAGATGCTCCAATGATAGTCACCATAGCCAGTTGTGGTTGATGGTATGTGCAAGGCTCGGCTCAAGCTTAGTGACTTCGCCGCAGATCGAAACGAGGCTGTGTAAGCAAATTGCGCCGGTCTTCTGGAGCCTTGAAATGCGGATCGTTCTTGCTACCAGGAGAGAATTTAGATACAGCGATCCGTCTGGGGATCCCAAGCTGGGACGTAGCATGCTTGAGAAGCTCCCGGCTGTATTGCTGTGCTGTATCTCAGGTAGTCGAGCCGAGCTTTGTAGACATACAAGTCAGAATACAGCCTCGTGGACCCGGGGGAACCTTTATACACGGAGGGATCGCTGAGATAATGGAGGTAACAGTGGTGAGGCACCCGCGGGATAACCTGCCCTACTGATCGCCATGTGTCGTCTTCTTTAAGAGATGAACAGGACGAGAAGTCGTCGAAGGAGTACCATATCATCACCTGCCCGATCTAGGAATACTATACAGTATACGGGAATATGAAACAGTCTCTCGCCTATACCCCATCCCCAATCACAACGACACGACATGCGAGAGCGCGGTGCTGGGAGTCCTCCAAGTGGGTGATGAACCTGGAAGGTATGGAAAAACGTACAAGTATGAACGTCACGAGAGTCGGGGCTGCAACGAGGGAGCTCTCAAGACACGCTGAAGCCCGAGGGCGATAAGCCAACAACCAGCCAAACAGCCACGTGGATGACAAGCATACAGCTGAACCCGCGCTATTTAGGTAGCAATGTACATTAGCATACAAATTCAATTCTAACACAGTTACCATCCATCCCCCCATCTCGACTCAATCTCCGGCTCCGACCATGTTGACCACCACATCCTCCGCCCACGATACCGCCACCGCCATCACCTCCCTCCTCCGCGACCACGGCCAATCCGACTACATCGGCGAGCGCATTTCCCAGCTTGCGCACTCCCTCCAGTGCGCCCATCTAGCCTCCACCCACACCTCTGATGCCGACACGATCATCGCAGGCCTCCTGCACGACATTGGGCAATTCCTGCCCGAATCCCAAGTACAGCAGCTCGCCGGTGAAGTGCAGCATCTCCGCGACGAGAGTGTTTCGAGCACACAGACCCACACTCGCGCCCCCCACGATTCCGGCAACGTAGGCCGCGTAGGCCACGAAGATATCGGGGCGCTCTACCTCGCCTCCCTGGGCTTTTCGGCGAAAGTCTGCGCGCTCGTGGCGGCGCATGTGCCGGCGAAGCGGTATCTCTGCGCTGTCGAGCCGGCGTATCATGCTACGTTAAGTGAGGCGAGCAAGACTAGCTTGAAACTGCAGGGAGGACCGATGAGTGAGGCGGAGGTGAGAGAGTGGAGGAGTGCGCTATGGAGTGACGAGATGTGCAGGTTGAGGAAGTGGGATGATCAAGCGAAGGAAATTGGATTGGAAGTGCCGGGCGTGGACGCGTATGAGGGATTGATTGAGCGGCATTTGGAGGCAGAGAGGGATGGGAAGAGCTGAGTGACAGGTTTGAGGTACGAGCAAGTGCTTCAGGGTGGAATATGTCACGATCAACGATTGTTGGCTGGCATTGATCACTCAAACTATACTAAAAGATGATCTGTTTACCAATATGGGCGCTCAGCATTGGCGAGCCAAAGCCATATGTCAACTCTCCCTCAGAGTAATCTGCATCCTTCCTGCGCATATGCGTTGCTGGGTACTTATCTCGCCTGTTCGCATAATACGCTGCATGAAGGTCACCCTCGGAAGCACGATTGTACGTCGCGTAGAGGTTCTTCCGATCTGACGAAGACTCGTTCGGCCCACTACGGTGTGCTAAATAGCTGCCGAAGATGAGGAGATTGCCTGCTTGCATATTAGCATCGCGATTCACGACACAGAAAGCCTTCATGCTTACCAGGCTCGAGTTCCACTGGCACCCACATCTGCTCTTTCACCCACTCAGGCGTGATGCAGTTGTCTGAGCCCAGCGGCACATTCATGGCATGACTGGCATCGACAACTTCAAGCCCTCCATTGTTCATGTTACTTTCATCGACTGCCAGCAAGATGGTCAGATGTCCAATGTCCTTGACATGCGTATACGCCGTCGCATCAATATGCGGCGCGAATCCGCCACTTCCTGCAAGCTTGTAGTTGATTTTCTCCTTGAAGAGCACCATGTCTTCGCCTGCTAACTGGTCTAGGATTGAAAGGAGTCGTGGACCTCGTAGTAGGTCGTTCAGACCTGGGTGGTAGTCTGCGTAGTTCTCGGTGCGGCATAGCACGCGGCGGCCGTCTGATAGCACTTCCTCGTAGGGCATCCATGGGGTTGACTGGTCATTCGGCCATGAGTGTACTTCGTTTGCCCACTTTTGCAGGTCTTGGGTTTCGGACGGGGTCAGAATGTCTCTAAGAATGAGATAGCCGTGGTTCTCGTAGGACTGGACTTGGTCTGGGGCTAGCTGTTTGACGTTCATGGTCGAAACACGCAAGCCTATTTAGAAGTCGTGGTGACTAATGCGTGATCGACGTAGAAGAGCTCTTTGAAGAGCAACCTTTCCTACTCTTACAGCCTCAAGGCGTTGAGCATCGAACATCGGACGCTACGCTCTGTGGTACAGGTATTTCTTGACCGAGTATGCATGCTGGAGCCATGTTGAGCGACACTACTGCGCATGGTCAGCAGACAATTGCACCTAGTCCTAAATAGGAAATTGTGAAGAATAGCTGACCCTCCACGTGGGTCCACTCTCGACTGTTGTGGTCGGAGTGCACGCAGGGATGCGAGTCCGCCTAGTAGGGCGCCTTGTTAGCCGCTACTGCTCTTCAAGCTTGCGTCTCACGTTTCTGGTGCGAGTGGTCACTGTTCACGGCTGATTGAACGAGGATTCAGCTCGGCGTAATGCCGCCTTGCACGTTTCTCGTGGTACGAGTCTGAAGAGCGAAGGTATTGGGACTCTGCTAGACGCAGCATAAGAGGAAGGACTCCCTTCATGATGTCTTTACCTGCACCTGCAAGTAGTGGCTCAATCCAAAATGTCGGTATCCAAAGTGAGTCGCAGTCTGCCACGCAGCAACGATACAAAGAATGACTATGTCGTGGACGAGAGTATACAACATGATGAGGGCACTATCCGTGTGACCAAAGTGTCGTCTATCACGACCGTAATTGTTTCTGGTGAGCTGGATGTCTACTCCAGACATGCTGCCTTTGGTAATCGTTATTCGCAGGACTCGCATTGTTCTCGGACGGCTACAATGCGCAGATTATCGGATACATGAAGCCCATTTTCGCAATTCTGTATGCTGGTAATCATGGCTACTCGTCTTCCATCTCGACAAGGCTCTCAAACAGTTACCTGATCGGGGAGATCGTGAGTGTACCTTGCAAACGGCACTGAGCGTGATCATAAGCTGACAATGGTTCTATTAGTTTGGCATGGTACTTTACAGACCGCACCGAGCTCGTTTCATGAGCTGATCATCGCGCAACAGTTGTTCTTTGGTTTCATTATAGATCGGATCGGTCGCCGAGCGGGCGTCGTGATTGCCACGACGTTTCTGATTGTCGGAATCATCATCGCCACTGCAGCGCATGGTACCTCAGATTACGGAATGTTTTGGACGATGATTGTTGGCAGAGGTATTGGGGGATTTGGCGCGGGAGGTAAGCTTTCCTGCTCTTCTCAGGAGTCATTCTCCGCCTGATGCATAACATAGGCGAATATCCTGTCTCAGGTACTGGTAGCACTGAGGCTTCTGACGAGAGTGCCTACGTCCGCCGACACCGTGGCATGAATGTTGCCATTGCCTGCGACTTCGCGGTCGATCTGGGCTTCGTCGTCGCTGGTGTCGTCGCTCTGATTGTCCTGGCTGCTTATGGTGAGACTGGCACTGATGCAACATACTCCTCCGGTGTGTGGAGGGTATGCTTTGGACTTGGCATGGTCCTCCCATTGACGCTGTTCTTCTTCCGGATTCGCATGATCAATTCGACCCAATACCGCAAACATGCTATCCAAGGTGGCAAGTTCCCGTACTGGCTGACCATTAAGCGATATTGGAAGCCGATGCTGGGCACGTCTATGGCATGGTTCATGTATGACTTCGTGACCTACCCGTTCGGCATATTTTCCAGCAGTATTATAGGTCAACTCAACCCCAATAACACCCTTGTGCAGAATATTGGATACGGGACAGTTGGTATGTCATGATTGGACTCATCGTCCCATCACCTAACTGACTCTCGTGCAGTCAATTGCTTCTACTTGCCAGGATGCATCATGGGTGGATTCCTAATGGATCGCATCGGACGAAAACAGACTATGACCCTTGGTTTCTTCCTATGGGCTGCATTGGGCTTCATAATCGGGGGCGCTCTCGGACCTATTCAGACCAAGTTCGCCCTCTTCGTTGTTCTATACGGTATCTTCAACTCACTGGGTGAGATGGGACCAGGTGTGGCTACTTTTCTCTGTGGCGCGGAGTCATTCCCCACCCCTCTACGCGGACACTTCTTGGGCTTCGCTGCGGCCGTGGGAAAAGCTGGAGCTGCTATCGGCACACAGGTAACGAAGACCACGCAGAATTGTGATCTACATATTGACAAGATTCAAGGTCTTCACGCCGATACAAAACTCATTCTCAAACGCCGACAAGGGCACACAGGGTGTGTTTCTTATCGGCGCAGCGTTTGCTTTGGTCGGCGGATTGATCTCGTGGTTCCTCATCCCAGACCGAAGTCGTGATCTGGAAACTGAGGATGAGCAGTATAGACTCTATCTCGAACGGAACGGGTGGCAGGCATCGTTCGGGCAGAGTCTGGCTGAGGAGGTCAAGTCTACTACGTTGAAATTTTGAGGATGGTATAGATTGCTTGACTAGAATGATAACTGCAATATCAGTACTACGTGTAGCAATCTATCGTTACCAGTAAAGATTCCATATTGACTTCTCTGACTTCCCGTCTAGTGGTGTGCTATTTGATCGATCTAATCTAGGGTCCTGGTTCACGTGCTTTCCGATGCGTCATACGAATCTGAAACACAAGTGTGCCCAAACCACGACACGCGATCTCAGCACGATTCGACTACTACCTAATTGTTGTTAAGAACAAGCCACCGTGCCACCTTGACCACTCACCGGGGCTCTTAACTGGGCTACACTTGCGCGACGAAGGTGTGGTCATGGCTAGGCTCAAGGTTGACATTCCATAGCTAGCCCTGCAAGGGGTGCTTCAGCCATATCCACCTCATCATGTCGTCCAATCTACTCTCTCGCCTCCTTCCTCCAGCAGGATCCCCTTCCATCTACGACCTCCTTCGCGAACACGACCGCCCTAATGATGACCCTGACGCGAATGATGATATGGAGGAAGTCCGAATAGACGAGCAAAACCTCGACGAAAGATTCCATGATCAAGACATCGATGACCTACTCGCTGAGGCTACACAGAGTAGGGTCACTACCGAGAGCACACCTTTCATCTCGCCAGAAGCAGAAGTGCCCCATCGCATCGCTGGTCAAGCTGCTATTCCAAGTGAACGACGGACAAGATGGCTACGTGACAAGATACACTTTCAGGATGATGACGATGTGCCCGAGTCGATGCTGCTCGGTGAAAGAGCTCCAGAGTCCGGGAGTCGGCGGCAGCCTGCAGCAACACGTCCACCGATGGAGCTACCACCGCCTGTACCAGGACCTCCACGGACCGTGCACAGCAGTCGTGGCCACGTACAACAGGCAACGTCACCTCGGCACAATGGGCGACCTCAGAAGATCTCAGACCCGAAGAGGCTTGCTGGCTTGCTTTCTGCGGATCCTGTTGAGCAGGCTTTGTGGCGATGGACGAACGTCGTGAACCTTGACAAGTTCCTGATCGAAGTCTATGCATACTATACGGGGAAGGGAATTTGGTCAATCATACTAGAAAGGACAATCGAGTGTCTCACTACTGCATTTGTTGGCGTTCTACTCTCATTTCTGACCTTCTGCATTGACTACAAAAGTATACCTGGCAGCAAGGGCCTTCCAGATGTGATGATTCCGCAATGTACTCAGAA
>Ga0268246_10000325_pt1 | contig 22606 bp, 28 predicted proteins | sample AgamicOrSfe_FD_200242 | JGI IMG/M metagenome (GOLD analysis project Ga0268246, IMG submission 200242) | Agave microbial communities from Guanajuato, Mexico - Or.Sf.e (v2) (version 2) | ecosystem: Host-associated > Plants > Phyllosphere > Phylloplane/Leaf | place: Guanajuato, Mexico | collected...
CGACACCTCCGTCTCCCTAATCTTCCTCCTCGGCCCCCTCGGCTACGTCCTCGCCGCCTCCTCCAACGCCCTCATCCACCAACACTTCGGCCAACGCGGAATCGCCTACATCGCGCCCATCTTCCACCTTCTGTCCGCCGTGGTGCTCGCGCTACACCCGCCGTTTCCGGTGCTTCTGCTTGCGTTTGCAGGTGTTGGGTTGGGGTCAGCGTGGCTGGATGGGAGTTGGTGTGCGTGGGCAGGGGCGATGAGAAGGGCGAATAAGGTGTCGGGGTTTTTGCATGGGAGCTTTAGTGCGGGAGCGGCGGTGGGGCCGTTTGTGGCGGGGGCTATGATTGCGAAGGCTGGGGCGGAGTGGTGGGAGTGGTTTTGGGTGTTGGTGAGTCTGATTGCGGGCAGGAGGTGTGTGTGGTTATGGAATGAAGAGGTTACTGACGTTGGACTACTTAGGCTGGCGCGTCAGCGATCGAGCTGGTCCTTCTACCTATCGCATTCCGCTACGAAGATGCTGCACGGTACCACTCTCAGGACAACCAGCAACACGACGACACCACCAAGGACGTCTCACCCCCCTCATCACCATCCCACCCCGATTCCCCAGATCCAATCGAAGCACCCTCCGCACATCCCTCCAACACCCGCGCCATCTTCGCCCACACTGCGACCTACCTCTCCGCACTCTACTGCCTCCTCTACGTCGGCACCGAGACCGCCATCTCCGGCTGGATAGTCTCCTACATGTCGCGCTCCCGGCACGCCTCCCCCTTCCTCTCCGCCCTCTCCTCGTCTTTCTTCTGGGGCGGCATGGTCCTCGGTCGCATGGGACTGGGTCTTGTGTCGGAACGTCTGGGCGTGCGGACTGCAAATATCGGGTACCTAGTTGCTGCCATCGCGCTTCAACTGATATTGGCACTAGGTACGCTGCCGCCAGCTGTATGTGTGGCGTTAGTGGCATGTGTGGGATTTCTGATGGGCCCGCTGTATCCCGGGGGTGTGGTATTGTTGACGCAGCTGGTTCCGAGGGGACTGCATGTTGCGGTTGTTAGCTTTGTGGGGAGTGTTGGGCAGGTGGGCGGGGCGGTGTTTCCGTTCTTGATTGGAGCTCTGGTGGAGAGAGTGGGGATAGAGGTTTTTCTATATGTTCTGGTGGTGCTGTTGACGGGGGCTTTGGGAGTGTGGCTCGTGTTTGCGAGATTAAAGGTGGAGAGATGAGAGATCAACGGACCAGAGGTAATACATACATTAGAGGACAAAGGGCAGGTAAACAGAATCAGCACTTTTCCATTATTTATGTAACACTCGCAATTTTGTCTATACAGGCTGCATCCACTGCTCTTCAGCTTATTATCATCGTGATGCAACCAATGTCACTTAGCCGAGGCTATTCGATCACCTGACCTCAGCCTGGTCCATGTTCCTCACGAAGCGCGAGAACCACTTGACAGCTTCAACATGGGCAGCAATTGATTGCCTCTCATCGACAGTATGAATACGGCCAAGACCCTCCTCACCAGCGACCCAACCAGGTCCGAAGCGGAAGATGTTCTTGGTCAAAGGCCAGTAGTAACGAGTGTCTATCCTTGATTAGTAGGGACCCCATCAGCAGACAAGATTCACGTACCAGTGTTACCCGTCATAATGCCGGGCGCCATCTTGACATCAGGGTAAAGACCTCTGGTCGTACCAGACAGGACATCGTAAACTACACCCGAAGTAGGTGTGACAGGTGCAGGCTCGAGGGTGTGGTCATTTGAGGCAGTGAGGTGAATGCTGGAAGGCTCCTCGATATCATCAAAGGCGTGGAGAGTCAGGTTGTACTTCTTAGCAACCTCCTTCGCAAGCTTCTCAATTTTCTTGTGGACCTGAGCTGGGTGCTCGCCAAGGTTGACACGGTGGTTGACAGTCGCGGAAACGCGCTCGGGGAGTGCGTTGACCTTAACACCACCGTTGATGATGTCAACAGCGACAGATGTCTGCGTATATGTCAATAAATGTCACAAGAAATATGTCAAGATTGATGTTGATGACCCACCTGCATAAGATACTTAACACCGGGACCACCGATCTCGGCAGCCTCGAGAGCGAGCTTGTCGTGGCAGTGACCTGGCTTTGTGTCGATGAGCTTGCGCAGAGACTTGGGGAACTCTGGAGCGTAGCTGTTTGCACACTGAAGCAGTCCGAAGTAAGGGTTGGTGTCGCGGTCGAGGGTGGTTGGGTAGGGGTTGGCCTCGATCATGGTGATCAGCTCGCTAAGCACACCAATGCTGGTATGAGGAGGAGGGATGCTGCTATTTGTTAGACTTCTGATTGGCAGGCTTACAGTGCTAGACAAAGGTCTAGGAGGTCGCTGTGGAGAGTGCCATAGACTAAGAGTAAACTTACGATGAGTGGCCACCAGGCATTCTAATGGTAATGTGCACATCGGTGTAACCTAATGACAATAAGTTAGCTATAGAGACGGTAAAAACAGTAAACTTATCTTCCCTTTCTCTGCGACGCCGGGCAGCGCAAAGACCTGACCCCAGACAGTTGAGAAAGTGCTGCCCTCATCGACGATGACAGCCACTGAGTCCTCCCCGTACCTCTCAGTAATGAAAGGTGCAAGGTGTCCAGCACCCTCAGGTCCGCTGACCTCCTCGTCAAAACCGAAAGACAAAAGAACGGTCCTGGCAGGCTTGAACTCTGCCTCAAGTAGTGCCTCGACAGCACTCATGATAGCAGTTAACTGGTTCTTGCAGTCGCTTGAACCACGTCCCCATACATACTTGCCATCAAAGTGGCCGCTGAAAGGAGGATGAGTCCAGGCGTTGACAGTAGCGTCAGGAACGGGGACGACATCCTAGTTATTGACGGTGAAGGTGAGCACTTTCCAATGAAGGATCAGAACGGATTGTTAACCCACCTGGTGAGCCATGAGGAGTGTAGGCTTCAACGACTCGTCGGTACCCTTCCAGGTGTACAGAAGTCCGTGCGTGTTGACCTTCTCCAGCTCAAGCTCGGCGTGGATGCGGGGGTATGCGGCCTTGAGGTATAAGGCGAAGTCGTACATAATATCCCATCTCTTGTCTTCACCAATCACTCCGAGGTCGTCGTAGGAGACCGAGGGAATCTGAACGGCAGCAGACAGGCGAGTCACTTGCAGCTGGCGGAAGACCTCTTTGTTGAAGACATCGTCCATCTCATTGAGCTTGGCAGTCTGGTTGCTCGGGAGAAGAGCTGGGACTTGAGGACATGCTGCTGGCACCGGGATGGGGATGATTGGGTGGTGCTTGTGCTTGAGGATGTCGATGACCGAGGGAACGGCAGTGGTGATCAAAGTGTAGGTAAACCAGACGAATGCAGCAAGGGAAATGTATCTGTAGGTTGGCTTGCGGCGGGGAGCTTCCTGTCTCTGCTCAGCGTGTGCAGCGAGGGCTGCCTTTTCTGGGTCCATGTTGTTGTTGTTTTGCTGCGTAGCGAAGGGCGAATGTTCAGGACAGCTACAAGTACGACGGCAGACAAACAGCTTTATGTCATACGAGAAGAGGAGAGGAAGCTTGGAAGTGGTTCCAATGGGCGATAAGGTGCCCAGATAGGAAGGTATGTATCGGAATACAAGCTATTCCGTAAAACATCGCCAAGATCTCGCGATCTCTATTAACCACCTACGGTGACCCTCAGACTACCTCATGGCTGTGCCTTGTAGCTGATGTGTAGTGGATTTGGTGATACATGCTGAGATGCTCCATCACGTGAACATTGTAGCCTTCCATAATTATCTTTCAGCTACCAGAGCTTTGATCTTCCCTCCCTATTACAGTTCTGTATTCAAACGCCGTGCAATCTTCTCATTTCAGCACTCTCCACGAAACGACAGTCTCAGACTGGCGAGTCCAGTGCCGACATATTCCTCAAAGGTATACCGCTAGATCTCTCGGCACCATTGGTCGTGACAGCACGTTCAACATCGTATGCTGGAGGGTTCTCATAACTCGGAGGTGACATTGTCGAAGGACGACGAAACTTGTCGAACAAGCTTCTCGATGGTGAAGTACTCTGGGGCGATACAGCTTGAGGCAGCGGTGCCTGGACTGTAAGTGTAGTCCTTAATGTGCCAGCACTCAAGGGTGAAGCCGAAACTTGTAATTGGCGCTTTCTGATCCTGCTCTTCTGCACGCATGCCCCGATGAGGCAAAGGCAGCCAAGAAGGAGGAAGACACCAGCGACGCTGAACCAGAAGATGACCAAGGGACTCCAGAATGTGGAGCCGCCTTTGTAGCTGTCGTCGTCGTAGCTGCTTGAGCTTGACATGACGCTGGCCATTACGGCTCCCATGATGATACCTGGTCAGGTTAGTATGCTAGATACATGCCGCTGGTCTTACTTTGCTTACCAGAAGACATGTTGGAGGTCTGTGTTGAGTGTTGTAAGGAGGAAAGGCCCAGCCATTTATCTTCTCATGTACAGCCTCAAAGTTTAACCAAATACATTGGATCGATTTGACTTTATTGCTTATTAAAGGTCTTTGAACATACCGCGGTACTCTTTATGGCCACATCTGCTACATGATGATGCCTATATAATGCACATCACCCACGTCCTCTTGCACTGCCTCAGTCTATCATACTCTCCCCGTCTATGAGACTCACTCTCACCAGAGACCTCGAGACACTCTCCCAAGCACTTTTTCACACTACGTTTCAAGAACTTACCAACCAAAATGCATCTTCAAGCAGTTCTGTTGGCTATTGCCACCATTACCTCTGCTGCTGTCCTACCTAATGACAACACCCTGGACAAGTCCGGCAAGCTCATCACCCTCCCGCACCGTCAACGCTGCAGTGGAACTCATGCTGTCTGCGACAACACCATCGTTACCCCTGCCACCACCGTCACTACTGCTAAGGGCCACGTCGTCGTGGCTAGAGGCCCTCCTGTCCACGAAGACGACGATGATTGGTCAATGATCGAGACCAAGAAGCTTGAAGCTCGACGCAATGTCCCAATTGACTACACAAGTGGTCCTGAGGTCCACGATATCGGCCCAGTCGTTCCCCCTATTGAAGGCCCAGATCACGTATACTACTCTCCCGGCCCGATCGATCATCTCCCAGTCAAGGACCACGGCAGATACCCTGGTTATCTAGATGACGACGGTAACGGTGGAATCGGTCACCCAATCCCTGATCCCTCGACCCTTCCACCTTCATTCGCGAAGAGGGTGGTGCGTCTCTTCGGTCGCGGTTTCGGTGGCTCAAGTGGTGGTAGCAGCGGTGGCTCAAGTGGTGGTAGCAGCGGTGGCTCAAGCGGTGGTAGCAGCGGTGGCTCAAGTGGTGGTAGCAGCGGTGGCTCAAGTGGTGGTAGCAGCGGTGGCTCAAGTGGTGGTAGCAGCGGTGGCTCAAGTGGCGGCTCAAGTTCAGGAAGCTCTTCAGGCTCATCAGGAAGCGGATCATCAGGAAGCGGATCATCAGGAAGCGGATCATCAGGAAGCGGCTCGTCAGGCAATTCCGGCTCCTCTTCATCTGGAAAAGGTGGCAGTTCCGGCACATCCAGCTCATCTGGTAAAGGTGGCAGCAGCTCGTCCGGTGGCAAGGGTGGAAGTTCCAGCGGCTCTTCATCAAGCCCTGCCTCCCCGTATGTCAACGGCGTTCCTTATGGCGGAGGAGATACGCGTAGGTTTTCCTTTGCACTAGCACGATATACACTTACTGATCATGTATAGACTTTACCGATGCTACTGACAGTGCTGCAACCTCTTTGATGAGTGGTCGTAGTGGCTCAACCTTCGCCATTGTCGTCGCCGCGGTCATTTTGCAGGCTTTGTTATGAGTTGCCCTTGCAATGTCTCAAGGCAGAGGAGAGGTTCGGGTAAGACAGTCTGTCGGGGGAAGGTAGACATTGGATTGGTGCAGACAGACCTTCTTCATTTAGTGGTGGCCTGAGGTTTGAGTCTGAAAGATTAATATAATATGCCGCTGAGCACTCAATGAAGTGTCTCCTAGACTTTCAGAATCCTGTGGAAAGGACATACTGTCAATATGTGATGAGTGATGGCGAGTTGTGTCAATGCCGACGATGATGACGCTCTATAGTGGGACTGCGATGACGATGGGTGCTTAGATATTCGCGGCACATCCCAAGCAATGCAATGCAGCTCATCGTATTGGTATCTGTTTCTTGGTCTTGCCATACATTCCACCCGCAGTTCTTCTCATCTCGAGAGCTTTCTTGTACGGTGGTGCGGTAGGAGGCTGTACCGGATCCAGACTGACATGGTCGGCTGGCAGATGGTATGTTGCATCCGCATCATATGCTTCCAAGTCTCCGCAAGCAAGGAATGGCGCAATCCATCTGATATCTTTCTGTTCCCTAATCTCCTCGTCATCCTCTTCATCATCAGACCCAAGCTCGAGCTCAGTGATACCGTCGTCTCTCACGCGTCTATACGGCTGCGTCTTGATGTGCTCCGGCTTCTCTATCCCCTCGATCTTCCTCCCCGCGCCAACAGGCTGCTCCATACTTGGTACAAATCCCTCCGGCACTCTGAACCCTTCGCAGACGATGAATGCTTCGATACTGCTGGCACGACTACTTCTCGGCTTCGCGACTGTAACCTTCTCGAACACGATTCGTAGTTGTGCATACAGCAAGTCCACGTCTTTGCCCCTGAATATCTTGGCGACGAACTTACCGCCTGGCTTCAAGACACATAGAGCTAGGTTTAGTGCTGCCCACAATAATTGAGATTGTATGTAGATGTCCAGATCATGTAGACCAGTGACATCGGGCGCGCCGTCCGAGAGAATGAGGTCCACAGGGTGCGCAGCGGTGATAGATTGTGATTTCGATTCGTACTTGTCTGGGTCGAGGGCAGAGAGAAGGAGAGGTATCGTTGACGGAGCAGTAATATCGGCGCGGAGACAAACGATGCCTTCGAGTGGTGACATGGGTTGTAAGTCGATAGCTACGATCTTGACATCTCGTCGCGGCTGTAAAGCGGGTATGTCCTGTGTAGTCTTGCTTGCTTCCGGCGCACCATCTGATGTGTGTTCTCCTTCTCCTCCTTCATCCTTCTTGACCTCCGTGCCAAAAGCCACATCCTTCAGCCGCTGCTGCTTATCCGTCCATGCTGCTCTTCCAAACTTCTCCCCCTTTATCAAGACTCTCGACAGCACTTGACTCCAGCTTCCAGGTGCCGCGCACAGATCAACGACTCGTGTGACTCCCTCAAACAGGTTGAACTCCTCGTCCAATTGCAATAGCTTGAACGCAGATCGTGCGCGCCATCCTTGCTCTTTTGCGAGGCGGTAGTATGCGTCTCGCTTGTCCTTGGATGATTTTCCCATGGTAGATTGTGCTGGTGTAGTGAAAATGAATGATAGCGAGCTCGCGGTCGTGAAATTCGCAGGTCGAAGTCTCAAGTATGGTACATCTTGGTCTTGGCAGTCGATCAATCTGGGGAAGTGGGTCAGACTTTTCTGTAGAAATTCCTATTGCATTCTCTTTTGTTTGGGCATTGTTTCATCCGGCTCGTGAGCTCCGGTCGGAATAGGTGAATCATACAAGGAAGAAGTACCCCCTACGACCATGTCAAACCCAACGCAAAAGCGGGCACTGCCCTCCAAAGTGGCGAAGATGCAAGCGCGCAAAAGACAAAAGCTAGATCCAGCCGAGGAAGCACCGCTTTCTCAAAAGGCATCTGTTCCTCGAAAGAGAGCTGCAGCCGCTGACGAGCTGACATGGAAGAAAGCTGCGTTTCCCGAGGGCATGGGTGACTTCGAGGGACTTTACGGCGACTTCTTTGAGGAACTTAGTGATACTGAGATTGTGAAGGAAGGAGGCAAAGTGATATTTCAAGTCAAGGAGGATTGTCGAGAGGATGCGCCGAAGAAGCGCAAGGCCGATGGTAAAGGGCATGTTGTGTCTGGCGAGCTAGAGTCGGGAATAGACTTCGAAGAAGAGGACGAATGGACTGGCATCGATGATGAGAACGAATCAAAGCAGCCAAGTATCAAGTCCGAAAGCCAGCCTGGGAGCAAACCTCCGAAGAAAACCGGCAAGATGACCAAGAAAGAGCAGGCCGCGAAACTAAAAGCAGAGAAATGGGCAGCTCGAAAAGCCGAGAAAAAGGCAGCAGCAGCAAAAGGCAAGACTGTGACCACGCAAAAAGCAGGTCTCCCACAAACGCCTTTCTCGATCCTGGAAGCCATGGACGGCGACAATGAAGAAGATGGCGTGGATATCTCAGCGTGGAATAAGCTCAATCTATCAGATCCGGTGGCTGCAGCACTCTCCAAGCTGAAGTTTGCAAAGCCGACACGGATTCAGGCTGCTGCTATACCGCATATACTCGAAGGCAACGATCTCATTGGGAAAGCTCCCACAGGATCTGGAAAGACGCTTGCTTTTGGTATTCCGATATATGATCATTGGCTCAGCCAGTATGGAGATGCAGAGAATAAGCCAGAAACAAAGAAGCCCACCGCACTAATAATACTGCCAACGAGAGAATTGGCGCATCAAATAGCAGAACATCTGACGAAACTATGCTCGCAACCACATATCCCCAGTCCCGTCATCGCCACACTGACAGGAGGACTGTCAATACAGAAACAACAGCGTGTCCTCGCCCACGCAGACTTCGTCATTGCCACGCCCGGCCGTCTTTGGGAAGTTATCGGCGAAGGTGAAGGCACGCTCTCCTCGCTAAAAGAGATCAAATTCCTCGTCATCGACGAAGCCGACCGTCTCCTCAGCGAAGGCCACTTCAAAGAGCTCGAAGAAGTCCTTACGGCGCTCGACCGCAAAGTCACACACGAAGAGCACACCGCTCCCACCAATCCCGCCGCCTCGACGAATCCCACAATCGCCCGCCAAACCCTCATCTTCTCCGCCACCTTCTCCAAAACCCTCCAGCAAAAGCTCGCCAAGCGCGCCTACTCCTCCCGCAGCTCCGACGGCCTTCTCTCCAACCAAGCTTCAATGGAGTATCTCCTCCAAAAGCTCAACTTCCGTGACGAGAAACCCCTCTTCATTGACGTGAACCCCATATCACAAATGGCTGCGAATCTGCGCGAAGGCCTCGTCGAATGCGCCTCCGCAACGGACAAGGATCTCTACCTCTACACCCTCCTTCTCTACCACCCCAACACCCGCGCTCTCGTCTTCGTGAACTCAATCTCCGCCGTTCGCCGCCTCGTGCCCTTCCTTACGAATCTGAACCTAACAGCACATGCCTTGCACTCACAAATGCCGCAAAAAGCTCGACTGCGGTCTATCGAGCGCTTTTCCGCCACTTCAGCACCAACGAGCAATGGCAGCACCATCCTCGTGGCTACAGACGTCGCGGCCCGGGGTCTCGATATCCCTGACGTCAGCCTGATCTTACACTACCACCTCCCACGCGCCGCAGACACCTACGTCCACCGCTCCGGCCGCACAGCGCGTGCAGACAACCCCGGAACCAGTATCCTGGTGTGCGCGCCACAAGAAGCTGCCGGTGTGCGCCGTCTTGTGGCGCAGGTGCATGCCCGCGACGCTGTTGCACAGAAAACGCCCAACGCAGTCGGCAAGAAAGAGGCGCACTATTTCATGCGCACGCTCGACGTCGATGCGCGCGTCGTCGCAGCGCTCAAGCCACGAGTGGTGCTGGCGAAGAAGTTGGCAGATGCAGGGATGGCGAAGGAGAAGCAGGGGAGGGCGGACGAGTGGTATAAAGCGGCGGCGGAGGAGTTGGGGGTCGATATGGATGAGGAGGAGTTCGAGGCGTTGACGGAAAGTCAGGGAGGAGGGAAGGCCGGAGGAAAGGGGAAGGGGAGGAAGGAGAAGGAGAAGGTGGCGGGTGGGTTGTCGAAGGCGGAGATGGGGGCTTTGAGGGCGGAGTTGAAGGGGTTGTTGGCGAGGAGGGTTAATGTGGGTGTTAGTGAGAGGTATTTGACGGGTGGGGCTGTGGATGTGGAGGGATTGTTGAAGCAGCAGAGAGATGGGGTCCTGGGAGGAGAGTTTTTGGGGAGAGTGCCCTCGTTGGGTTTTGATGATGAGTAATGTTGCAAATAATATTCAAACGTCCGTCAAGCCTGTTCAGCTGGGGCACTTGGACGCGACAGTTCATCCGGCTCATAAGTTGTCTCTCCTAGTGGCGATGGTCCTGTCAAGGCTGCGGTTGGCGGTTTCACGGCCGATGCATTGTTCTGCATTCGCTGCTCTAAGGCTGCCATTGCAAGCGCTCTTCGTCTTTCTCCATCATCTCTCCTGCCACTTGGTCTATTGAGTAAGCTTGGCAGGACATCTCCGCCACTCCGTACAGTTGCTTGCATATTCCCTACATCCACGTCTTCTGCAGTGAACGATTTCAAGATCTTGAATGAGACTAGTGTCTTGTATACGACATCTCCAACAACCTCCAGATATGGCTGCACTATATCCGGCCAGAAGGCTGCAAATGAAAAGGTGTCTGACGCATCACCTCTTGAGGTAGAACTATCTCCTGTGCTGGCGATATCTACAATAGGGGAGACTCGGAAGAATCGCAGATATGTCCAGGAGCTGACAAAGCCGATCCAGGCTAGCAGCATTGCGGTGTCTGTGCCCAGGATTATGCCGGAGATGGTATTGAGAAGTAGGAATACTGCCGGGAAGTGTTTTACACGCATCTTGATTATTCCATTACCAACGTTGACTGTGTGCTCCGGGACCAGTTGCTTGAAAGCTACGAGGAAGCCGCCTTGTATTGCTATTCCACCACTAACACCAGTAGATCTTTTCGAGTCAGCTTGAGTGTGGCGAGTCTAAGCAGAGCGATTACTTACGATGCGCCCTCATTCCCAGTGATAATATGGGTAACGATATATATGAGCCAGCTCAACACATTGGGGACCAGGACTGCGATGAGGACGAACTTGACATATTCGTTCGAGCTCCAGGCTCTTTCCAAGTATCGCCCGCCGTAGAAAAGGCTTGCGCCGGTGATGACAAGACCAGCTACATTCTGCTCGACAAACGTTGCTGTAACAAAGGCCCAGGGGAATCGTGGTAAGGTTTTGCCAGGCACAATGGTGAGGTATGGTGCGATATATCGTCTGTCAATGAGGACCGCACTTCCATCCTGTTGCCATGCGTGGTATCGTGCGAAGCCGTTTAGCACCGAGAGTGTGACGAGGATGATGAGGAGAGCGCGTGTGATCGGTGGGATATTGATATACGGCGCCATCTACGGAGACCTAGAGATGTGAGTGCTATTGCGACTCGAGCTTCATAATGTTGTTGGTGGTGTTGATGTTTATTGATCATCGCCGAAGCTTGCAGCTTTTACGTGATAACCTAATCGCACGTGGTTCAGCCTCAAAGAGTGCCAAGACATGGGGAAGCGCTTAGACCTCTCATCTCGTCCAGGAACCGCAATCGCAAACCTTGAGTCTCGAACCAATCATCAATCTGTGCCTTGTGTGGTTTGTGCAACATCCTTCTTCCAGCATCAAGATCGATATTCTCATATATACGGTGTGACTCAATACGTGGCATTGTTCAAAAAGCGCATTCGCATCATCATCATCCTGTCCTGCGCCTGTACACATCAGCAAGGAGGAAATCACAAAAGTTGTCACATTCTCATCATCATCGCCATCATCACCAACAATTTCTGGGCGCAAAGCGCTTGTCATCATGGCGGCGCATCTTGCGACTGATCATGTCAATTACATGATATGGCGGTAAGTCTGCCATGGCGGCGTCCGTGTCCTGATCATTCGTCTAACAGTTTTTGTGTAACACAGGTATCTCCAAGAGTGCGGTATGCTCCGACCAATTTTGCCTTTATCCTCAAAGGCGTACCTTAGTTGCCGGACCTCATGCTAATGATCGATAGGCTACGAGAATACTGCGAAATCTCTCCAGCGCGATTGGAATAGAGATCCCCAGCAATTACAATTCGTTTCAGCAGTGCAGCCGAATACCCTTGTATCGATGCTGCAGGATGGCTTGGCATATGACGAGCTACTAGCATCAGCAGGCCAGCGTCCGGCGCAGACTGAAGAAGATTCCGCAATTCCGACCACTTCGACACCAAGGAGGAAATACGCCTTTATCATGTCTAAAAAGCGGCGAGGTTCTGATGTACCACCTATGACATCTAATGAGGCAACTCGGAAGAAGCCGAGACGAGAAGTGGAAGAACCACCGCCACCTGTTCCTGAGGCAACAGAGCTTGTGCGACCTCGACAACGAGGGCGTAAGAAGAGTACTGTGGCTAGAGTACAGGCTGAGGAGACTGTAGCTACCGAGAATGAAGTCGTCGAACCAGAACCGAAACCATCGTCACCGCCGGCGGATGTTGAGATGACAGCAGATTCTCCGATACGCCCATCAAATACACTAGAGGTCGGAAACAGTGTTGGCATACAGACAGATCCACTTCCACCAGAGCCATCCGCGACGGCAATCCTCGACTCCACGATACCCGGCGCTCAGATATTTTCGCTAAATTGGAGTCGATCGGATCCTTCACAACTGACGGCTACCGGCGACTCTATCTGGCAGTCGTGGTTTATACCGCCTACAACAATGGAAGACGAACAGCTAACAGATCCAAGGACAGTGAATCATGGTGTCCAGAATAACAATGCATTCATTTCGGCGATCGCAATAGCACGAGCCACTAAGGATGTCGCTCTTGCAGTAGAACAGAGAAAAGGCCAAGCCGAACTATTACTGCAGACTGCTTCCAACACAGTTCCGGGGCCAGCCACACCTCACACCGATATCACCTGCCTATGTCCCAACAGCGACGTAGTGGTCGCGCTTCGCTGGTCTGAAAGTGCCGATAAATTACTAGTACTTTCCGCAGCGAATGGGCGCGCTAAGATCAGTCTCTACGCTGTCTCACCAGAACCTCACTTTGTCGATGAAGCCATACTTCAAAACTTCTCCTTCGACTCAGTCTGGATCAACAACACCGAGCTCATCACCTGTGGCACACCCTACCTTTTCCTCTTCACCCTCTCTCCCACGCTCCAGATCGCCAAAAAGCTCCAACACGCCCACGAATTCAGCGCGATGCGCTTTGACAAGCACACAAGACGTGTGGCTTGCATCGATATCATTGCTGGACAATTGCACCTTCTTGATACAAAACTTTTCCAACTCGAAGCTAGTGCTACGCAAGAGGGTGGAATACACGCAGCCGAGTGGCAGCCAATTGACCAACAATGGACTGCAAACACGCCACGTATCCTCGCAACAGCATCACCACGAGGTACAGTTAACATTTGGGACGCACGAGAAACACTACAGCTCCTGCATACATTCGAAATGGGCGATGGCATTACTGCACAAGCGATATCATTCTCTCCCGATGGGCAGCTCATTGCTGCAGCAGGTGAGAACCGCGTGCGAGTGTGGAGAACCATGGAAAACCCGGAGACGGGCAGACCAATACTGCAATGGCAAGCGCCGTCGAGCCAGGACGAGCAGGAAGAAGAACAGAATCGAATGGACGTGGAAGGGACGGTCCAAGCAGATGACGGTGAGAGCTGGGCTTTTGGTCAGTTGAGCTGGAACTCTGATGGCTCGAGGCTTGCATACAGCAATGGGGACAAGCTGAGGGTGCTAGCCATCTGGAATACTGTGTGAGTGTAGGCAGGTAGTACAGCTCTTGTAGGATAAAGGGGCAGAATAGACCATCCAAAAACTGCCACGCGGGCGATCATGTTATTTTGCGGGGTTAAGATGCGCTTTGCCGATAAGGTGAGCTAGTTCCAGAACGAACAACACTCGGTACATGTACCATTCTCCTGTAAGTCTTGCCCAACTTCATCGCAATCTTGTCCTAATGGCTGCACCAGGTACGGCCCAGCGCCAGGGCCACTCGGACAATGAAGTCGAGAGCCTGCAGAATGAGGTCAAAGAGGTATCATTCCTTACAGCTCGAAACACTGCTATGTGCCATGACTAAGAATTCGGATAGCTAAAGAACAAGCTTGCAAGCTCAAGCATTGCTGAGCCTGTCGACGACAGGGTCGAACATACTTTGTCATCGACCTCTGCTCGAGCGATCACCTTGAAGCGTCCACAAAGCGTAGCAATAGATCCACGAATCGGAACACCAAAACGGTGTCTTATCATCGGCGGCGGGCCCGGAGGCCTGATCGCACTACATGAACATCTGAATCCTCTCAACCGCACAGCCGATGAGTCAGTCGATGTCCGGCATGTCGAGCTGTACGAGCGACGAGCAGAAGTAGGGGGTGTATGGTTCTTCGAGAAGGATAATGATATTGCAAAAGGATGGGCTACGCCCAATAAGAAGACAAGTACAGCTTCGAGTAAGAATACACCCTCTAATAATGGAGAATATGCAAGCAATGTGACGGACGCCAAACACAATGGGGTGATGTATACACAAGCAGATGCGCTCAAGGACGGTCTGGCGGTGCCTGCTGAAGAGCCGCAAAAGGTCTCGCGATGGGTATCCCCTGCATACCATGGTCTTGTTGGGAATGTGCTACCACCGCTTCTTGAGTTTGCTGCCAAGCCGATAAGTAAACCCAGACTGGGATTGTTCCCATCTATGACCGAGACGCATCAATACCTCCTAGACTTTGCGGCACCTATGCGGTCACATATCCACACCCATAGAGAAGTCAAACATGTCGAGCCGGTGTTCATTAATGGCAAGATCACTTCTCCTGTCAGGTGGTTAGTGACCTCAAGTGACTGGAGTGGTCAGGGTGAGACGAAGGAGACGACAGAAGAATGGGATACTGTTATTGTTGCACCTGGTATCAACGAGCATCCCTACTACCCCGAAGGCATCGCTGGACTGCAGGCTGTGCTCGACAGCGGCAGCAAAGTAGTCATGCATGCGAAGACTTACTCTGGTCCCTTGCCCTTCGTCAATCAAGTCAATAAGATAGTTGTGGTTGGGAATGGGAATAGTGCAAACGACATCTGCGCGCACCTGGCACCACTAAACTCTGGCAGCCCTCTCTATCGATGTGGACGACATCCTAGTAATTTCGCGCATCTTAAGGACGAGAGAATCTTAGATGTCGCATCGGTTTCTGCCGTTCAGCTATCAGACGACAAGTCGTCAGCGACGCTTCACCTTACTGACGGTACCATCCTTTCTGATATCACGAAAGTCATCTTCGCAACCGGATATCAACTCGACTTTCCCTGGCTCCGCGTGCCTCGCGCGTCGCTTGATAGTAGTCCCGACCTGACGCAAGTAGCGCGATCCGACCTTCAGTCTGCGTCGAAATATGGTGCTGTGCCCGATATTTATGAGCAGATGTTCCTTGCGATTGCTCCAACACTCTGCTTTGTTGGGCTACCGACGTGTAGTACTCCACTACCACTTGCAGAGATCGAAAGCCGCATCGCAGCGAGAGTATATCACAACGTTCTCGAACTTCCTGCTCCTGACGTAGATGGTCTGTTGACATCTTTCAGGACGAAGAGCAAAGAGCTTGGATTGCGTGATGATGATGCCAACGGTTGGAGAGGTCTACACATGCTGCGGGGAGCAGAAGAGCGACGACTTACATCATATCTGCTTTCCTGGCTGGAACGAGGTCAACAGGGCTCAAGTGATGGACTGTACCACTGGGACGAACGCAGGGAAGGCATTGCCAAGACGATGCGGTCAGTGAAGGAAGGAGAACTGGCAAGGCTACGGGACTTGAGAGTCGCCGCAGGTGGTGTCGACGGCGGCGTTGGTGGTGCACTTGCAGTCGCAGTAGGATACGAAGTGTGAAGCGTCATCGTCAAGCATTATGAACTGGAATCCTCAGCAGTTGTCGTCACAGAATGTCGATCCAGTGCGTGTTCAGTAGGGAAATGCTTGCTCCTTGAAAGGGTCTGGACTGCAGGAAGAACGAGCTTATTGACACGAGAGGAGCTTGCACAAAAAGGACGATTAATATGCCTACGTAGCTAGCACAGGGAAGAGTCTCCCGGGCTGGACCGAACTTGAAACTCAGCCACCAACGCAAGCACGGTAAAGCAATGCGGCTCCGGCGCGACTCCAGTGGCTCGTATGGAAGGAGTATAGTCGAACGTGTACGCGACGTTCTGCGGCTTAAACAACGTCAAAATGATATATTGTCATTGGTCAAGACTATGTTCGGCTTCTTAAGCTTAAAGACAGACACGGATACGAGGGCTGGGGCTGACAAGCATATGGACAACAAAACACCTCCAGTGCGTACAGCACTTCGGGGACCGTGTCCGACGCCGCCGAGAGGCCGATCAATACACCGTCACTCCATCACGGAGGCATGACCGTGTTAGGCACGCCCTTGAGATGGTCCATTCGCAGACCCTGTATCGAATCACACTGCAGACGTACGTGGAGCCGGTCGCACGCTCGAGCAGGCTGGAGAGTTTCAAGATGCTTTTCTTCTGTAAGAAAAATCGCTGCGTGAATGTTTTCCATTGACTGCACCAAGAGGCGACGCATTCACTGTTATTGCCACCAATACAAGCAGATGAAACAACCAAAAGACGTCCGTATGTTATGCAACATCTAGATTGATCACGTCTGCCCAGCGTGAATAATCCTCCGTAATCTGCATCCGTGTCCTGCACCCCAGACTCAAATCTAGGGACATTCGAACAACCGCGTGTTGATCAATCACAAAGAACGTCTCGTATTCTTTTCTGAATCTTCCAGGTGTCTTCGCGTCTTGCGCATCTGCCTCCGTGCTGAGAAAGACCTCTGCGAATGTGAACTTGTGACTGGTTCGTGATTTCGTGCTAGCCTCAATCGAGGTTCGCTAAGGCTCTGGCTCAGGACTAGTCCAATATCTCCGCCACCGTCGGATACATGGCAATGTCCACAAATGCTTGTCCATGCTACGTCGTAGCATTCTCTCATGCAAGGTTCTTCTTCGTCTAGCTGTAGAGCGATTGTGTATATATACCTTGTTACTATCCCTCCTCTCCAATCTTGAATCATCCATTGCCAGGCGCATCGACTACTAACAGCATTTACTACACTTCTCTTCTTACTATCACTGGCTCAACGACACCACCTTTTACACAATCACATACAAGCAATCAGCAGCAACTCTTCCTCTTCTCTCACAGCCTAGCACTCTCCGGTAGAGTCAAGCATACTTTCATACAACCTTTCAACCACAGCACTTGCTACTTCACTCAACAAGCATAACCATGCCTTCCTTCACCACCATCCTCACCATCCTGACCGCGGCCACTTGCGCCGTGGCAGCTCCTGCTCCTCAGAGCCCCGCCGCCCCTGCCGGCGAGGTTGACCCCGTCGGTGTCCTCGCTCCCAGCGACCCTGTCGACGTTTCCGGCTTTGCCGCCGCCAGCTTCGCCGATGGCACATTCAAGAACACCGTCCTCAAGCACCACAACGTGCACCGTACCAACCACTCTTCCCCCGCAGTCACTTGGGGTGCGAACATGGCGAAGTATGCCGCTGAGGTCGCGGCGACGTGTGTTTGGAAGCACAACACGTAAGTCCTGAATGTTTGGTAGTGGTATACGCCTAGACTGACAGTTCCATCTAGATCCGTTGGTGGCGGAAACTACGGCCAGAACATCGCCGCTGGTACTCCCAAGACTGGCATCTCCGATGTTATCACCGACGAGTTCTACAACGGCGAGGTCAACAACTTCCTCAAGTCGTACTATGGCAAGGCCAACCCCGACATGAGCAACTTTGAGAACTGGGGTCACTTCTCTCAGGTCGTCTGGGCTGGATCGAAGCAGGTCGGCTGCGCGGTCCAGGACTGCACCAGCAAGGGTGGCATTTCGGGACTTCCAGCTGACTTCCCACCATACTTCACCGTCTGCAACTACTACCCCGCCGGTAATGTTGGCGGCGAGTATGCCACGAACATCAAGAAGCCCAAGAACAACAAGACCGTCTACGGTAACTACTAGACCGATGTTTATGTAGATGAGGCGAGATGTTATGATTATGAATGGTGTGGTGAGATGGCTTCTTTATGAGGAAAGGAAGGGTCAATCTCTGATTTCCCTGGTTCAAATCAGACTCTGGTCTGGTTCGATGGTTGATGGTTTCGTTCGCTTCGATGATGTTGTATTATACATTATTTTCTAACTTTAATTCATGATCGTTTCTTCTATATTTGTGACAAGCAATGAAGCAATCGCGGACTCTCGTACCTCCGATTGCGGCAGGCGGGCACAAGACAGATCGCTGGATACAGCCGTTGACAAGATAAGCGTGACGTTGACTGACTCCGATAGACCCCTCCTAAATCTCCCGCATTGGAACTGCTTCGTCTCCATCTGGTCTGACTCCATCTCCATGGCCACTTCCTCTTATCGTCGTTCTTGTGCTTCCTTGTCCTTCTCTTCCTTTCACGCCCTTCAAACCACCAGCACACGTACCAGAATCGCACCCAACCTCCATCTCCACGCCCGCACCATGTCTTCCACCCCATCCCTGCGCAGTCTCAACATCGACAACATCAACCCCTACGTCAAAGAGGCACAGTATGCCGTCCGCGGCGAGCTTGCTATACGATCTGAGAAATACCGCAACCAGCTGTCCTCCTCCACGAATGGCGATTCGAAGGAGACGAAGCTCCCCTTTGACTCTGTTATCAGCGCCAACATCGGAAACCCGCAGCAACTGGATCAGAAGCCGATAACGTTCTTTCGCCAGGTCACGAGTATATTGGAGAACCCGCTACTGTTGGAGAAGGAGCAGGTGTTAAGGGAGGGATTGGGATATGAAAGTGATGTGATTGAGCGCGCGCGGTGGCTGTTGAAGGATGTCAAGAGCGTGGGGGCGTACAGTCAGAGTCAAGGTGCTGCTGGGATTCGTGGGAGTGTGGCCAAGTTTATCGAAAGTGAGTGTTCGCGTGAAGGCAGCTTTATCAACTTCACAGACGCACCTACCGACCACTGGCTAACAATATACTCCAGAACGCGACGGCCACCCTGCAGACCCCAACTCCATCTACCTCACCGCCGGCGCCTCCTCCGGCGTAAACACCCTCATGCACATCATCTGCGCCTCCGATAAGACCGGCATCCTAGTTCCCATCCCCCAATACCCGCTCTACACCGCCACACTCTCCCTGTTAAACGCCCGCTGCGTCCCTTACTACCTGGACGAATCCTCCGCCTGGGCAACCGACCTCTCCAGCATCAAGTCCGCCCTTTCCGAAGCCCGCGATAATGGGACAGACGTCCGCGCTATTGTCGTCATAAACCCTGGTAACCCCACTGGTGGCAGTCTGACGGCGGAGCAGATAGCGAGTATCTTGGAATTTGCGGCGGGAGAGGGCTTGGTGGTGCTCGCGGACGAGGTGTATCAGACCAACGTCTTCGAAGGCAACACATTTACCTCCTTCAAGAAATGCCTGCGGTCCCTGCAAGCATCCTCCAAAAACTCCGACAACCGCTTCGACACCCTAGAACTCGCATCCCTACACTCCATCTCCAAGGGCATGGTAGGTGAATGCGGGCACCGGGGCGGATACATGGAACTCCTCGGCTTCGACGAGCAAGTCCTGGCACAGATCTACAAGTTCATCTCCATCCAGCTGTGTCCCCCCGTCATCGGCCAGTGCATGGTCGAGCTGATGGTGAATCCCCCAGTCAAAGGCGATCCCTCCTACCCACAATATGAGAAAGAATATTCCGCCATCGCCTCAGGCCTCTACTCCCGCGCCACCGCCCTCTACGAAGCCTTCAAAGCCATGGAAGGCGTGACCTGCGCCTCTCCGGCCGGCTCCATGTATCTTTTCCCCAGTATCAAACTCCCCGAGAAAGCGATACAGCAAGCGGAGAAAGAGGGGAAGAAGCCGGACGAGTTTTATGTTGGAAAGCTGTTGGATGCGACCGGAGTGTGTATGGTTCCGGGGAGTGGGTTTGGGCAGGTGGAGGGGACGTATCATTTCCGGACGACGTTTTTGGCGCCGGGGACGGAGTGGGTGGAGAGGATTAGGGTGTTTCATGAGGGGTTCATGGGGGAGTTTCGGTGAGTGTGGGGGTGGTTGATGGGTGATGTGGTAAGTGAGGAGAAGGTCTACGAGAGGTTATGGAGAGACGAATTGATGCTGGGATGGAGGTGTACATGGTAAGTGATGATATGAAGACATGGTCGTATAGAACGCACTTTCACGAAAAGTGATATCATAAAGCCTTAGCATAATGACAGAATGGCAGAAAGCCCAAAGAGGCGTACCTATTCCTGAAGTCTAAATTGACGAGCCTATCTTCAAGCTGCGATATTCGCCATCGAAGCCTGATTAGCTATGCTTGCAAGCCAGCGCTGCGTGATATCTCGCCATGCTATTTCGTTTCATTCTATCATCTTCGTCATCACCACCAGCGACATCATATCCCAGCCAACAGCATGCAAAGTGTCGTCAACACATCAATGCATCATCCGCCACTAACCCCGCTCACTTCCCCTCATCCTCACAGCCTGCCCATACTTCTGCAACTTCGTAATCAGCTGGTCTCCCTGCTTGACGACATCATTGTACTGCTTGTTCTTGTCATCCGGCCTATTCGTCTCAATCACGCCATTGACGCGATCGACATCGCAAGAGACGCGGTCAGCTGCGATGAAGTGCATAAGATCCCTGTTTAAAGCGATTAGCAAAAGCTCAGCCGGCTAGTGGACGAGAAAGACTGAAGAAAGACTTACTTGTCAAGGAAGTCCACACTGACACCGAAAGCATCCGCCATACTCTGCAGTCCCACAACTCGATAGCTCTGAAGCAGTTGCTGGTACGCGCGCAATCTCAATTCACGGACGAGCCACGCCTTGTGCTCATTCAAGTAGCGATCTTGCGTCAGGAACTCCTGCTCCACGCGGCCGAGAGAGCGGAAGAAAGTGCGATAGTCGCCTTGGTAGAGACTGTTGACCAGGTTTGCCAGCGGCGAGAAGTCGACCTGTTCCTTTGCAGCCTCGACTTCCTGTGCATCTTGGTCGCCAAGGGTCGCGAGGTTGACGGCGGACGGCACGGGTGTTGCGGATGTGGCGTCTGTAGATGTGGCATCTTTCATCTCTTCGTCGCCTGCTCCCGGCCCTGCTGATGTGGCACCGCTTAAGGCTGCGAGTTTGTCCTCTGTACTTCCGACTACGGCTTTGATCTCCGGGGCGTCCACGACCTTGGACTTGAAGTCCACGCGCTTCAGTGATACGGAGCCAGCGAGGACAGCGTACACGATGAGCGAGGAGTAGCTGCAGAGCTCGTTGCTGGTGAATGTGGAGAGCGAGTCGAGGAGAAGGGGTGCAGCGAGGTTGTATGCGCGTACGGTGAGGAGATGGAGTCCTTGGTAGGCCTTTAGTCGATTGCGGCGATCCCAGTCTCCTCCACTCTCCACCAATGTGTGAGCACGGTCGACTGTCTTTTTCACAAGAAGCTTGTCACCGAAGAATAGCCCAATCCGGATGATGGCAAAGACGATATCGATCTTGGTGCCAAGTATGCCAGTCTTCTCGTACACAGCTTCGTGAGCGGCGAGTGCTTTGTCCTGGTAGAATCTTTAGTATCACAGCGCGCTAAACATGGCATTGCCAAACCATACCTTGTCTCCCACTCGTGCCCAGAACTCAGCTCTCTTCGCTCTCGCAGCCTGAATCTCGGTTTCGCCTTCCTTCTCCACCGCATCATCCTCTTCCTTCTGTATCGTTTCTAGCTCTTTCTCGTTGTCCGTCTTGAGCTGTTCGTACAGCTGTTCATCCCAGGCAAGGTCGAAGTTTTGTGATGGTGTTCTCGACGCTAGCATACCAGCCAGAGCAGAGCCTTGCCTCCGTAGAGGCGGTGGTGATGATGAGGCCGAACCTTCACCAAGTGGGTTGAGAATACCCTCTGTCGGATGCGCCAAGTGCTTGTACAGAGGTGCCATCTTGTGCTCCTTGATGGCACTTTGAAGCCCTTCTAGAGACGTCTGTTGCTTTGCGGGAGGACATGATGGGTTGGAGATCTGGAATATGTGTTGCGATAGGTGAAGGAGAGGATACTTGTGGTACTGAGGATCAGACATGGCGGCGAAAGAGTGACAGGGAGGTTACAGCCTGGATGCTGGGTTTTGTCTTGTTACAGTCACTTCAGGTACCGCGAGATATCAAGTGATCTGAGAAGTAGAAATCCGTTATCTCAGGGCACAATAAGTTGTTTGATGTTTCAATGAAGATGTTACAACAGCAAAGGCAAAGGCACGCGCCGATGATGTCGCTCCTTCCCGAAGATCAACCAGCTATATAAAGTCGACATCCCCCAAGTGACTCAATTGTTTATGCAACGTCTCGAGTAACAACAACCTTCCGATTCCCATCATGCCTGAACGACGAGGATCTATGTACGATCCTGCGAGGGATACCTTTGTCACCCCAGACGAGCCCGCTGCTGCTGTCACTACTGAGCCTAAATCTTCTCCTAGCAATAAGCGCAAGAGATCTTCTCCTGAGGATGACAACGAGAACGAGCCACCGACTATACAAGCTATAACCGAGCCCGTACCAGATGGCGAAACAGCAGAGGTTCCGGCGGAGAAGAAGCTCAAATCAGCTCCTGGGTCCTCACAAGATGCGAAACCTCCTGCTCCTGTAACCTCAATATCACAATTACCTCGCATAAAGAAAGCTCCTGCAGCTGCTAGAACTCGCGAT
>Ga0268246_10000326_pt1 | contig 22605 bp, 22 predicted proteins | sample AgamicOrSfe_FD_200242 | JGI IMG/M metagenome (GOLD analysis project Ga0268246, IMG submission 200242) | Agave microbial communities from Guanajuato, Mexico - Or.Sf.e (v2) (version 2) | ecosystem: Host-associated > Plants > Phyllosphere > Phylloplane/Leaf | place: Guanajuato, Mexico | collected...
AGTGAGGGTGGGGAGGGGGTTGAGGAGGGGCTGTTGAGGTGGTGTCGGGAGATTTAGGATAGAATAGATGGGGACGATCAATGAGATATGATATGAGGTATGAGGTATGAAACATCGAGCAAGGAAGTCTATGTCTATTATCTTGTCGTGCATTCATATCCTGCACAACGTCTGCAAATTGTCCTTCGTCGACTGTTTCGTATCCTTTATCAGTCCCGCAATCTGTTTGAACCTACACCACCCACATTAGCACTTATTTCACCCACACTTCCCCATCACAAAGACTTACCCGCCATCCTTCGCATCCCCCAAAATCTCATATATCAAACTCTCACTCGTCGTAACCCTCACGCCCTCCTGCCTCAGCCTCGCCAGCGCCACAGGCCTCTCCTCGGCATTACAACTGCTGACTGCATCCTGCACGACATACACGCGATGCCCGCGCGCCAGCAGATCCAGACTCGTTTGCAACACGCAGATGTGCGTCTCAATCCCCACAACGATACAATCCAGCTTCTCTTTGTCGCCTAATTTGCGTTCGAGCTCTTCGACGCCAGACACGACTTCGGGGACCATCATGCTGAAGGCGGTTTTGTCGCAGTGGACGAGGGTTTTGTATGTTTCCGTTTCCGCCTGCTTCCCTGTCTCTTCCGACTTTCCAGCTCCATTCACAATATCACTATTAGCCCTCCCATCGGCAGCACCAGCAGAAGGTTCGGCGTCCAGACCGAGCTCAGCGCAGGTTTCACCCAGCCGAGCACGGTTTTGCGTCGTGGCTAGGATGGGGAAGGAGAGGATTTTGGAGGCGCGGAGGAGCTTGGCGGTTGTGGAGAGGACGGAGGGGTAGGCGTGGATGGCGGGGCGGAATTTCTCTTGGAGGTCGCATATACTGTGTTGGGTTAACTGGGTTAGCTATAAGCTATCTGGTCTGGAGTGTCGAGTCGATTGGGGTGGGAGATGAGGTGGTGGTGCCAGATTTGGGGAAGAAGCAGGATAGACGTACAATAGGACGGGATGTTCTGGAGGGGTTGGAGTGTTAGTCAGGACGCAATGGAGGTAAAGGTAGGGCACGCACTTATTCGTCTTGTTGAGGCTGCCATTGTGGTGTGAATGCTTCGTTGAAAGCAGGTATGCAGCGACTGGTATGAGCGAAATCTTGGTGACATTGTCTCGAGGAGGTTGCAGTGACCCAATGGAGTATCCGGGGTAATTGCGGGGTCCCGACGATCATGCACGATCCCGAGGCTCGACCATGTTTCAGGGTTGTCTCAAAGCACGTAACATCAATCGATGAAGAGGACTACACCACAAAAGATGCAGCACCTATTGACCTCTGAGGTGGCTTTCTGCCGTGATGTATATCCTGAAGTATTAGATGACCTATCCATATACATGCAAATTTACACATCCAAAGCCTCGACTTTAGCAGCCTGAAGCCAGTCTGAATTCCCTGCCACAGTCTCCTGTCGCATAAGGTAAATCTCATCAATGAAGGCCGGAACGAAAGTTCCCGGACCCCTTACTTCAGGTCTGCTCGCCGCTCGTTCCCCGGCAATTTCAAAGACAAGACAGCCCGCCAAAGCAGCAAGGAGCATATCACCACCTGCGTAGTAATGCTCGGATGAAAAGTTCTGTCTGTGCTCCACTGCAGCAAATGCCGCCATTGTCGTACCGAGCGTACAGCCACTGCCGGTGATCTCGCCAAGCAGGGGATGGCCGTTGCTGATTGCATATGTTCGATGTCCATCTGATAGCAAGTCGACTTTCCCTGTCATGAGAATGACACATCGTCCCTTTGCAGCGAGCCTCTTCACGATACGCGCCTTGTCATCTTGGGTTAGACCGGATGCCGCACCAGAATCGACACCGTGCTGAACGACGTCCTTTTCACCCAGCACAGTCTGGATCTCGCTTTCGTTTCCCTTGATGATGCTGAAGTAGGTATTATCAATCATTTTCCGCACGGCCGCCCGACGAGCTGAAGTTGCGCCACCGCCAACGGGGTCAAATAGTACTGGTCCACCCACAGCATTGTATGCTGCGGTGGCCAGTAACGAATTGGCCAGTGATTCTGCAGTAACCGAGCCCATGTTGAGTACGAGTGAGCCACCCAATTTGGCCAGATCGGGTGCTTCTTGACCATTTGCGGACATGATAGGTGAGCCACCGACAGCAAGAGCTATATTAGCGGCGATATTCTGGACAACAAGATTGGTGATGTTGTGGCAAAGTGGTTTCATCTCTGCCAAATCTGCAAATAACTGTGGAACAGACTTCAACAGCTTTTCCACGGGTGGCGGGTTCTGTTGAAATCCTTCCAAAGCGGTTGCGTTTCGTGACCGGAAGGGTGGTGGGCTCTTTATCAGATCTAGCAACTGTGCAGATGCAGCTGTCGGATCCGGCGCGGCCATGATTGCACTCACGATAGCGGCTCCATCGAGACGCTTTTGCGGTAAGGCACTTTGCCAGAGGACTCGCTGTACGTTCTTCGGATTGACTCCACCTATACAGACAGTACCGATGTGTTCTTGACCGTCTTCAAACAGTGCAGTGAGGATACTGCGGAGACCAGAAGGTCCAATGATATGTTTACTGTTCTCCTTTGTCAAAGTCGCATAGACAGTGCCAATTCCAAGATAGTCAGCACCAGCACGCGCTGCAGTCAGAGCTTGGTCGATCGTGGAGGCTGTGAGGCCAATGATCTTGGACGGTCCAAGTAGCTTGCGTGCGGTAGCGATATCTTACCTGGCGTGTTAGCTTCCATATGATGATAGAAAGTATGCAGATCCTGCTGACCCATATCATCTTGCCCAATGTGTACGCCTTCAGCATCGACTGCCAGTGCTACATCAACTCTGTCGTTCACGAGAAAGGGCACATTGTGTTTCTGGCAGATTTTGTGGAGTTTATCCGCAATCGAGATGAGCTCTGCTGTCTCACTAGACTTGTCTCGCAACTGGACAATTGTGACACCTGACCTCTGATGAGAATGTTACTCATGCTTCGAGGAAGAGGTCACCTACAGACCTCCTTTCAGTGCTGCCTCGACCACCTCGAAGATATCACGATCGCCAAGAATAGCTTTTGTGTTATCTGTTACCAGATACAATGAGTAGTCTACTTTTGTCATGATGAAATGAAATGTGTGGGAGGAAGCGAGGTATCGAATCGTCTGAACAGGATTTTGCAATGCTTATCACGGTGAAATGAGTAGATTGTTAAGCTTTTGGCTTCGAGGCGTGAATGCCCAGAGATGCCAAGTCCACACCCTACCGACGGAAAGATGGAAGATGTGGTAAGGCGTCACCCACTTCACGTGATGTCGATCTGGCGGGAAATTCTTCGAACTCCAACTTCTTCATCCTTCTCTCCTCCCACTACTTAAGAACCTGAATCTTATCACCAACAATACCTAGCTAACTGTCATCGCTGTACAAGCACCTACCTACGACTCCACGAATCGGGAAACCACACAGTTTCCTACACCTCTCGACCTCGCCAATACCGAGGCTCCAACCTTGTAAAGAACAACTCCAGGGAGAATCTTCGCTGGCAGTATATGTATCCGTCTTCAAATCACATCTCTCAACTCTCTCGGCGGCCCAAACTGGACGACGAAAGCAGAAAACCTTGTCCAACTCGTCATCGAACATACGGCTGATGCTGGCTACTCGTACTCGACAATCTGTCGCCTGAAATTATCTTTTTGCGGTATCAATTTGACTGCATGCGTCTATCAGCCTTCTTCTCGTTGCTCAGGGTGTCCTTGAGTTCTTTCCTTTCTTAAACAGTTTATTCAGCAATCTACGTGTATCTATACTCTTTCCAACCAACAAAATGTCGGCAAATCTCAATATCCCTAGAGTACGTGGACAACCTGAAGAGTAATGTTATGAATATATCTAATGGAAAACCCAGGATGTCAAAGACCAGTTCTACCGCTACAAGATGGAGCGTCTCCAAGCCAAGGTCGAAGGCAAAGGAAACGGCATCAAGACTGTAGTGGTCAACTTGAGCAATGTCGCACATCAGCTTGCGCGTCCTGGATCATGTGCGTATTGCTCGAACGATAACTGTCATCCTCGCCAACATTCTAACACATACCCCCAGATGTCATCAAATACTTCGGCTTCGAGCTCGGTGCTCAGACCAACATCGACCCCGCCGACGACCGCTGGATCATCAACGGTGCCCACGAAGCCTCCAAGCTCCAGGACTACCTCGACGGCTTCATCTCCAAGTTCGTCCTCTGCCGCAAATGCCGTAACCCCGAAACCGTGACTCAAGTCAAAGACGGCCTCATCTCCCTCAACTGCAAGGCTTGCGGCCACATCTCCGACGTCGACCTCCGACTCAAGCTCTCCTCGTTCATCCTCAAGAATCAGCCCAAGAAGGGCAAGAAGGACAAGTCGACCAAGAAGGCTGATCGCAGAGCTCGTAAAGCCCAGGCACAAGCCAATGGCGACAAGGACGACGAGGACGATGACGAGGATGACGGAAGCCCTCACGACAGCAACCGCGCCAACGATGAGAACGGCGACAATGACGACGGCGATGTCGGTGTTGAAGCCGGAAGCGACGACGAACTCACTCGTCGCATCAACGCTGAGGCCAAAGACATTGACGCTACCGTCGACGATAAGGAAATCGAGTGGTCCGTCGACACCTCCGCCGAGGCCGTCGCCGCCCGCGCCAAAGGCCTCCCCGACGATCTCAAGCGCTCCCTCGTCATCGAAGGCGGCGAGGACGGTGAGGACGCCGAAGGCGGTGCCTCAAACTACGAAGTCCTCGGCGCCTGGATCGAAGCCGAAGCCAAGACGGCCGGCGGCGTCGCCAACGTCGACAGCGTCGAGATCTACAAGAAAGCACAGGAACTCGGCATGGAGAAGAAACACCGCACCCTGACCGTTCTGGCCCAAGCTCTCTTCGACGAGGGCATCGTCACCAAAAAGCAGATTGAGCCGCGTGTTGCTATGCTCAAGAAGATGATCACCAGCGAGAAGCACGAGAAGGCGTTCTTGGGCGGCACGGAACGTCTTGTTGGCGTCGATCATCCGGACTTGGTCCCTGCTGTTAGCACGATCTTGATGCAGTACTACCAGTACGACCTCATTGAGGAGGCGACGCTGAAGGCATGGGGAAGCAAGGCGAGTAAGAAGTATGTGGATAGTAAGATTAGCAAGCAGGTTAGGAAGAGCGCGGAGAAGTTTATGCAGTGGCTTGAGACTGCGGAGAGTGAAGAGGATGAGGATGATGACGAAGAGGACGATGAGTAGACAGATGGAGAGGCATTGTTGGGATTGTTCGGTATACTGAGATATTCTCCTCTTGTTTGTTGTTTGCTGCGAAGGCTGTTTTTGCTACATCACTCTCTTCTCTATATAGAAAATACAAGTACGTTGGTACACTCTCGTTGGCATGTCTCACCTCGTGTCTATATCATCAAGATCACTATTTCCTTTCCTATGATCTGTGTAGACTTGGTCATCCTCCTCACATGCTTCTTCTCATCGCCACGTTCCCATGTTCTTCCAGATCCCATCCATGTTCTCGCTACCCAACCCAATCATTCTCAAATCCCACTCACTCGTCCAATTCCTCCCACTCATCTATTCACAGCAGTAAATCCACCCGCACCAGCAGCCGGCGCAGCACCATTCCCACTCCTCTCACTCTCACGACGTCTGTGTCCCGCTCCTTCCGCTGCTCCATCATGCTGTGCTTTACCCAGCGGCACCCCCTGCACCTCCTGCACCTCATCCTCATCAGCCATCTCACGTGCCCGCTCCTCACGCAAGCTCTCTCTGTTCCTATCAGACGCACGTCCGCTCTCGCGTCTCGCGCTATCAGTGACACGTTCGCGACGTGGTGGCGAAATAGGACGTTCAGCACGATCGCGAGGGGCATGCGACTCTCGGTCGGGCGGCGGCGCAGACGGCGTGCTGGCGGGGCCGCCGTGTTCTTGACGTCTGCGTTCCTTGTCTTCCCTTGCGTGACGGGCAGTTCGGCGCTCTGCGGCCGCTTCTTCTGCTTTGCGCAGCTCGTTGAAGTAGTGTCGCGGTTTGCGGTCGGGCGTGTCGGTTCGGATGTTGCCTTGCACTGGATTGACGTAGCCGGGCTGGTCTGGGTGGACGTGCAGATATTTCTGGAGGTGGGGCTGCCATTCGACGCGGACGGCGCGGCCGAAGACGTCGTACGGGAGGTAGGGCATTTCTGGGTCGAAGATGTAGCGCTCTTGTTGGTCCGGGAGCCATTTTTCGAAGTCCGGGTGGATTTGATGTTGAGGGCCGAGGTCGCGGATTGTCCAGGGGGCGGGCTTGGGCTCGTTGGGGCCGATGAGCATGACGGAGGTACCGTTGGGGAGGGAGTTGATCAGTGGCAGTGAGCGAGCAAAGGTCACCTGCTGGGGCATCCCGTTGTTGATTGGTACCATGACCGGAGCACCGGTTGGTGTCATTTGCTGTACATGTGTTGGGACGGATGGGGAGCCAAGAGGGTGTGGATGAGCGTGAGCGGCGGCCAGAGCGTGTGGATGTGGAGGAGGGAGATTTGTGTGATGGCTTAGAGATGGTCGTTGGGTTGCTGGCGCGATTTGGACTGGCATTTGAGGTGTCGCATAAGGCGGAGCACTTTGCGGCATTGGGAGGATTTCGCGTGCACTCGTCGGTGGCTCAGAAGGAATGGATACACGATGGCCATCGCTCGGTGGTGCACCATCAGGAGATGGGTTTCGGATGAGGCGCTTGAGACGCGGAGGTCGGCCTTGAGGCTGTTGGAATGGCTGAAAGTTAGCATCATTTGAAGCATAAAGTTGGGGATTCATGGTAGCAGTAGGGTGGATTGGCAACCGAACGGAATGGTGCAACGTAGGTGGTGCTGGGACCAGCATAACACCGGATTGTGACCATACCATTGGTTCTTGTTGTTGTGGTGGTTGTCGCGAAAGCTGAAACTCGCCGTCCAGCACAGGACGAACGGGAGTCGGCACCCGCGGAAAGGGATCATATACCGTTGGTGGTGTGCTGTCGCCTTTGTCCGTCTCCATGCCGTCAACGTTGGCTTGAGACTTTGCGACTTGTTCCATGAGGAATGCTCTAGTGATTCGCATTTTGGTGACAGCGCGATCGAGGCGTAATTTCCGTAGAGCTGCCGCGTCATTCGCTTCCTCGATCTCTCGTAAGCGACGTTTGAGCTCTATGCATTTCTGATGGTAGGCCTTCTCCATCGAAGGAGGCAGAGGAGAGTCTCTCATGGCTGTAGAAGAAAAGTTAGCTGGAATATAAAGTTGTTGAAAGCCTCGGGCCAAAAGATGCGAGACCTCGAAAAGGCTCGCTCATTCATTCTTCCGCTCAGGGTGCCCGCAATCTTCATCAGCTGAGATGAAGCACAGAGGATAGCTCGACGAACATGCACGACGCCACCACTCGCGTTGCAGCTTTTCAGACGACGACGAACTCTGATACTCGATGGATTGATGTCAGCATTTTCACCTACCTTTGTCGCGCACTCCTTCAACCTTGTCGTCCCCTAGATTCGAAAGATGTCGTCGATGTGTCAGAGAGTAAGACTTTTGCCAGATCACGACTTCGACCGCGATATGACCGGAAAATGTGGTAACAAAAGATAAAGAAGATGCGCGGTGATGATGAAATTGACAAAATGAAAGCGTTGTCGAGACGTGATTCACGTTCGTGATCCTTGGCGTTTTGGACGCTAAGCCCAAACAAGTTACTGGCGAGATTTGCCACTTTACAAACGCCTCCTTTATTTGCAGTGTAGTAAAGGCACAGAGGGACATATTGGGTGCTATCCGTATAATACAATCAAAGTGAGTGCGCGCATCATCGTAGACCTTATACGTCGTGTCCTGGATGATTGCTACGTTTATCTATCTTACAATATTTACTGCTCTTCTTCTCGCCACCTGGCTTGACTCCAGTGACGTGAACCGCACGCTGACAGTGTCCTTTGGCAGTCTGGGAAAGAGAAACAAGATGACACACTATGATCAATTCATTCTCTTCGGAGATTCGCTGTTTCAGCACTCCAGTGATCAGGCCCGAGGATTTGGCATGCATTCTGCTCTACAGGCTGGTAAGAAGGGTCCTGTTCAGACGTGGGTCATTGACTGATGGACTACACTCAAGAGTACATAAGACGCCTGGACGTGGTGAACAGAGGGTTCAGGTGCTATGACTTAATCCACCGTCCAGGCCAATGCTAACACAAAGGAAGCGGATACAATACTGAGCAAGCCCTCCACGTTCTACCAGAGATCATTCCATCTCCTGAGCAGTCCCACGTCAGGTTCTTGGTCTGCATATATTGTAACCCGCACGAGATCCACTACTAACTGAACTTTCCAGGCTGTCTTCCTCGGGGCGAATGATGCAAGTCTACGCGGTGCTCAAGGTTCCCAGCACGTTCCGCAGGATCAGTACAAGTCAAACCTGCGCAAGATCATCACCCATCAGTCTGTCGCTGCTCACAAGCCTCATGTGATCCTCGTAACTCCACCTCCGGTCAATGAGTATAGCTGTGAGGAAAACGATCGCAACAAGGGCATCACCGAGCCTCGAAGACTGGCAAAAGTGACTGCCGAGTATGCAGAGCGTGTACGGGAGCTCGCACGGGAACTGAAGAGCGAAGGCGTTGACATTGTGCTGCTGGATCTGTGGAAGGTGATGATGCAGCATGCTGGTCTGCCAGCGGACAAGTCGCCTTTGCCAGGTTCGAAGGAGATTCCAGAGAATGTCTTCTTGAAGCTGGTCCTACATGATGGTATGTGACAGCCACTTCATACAAGTGCAGGCACGGCTAACACACCTGTAGGTCTGCATTTCACGAACATCGCATACACACTCTACTTTACAGAGATGATGCGGATCATCGAGCAGACCTGGCCAAATCAGCTGCCAAACGACAAGAATCTCCCGTATATCTTCCCAGCTTGGGACAACCGTGCAGCGTGGGACGAGAAGAAGCTGAAGAGGTTCGAATGAGCAGTTAGAACTTCCTCTTGTGTATAGATGGTCACTGTATAGCGACAGGATCGTTTCGTCAAGGTACAATACGACAACTCGTCCTTCATCAGCTTGGAAGGATATACTATATCGTGGTAAATAGATTAATTATAGCCACTTCATTTACATGCGTTGCTTCGCACTTGGTGCTTCAGCGCAACCATCATACTTCAAGCAAGGTTGTCACAATGATCATATCGTACGTTTCATTCAATCTACCTTATAAATCGTTGTAATATGGCGGGAGGTCCCGTCGCGAGTCGCGAGAGCCACCCTCACGTGGGACCCCTGCCCAACGGCTATACAGACCGTCTAGCGTCGTTGTTGTGAGTCCAGCCTACAACCTTGGCTGCGATAATGATCTTGCGCTCGATACACCGCGCACGGCTGTCATAGGTGATGCAGGGCTCATGTACTGGACATCCACAGCACTCAGTCCAACCGTCTCGCGCCAACGGCGACAATCTCGAGTCCGATGATAGCAGTTTCGACGAATCGGCTGACCCTACTGGCCGTGCCAATAACCTACTCAGTGAAGACCCCTTAAATGGTGCCCGCGACAGTCCAAGAGGCGCTTTCGGTCTCTCTCTTCCACGCTTCTTCTCTTCGGACATTGGCGACGGTCCTCCAACACCCACCACCCCTATAACACCCGTATCGCCTGGCGCGAATCTACGGAGACGACATACACCCACGCCTGGCAACGGCGAAAGCAGCAATTACTTCTTCGGTGACGGTGCATCCGACAATAATGGACAACCTGCGTCGAACGGGCAAAACTACGAGGACGAGAAGGAGCCACAATCTGGAGTCGACTGGTATCAAGAAGGTCCAGGTCGAAGAGTGGGATATGAGGATCTTACAGCTATTGACTGGATCTTTGAGTATGCAAAAGAGCGACAAAGATTGCGGCTGCTCATGTCCAGCGCGGCAGGAGCAGTGGGACAATTGAAGCGCTTGATGGATGCGAGCCAGATATGGGTTATCCTGGTCTTGACTGGTATCATGACGGGAGCTATCGCGGCATGCATCGATGTAATAAGTGATTGGTTGGGAGATGTCAAGCAGGGTGTGTGCAAAGCTGGGCTTGGAGGAGGGAAGTTCTACTTGAACAAGACGTTCTGCTGCTGGGGTCTTGATGGTAATGCTCGATGTTCTCGTTACACAAGACTATATGTGCTGACTACCAAATCAGAACTGGCACAGTGTCAAGGCTGGATGTTCTGGAGCCAGGCCCTCGGTATAGAATCTGTAGGTGGAGGTTACATTGCTGAATATATCTTTTTTATCATGTTCTCTGTGAGTCTTCACCTTCGTCATTACGATTATGTTTTATGGCTGACCAATGCAGGTATTATTTGCTACATGTGCTGCTATTCTAGTACGGCAATATGCGCCTTATGCTCGACAAAGTGGAATCCCGGAAGTGAAGACTATGCTAGGCGGCTTCGTGATAAGGAGATTCTTGACAAACTGGACATTGATTGTCAAATCTGTTGGACTGGTATGTTATGATGCAAGTCAAGCGGAGTATCTTGCTTACATGTGCGTAGTGTCTGACAGTAGCTTCCGGCCTATGGCTGGGCAAAGAGGGGCCCCTCGTCCATGTGGCTTGTTGTATTGCAAATTTATTGCTCCAGCTGACACCTATATTGAACGACAATGAAGGTATGTCATTCCACTATCTGCGCATCGACGCTCATGGCTAACCCTTCCAGCTCGAAAACGTGAAGTCATTTCCGCTGCTGCTGCCGCGGGCATATCTGTGGCATTTGGCGCACCTGTTGGAGGTGTCTTGTTCAGTCTAGAGGTATGTGCTTCAGCTAATTATGTGGATGTTCGCTAATCATTCTTCAAGCAACTATCGTTCTACTTTCCAGATAAGACCATGTGGCAAAGCTTCGTGTGCGCAATGGTTGCGGCTGTCACATTGCAAGCTGTCAATCCATTTCGCACGGGCAAACTTGTCTTGTATGAAGTCCGATATCTGAGTCAATGGCATGCCTTTGAGCTGGTGCCTTTCGCACTTCTAGGTGTCATCGGAGGTCTCTATGGAGGACTATTCATCAAGCTCAACATGCTCGTGGCCAAATACCGGAAGACTCTGAAGGTCTTCCAGAATCCCATCGTCGAGGTCGCGATCATCGCTATCATTACTGCTGTGATAAACTTCCCCAACAAGTTCATGCGAGCACAATTCCCAGAGCTCGTTGCAACACTATTTGCAGAGTGTTCTGAGCTCAAGGATGAACGACTAGGTCTTTGTGGAACAGCACCATCTGCTGTGGTTGGCTTTAACCTTCTGGCTGCTGCTGGACTTGGCTTCATCTTGACGTCAGTCACATTCGGTCTGCGTATCCCAGCAGGTATCATCCTGCCATCAATGGCCATCGGCGCATTGTGCGGACGGACGCTGGGTATGTTCATTCGCAACTTCCAGCAGACCTTTCCAAGCCTCATCATCTTCCGGGCTTGCCCACCGGATGTACGTTGCGTCACAGCTGGTACATATGCTATCATTGGCGCGGCATCAGCTCTGGCAGGAGCGACGAGAATGACTGTCTCCATCGTGGTCATCATGTTCGAGCTTACAGGTGCTCTGAATTATGTCCTACCTATCATGATCTCCGTGATGATCAGTAAATGGGTCGGTGATGCTTTTGGAAAGCAGGGCATCTACGAATCTTGGATCGACTTCCACGGCTACCCCTTCCTTGACAACAGAGACGACAAGCAAGTCCCAGACATTGCAGCAGCGCAAGTTATGACTCGGATTGAGGATCTTGTGGTTCTCCACTCTACAGGCCACAGCATTGGCAGTCTCGATCGTCTGCTCAAGACACACGCACTTCGCGGCTTTCCCGTTATCACAAACTCGCGAGAAGGCTTTCTTCTGGGCTACATCTCCCGGACAGAACTCGCGTTCGCGCTGGAATCCGCACGCAACGCCCCTCGCAGTCTTCCATCCACTGCTGAAGCCTTCTTCGCACACCAGCCTTTGGCAGATACTGATACCACACTCGACCTTCGTCCTTGGATGGATCAGACGCCCATCACACTTAGCGCGAAGAGCTCGTTGCAGCTTGCTGCGGACATGTTTCTTAAGCTTGGGCTAAGGTATCTGCTTTTCTGCGAGAAGGGCGTGCTGAAGGGGTTGTTGACGAAGAAGGACATTATATTTATACTGAATGGGGCGGGAGAGCGGAGGATGGGCACGGGGAGTGGAATATACAGAACGGAGAGGACGGCGGCGCAGAGTGAGCAGGAGACGGGGTTGATGTTTGGGGATGTGGATGTGCCTGATGGTGGGTGAGGTGGCTGTAGGACCTACACAGATCCAGCACTATAAGGCAGTGTCTTCTTTCCTCAAAATGGAGGGGAATTTACACTTCACCCAGATGCCTTTACTTCAATCTTCAACCATCGTCATCGTAACAGAGTGCTGCCACGCAGATCCACGACTGTTTATGATTTGTCTTGGACCTTCTCCTCAAACGATGCATGTCTTCTGTATCTTCTCCCGCATTCTCTTTCGCAAGAGCATTTCGGATCACCTCACTCCAGGGCATACTGGCATAATGGTGCTAGCACAGAGGCTCACCTGCAGCATGTCATCTATTGGTGCATTCACAATCATGGCGAACGTCAAACGGAAATGCATCACCTGTTTGAGCTTCCAGGAAGGTCGCACCTTGTCTTCAAGTACACCCTTTGTGGGCCTCGGTGGTGTATGCGATGGATTGGATAGCATGATTGGTACGGCGAAGTACCGGTATACACTTATGCATGGTCGTGGGCAAGGCAGGTCCCTTGCTGATCTGTTCTGGCGTCCATGCATCATGCTCTTGCCTACCAGCTACTTATATCTCCAAAACTCCATGTTCGTTCACTATGTTTGCTCTCAATCGAATAACAATCACTGAAAGCACTACTACCAATATCTAGGCTATTCTTGCATTGCTGCCAGCCATTCCATCTTGTGTAGCCAGTGCTTTCGGCCTTCGATCCGCAGCCCTACATAGTCGTCATGGCAACCTCTTCCTTCAATAATGACGACGACAGCAGCCAAAATAATGACGCTCTCATCCCATGGCCACGCCCACACAGCACGATCGGCTCCATCATCACAGTTGGGGCCTTGGCCATCTTCGGAGCAGCCACTCCCTCCGACTCGAGGCCTTCGTCGATGACACTTGCCATCTACATCACTATCGCCTTCACCCAACTCGCAATCATGATACACGAATTTCACGCTTTTATCATAACACGCCGACAACGCCTTCGAAAGGACAATACCTCCCTCACCATCCTCGTCCTTTCGGTCATTATGACTATATTAGTCACGGTCTTATACACTCTCGCTTTATATAGTGGTCCTCCTGCGAAGTTGACCACATCTCAGGCAATCATTTGAGACATAACAGGGACAACGCACCTACTGACGGGAGTGTTCCTCCCGCCTTCTTCCGTCGATTCGATATCGTGTAGCTTGGGAGATCATGATCACATGATGGGGTGCCGGAGTCCATTGACGATTGAAACGCATTCATGTATTGAACACTTTATGTATATCACGCTATATGGGAAATGGTTGTTTACGCGGCAGGCATAACTACTGATAATCGTTCATATTCCAGACTTCCTTCTCAGTTCGAGCCGATCTTGAAAGTTGCGTGTGACTTCTTAATGTGTTGAGCTTGTCGTTGCGACATATGTTCACAGCAACTGATCCTCCACAACGATCATGCTGCTGTCTTTCCGTCACCGGCTCTCATCTTTCAGTTTGAGGTCAAAGCTCTCCCCGATCTGCTTCACTCTCGTTGTGAAAAACATCTCGGATTTCCTTTCACTTCCACTTTGACCTCACACTATCCTCCTGCAAAGCACGCTGGTGGATCGCATGTGCTTCTATTTGAGCTTGACCTTTCCCACTACCTTCCAGACTTCTCGATTTCTCAACTATTCTTCTTCCAAGTCCAACAACTGTGCAACTGCTTCATCGAACACTACTGAAGACACTCGACCAACATGTCTAACAAGATGCAAGCGGGCGACGCCAATACTCGCAAGAGGAAAATATCTGGCTCCCTCATGAACGATGACGAGGTTCTGGTCGGGACCAGTGATGACTCTGATGGGGTTGTGGAAGAGGGCACTGCAGGACTCAACATGACCAACGACAAGATTCTGGCGGAGACCAGCGATGTCTCTGACAAGAACGTGGATGAGGACTACACAGACAAACAGTCAAAGGTACACTTCATGATGTGAGCTATTGAAACTCGGACTGACTCTTGCTCAGACCACATTTCCAGTCAAGAGGAGAAAAGTCATCCACGATCAATCGGACGCCATCACAGGTGACGATGCTCCACGCCTTGACACTCTACCTATGGAGCTCCTACAACAGATCATGAAACATCCTGACATTAAAAGCTTCCTCTGCATGAAGCTCACTTCCAGTAGACTCTCCAAAGCCTCAAAAACTTCCAAGGGCAAAGACCTCCGCCATTTCAAACGTCTTGGACGTGTCAACAGAGCTCGCATCTTTGCCGAATTCGAAGCGCAATGCAACGGACGTATCACGACGGGCAAGCTCATATGCTCTATGTGCTACAAGAGATTTGGCAACGACGCGCATGGATTCTCTGACGAACAATTCGATCAGAGGCTGATCACTCGAAAGTGTGTCGAATGTCTGCTCCTAATCAAGAAGCTGCCCAGCACCTTCACGATTACCGTTACGGTTGGGCAGACAGTCACGCTCTACTACTGCCACATATGCAGCAAGATCAAGCCCATCGATCAGGCAGCCAAGACCAAAGATCTCAAAGAATTCTACGATAGCGTGTGGTGGCCATCCGTGGTATCCAGCTCCACCATAAGTACCAATAATTTCGAGCTGCCAAAGCAAAAGATGACTGAAAGCACACTCATCTGTCGGACTTGCGTGAACCATGCGCTGTCGGCAGCCAAGGTTACCACGGCGGAGGCTCAAATGGCTCTTGTGGGTGTACTCGAACAGTCCTACAGGCGTAACACGACAATGAACCTCATGTTGGGTTTGAAGCCATCGAGCTCGAACCACAGCTACGATGCTCTGAGCACTCTCATGTGGGTTGGTCACGGCAGCGAGCTATTGACACAACAGCCCTGATGGTATAGCACAGCGTTGATAGTAGCTCTGCTGGGGAGGGGAATGATCGACTTGGTTCTCTGCTATACGTTGAGACAGAAAATACAAAGTGATGGAGCGCGATGTCTGCACAGGCCGGCAGTTCAGGCGTATTTTGCAGGATCTTTGCAGGCGTTTGCTGAGGGAGGAGCATTTTCCTTTTCAGCGAAGTTCGCGATCGATAACACAGCAGTCATCGAGGGATTTCAGAACAGTCTGAAGACAGCACAGGTCTTGAGAATCTTCGGCAACACAATAGGGCGTTCAAGAGCATAATATCATACTATCGACGATTCGACGCACTCTCCGTAGCTTGCTCGGTACGCTGGCGCCAAGCCCAACTCAGATATGGAGTTTGACAGTCTTACTAGATAGTCATGCCGTTTCATATCCGTTGCCTGATTGTGTTGTTGTCAATATCATGCCGTTCATGATGGTTTATCGCAAAGAGCGGCTGCCCAGCGTCATGTCTTTCTGCCACTTTCCTCAGAAAAGGCTCAGTATGCCAATCTGACTTTACAGCTACAAGATCCTGAGGGAAGATCTGATCGTTTCACCTGACCGTTTCAGATCAGAGCTCAGATCGAGCAAACCCGAGCGAAGGTACGTTCACTTCGACAAGACCCACTCTGCTGTGTGCTCCATCTTCTTGCATCGTGAGTATAAGAAGAGCGTCTCCCTCCTCGTCCTGCCACGTTTCTATAACTATCCTTCCTCACTCATCTGCGTCCAAGGTGTTCCATCTTCCACATCATCCACTGCATACTTGACGACTCAATTACCTTTCACGACTCTGCTTTCACATCCACCTGCTCTACACGATGCCCAAGAGAAAGGCAGAATCAGCGACGAGCGCTTCACATGTGGCGAAGCGTCCAAAGGTGAGTCAAATAGTCATCAATGCTGCAGCCATGACTGACAGATCTCAGACACTATCACCCCTCGAACTCCTTCCCACAGAGCTCTTCGTTGACATCTTGGGCCATGCTTCTCCCGCTTCGGTACTCGCTCTCAAGCTGACCTCGCGCACAATCTTGCACAAGAGCAAGTACAGCGATGGAAGTGACGTTGTTGATCTCGAGGCTGTTCTCAAATCTGTCGGAGAGTGCCAGAAGAGGTGGATCGATTTTCTGTTCAAGGAGAAGAGACATCGCAACACCTGGGGTAGAATACTTGAGAGAACTGGAGCACAAGAGAGGGCTTATAACGACGCTTCGGATGCTTACGAAGCAGACAAGGAAACGCTGAGCGACTATCTGGCGATGCGAATCCAGTGCGAAGCCGACACTCCTAAAGCACTACTTGCGCGACTCACTTGCTCCATATGCGACATTTCCAAGTCTCACGGTATCGAAGGCTTTGCAGATTGTCATTTCAAACCAGGACGTCTGAACAGAAAGTGCCTCTCTTGTTGTTTGAGGCACTCCTCCGCACTGACGAGCAAGATGAACGTATGTGGCAAGAAGACCTTTCAATGTTGGATATGTGATGGCTTGGAGTACGAGGAGTCTCCCACGAGACAAACAGTCGCGGAGGATTTGATTGAAAGGACTACTCAATATGCCGATGATAGCAAACAAGTTGGATGTTATGGTCGAGGCTGCCAGAGATGCACCAATGAGATGGTGAGATTATGCTCAGAACCACTTCGGCTGAGCTCAGGCGATGCCATCCGTCGAGTCAGATCCGAGAGCAGAGGGTGGAAATAGGCTCATGCCCTATCGATGAATGTTCTAGCCAGGCATAGATCGTCGAGAGGTGTTGCGGACATTGCTTCTGGAGGCGAAGCGGGTGATATTATAGGAGATCTTCTAATCGCTTACTTGTTGGATGGAGAGGGTCTTGATGGATATAAGGTAGTGTCAACCACGCAGGCATTCTCGAGAGAAGATTCAGGCACTTTCCAGTCTCGGCATCGGCGACCGAGGCAGCAGAAACGACACGTCTTCAACTCGCGTTCTTTTTTTTCGGGATTCCATAGCTACACTTCATCAACAAGAAAGTCCATAGCAAATCCGAACTTTACAACCTCAAACATGAGTTTCACACCCTCCGTCACCATCACCGTGCCCAAGGAGTACGGGTATGTAATCCCGTCATTTCAGCCCCCGATAACGCCATACCTCACACCTATCAGCTTACTAACACCCCCATCCCTCCAGCTACGTCCTCCTCACCGCAACCTCCACCCTCCTCCTCGGCTTCTGGCACGGCGCCCGCGTCGGCTCCTTCCGCAAAGCCGCCGGGATCCCCTACCCGCAACCCTACGCCTTCACCTCCGCAACCTCCGCCGAGATCGACGCCGCCGCCTCCGGCCCCGCCCGCGATGCCGCCATGAAGAACTACCTCTTCAACTGCGCTCAGCGCGGACACGGGCAGTTTCTCGAGAACTTCCCGCTGTTTCTGCCGGCGTTGCTGATTGCCGGGTTGAGGTGGCCGGTGGCGGCCAGTGTGTTGGGATTGATTTGGAGTGTGGGGAGGGTGGTGTATGCGATTGGGTATACGAGGCCGGATTTGAAGAACGGGAAGGGCAGGTTGTATGGGTCAATAAGCTATATTGGACAGTTGGGGCTGTGGATTTTGATGGGGAAGATGGGGTGGGATATGATTATGGCTTGAGTCCGAGGAGGGATGTGAGCTGCTGAGGATGTTGACTTGAAGCCATGCGCGGTGGATACATGCACGACTGTTCACGCGGACACGAGAGAAAGGTCGTATGACAGAGAAGAGCTCAAGTGCTCCAAGAAGTGCTTCATTATCGACAGAACTAGATTAAGCTACACGAAGTGTACTGCTTCCTCACTTTGCTATATTACGTGCAGACTGCTGATGTGGTAAGGCAAGCCCGACAGCATCATCGACCTCTGTCAACCTGATCCAAACTCTGCGCACAGTGGCCGCAATTGCGGGAGTGGTCTCAGAAGCGATGGTCTGATTCCGTCCACGCCGAGCCATCCTCCTCTGTGCAGGCGTTGCCAGTAAGCTCGATCGTCTATGCGCTCATATCCAGCCGAAATCCAGACTGGGCTTCTGATCATCGACTCGGGTTTCGTGAAGCACTTCAACTTGGTAGTCTTTCGGGGCCGCCACGTCTAAATTGTAGCTCTATCGTGCTTGCGTCAACCGTATCCACATCATTGGACATCGTATGCTGGACCTCGCGATATCACCAATGTCAAGCCCATATCAGACCCTTTAGCTGCTCGCCTGGTACTTCGCCCTGTACTCCTCAAGACTCTTGATATCCTCTTCCGTCCCAATCTTCTTGTACCCCTCCACAATATCATCCAACGTCAACACCGCTACAACAGGCACACCATATCGTTTCCTAACTTCTCCCAACGTGCTCTTCCTCGGCGCATCCTCAGCCTCTCCTTCCTGCGGCGGCGCCTTCTCCATCCTGTCCAGTGCAACCACCACACCAGCGAGAATTCCTCCCTGCGACTCGATGATGTTGACTGCTTCCCGCACCGCCGTGCCTGCTGTCATCACATCATCCACAATAAGCACCTTCTTTCCCTGCAGCGGTGCTCCAACAATTGTGCCGCCGTCACCGTGGTCTTTCGCTTCTTTCCTGTTAAAGCTGTAGCTGACATGTCCAAAGCGCTTCTCGTCCAGCTCGCTCAGCTTGTCGAGGCCGGCGACCGCAAGAGGTATGCCTTTGTATGCTGGACCGAATAGAATGTCGAATTCGATATCTTGGCCGGCGATTGTCTTTGCAAAGGCGGTGGAGAGAGATCGAAGCAGTGCTCCACGGTGGAACATGCCGGCGTTGAAGAAGTAGGGGGATTGACGGCCAGATTTGAGGGTGAAGTTGCCGAATTTTAAGCAGCCGGAGGTGGTACAGGCGTCGAGGAAGTCGCGCTTGTATTGGGGGATTGAGGTTGACATCTTGATATGCTGGGTTGCTAGTTCTGCTATGTTTGCTATATTTGTTGTGGTGGTGATGTGATAAGATGTGCTGACTTGCGTACTCGCTGAAGCTACTCTATACTTTTAACTTTTTATCCTCACTATGACCAAATTTGATGTTCTGGTGACGTCGCGCAAAATGCGGGGAAAGTTGCGGACTATATCCGGCTCAAGTGGTGATCTGAACATCGTGGTTTCGCCGTCTTCTAATATAATGCACGCACACTAAGTGGTACAAAGCAGATTCAAAATAGCGTCGAGTGATGTTGAGAGCTAGCTGAGTTCATAGCTAAAATTCTGGACCTGTACGACCATTTTTCGAAAATGCGGGGTAATAGGGAGACTCCTGGCTGGACTTCTGTCAGGATTCCGACCAAGACCTACTAAGCATCCAGGTCATCGTCAAGGTGTTGATTCAGATTTCCAGTCGCAAGACAAGCGTCCAGGAAAGTTTGGGGAGAGTGCCGTAAGAACTTTCTCATGAGTAAGCAACGGAATCATCTATCTGCAGTCTAGCCGGAACGTCTTTCCCCGCACTGCCCGCACTTGCACAGACACAGGCCTCGACTGAACCAAACGTTTTGCAAAGTGGAGTGCGTGAGGTGAGGTGTTTTGTTCGAGTAATTGCCATTACGCCGCCTTTTCTAAGACACTTTGCCTTCTTCTCCTCCTTCCCTACAATACCTACTCCTCCCTCAGTGGTTCATGCAGCGGTGCCAGGCAGATCGTTGGGCCCGGAAGCGTTACTTTGGCTGAAGTGCTGTGCTGTGTCTCTATTTCATCACTAACAAAAGTTTCCTGTCAAATCCTGGGACACTCCGAAGACCTACATTATTGTATGAGCTGCCAATTTCTTTTCCTTCACACTGTCTAACACTGGTTACCACACAGTATAGATCCCACCACCCAAGATGCACATCTCAAAGAAACTCCTCCAGGCCGAAGAGGCTGGCCGCCCCTCATTCTCCTTTGAATTCTTCCCTCCCAAGACAGCACAAGGTGTCCAAAATCTCTATGACCGCATGGACCGTATGCACGCCTTCGGGCCTGCTTTCGTAGACGTCACCTGGGGTGCCGGAGGCTCCCTCTCTGGCCTCACCTGCGAAATGGTCAAGGTGGCACAATCCGTCTATGGCCTCGAGACCTGCATGCACCTTACCTGCACAGACATGGAACGTTCCAAGATTGACAACGCCTTGAAAGAAGCATACAATACCGGCTGCACGAATATCCTGGCTCTACGTGGTGATCCTCCTCGAGCCAACGAGAAATGGCAGGCTAAAGAAGGTGGATTCAAATATGCCACCGACCTGGTGAAGTACATCAAGGAGCAATATGGAGACCACTTTTGCATAGGCGTGGCGGGATACCCAGAAGGCTGTGATGAAGAGGTCGATCCAGACTTGTTACTCCAACATCTCAAGCAAAAGGTTGACGCTGGAGGAAGTTTCATCATCACGCAGATGTGCTACGATGCAGACATTTTTATTGACTGGATGAAGAAGGTCCGCGCGCTAGGAATCGATGTCCCGCTCATTCCCGGTATCATGCCTATCCACACTCATCAAGCTTTTCTGAGACGAGCGAACTGGACAAAATGTCATATCCCAGACGACTGGACTGAAGCGCTTGAGCCTGTTAAGAACGATGATATGGAGGTACGCGAGGTTGGATCGCGACTGGTAGCAGATATGTGCCGTAAACTGTTGGATAACGGTATCAACCATCTTCACTTGTATGTTGTGCTCTTTGACTTTGCTTGAAGAACAACAGGACTGATTTGAAACAGCTACACCATGAACCTCGCCCAATCGTCCCGCATGATTCTGGAAGAACTGGACCTGATGCCCGAGCCCACCGACGTTGAAAAACCTCTCCCATGGCGCCAATCGCTTGGCCACAAACGCAGAGACGAGAATGTACGCCCTATCTTCTGGCGTAACAGGAACCGCTCGTACATTGAGCGAACTTCGGAATGGGACGAGTTCCCCAATGGTCGTTGGGGTGACAGTCGATCACCAGCTTTTGGAGAGTTGGACGCTTATGGTATCGGTCTCAAAGGTACCAATGAGACCAACATCAAGCTATGGGGTGAGCCGAAGAACTTCAAGGACATTGCCAACCTCTTCGTCGGCTACATGCGCGGCAAAGTCGAGTGCTTGCCTTGGTCTGAATCGCCCATCTCCTCGGAAGCAAATGTGCTTACTGAAGGTCTCGTCGACTTAAACACCCGCGGTCTTCTCACGATCAACTCGCAGCCCCCGGTCAACGGCGTCAAGTCCTCCCATGCAGTTTATGGCTGGGGTCCTCGCAATGGCTTCGTCTACCAGAAAGCCTACCTCGAGGTCCTCGTCTCACCCGAGCTCATCTCCGAAGTCATCACACGCATCGAACGCGACGAGGACTTCACGTACTTCGCCGTAAACAAGAACGGAGATCTCAAGACAAACGCGCCCAGCGATGGGCCCAACGCTGTGACCTGGGGTGTTTTCCCAGGTAAGGAGATCGTGCAGCCGACAATCGTCGAGACGATCTCATTCCTGGCCTGGAAGGACGAGTTCTACCGTCTTGGTAGTGACTGGGCGAACTGCTATGCCGATTCCACGCCGAGCAGACACTTGATTAGCACCATGATGGATACGTGGTATCTGGTCAATATCGTGCACAACGATTTCCATGTCGAGGATGGAATCTTCCCACTCTTCGATGGACTGTCTGTGCCGGATGCTGAAAAGCCGTTCTCCGGGAGCACCAATGGCTACACGAATGGCCATACCAACGGCACATCCGTCGACGGCAACAGTGCGGCCGTCAATGGTCATGCCAATGGCAACACTTCGTCCAAGATCGAGGACACCAACAGTGACGGAACCAAGCCAGCAGCAGAAAGCACAACCTGGCTCCCAACCGACAACAAGGTCGAGTCTACCTAGACGGCGACACTGGCACACATCTCCAAGAGCTGCTTGATTTTGATTTTATTTTGTTTTGCTTGTTTTGCAGTTCTCGGCGTACTGGCTCAAAAGTGGGAAAAAGCGAGGAGCGCAGAAAAGCATGGCGTCTTGGGCGGTAACGTGCTATTTTCAACATGATAACAATGATACCCAGTCGCTATGAGCAATGAAAAGCCTGTCAAGGCATAGAGAGAGGAGGACAGAATTGAAAGTGTTGAGGAGAGAGGGGAGGTCTTGGAGCACGGGACATGGGACGATAGACTATTTGTACAGCTTGATCCATTTCAACACGGATACTTGGCAGACAATTCAATGTGGTTGAATGAATTGAAGAAGAGAAGACTGGCTACATTGATGGCGCGTGGTGTTGTGCTACGTTCGTTTGTGTGAGAGTGCTTGTCTGCCCCGTTCTATTCCGCTGTTGGCTATCTTCTCGCTAACTCGTAACCATCCCTCACCTCACCTCCTGCCCTCTCACTCATCTAATAAACGGAATCCCCGTCCCCACCCTCCTCCTATAGCCTTCATAACTCTCTCCCCC
>Ga0268246_10000327_pt1 | contig 22563 bp, 19 predicted proteins | sample AgamicOrSfe_FD_200242 | JGI IMG/M metagenome (GOLD analysis project Ga0268246, IMG submission 200242) | Agave microbial communities from Guanajuato, Mexico - Or.Sf.e (v2) (version 2) | ecosystem: Host-associated > Plants > Phyllosphere > Phylloplane/Leaf | place: Guanajuato, Mexico | collected...
AAGAACTCGCGACAGCACCTCCCGCCGACTCTACAGCCACCAACACACGCACGCTTCTCGGCCAATCCATTGCAGAACTACATCTTGGACGTCTACCAGAAGCGGAGGCTGCACTACAACAAGCTATTACACAGACGGGCAGTGTCGACGACCAAGACGTTATTGCAAATGCTATCGTGCTCAATACGTTGTTAGGGAAAGCTGATGAGGTCGAGAGGCTCAAGAGTGAGCTTGGGGAGGAACATGTACTCAAGAAGGATCTCGTAGCGAAAAGGGAGGCGTTCGAAAGCGCGATGTCGAAATATATGCCCAAATTCGAGGTTGCGGCGTGAAGCCAGGGTGGGGGAGGCCTGGAGAGTGTACGGCCTAGCCTGATTACGCTCTCTCAAGAGCCTATTCCTACTCATATGAAGACCACATACACATAGAGGGGCCAAAGCACTTTGTTGATTATCTCATCTTCATGCATACCAATTGAGTCACCGTTCCAGAGATCTAGATTAGACGAGGCTGCGATTGCGGGGAGTCTGCCCTTTTTTCCATCTGATATATCATCACCACCCCTCGCTTTTGCTGTGGAATACAATCCTCGTACCATACACCCGCCACGATGACAGTCGCCTTCCTTCCCTCCATTGACATTGCCGAATACACAGCTGAAGGCGCTGGCCTCAGCCCCAAGCAGCTTTCCTATTTTCGCAATGTCTACACTGTCCTTACGCCTTCCACCATTGAAGATGCATTCACATACCTTCAGCAGACCGTGGGACTCTACGAGACCTGCTTCAACGTGACCGCTCTGGAATCAACTGAAGACATCGTTTCCCTACTAGACTCCGGCGCCGCACAAGTCTTCGTTTCTCAGCAGCAATTACAGGAGCTCGAGAAGGTAGACAATGTCGATCAGAATCGCCTCGTCCTTTCCCTAGATCACAAAACCGCCACAAGTATCGACCTCGGTGCCCAGAAGCGACCACTCCACCTCGCTAAGGTCGAGGATGCCCAAACGAAGCAGGAATTACTGAGCAAGCGAAAGGAGGAGGATGGACCAGTGTATGTCACTGTGGATGCTCTTGATGGCGAGTCTGCGATGCTCTTGCACACCATCAGCGCGATCCCTATTCTACCAGCACGGACACTCACTGTCGATGCGGACGCCGAGCCAGACCTCGTCAGTGCGGCGGATGTGCTCATGGCGAATGCAAAGAGTGATCGCCCTGATGGGTTGTACACAACACTCGTGACGGACGAGCGGGGAATCGCATTAGGATTGGTCTACAGTAATGAGGAGAGTGTTGCTGAAAGTCTCAAGACTGGTAGGGGTGTATACTGGAGCAGGAAGAGGGGCTTGTGGCGTAAGGGCGAGACCACTGGTGACATACAAGAGTTGGTCAGCGTTGCGTACGATTGTGACGCGGATTGTCTAAACTTCACAGTCAGGCAGAAAGGAAGAGGTTGGCTTGTCCTGAACATTGACGACTGGACTTGAGATGCTGACTGCTTTCAGGATTTTGTCACTTGGCAACAGCGACATGTTTTGGGCCGTACCGTGGACTCTCGAAGCTACAGCAAACCCTCCAAGCACGAAAAGAGTCAGCACCGAAAGGTTCATACACTGCAAGATTATTCAACGACCCAGAACTGCTGAATGCGAAGATCAAGGAGGAAGCTGGAGAGCTGTGCGATGCTAAGGAGAAGGATCACATTGCATTCGAGGCTGCAGATGTTCTTTACTTTGCCCTGACAAAGTGCATTGCTGCAGGTGTGACATTAGAGGAAGTGGAGGCGAATCTGGATGCTAAGAGCATCAAGGTGAAGAGGCGGAAGGGGGATGCAAAGGTACCTCTGAGCTCAGAGAAGACAAACGGCACATCTGCACCTGCGACAAATGGGTCAGCGCCCAGCAAGGAAACATTGAAGGAAGCAGCATCTGTGCCGAAGTCCAAGGACGATTCTGCAGGAACCAAGAACGGCAGAATCCAAATGAGACGGTATAACGCATCCGACTGCACACCAGCCGAGATGGAGTCGATACTGCAGCGTCCTTCCCAACGGTCCACTGACATGATCATGTCAATCGTACGACCCATCATCGACAACGTCCAAAAGCGTGGTGACGCCGCCCTCCTCGAATACACCCACAAATTCGAAAAAGCCACTTCTCTAACGACCCCCGTCCTGCGCGCCCCCTTCCCTGAATCCATGATGCGCCTTCCCCAGGAAACCATCGACGCCATCGACATCTCCTTCGAAAACATCCGCAAATTCCACGCCGCCCAAAAAGAAGACAAGCCCCTCGTCGTCGAAACAATGCCCGGCATCATCTGCTCCCGCTTCGTCAAGCCCATCGAGCGCGTCGGCCTCTACGTCCCCGGCGGAACAGCCGTCCTCCCCTCCACAGCCCTCATGCTCGGCGTCCCCGCCCACGTCGCCGGTTGCAAGAAACTCGTCATCGCCAGCCCCCCGCGCGCCGACGGCAGCCTAACCCCCGAAGTCGTCTACGCGGCCCACAAAGTCGGCGCGTCTGAAATCGTGCTCGCAGGCGGTGCCCAGGCCGTCGCTGCAATGGCTTACGGTACCGAGTCCGTCAGCAAAGTCGACAAGATCCTCGGTCCGGGGAACCAGTTCGTGACGGCGGCAAAGATGCACGTCTCCAACGACACCTCGGCCGGCGTCAGCATAGACATGCCCGCCGGCCCCAGCGAAGTCCTCGTCGTCGCGGACAGCACGTCGAATCCCGCTTTCGTCGCCAGCGACCTGCTAAGTCAGGCCGAACACGGCGTTGACTCACAGGTCGTACTTATCGCCGCCGGGATGTCCGACAAGGAGATCCAGGCTGTAGAGGACGAACTCCACGCTCAGGCTTCGGCACTCCCTCGTGTGGATATCGTCAGAGGCGCTATCGAACACAGCATCACCCTCTGCGTCCCCGACATCACCGCCGCCATGGCCCTGAGCAACCAGTACGCGCCCGAACATCTCATCATCCAAACTGCCGACGCGTCCGGCGCTGCCGAACTCGTCGAGAACGCGGGATCTGTCTTCATTGGCCCCTGGACGCCGGAATCTGTCGGCGACTACTCTGCCGGTGTCAACCATAGCTTGCCGACGTATGGCTACGCAAGACAGTATTCGGGCGTTAATTTGGGAAGTTATGTCAAGCATATCACGAGTAGCAAGTTGAGTGAGGAGGGATTGAGGAATGTGGGAGGAGCGGTTATGCAGTTGGCGAAGGTGGAGGAGCTGGAGGCGCATAGGCGGGCGGTGGAGATTAGGCTGGAGTGGTTGGATGGGCAGAAGAAATGATGAGTGAAGAGTGTGTGAGACGTTGTGTGAAGAGTGTGTGAGAGGTTGAATGTGGAAGAGGTATGTGATGAGCATCTCATGGATTTCTATCGTGGTAGAAGAGGAAATAAGCACGTATCACTTCACTTTGTGCACAACCTGTCAGCCTAATGCTTGACTGGTGCCGACGGGACGCTTTGCCACCCCGAAAAGCTTCAGATTAATACGACGACTTCATCTACCTTCTTGCTCCGATGCAGGTGGCGATATAGCACAATCGTGAGACAGGCTTGCGCGGTACTAGTATGATGGCCAAGCGCCGAGGATACGTGGCAGGACACGGTCGATTTCGCCGGATAGGTCGACCTATAGCCACCTGCACTGTCCTGTCCTGTCCTGTACTGCACTCACTGCACGTACGATTGGCTTCGAGATGCCTCCTAGCATTGCCGTCATCGAGTCTTTCGCATTGAGCAACAAGTAGACAATGTTGACAAATTTGTGGTGGTTGTGGTGGTTGTAATGGTTGTATTAGCGCACTCCTTATTGGAGGCCAACAATTGCAATACTCTTGCTCTTGCTCTAACACCAGCACGACGGAGTCTAAGTAGATTACCTAGGCTTGAGTCTTATGGCTAAGGAGAGGTACTCGTTGGCTCTACCGACAAATACCCAGATTGCTGCATAGCATACAGCATAGCATAGCATAGCTGGTGCTGAACCTCGCTACACCACTGCAGATTCGGTCTCTTTCGCCCGATCGCCATCGGTGCATGCCTCCCATCCAGTCGTCAGATACGTGTCTTCGTCATCCATTTCCGGTTCTCACTTCATCATAGCCTTCCATCGTTACCCCATCCCCATCACACCGACACACCCTCAATCCCATCACACCGCCGCACCCTCAACCCCATCCTCATCCCAACTCAACGCCCTCCCCACCTCCTCCATATCCAACACCTCCCTACACGCGCCCCCCTCACATATCTGCACCCTCACCTTCTCCGCCTCCATCTCCCTAACCAGCACATTCCGTTCCTTCAACCACCCCCACCTCGCCCCATCCCCCAACCTCACCACCGTCGTATTCGGCCTCACCCTCGCCCTAACCTTCAACACCGCCTGTGCCGTCTCCTCCGTACTCCCCGTCAACACAATACTCCGCATCCCGATGCGACCCGCCACCACTGCCGCAAGCATGCTGCTGAAGAGGAAAGGATGTTGTTGGATTTCTGTGCTGAAAGCGGAGAGGGTTTGAGTCGCGAGCGTGGCGTAGGAGGGGTCTTCGAGGTAGGAGGAGAGGCGGAAGAGGTTTAGGGCGGAGATGGAGTTGGTGCTGGGTTCGGCGGTGTCCATGCCGTCTTTGAGGCGGAGGATCATGTCCGCTTGGGCGGCGGGTGTGCTGAAGAAGCCGGAGTTGGAAGGGTCCCAGAAGAGAGATGTTTGTGTTTCTGACGGAGAGAGAGGATGGTTAGTGAGTGATGCTGGAAGTCGGAGAGTCTAAGGCGATGTGCTTACTTTGAAGTTGCTCGGCGAACTCAAGGTATTGATCGTCCCAAGTGGCTTCGTACAGATCCATCAGTCCTTGGATGAAAAAGGCATAGTCATCCGCAAAAGCCGGTGCGTCTCCACGGCCTTCTCGGTATACTCGCCACAGCTGCCCTGTCTTTGCGTCGAACAGCTCAGCCTTGATGAAAGCAACAGCTTTGATAGCGGCGTTTCTGTATTTAGTAGCATTCTCGTCGTCGACGCCAGCGAGTGCCGAGCTTGTTCTTGCCAGAGCACCTATAGCAAGACCGTTCCAGCCCACGACGATCTTGTCATCAAGTGCAGGTCGTGGTCTTTGATCTCTGTGAGCTCTGAGTTTCTTCCTGACTTGCTTGAGAATCGCCACGACCTCTTCTTTGGGGAGGTTGAACTCTTTTGCTAGTGCTTCTGGACTAGAGACGATAGCGAGGACGTTCTGGTTTGTGAGTTCGTCGTGCGCGTCATGCTCGGGAGACACGTTGCCATGTTTCTTGACGTTGTAGAATTTTGCGGCGAGCGCTGCGTCACGCTCGTTTCCGATCACTTCATCGAATTCTTTGCGTGTCCAGACATAGAACGCTCCCTCGTGTTTCTCCTTGTCGCCGTTTTGATGATAAGAATCGGCGTCTTCAGAAGAGAAGAACCCGCCATTGGGTGCGGCGAGCGCTGGGGTCGTCAGGTAGTTGGCAATGTCGTACGTAGCTCCCAGCATCTCGGCATCGCCTGTCAGGAGGAAGGCGTCAAGGTATACATTGAGAAGTTGGCCTTGATCGTATAGCATCTTCTCGAAATGCGGAAGCTGGATATTGTTAGTCATACTCTCAAAGGCGAAAGTCATGTCCTGCTGCTTACACTCCAGTCATTCGTCACGGAATACCTAGCAAATCCATGACCGATCTGATCATGTATACCTCCTCTCGTCATTTTCCGTAGTGTCTGAATCACCATTTCCGCCGCCAACGCACACTCATCATGCCCAACGATATCCCGCACTGCTCCTGGGAACTGTCCCAACGTGAGCAAGAAGGACAGATTCGCCGGTGTAGGGAACTTTGGCGCAGAGCCAAAACCGCCGTCAACTGTGTCGTACTTGTTCGCGTAGTGTGTGTATGCTTCCTCGAGTAGCTCAAGATCCAACACTTCCTCATCTGTGCCAGCTTGAGCATTTCCCAAATTCCCGTCTTGAGCAAACTGTCTCAGCTGTTCCGTGACATCCTTTGCAGAAGCTATGCATCTCTCCCGCTGTGTCGTCCACACCGTTTGTATGCGATTGAGAAGCGACAAAAAGCTCATTCCCTGTCCCTGCTTTGCCATCTGCGAATCCGGTCCTGGAAAGTACGTCCCACCGAAGATTGGCTCCAAGTCCGGCGTGATGAACACATTCAAAGGCCATCCTCCGTGACCTGAGGTGGCTTGGACGTAGTTCATATATATACGATCCACATCAGGCTTGGTAAGTCAGTTCATACTCTTCCTGGAGTTGTCCACCTCTTGAACTTACACGCTCTTCGCGGTCGACTTTGACGGGTATGAAGTTGTCATTGAGCAAGTCGGCTACTTGGTCGTTCTCGAAAGACTCGCGCTCCATGACGTGACACCAGTGACAGGCGGCATATCCAATGCTGACGAAGAGAAGCTTGTTGTGTTTGCGGGCAAGTGCTATGGCTTCTGGACCCCACATCTGCCACGCCACGGGATTGTTCATGTGACCTCGTACCTGGGGAGGTGAAATCGGATGTTAGTCATGATCATGGCCAGAGTATAAGCATGAGGAAGAGTTAAGCGGACTTACATATGGACTACGACTCTCAGCTAGTCTATTCTTGAGCTCGAGCTTCTCCCCAAGAATGTCCAGGCCTGGATTGCCATTCTGTGCACCACCATTTGCAGCAGACGCCATGACTGATGTGCTCGAGTAAGGCCGTTGTGATATTTGTAATAGGCGGGGTGGTAGTGCGGGGTGTATTGACAGGCGAAGGAGTGTGTCTCCGGCTCTTTTGCCACCTCGAGCAGTGATGCTTCGAGTGCTGTGGTTCGCTCTAGCAAGTCGTGCTGAGAATGCTGGAGCAAGAAGAGGAAAGCAGGACGAAGTTTGCGACGCCGCAGACACTACTTTGCGCAGCCTTGAAGAGGCAATGATGACGATACTAGGGCTTGAGGGCAGCTGCAGTGATGGTGGTCGTAGTAGAAGGTGCTCGATGCGAGCAAAGAAGAGAACAGATTGTCAAGAACAGCTCAGCAACACCTCACACAGTAAGACGGAACAGAATTTTCACGATAACTGACGCACAACATCGACCGCACATGTCTGGTGGTGCCTGTCCCGCGTGGCCATGCCCAATGTATCCAATGCAGGGACCTCTGCGATGCGATAGCGGGGGAGCTTATCAGCCAGTCAAATCGACATCTCCGCCGGCAAGGGACCAATGCTTCTTGGGGCCTTATAGCCAGGGTTTTGTGATTCCGAAGTGCCGAGCACTTGTGCCTGCAGTCGGGGGTATCGAAGAGGAATGGCCACGTTGAGGTATAACAGCATACACTTCGAAGCAGTAGCGGATTGAGAAGGTGATCATGATTTCCGAAAAAGAACTTAAAGGAGGATGGGCTGATGAAATCTTCTTTCCTCGTGGCCGCACGCCTCCAACGTTCAGTGGTGATCAACATCGTCTGATACACTATCGTATCGTGGCCAAGTCGATCGTCTCTCTGCGCTCCTGACTCATGTTTGAAGACGTGCTGCACTAGTCCATCAGGCCGAGGAAGCTTTTTAGCACTCTCCCCGAGAAACTCTCTAGACTTTCGCATCATGGCTGTACCTCCCTCAGAAGACATACGGAGTAGCAATAGGAATGCACGCAAATCTAAGCAGAGTCTATGCGGCGCTTTCCCCAGACACCACAAACTTCGGATTGCAAGGCACAACGAATATTTGGGCGCAACAGTTTGTATTGGTAGGCTATGTGTTTGTTGCCCTTTGATGTGCCTATCTCGCAGCCTATCTCCCAGCGAAACAATCAACCAACTCAACTTCAACATGGTGTAAGTGCCAGAAATGAAAGAAGAAACCATGATCCAACCCTCCACCACAACGGGCTCCATCATCATGTATCAAAGAAGAAAAATCCACAACATATCGTTACTCATCCCATGCTCGCGAGCTAGATGGCAAGCCGACCAGCGACTTGACCATGCTCACAAGCAGTCATGCAAAGACCTTTTGACTTTTTCTCACTCTCGCGTCAATCTACAAGCCGGTGTTCCAGTCGGCCGAAACATCAGACGTGCCTGGCTTGATGTTGTCGCCGTACTCGCCGCCCATGTTGCCAGGAGGGTAGTAATTGCAAACGGTGAAGTATGGAGCGACATCGCTACCAACACCGATCAAACCAGCGCCGGTGCAGTCCTGGGTGTAGCATCCGACAGTTGTCGACTCAGCCCAGACGATCTGAGAAAAGTGGCTGTCACAGGTTAGCATGGTTCAAAAGACACAAGCAAGAGAAAACTCACCCCCAGTGCTCAAAGTTCGTGAAGCTGGGGTTAGCCAAGCCGTACTGGCCAGCATACCAGTTAACCTCGCCATTGTAGAAGAGATCAGTGATGATAGCAGAGACGTTGTCGGCCTGGACACCAGCAGCAATGTTCTGACCATATCCACCACCGCCAACCTGAGTGTTGTGGCTGTAGTTGCAGGCCTGGGCCCAGTCTTGCGCAGCTTGGACGAGAGTAGTGTTCCAGGTGGCGGCAGGAGCAGAGTGGTTGCTGCGATGGATGTTGTGGTGGTAGAGGGCAATGTCGGAGTAGGTGGTCAGACCACCAGTGGCGGTGGTGGAGGCAACGGTGGAGGAGACGAGCGTGGTGGCAGGGGTGGTAGGTGCTGCGGAGGTGACGGGAGCAGCAGTGGTAGTTGGCGCGACGTAGGTTGAGGTGGGGCTTGACACGACGACTGAAGATGTAGCGACGGGTGTGCTGCTCGCAACGACAGGGGTGCTGGATGTAGAGACAGGAGCCGGAGCATCGGTGGTGCTGGTAGACGCGGCAGAAGTTGGGCGAGGGAACCAGGTGAAAGAGTGCCATCCCCAGTTGTTCGAGTAGACCTTGACTGAGGCAACCGAAGCGACGGAAGACGCTGCGTCAACGACGTCCTCAGATCCAGCAGTGGCAGTCACGACGGCGGTGACGACGGCAGTCGCGTAGACCACGTCAGTGACAACAACGTCGACAACATCTTGACGCTTCTCGTGGAACTGGGCGTGGTTGAGCGGGTTCGCGATGGCGGCGGAAGCCATTAAGGCGGTGAGAGCGAGGACGGAGTGCATTTTGAGAAGGGAGGTCTTGAAATGTGGATGAGTGGTGAAGTGAGGTATTGAGGTGGGATCACAGATCTCCAATTGAATGACTGTAGATGTCTTGTCAGTGTGATTCCTTCCATCGTGTTGTTGGATATGCAACGCGAAGATCGCGTCGTTTGAAAGCCGAGAAGAAGCCAGAGAGAGCAGACATACGTGTAGTGGGTTGTGAGAGAGTGGCAGCGACCTAAGCGCGCGTGAGGAAGAGACTGAGGTGGTGGAAAGAGAGTGAGTGTAAGTGAGTGTTGGTGGATGAGATGATGAGTTGGAGGTGGCGGAGGATGCAGTCGATATAATAGTTGCTTTTGCTAGCGTGGTGGAAGAAGAGGGGGAAGGATAAGGGCATGCAGGGGGGTAGTAGTAATAAAGCCGACTCGCCATCCTCTCATTGTTTCAGCATGCCACGATGCCCATCCGAAGACAGGGAATATTGCCGAGGGAACATGTCAACAAAGTGATCAAACGAATTCAGCCTTCTAGATGTGAAACGTTCGATCACGTTGCTGGGATTGGTTGGAATGCAGGGCCGAAATGCACGAGAGTGAGCCGAACCTTGTCTCAGACCCGAAACGCCGTCTCGCCGCGAACGATACAATTTGCCATAATTCAACCTTAGCTGGCTGGACAGAAGAGGGTAGAGTACGTGTCATGATGATATACTGTACTCCTCCTCTTGAAGGCACAGCACGCGCTGCTGCTAAGACACCAGGAGAGCGTGCCCCTGTTTCTGTAGCTGTTCCTGCGTCGACACGAAGCACGAGCACTTCCCCCCTGACAGCCGCGTGCTGAAACACTCCGAAGCACAAACCCCTAACCTCCTCTTTTCTCCCTGAAACACCAAACCAAGACACGCAAGACACAACAGTACGTAAACCCGAATCCTTCGGAAACCGGGTGTTCAAGACAAAGTCAACAAGACTCAGGAGGCAAAAACAAAGTGACAAAGTGAAGACCGGGGAAATGAGCGCGGAGACGTGAACCAGGGAAACGTCGTTGTTCTAGCGCCGGGCTTAGCGCTGGCCACGCGTTTCAAAATCATCTCGTCGTCTTCATCTTGTTGTCACAACGTGTACGTCATGTTTTGGTCTTGGTCTTGGTGATGGTGATGGTCTTTGTCTTGGATACATTCCTCACATCATTGAGACTATATTGCATAGCACGGCAACGTGGCACTCACGCAAGGAACAAGGAAGGCGAGCCATCTTGCAGGGAAGATCGAATGGAACAACCCTTTGTATACTTTACTTTGTGCTTGAGTAGAGACCATTATTATGATTGTCCAATATCCAACAGATCCATATACAAATAGCCTGGAGTGAGATGCCATGATATCCAACAAACACCTCCCCTCAAATCATTACTCAAAAGATTTCCCTCAAAAATCCGTCTGCAAAATCCTCTTCAAGTCCGCGACATCCCTCTCCCACCCCTCAATCTTCATCTGACTCGTCTGCACCTTTGCCAGCAACCACTGCACTCTCGCTCCCAGCTCCGGTGGCTGTTTCGGCAGCTTGCCCAGCAGCCGCAGCTCATCCTCGTTCTTCGCTATACTCTGATTCTCGCCCTTGATCTGCTCGTTCAGAATCGCAAGGTTCAGTGCAGAGCTAAGCACTTTGTCCTCTGTCAGCTGCTTGAACGCGGCCTGGTAGACAGGCTTTCCGGGCTTGATGCTGTGCGGACGCCCATTGGAGGATACAATCGTGATGAGCTCGGCTTGCTCGAGTGCTTGCAGTGTGGTGTCTGCGTGATCGGTCTTGTATTGATCTGTGAGGAGGACTTCGTTGTATCGCAGGCTCTCCGAGGTTGCCAGTCTGTTGATCAGTATCCACGCTTGTTCTGGCGTCCAGGATCGCTTCGTGCCATCAGTATTGGCCAGGACATACATCTTCAGAATCTCTGAGGCGCTTTGCTCGATGATTTCGTGAACAGCTTGTCTAGGCGCTTCCCCAGCTTTGATGCGTCGGGCAAGGAACTCGAGGTCTGTCAGTCGCCCACCCAGGTATGCTATACTCTCATCAAGCTCCCCGAGGTCGTTCTGCATATCGGCCTTTGTCAAGGGCTTCTCATTGTCGCGCTTCTCCTCAGAGGCAGTTTCGTCCAGGTGTGAAATCACGAAGCGCTTCGCAACATCAGGGGCACAATCTCCCAATGAAATCTGACGGAAGACTCGATCGGGCAATGCTTTGCTAAGAGATTTGGAGAAAGAGACGTCTGTGGTCAGGAAGATGACTATATTGACATTAGCAAAAGGATGTTCAGCTTCTATCGGCAAGATTTACCATGAGCGATGTTGTTCAGCGTGAGGTTCGCAGCCCTGTGAGACTGTTAGCATTGTAGTGGTTTGGACGCTTGGGAACGACTTGCCACTCAGATATCTTATCATATATCATTACACTGCCTTGGTCCAAGCCTTTGTGTAGGAAATTGTCAACCACAACCACAGGAAGACGCTCAGGATGTGCCTCGAGAAAAGAGTCCTCATTCAACTCCTTTTCCTCTTTGCTGCGATCGGAAAGTGCTACCTCTTTCAACGCACTCGTCGTGTTAGCAAGAATCTTTGCCAACTGAGCATCAAGTGTCTCGGAAAATCCAGTTTTCATGCCTGTAGCACCTTGTGCCGCGAGATCGATCAAGCCACTGATATTGTTCATCCAGGAAAAGACAGGTCGATATCCAACCTGATCAGCCGCGGCAGAAATAGTCGCACTATCTCCTCGCGCATCAATGATCGGTCTGCAGTCGACAATGAGCTTGTTCGGGGCATCCTTCAGAGCTTGATCAATCACAAGCTCACGTTTGCCACTACCTCGTGGACCTTGTACCACAATAAAGGTGTCTGAGGTTTCCATCAACCACTTCTGTAGTTGATCAATGTTATCCTTCCGACTAGCCCAGATTGTGCTGAGGCTTGCATCTTCGCGCTTTCGTCCACGCGAATCAATCAAAGCATTCGCACGCGTGACAAACCATTGGTAGACTTTGTTGTCAGAGAAGTGGAAAGCACGGGTGATGTGCGTCTTGATGAAGAACGTTCGTATTGGGTCGAACACGACGATTGAGAATCCAGCAGCCAATGCGAACAGTATAGGCAGTGCAATCCGTGGATGATTCGTGATCCAGTCTGCCACCCTGTTTGTACGCCTCTTCTCCTCATATGAGATCTTGAGCCGAGCTATGGGTGCACCAGCAGCCTCGCCAGGAACTTCCAGGCCGTGCAAACAGTTCTTCGCCATGATAGCAAGCTTGACGCGAGCAAAGTCAAGGTAAGCATATCGAGGGAGTATCTTTGAGTCTGATGGTTGTGATTCAATATCTTGGAGTTTGCCGTAAGGTCTGAATAGCTCGTATAGTTCTGCGGACCCGAATATGTCAGCTACGGGTGAACACTATGATATCTGATATCCAACATGAAGTCCATCGGACAACCCTACCTTCTTGTGATAAATCAACGCTTTCGCCTGCCGTGGCAGGTATGAACTCAACTTTGAGACGCAAGCTAGGAGGCCTGCGCAACAGGTCCTCCACGAAAGGCCGTCCAAGCACAAGCCTCGTCTGTATCTGAGCAAATGGCTGCCACCAAGGCCTGTGTGGATATTGCTCAAGATACGTCTTGACTGCCTTCTCGATTTCCTGTTTGCTCATAGAACCACCATGGACAAATCTGACAAATGCAGACCCTTCTCTCCATCTAGGCGTAAGACCTGTGACCTTGACTGACGAATCTCCCGGTAAAGCTTTGCTCAGTATGTCAGATGGGTCCAAGCCTGACATCTTTGGCGAGCTCATCTTTTCCAGGTATCGATCGCTTTGCAAGGGCAACCACAGAAGCCATTGGAGACGCAGAGGTAGTACGTTGTTGAAGAATAAGATTGACTCATTTGATTTGGCCTCGATGTGACCAGAGTCCCCATCACCGATCTCGGTTGTGACAAGTCTACGTGGTATTACACCATATCTGCCGAGTGCCAGTTGTTTTCGGGGACGAGAAGCCTGCCAAAGTGCTCCTCTCCAACGCGCGAGTGCCGACATGTTATAATATTGCTTTGTGTATGGTAGGGAACAAGGTCATATTATAGATTTTGACCTGAAGAAGATAAGAATAAATGAGAAGATAGACAATATAAGACTTCACTCAGACGAGCTCATGGTAATAATGAAAAGCAAGACATGGTCACACAATACAACACATTGAAAGTAAGAGGGAAAGCTGGCACAGGGAAGCTGGAAGCTGGATAGTGAAACAGGCCCGGTGATCACCGTTGGAGAACTGTTTTGGACCCTGTGTTTTGCTAGACGGCTTTTGCAGAAAGACGATCAATAAATTCCATTAGTAATAAAAGTCCCAGAGGTGAGGCAATATCATACGTGAGGCATTTGCTGTGTTTGTCAGCCGTCTCTATAACCCCTCAATCCGTCCCATCTATTCCAATCCGTCGCATCAAAGCCACACGCTCTCTACAATGGGGTGGTGGTCTTCATCCAACGCGCCTGAGGATGTGAAGGTGCCCCTGCCAGATCCTGGTCAAACTTCTTCGCCGACATCAGCTACTTCTCCTGCCGATGCGGTCGTTCCATCCTCACGCGACGAGCAAGCCTACCAAGAACTGAAAGACCTCTTTTCCAGCATCAACCCGGAACGTGCGGCAGCAGCAGCAGCACGCGCAAAAGAAATCTCGGAAGAAGTCAAAGACGATCACTATGATTCCATCTATGCCTCCACAATGTCATGCAGTCAATGCTTCGATCAAGCCTTCTACTGTTCCTCGATAGGTGGACAGCTCAATAACGTCTACCGCTACGGTGCGCTACGAAGCTGCTCCGACTTATGGCAGCAATGGCGATTCTGCATGAGGACAAAGGTCATGTCCGAGGATACCAAGAGAGATAAGATTCGAGAGTACAATATGCAGAAGGCTCTCAAGTTCAAGATCGGGCGCAGCAGTGAAGATGTCTGGGAGACGAGAACAGAGGCGGTACCACATCCCTTCTCACCAGGACCGTGATGTTGCAAGCTTGCCTCACAGGAAGATTACGTTCTCCTCAGAGCTACTGTCGCGCCGGAGGACTATACACGATTTTCAGCGAAGATGCAGAACCGAGCAAGATATGTAGCGCTGGAAACATTTGCGATGGCATGTCGCTACCTGTCAGAAACTTGGTCGAGTTGGACAGGGCATAGAGTCACTGCAGCATGCATGGCACGTTCAGGACCGAAGCACGAGTGGAAGAGGTGGAGAGCGTCCCGGGACACATCCTCGCCCTGACGGGATTTGGATCCGTATTGCAACGCGCAGGAACGATTGGACACTCTGGATGAGCGGACGATGGTGGGCAGGTCTGGGTAGAACATCAGAGGTCTCGCCCATACAATGTATGATGGTATGTCAGGCTCGTGCTGCTAAGATACCCATTCATGCGACATCAGATGGGCACTTGCAGCACGCACATACGAGTCAATCTTTCGCAGCAGCGTCGGCAATACGGCGCAGTTGTTACCATGTCTTTCTACGGCTACCCTTCATCAACATCCTCCTCCTCTCCTCGCTGCGTGGGCTGGGCCATGTCATGATTTGACTCTTGAGACGAAGAACGTGGCCAATCAACGACATATATCGTGCTGGAGTGTGCCGTGGGAATGGGAACGCACGCCCGGAGACATGCCGGGCGGAGATCTCTCGATGTGATCTTACGATTTTCCAGCATGATTTTCCGAGGCTTGGCAGAGATTTTAGGGCTTGGGCACTCCCCTCCCCAGCGCCTGGAACGGTCACACGTCACACTTGTCCCACCCAAAGCTCTATCGTTGGCTGATAGAGCTTGACATACAAGAAAGAGATTTCAGTGGTCATCTCATCCTAGCGACACTTACGTACGGCTTCTAGCACCCAAAACCATTACTATACAAGTCCAACGCGCACCCCAGTGTTTCTTGGCCCCTCTCGCAACCTTTTCAGTCAAAGTCGATTTTGACACTCCTGCACTGCAACCTGTGCTTACACAAGGCGGCACATGCAGCAATCCATCTCTTCAATCTCTGATATCTGCTATACCGCTCCTCTCGAGAAGAGGATCGTCCGATACCGCAAGTATGTCAGCACTACTCGCTTACCAGGAAGGCACAGCAACTGATCTGAAGCCTTGTAGGTGGCGCTGAATCATTCGCTCACGCATAAGCAATTTTCCATCCCCTGTCTCAATACGACATAAACTATACAGCAAAGATGTCTTCACAACCTATCCGTAACCTTGAAGGTTCTACCAACCTCCACGTTGAGACACCTAAAGAATCTCAAATGCGAAAGCGGTCACAGGGTGTTGTCGAGCTTCAAGATGAGAACGGTCGACGTAAGACCGTGCAGCTGGATGAGTTGAACGATGCCGATCGTGCACTCGCCGAACAATTTGGATACAAGCCGGTACGTGGACTCGATTGTTCTCCTGAAAAGCAATCAGACGGGCACTAATGTTATCTTCTCGAAATTAGGTGTTCAAGCGCGAATTCGGTTATCTTTCGACTTTCTCCTTCGCTGTCAGCATCAGTGGTCTGTTCGCTACAGTCGCTACTACCTTTGTGTATCCTCTCGATGCTGGTGGAAGTGCCAGCGCAGTATGGTGCTGGTTGATCTCCGGAGCTGGATGTATGTGCATCGCATGCTCTGTAGCTGAGCTTGTTTCCGCCTACCCGACCTGTGGAGGTCTGTACTACACAGTATCTCGTCTTGCTCCTGAGGACTGGGTGCCTTCTATCAGTTGGCTCGTTGGCTGGATCAATCTGCTGGGCCAGGTAGCTGGTGTTGCCTCCTCCGAATATGGTTCTGCTCAGATGCTGCTTGCTGCAGTGTCGATGAGCCGCGACTTTAACTACACTCCCACGACTGGCACGACCATCGGCGTCATGGCTGCACTGACTGTTCTCTGCGGTTTCGTCAACTCCCTGCCCACATCATGGATGGAGAAGATGACCAAGAGCTATGTCATTTTCCACGTTCTGGTTCTAGTTACCTGCAGTATTGCGTTGCTTGCCAAGACAGAGAACAAGCATAACGCGAGCTATGTCTTCACACATGTCGAGGCCGACTCAGGCTGGAACCCTGTTGGCTTCTCGTTCCTTTTTGGTTTCTTGTCTGTGTCCTGGACAATGACCGATTATGATGCGACAGCCCATATCACTGAGGAAATCTCCGAGCCTGAGATTAAGGCACCGTGGGCTATCTCCATGGCCATGGCATTTACCTACATTGCGGGTTGGCTATTCACCATTGTCCTTTGTTTCTGCATGGGTAACCCCACAGACCCGGTCAATGGTATCCTTGTTTCCCCAATGGCTCAGCCGGTCGCTCAGATCTTCTACAACTCCCTTGGCAAGACTGGTGGAATGGTGTACACCGTTTGTGCATTCATCATCATCCAGTTCGTCTGCTTCACCGCCACTCAGGCTCTTGGTAGAACTGTCTTTGCATTTTCTCGCGACAACCTCATTCCGTTCAGCAAGGTTTGGACCAAGGTCAACCGATGGACCGGTACGCCAATCTACGCTGTCTGGATCTCCATCGCCTGCTGCATTGCCATTAACCTTGTCGGTCTGGCCGAGTATAACGCCATTCTTGGAGTGTTCAACATCTGTGCGATCGCGCTGGACTGGTCTTACTGCATTCCGATCTTCTGTAAGATCGTCTTTGGCCGTTTCAAGCCTGGACCATGGCACATGGGCAAGATTGGCTACTTCGTAAATGCCTACGCTTGTCTTTGGACCTTGTTCGTGTCGATCGTCTTCCTTCTGCCTGCCTACAGACCGGTGACTGCTCTCAACATGAACTGGGCTATTGCGTTCTTGGCACTCATTCTCTTGGTATCTACAGCATGGTGGTTCATCTCTGGTCGCAACTACTACACTGGACCTCTCATTGAGGCCGAGTTGCAAAGCTTGGGATCCGACAGTAGCGACGAGAAGTTCAGTAGGGGTGAGAAGATTGTCGATGATGAGCTAGATCGCCAGCGTGCAGTCTAGATATGTAGTGACTTTTCGTTGTGGCCGGATGAAGGATGAAGCAAGGATGAAGCGTGTGGATGTGATTGGAGAGATAATGGTTGGAGAAGGCGAGGTCAGTGAAACAAGCAAAGCGAGGAGTTAGGCAAGCGAGGGAAAGTGCACATCTAGCAGCAATTTAATTCTCTTCCTTAACACATTCTTCTACGATTGTTGTTGTTGTTCGCACTGTCGTCTCCTCATCATCATGATGTCGCGCTGGGTAGCGTTCCGTCGCGTGCAACTTTTGGCGTTGTCCAGGGGGCATTTCGCGTAAAGTGGTTTCCACTTCAAACTTTACACAAAACAACAACAGCTCTCAGCTATTACAACACGGTCAATCTCATCTACAGTCTCTTCATATATATCGAATTCCAATCGCAACCATGCCTGAAGAGAACGGTACCAAAGTCCCCCTCGTCGCAGACGAGAACAATGCGCCTGCAGCAGTAGAGGACAAGGGCAAGGGCAAGGCCGCAGCTGCCGAGCCAGTGCCCATCGCAGATGACGACGAGATGGATGATGAGGACGATGAAGAGGAGAGCGGCATTGAAGAGGAACACGTATGACATTCACCCTTGTCCACTATGCGGACTTTCTTCTTCTTCTTCACAAGCTATAGCTAACACATCTGTTTCTAGCCTGCCGATGGTATGTGAATACAATATTAGCTCCACATGCCCAGACTATCTGCGCATGACATAGCGAAGCATTCCCACACGAACTATTCCAAGACCTAACGCGTCCCGAACAACAGAAGAAGCAGAGGAAGATGGCATGGAGGAGATCGACACCGAGAACATCATCTCCGGCGGCAGACGCACACGCGGCAAGAACATCGACTTCGCCAAAGCAGCACAGGAGGCCGGTGACGATGAGGAGGACGAGGAGGATGATGGAGACTTTGAGGACCCTGATGCCATGAAGGATTAAATGAGTGGTGAGTCCATAGAGACGTTGAGGGGTAGTGAGCATGCGCTGACCTTATAGTGAACGAATGATGCGGAGACGCTTGAGGCTGAGATACGAAGCAATGCCTGAATGAGAGCATTATATGGCGATATGGGATGGGTGGCTTGACTTTGCATACAAAAGTGGGAGGATGCACGATCAGATACGAGAGGAAGCTGTCTACAGCTCTAGGACTGTAGTTGCAGGGCCTGTCGAGCGAACCGAATCTCATAGTTGAACTCGAGTCAGAATGAAGAACATGATACAGCTCGAGTGCAAGCTGTTGGAGCAGTCTGAAACAATTCTCAAAGTACCTCTGACCCCTACAAGTGATCAAAAGTGCGTGATGACCAGTCTCCTCCCGCCCGAGACATGAGTAAGGCGAAGTTAATCGGCGTCTCAAGCCAGGGAGAGTACTGCTGCAAGTCTACGAAGCCGTGGTAGATCTAAACGTATAGCACTTGATCTGGTTGATCTGATCTTGGACAAAGACGCGGTGTCCGTAGTATTCTCTAGCTAGAGTGCCGTAAACCTCGCACTAGAGGCATCAAATCTATACTATCTAGTTTGGACTTGACTTGATCTTGAGCCGAGCTACGAGGGTCGTGTTCGCTGTGAAGAGTGCCGTCCGACCTCAGATTAAAGGTACCCAGACTATACTGCACAAGATAAGAAGTCTGAGCAGAACCCCCGCGGCACTCTCACCAGGATGTCTTCAGACTTTCAGTCTGTGACAGTACCAGTACCATCCCATCCAGGTTAAATTTGACCAACGCTCTCAGAGCTTCAGAAGAGCCGTGACGCCTGTAAAGGGTACCGTCCATGAACAGAGCAAGGTCGTCGCGATGACCAAGTCCCCTAAGGTCAAGGTATGATGTCCTGCTAGAGTCGTGACGCTATGGGTTGTCGAAGTGTCTAGTGGTGGTCTCCGACAACAACACCACCTTACACCGCACCTCAAACGACCCCTCCTTCTTCTCCGCGCTAATGCGCAACGGCGCAAATCGCTGAAACACCAAGAGTCTAGACATTTAGCCGAGCACACCTGGGCACTCCCCATGAACTCGTAAAGGTTTGTGATCTGAAGCCCGGCAACAACAGTAGCCGGGCCTGTAAGTTCCCGTGGGCTTCTGTATGGACAACGCATCCCCCTTGCATACTCCAGCAGGAATCACGTGGGGGACAAGATCTAGCTAAAGATCGCGCGAGCAGGGCATATCTTGGAGAGCTTCCACTCCGTGGCATCGTGAACTAGATTGTTTCTGTTCATGGTGACAATTTTTCAGGGCTAGGAAAGAGTTTTTGATTAGGGAGAGTGCCGTAGACGTTAAAGTCCAAAACGTGGCAAATATTAGTAAAGAAGAGATTCTATTGGGAAGAGCTGCTTATCGTAGTTTCCATTACGTGAGGCGATGTCGGCGTTGTTGTGTGGGGTACGAAGTTCCTTAGTTTTTTCCCGCGCAAAGCTGCGGCTGCCTTCCTCTTGGTTGCCGCTTCCATCCTACCCTCTTTCGACATACACACCACCATCCTTTGCCACTCTCTAGACAAGTTCACCCACCTTCACACGAAATTCACTTGGTCCCAGGAGCGACCTCGTAGACACCTTCGGTTACCGCGAGCACAAGTCTTCGAAAAGGCTTCGTTGCACGCCTCCTCGAAGCTCGAAGCAGTTCCTCTCTCATTCCTCGAAACAGGCGCCGCGCCGATAGAATGGGCAAGGTCGCCTTCAACGATGTCGTAGAACAGATCTCTGCCGTGCCAGAGGAAGAGCAGCCTCAAACATACAGCGTTTACAACTACGACGAATCCTCGGAGAACAAGTCATGGGCTGGTACATTGCCTGTTAAGCAGGGTCTTTACGACCCGGAGCTGGAGAAGGATGCTTGCGGTGTCGGTTTTGCTGCGTAAGTTGGAAGAACAGGATTGCCACTGAAGAATCAAGAATTGACTTTTGCCACAGTCATATCAAGGGCCAGGCCAGCCACAAGATTGTCAGCGATGGTAAGCTCAAGCCTGGTGTATGATACTATAGAATTGGTCTAACACCTTACTCCACAGCCAAAAGCCTACTCTGTAACATGACGCATCGTGGTGCCGTCGGTTCCGATGCAAGAGATGGAGACGGAGCTGGTGTCATGACATCCATTCCTCACAAGTTTTTCGTGAAGAACTTTGCTCGCGAGCAAGGCTTTACGCTTCCCAAGCTCGGCCAGTACGCTGCTGGTAACCTTTTTTTCAAGCCAGACACTGAGGTGTTGAAAGAGACATTGGACACATTCGAAGAAGTGGCAGACTCGCTTGACCTACGAGTACTCGGATGGCGCGAGGTGCCCAGAGACTCTACACTGCTAGGTCCAGCTGCATTATCAAGAGAGCCGATTATACTTCAGCCATTTGTCGTCCTCAAGACTGCTTATGGTTCAGGAAAAGAGCCTAGCGCAAACTTCGAGGAGGACTACGACGAGCGCTACTTCGAGAGGCAGCTCTACGTCCTCCGCAAGACCGCTACGCACAAGATTGGACTTCACAATTGGTTCTACCTTTGCTCGCTCAGTAACAAGAACATTGTCTACAAGGGACAATTGTCGCCTGTGCAGGTTTACGAATACTACTACGATCTCGTCAATGTAGACTACGAAGCACACTTTGCGCTTGTACACTCGCGTTTTTCCACAAATACCTTCCCATCGTGGGACAGAGCACAGCCCCTACGCTGGGCCGCACACAATGGTGAAATCAACACACTAAGAGGAAACAAGAACTGGATGCGCGCAAGAGAGGGCAACCTCAAGTCCAGCCTGTTCGCAGAGGAGCTTGAGCAACTATACCCGATTATCGAGGACGGTGGCTCCGACTCCGCAGCATTCGACAATGTTCTCGAGCTGCTCACGATCAACGGTGTACTTTCATTGCCAGAGGCAGTCATGATGATGGTTCCCGAGGCATGGCAAGGTAATACTGCCATGGATCCGGCTAAGGCTGCATTCTACGAGTGGGCAGCCTGCATGATGGAGCCTTGGGATGGGCCTGCACTGTTCACATTCGCCGATGGACGATACTGTGGTGCCAACCTGGACCGAAATGGTCTCAGACCCTGCCGTTACTACATTACAGACGATGACCGTATTGTGTGTGCTTCTGAGGTCGGAACCATTTCGATCGACCCCGAGCGTGTTATCCAGAAAGGAAGACTGCAGCCCGGACGCATGCTGCTCGTCGACACTGTCGCTGGTCGCATTGTCGATGATGCCGAGTTGAAGAAGACTGTGGCTAACCGCCAGGACTTCAGGTCGTGGTTGGCGAAGGAGCTAATCACGTTGCCCGCCGTCTGCGAAAAGCTCACAACAAAGGAGCATGATTTTTCATATGAGCTGTCTGCATCTCAAATCCAGGAAGATCCTCGATTCAGAGCATTCGGCTACTCCTTGGAGCAAGTTACGTTACTGCTCGCGCCCATGGCATCCGACTCGAAGGAGGCCCTTGGGTCCATGGGCAACGATGCTCCTCTCGCATGTCTCGCGCATCAGCCACGTCTATTGTTCGACTATTTCCGCCAGCTGTTCGCTCAGGTTACGAACCCTCCGATCGACCCTATTCGTGAGGCAATTGTCATGTCACTCGAGGCCTACGTTGGACCTCAAGGCAACCTGCTCGAGATGAGCGCTTCGCAGTGCCACCGTCTCATGCTACCATCACCCATTCTTGACCTCAAGGAATTCAACGCGCTTGCCAACATTACCTCACTCTACTCTAGCTGGACAGTCAAGACCATTGACATCACATTCCCGAAAACTGAAGGCATCGATGGTTATCTTGCTTGCCTTGACCGAATCTGTGACGCTGCAAGCGAGGGTATCCACGATGGTAATAAGATTTTGATCCTGTCTGATCGCGCAGTCTCCCACGAGCGCATCTCCGTTTCTGCTCTTCTTGCAACTGGTATGGTCCACCACCATCTCGTTCGTAACAAGTGGCGGTCACAAGCAGCTCTCCTTGTTGAGACTGGTGAGGCTCGCGAGGTCCACCATATGTGTGTCTTGGTTGGATACGGTGCTGATGCCATCTGCCCATACCTTGCCATTGAGTGTATCCTCAAGCTTGATCGCGAGGGCCTTATACGCAAGAAGCTGCCCGCTCAAGAGCTCATCGACAACTACAAGCACTCGTGCGATGGTGGTATCCTGAAAGTCATGTCCAAGATGGGTATTTCCACACTCCAGAGTTACAAGGGCGCCCAGATCTTCGAGGCTCTTGGTGTTGATGACTCTGTCGTCGATCGTTGCTTCACTGGTACCGCGACCCGTATCAAGGGTATGACCTTCGAGCTTATTGCACAGGACGGATTTGCACTTCACGAGAAAGGCTACCCGTCCCGACCCATCGTTGAGGTGCCAGGTCTTGCCGAGACTGGTGAGTACCATTGGC
>Ga0268246_10000328_pt1 | contig 22506 bp, 22 predicted proteins | sample AgamicOrSfe_FD_200242 | JGI IMG/M metagenome (GOLD analysis project Ga0268246, IMG submission 200242) | Agave microbial communities from Guanajuato, Mexico - Or.Sf.e (v2) (version 2) | ecosystem: Host-associated > Plants > Phyllosphere > Phylloplane/Leaf | place: Guanajuato, Mexico | collected...
TCTCATCATCTGTCGAACTGCTTCAATTGATAATACCGACAATCTTCCCTTTTGGGGTTGTGATTCCAGCTGCTGTTGAAGCATAGGCTCGGCCTCCGCAGAGGTGCTGATTTGCGCGAGTCTGAGATGTCTGATCATAGCTGCCTGACTCAACGGACTGCCCCATGATCGAACAATACTTTCTGAGTAGGTCTCCCACCCTGGGCATGACCTTATCATCCGGAAGTACTTCGATTGGTAGTCATTTATCAATTTGGTGACCGGTAAGCCTCTCGGGTTCCGCCCGTGCACTAAGGCCTGGGTTTGCCCTTCGAGGGCTTCTATGACGTTCCAGACATTCTCTGAAGCAACCTTGAAAGATTGGCTAGCGGCTTTGGCGATAGCGCGGTACCTGTGGCACTGAAATTTATTAGGGCCTACGGCGACCTTGGTGTGAGGACTGGCGACTCCAGAAAGGGGATTGGCCACTTCTCCCAAAACCATGCGGCTGGTCAGTTGTGTCGATGAGATCGTCCGAGCCGGGTGGCCACCAAGGAAACTATCCTCCCTCTCAGGGTGTGCAGAGTTCCCGGTATCGAATCGAGAGAGGAGCAATGACAAGGCTGTATCGTAGTCGCATATGCTGGAGAGGTGCTCGTACCCCTGCAACAATGGTACGTGGTCGCGGAGTCTGGCGCCTTTTTTGAACTTGAGAGACTCCGGTAGGCAAGTAGGGAAATGCTGCCAGCCATGCCCCAAACGAATTCGCTGTGGGCTCGATCGTCAGCATATTTTCTCGCATATAGGCAGGACAAGCTACTCATACCTCTGTCAACAGCTTATTGAGGCACGAGTCGATGTCGCTGGCCGACCAATCCCTGATCGGTTCTTCCGTAGTCGTTGGGCGTCGCTGTCTTCTATTGTCCTTGAATCGTGCCGAGTCTTCGACGAATGATAGAGCATTCGATTCCAGGCACCATGCCTGCAGTGAGCGAGAGAACCAATCTTCCTGACATATATCCTCGCCGAAGAATTGATGGAGTGTAGTCACAGTGATGTTCCAGTCATTGCAAATTCGTGCAAGTCGTGCTGCCTTGAGTTCAGGCGTATTGTGTAACGAAGGTCGCATTTTCAGATCGGTACAATCGCAAGAGGTACTCGAGCCGGTGCCTGTATCTGAGACAAGCAATGGTGCTATATCTGGAGAACAGGCTGCAGTGCACGTACTGGGTCGTCGGTGGTTGCTAATTTGAACTGAAGAATGGTCCAGTATATGCAGTAATGAGAGGGACAAGAAAAGAATGTTGTGTTTGATGAATGATGATACAAATGGTAATGGTTATTGACAAGAATCAAAGTCTTTCCTCTGCAGTTGAAGTATTTTGTGAGGTCCTTCCTCATTTGCGTATACCATTGCTTCCGGATCCTTGTCAGGGCAGGTGCGAACGATGGAAGCCGTGGACGTACGATTTTGATATTGACATTGCAACACGAGCCATGCCATGATATTGTTCATTAAAGTGTATTATGTACATACCTAACACTACTGCGTTCATTCTCTCATACAGACGGATCAAAGCCACCGGGCAGCTTCATCTGTTCTGAACTTGGCGTGCTGAAGCCCTCTGTGGCGCCGTCTTCTCCGTCAGTAGGTGCTCTCTCCACGACAGGCATATTCTCCTTGTCATGTACAACCATACTGTTCGCCGACGGTGGTCTTGGCCCAGCAGTGACATCAATCGGCTCCATTGCCCCAGCCTCGGCCTCTGGTGACTCTTCACGAGAGATCCGGGGCACATCCTGCGATCTTCTCGTCACGTCCTGCGACTTTCGGCCGTCTGAGAGAAGCTGTGATTGTGCTGCAACCGCGCCGGCAGGGATGACGCCACCACCTAGTCTTGCCCAGAACATTCTCTCCCTTAGCTTTGTACAATCTTCCCATGCCACTTTGGCTTCTTCTGTACTCTCTGCTTTGAGATGTCCGTTGCGTGCAAGACGCAGGAAGCCGACAAGTTCACATGTTGCCCGGACACGTTCGAGACAGTAGCCGCAGAGTGGGTATCTCGCCGCATCTTCACTTTCACTTGTCTTGAATCGGTGTCGTCGCACATGTAGGTCGTCTCGCCTGAATTCGCCACATAATCCGCAAGGTTCCGCAGGTCGATGCCAGCGCGAACCAGGTTGCCAAGGCTCAACAATAAGTGATCCGTTGACCATGCTACTCACGACAGTGCGGCGTGCCAGCCATGACAATGAGGGAGCAGCGTCAAGGCGGAGCGTTGGTTCGATGTCTTCAGCAAGAAGGCGTTTGTAGAGCTTAGACTTCTCCAAAGTAGGAAGAAATTCCAGGTTCAGTGCTGATGGTGAGCTGGGATTGAAAGAGCCAGGCAGAGACATTGGTGTGGGTGAAGCGGTTGGATTCTGAATGCTACTTGTGGCCGAGGAGAAAGAGCCAGGGACTGTTGATGTTGGTGTTTGCGGTACAGGCTGCCCGCTCGTGGTAATGCTGGACTGGCTACTATTCGACAACGCGCCCATGACGTTCATGCTACTAAATGTACTGTTGCCCAGTCTTGATGTTGGGGTCGTCTGCGGTCGCGCTGCTGCTCTAACCATGGTGACAAACTCATCGAAGGCGGGAAGATCATCTCTCAGTATCGGCCGGACGAGACTAGGGAACTTCAATGGCTGATCTGCTGCAACTGTATGCTGTGTAGCAGTGCGTGGTGAGCGATTTGTCTCATCAAGTGGGCCCGAGGAGCCGTCGAAAGAGTGATGAAAAGTGGGCGTTAATGGGGTGTTCGTCGATGTATCGTGAAGGTCGTTCTCTTCCTGCAGTCTTTCCATGACTGCTTTCAGATCCTGTAGCTGCTCTTGTAGCACCGCCCGTATCGTCTCGGAGTCCTTTAGCTGTCCTCGTAACTGTTCATTCTCCTTTCGGGCATTCGACACCATTGTGTTTGCCTCTTCGAAGAGTGATGCTGTCAGATTCTCAATTTCCTGTTCCACGCCCTTCTTTTGTTTCTCCGCGGTAGTCCTTAACTGCTTTTCTTCCGCCAATGAGCTGCGCAATCGACCAATTGCAGCATCTGTGTCGATTCTTTGTACTAGCACTCCTTTCGCGACCTTGTCCTCGTGTTGTTTTACCCGACTCTCCAGCTCTTGGATTCTGTTTCGGGCAACCACAAGCTCATGTCGAGTCGACTGGAGGTTGTCGTCGAGATCGGTTTGATGATTAATCGCATTTATAAGCTTCGTACTCAATGTGGCTACTTCATTGCTAAGATCTGGATATGGGCCCTGTTCAGGCGCGGAGACACTTCTGTTGCTTAGTTCTTGCAGTGGACTCGAGAATCGCGGATCCGGTAATGTGTTCAGGTCTGATATGGGCGTATTGAGCCGCGACCGTGCCGCCGGCAGCGGTGGTGGCCCATTCTTGAGGTTCTGGTTAGACGTCGATCTAAATAATGACCTGGTGTTGTTGAAGAAGCGTTGGGGAGTGGTGGAGGCGGAGGGCAGTGGTGGGCTGGATGGCGGCGTCGTCACTGTACCATCGGTGTGGCCAGGCGACGCAATGACAAGGCTGCATGATTGGAGAATCAGTCGCGCGAACCATGAAGTCGACACCAGCTTGGTACTAACTCTGCCAGCTTAGAAGAAGAGTGACTTGCTACCCCAGGTGGGGACGTGTCTAGCTGAGGGCGGGTTCACTTGGGCAGGTGTCACGGGGACAGTGATAACAATGAGCACGATGTTGGCTGCACTGCGCAATTGGAGACTGTACGATTGATGCGTGAGGCTTCAGGAAGAAGGTGCGGCTGAAAAGTCTCAACGCGTGTTTGCGCCGTGGAGGTCTGGGGCAAGCCAAGCGGAGTTGAGATGAAACACCAAAAAGGGGTCCGAAACATTGCGATTACGAGTGAATAATCAGAGTGAAACAAGCTGTTTTGGTATGCGATACAACTGCTATATACAATCTTCCTACCCAGCGCAAGCTCTCGAACGACTCTCTCAGCGGACTTAGTCCTCATCAAAAATTTGATACGTGTTCTGCAGTATCGTGTCGATGACCCTTGATTGTAGGCCTGTGTCGCTCATCTGCTGTCCACGATCGCCCAATAGTGATGGCCTGATTGCACTTAGTAAAAGCTTCAAGAGACACAAAACAAGACTTACGAGAAGCAGATCGCAAGGTTACTAGTATTCATGCGGTTCACTTGCGAGTGATCACGGACGCGGTTGAGATGCTGTGTTTCGAAATTAGTATCCCGGACGGCTAGATAGGTCTACAAGCCAACTCACCAGAACGATTGCCCTCAGTGTCGCATAATTCGGATCCGGAAGGCTGTTAATTACTGCATGTAGCGAGTCTCGTCGCACCGTCTCGTCGTCGTATTCTTCTTGATGTCAGCTAACTATGTTCTGAATGTGAAGGTAGCCGTGCTACTCACTTGCTGCCTCAATGAACTCGTTGTAGAACTCGTTTGTCAGTACGGGATCTGGTAATTCTCGAAGGAATGTTTTCAGCAAGCCGGCGACACTATTTATGTCGTGTGAGAAGTTCTCAGGATTGCGGAAGTCAACTCGTGATGAGTCTGTATTGTTGAATTAGCCATATAACCCCCGTATAAATCTTGGGAAGCTTACCCGTATCGAAAATTTGCTTCAACTGAGTGATGTGAGCCTGGTTGCCTGATGTCCGGTAGATTCCTTCTACTTGAAGGCCGAAGAGGTCGACGGCTTGTATGCATTGGCTGACGACCAGTGGCACAGGCAACTCATCCCGGCGGAAAAGCGCGTCTAGACTCTGACCAAAGACCCTTCTTGCTGGTGGCGCAACTGATCTAGGTTGAGCCTGGGGTGCTACCTGTCGGTCTTGTGATGCATAGGTGCCATTGGTTCCACTCCGCGAGTATTGCGATTGCTGTTGTGGTTGTTGTGGTTGAGAATTGTATGATGACTTATTATACGAACCGCCATAGTTGCCATTTTGCATCGCTGCTTGAGCTGCTGCGGCCTGGTACTGCGGCGCAGGTGCCTGGAACTGCTGAGGAGGCGGCGCTTGATATTGCTGTGACGGTGCTGCTTGATATTTCTGAGGGGCCGGAGCTTGATACTGTTGAGGTGGACCGCCCTGACTAGGTGGTCCACGGAACGCCATGTCCTGTTGCGGTTGTCTCTGCTGTGGGTATCCATAGGGTGCTTTCTGCGGTACTGGCGACGGCAACTGTGGGGCCTTGTCAGGTATTGGTGAAGTGATGTTTTGCGAGCGTAGTTGTGGTGGTGCTTGTGGTCCTTGAGCTTTTGATTGTTGTGCATCTCGCATAGCAGGCTGCGACAGAGGTTGAGATAATGTCGGAGGTTTCGCTGGACCTTGAGCAGGAGCTGCATTTTGGCCAGAAACAACTCTTTCGCCGGCGGGTACTGGTTTGCTTGGTTGTGCTGTGGGCATTGATGATGCTAGCGTCTATCAATGATGTTAGAGAAGAGACCTGAACCAGGCGAAGAACAACATACAGGGTGCTTCTCGTAACGAATCTCTGCAGGTCGTGGTGGTAGTGTTGATGTCTGGCTCGTAATATACGTCTGAAAATCGCGCTCATTGTCAATCTGCCCAATCATGTCGCGCATACTCAGAGGTCCACCCGATGGACTGTCACCCTCGTCTCTGACCGGGCTCATGACAAGGCCGTTGCTGACTAACAATTTCTCGCTGAAAGTGGCTTAAAACTTGTCAGTACAAGCTACAAGCTCAGCCACGGACGTCCGATAACATACCAAACTTTTGCAACTGCAAAGTCAAAGCTGCATCGCATTCTCTCGTGAGCTCTTGCAATCGTTTCACAGCTTGCGGCCTCAGAGTACTAAGATTGTCCTGCCGTTGTGTTTGCGCTGCTGAAACTCTAGTCTGATAGTCCCGATCTGCTGCCTCGAGCTTTCTATGCAGGTCCTCTTCGTGCTTCTCGGCAGATTTGGGTCCCTTGACAGTGAACACTCTTCCTGAGCCCTTATCGCCCGTCCTTGCACGGTCGTAGTCTTCAGCTAGGCCATAATACCGACTTTTCGCCTTGTCCATCGCTGATTCAGCGTCCTTGACCTTCTTTTCGTTACTTGTGCCTTCTTGCTTCCAGTGTTTGCGCTCCCTTTCCATTCGCGTCGATAGCTCGGTCAGATCATCATGCATTTGTTGCAAAGAGATTCCGAATTGATCGCCATTAGCTGCCATGCGGTCTTGCGCTCGAGAGACATCAGCAAGCTGAAGGGCATAGGAGCCCGCGCGAGCATCTGTATTCCTGGATGCCTCCAATGTCAATTTGCTGAGCTTGCGCAGTCCCTTTTGGTGCTCATCTTCCAGGCTAGAACGCTTCTTGAGAAAGTCCGCGAATTCCTATGTTACTTTAGTACAACTCGTAGCTCAATGCGGGTGCTGCATTCTTACCCTCGCGGATGCGATGCTTTGCTTGAGACGTGAAAGGAGGACATTAATCCCAATCTAGCAATGTCAGCACTTCTGTACTTTCTCGGTGTGGTAAGACCAAACCAACATCCGAGTATATGACGTTCTCCACCGCTTGAGGATTGATACCAGTCTTAGAAGGGGTCGCGACTTCGAAAGGTGCCTCCATCTCCACTGGCGAGGACCTTCCATCAGGTACGCTCGAGTCGGCCATCCTAGCTGTTTAGCTGTTTACCAAGCTGTGATGATCAGACGATTCGATATGGAGAAATCCTTAGATGAAACACGAAGGTCTTGTGTGAGGGGCCGAGCACAATCCAATGGAACAAAGGGTCTTTTGTGCTCGGTCTGGCAAGCTAGAAAGAGAATGATGGTGGCAGTGTTGCAGCAAAGACCGGAGCAGGCGACCATTGCTTGCTGTCGCGTACACAGGGTCCACGGCTTGGCAGTTCCTTCTTTTGCCCTGCGCTTCCCCGCATAAAACTTGAAACGTCATTTTTCGGAAGCTACCCGGGTCACAGGCCAGAAAAATTATTTCCAATTGTTCACGGACCTTATCAACAAATCCAACAAGGTCATTATTATCCCTTTTATATCTCATCAATCTGCTGCGATGTCGACAGATCAAGACTCCAAAAGCCTGAAGCGCAAGGATCGTGATGACAAAGCAGAGAATGATCACAGCACGAAAAAGAAGAGAAAGCAAAAGTCCGAGCAATCTGCTGATGCTTCGAATGAATCAGTCAGCGTGGCACTAGATATTCCGAAGAAGGAGCGTAAGGTCAAAATGAGCAAGAAGAGCAAGTCAAAGGGTGAAGCAACAGATGTCACAATGGAAGATGCAACGCCAGTAGAGCTTGAGCAGGCTGAACCTACCAATGGCGCGGTGACGGCGGACGAGAATACGCCTTCCAATAATACAGATGATAAGCCCAAAGTAAAGAAGAGCAAGAAGAGCAAGTCAGACAAGTCCTCTGCAGAGACAGCGCAAGCGTCAGCTGCTGCTGCAACAACAGATGCTGAAGCAACAACCAATGGCGCATCTGCCACAAATGGTGATGCGGCAGCCGTCAGCACAGATGAGCCGAAAGTGAAGAAGAGCAAGAAGCGGAAGTCAGAAGTCCAAGTTGTTGAGCAGGTGGCTGACTCGGCGGAGCCTGCTCTGCCAGTGGCAGTTATAGGGCGAGCCACAGACGATGCAACGAATACAGTCTCCGATGATCCCACAGATCAGCCCGCAGCCAAGAAAAGCAAGAAATCAAAAGACAGCACAAAGTCCGCTCCCGACGAATCAATAGACGCAACACCAAAATCGAAAAAGTCCAAGAAGACGAAAGACACCAAGTTAGACGACGCCACGCCAGCCGAAGGCACGGAGGTAGTCTCCGCCGACAAACCCGCCGAAGAAGCTGCCGCCTCTTCTGTCAAAAACTCAAAGTTCATAACCTTCATTGGCAACCTGCCCTACACCACCACCGTCGCGACCCTAACCGCGCACTTCGCCTCCCTCCAGCCCTTTACTCTGCGCCTCTCCTCCGACAAGATCTCCTCCTCCTCCCAGTCCTGGCCCAAGCAGCCACAACATTCCTGCCGCGGTTTCGCCTTCATTGAGTTCGACAACTACGACCGCATGAAGACTGCGCTGAAGCTGATGCACCACTCGGAATTCAATGATGGGATCAGTAAGCCAAGGAAAATCAATGTGGAATTGACTGCGGGCGGAGGTGGGGGTGGGAAGGAGAGGATGGAGAAGGTGAGGGAGAAGAATGAGAGGTTGGAGGGGCAGAGGACGAGGCGGAAGGAAGAGGAGGAGAAGCAGAGGGTGAGGAAGGAGGCGAAGGAGGCCAAGAAAGCAAAGGGCGAGGCTAAGAAGGAGGGGAAGGAGTTGGAGAAGGGCGTGCCGAAGGTGGAGGCGCCGAAAGTGGACGATCAGGCTGGGATTCATCCTAGTAGACGCGCGCAGGTTGCGCACTGAGTTGGCGGTGACATCTAGGACATTCGATATGTTCGGGAATACCAGTATCTGTCGAGAGGAGCGAGGAGATGCGACTTGTTTGAAAGTTCTGTTCTGGTCTTATCTGTCTACATCTGAAAAGACCATGGTAATCCGCCATCTAACCCACCAGCTTGTCTAAGCTTTTCAATCCATGCCGCTCTTTTCCCGAGTTCCATGCGCTCCATGCGCCCAAGCTTCGGCGCTTTCTCGACTTGTAAATATCTTCAAGCTCTGATAACCCAAGGCCCTGTTCTATCTGTCGTTCAAAAGAGCTTTTGATTCCCTAGCTCATGCTTTTCGCTACAAGCCCCGTCCCACAGGTGCTTGTGAGCTCGCGTGTGACATCTTTTGGAAGTTGCAAGTTGCATAATGTCCATACATTCATCTCGTCGTAATATGCTCAATATTTTTTCGTCATAGTTTTAATGCGCCCATGTCTAGGAAGCGTGGTGCTCGAAGATCGGAGTTGCCATCATAGGATGGTGCACTTGGTGGGCTTCTTCACCTTCGGAAGTGGTTTCGGATTCAATACAGCTCTGTAGGCGTAGCGATTAGTGTCATGGCATGACCTGAATCACAGAAAGCTCACCTGATAGCCTCATCGAAGACGCTCTTGAGGTTCCTCTGAGTGAGGGCCGAGCACTCTATGTACTTCACGGCCTTGATCTCTTTCGACATTTGGAGAGCCTGATCGTACTGGATCGGAGCCATACGCTTTTGGCCAAGCTGTTTGCGGATTTCGTCGTTATCGCGAAGATCTAATTTGGTGCCGACGAGGATGATTGGGACACCAGGGGCGTGATGTTCGATTTCGGGGAACCACTGTCTCACTTAGCAAGTGTTTCCAACGTTTGGCAACTTGCTCCAGCCTATCTTACCTTGGCTCGGACATTGTCGAATGACGGAGGGCTGACAATGGAGAAACAGATAAGGAAGACGTCGCTCTGAGGATACGAGAGAGGTCGGAGTCGGTCATAGTCTTCCTGTCCAGCAGTATCCCAAAGGCCCAGACTTATAGGTTTGCCATCAACCATGACATTTGCAGAATAGTTATCGAAGCTGTTTCTTATCAGATCTTGATCTTTAAAAGTGGAGTTGCGGAATGCTCACACTGTGGGAATGTATTCGCCGGGAAAGGCATTGGTGGTGTAGGAAATGAGGAGACAAGTCTATTGAACCATCAGAAACTGTTCTCAGATATGCTCAAGAGGAGGGTTGAGATACCTTGCCGACCGCACCGTCACCAGTTACCACACACTGTATAGGATGTCAACGCCCAGTTCCTTCTCTCTCCTTGTTCGTAGAGCTATACCTTGAGCGATTGAGTTGCTGGTGCTGAAGCCATAACTCTTGTCTTTTCAGGGGATCTTGTGGAAACTCAAGTGCGGGGTCGAGATTGGAGGTTGATGCTGGTGTCGATGAGATATCGCAGAGGGCACTCGGTGCCAGAGCGAATTCTTGATAGGAGGAGGTGTTCCTTAGGCCAAATTGTGAGGTATACTGTCCGGAGACCTATCTGCTGCTGCTGCTGCTGCCTCCCAATGCCCGCCGCCAGTCGAGCTGAAAGTAGATCTACTCACCAAAGATAGGGTGCAAGGAAGCAAGTGCGCTGATTTCGAGGCAAACGATTGTGTATAGCGCAGAGCTGCAGGTACAGCGAGACTGGCGTCACACAAACAAGGATTGGAAGTCAGAGTATACAGAAGACGGCACTCGCTCTCGTTGGATGGCAGATTAGAGGTCTGATCAGGCCTCTCCGCGCTAGTAAGCACGGAGCAACTTCACGTGCTTGGTGGGGTTAAGGCGAGGCAACATTCAGGGGTCCAGGCGTTCAAGGGCAAGGAGGGTCAGCAGCTTGCCATTGTAACTCTGTCTACTCCAGGACTGTACACTCTATATACCACCATTAATGGCGAATGGCGACCATGTCGTTCTCGACAACATCGGTCACCAGACTTGATCATGTCTCATGGGCAGCTCCTTTCCATCTGACTTCCTGGAGCCACCATCCCAAGCAAACTTGGCATCACAATGCAGATGCAGTCGCCAACTCCTAAGGCCAGGTGCTGTGTCCACAATCTGACGAGGGACACCCCCTTGTTGTGGGCGTAGTGGCTGGTGTCGTCCTCGGGCCTACAATCTGTAGATAGGTCTTGACAATGTTCTTTTGCTCCGGTTCCATCTCTTCATAATGTTCTTCCAAGTAATCCAATGCTTCGGGCTGGCTCATAAAGCTCATCATACTGTTATGGCGCTGTTGCTCTTGGCTCAAGGATTTTGTCGCACGAACTTCTTTCAAGAGCTCATTCAGAATGAAGTCGACATCAGTACCAGCTGGGATGCGGCTGGCTATTTTCGAGAAATGAACGATAGAGATGAAAACAGCGTCGCTACTGCGATCAAGAAGCTCGGTGCTGTTCTGTTCAAAATCCCGTTGCGACATACGTAAAAGGCGACGTATTTTGATGTTTTTGGACGTCTGCCAATCAGAGATAGCTTTCACAATCGCAGCGCTATGTGCAAACGAGAGTTCAGCATGGACCAAGCGAGTCACATCGTTTTGAATCTTTGGGTGTTGTGTGAAGACAGTCTTCTCATAACCTCCAGATTTGACACTGCTGATGACAATTGTGATGTCTTTGGTATAGTCGTCCGCTGGCGTGAGAGCCTCGTGATAGCCGAATTGAGAGCTCGCCAAGTCTAGAAAGTAGGCACGCTTGTTGTCGCACACGCGCCAGAACTGATGGACATAGCGCATAGAAGAACTTTTTAGTGGACAACCGGAAGGCCAGATGAAGTACGTGTGGCTCGGGCACTTGAAGACCCTCGCCGAGACTTCCTTGACATCTACATTCTCGCCTGGAAATAGGTCAGCTCCGATACTTGCTTGGAGATCCTGGGCGCTGGCTCTACCTGAAAGAAGCAAATTGACAATGTCCCACATATAAGCAAGACTCGAGCTGCAAGCACAATGTGAAAGAACGGCAGCCTCATCGAGTTTGGAAAGGCCGAGATCTGAAGGGAAACGACAGTAAATGACATCGGGACTCAGTTCTCCGATGGTAACGCTCAAGACATCATCCGTTTTCTGTGCACTCAGCACCTTGTCTCCCCAAGCCTGTTTGAGAAAGTTGAGGAAAATGCTACGCGCCATACTAGCGGCACGATATAGTGCAGTTCGACCGGCACCAACCGCGCAGTCGGCCTTGTGCTCGACCCAATGTGTTCGCTGACAGTTGACGCTGCAATAGTAGGTTGTGAGAAGATCCAGATCGGCCTTGCAAGCAGTACAGGCGCGCGTAGCAGGCTGACTGCAAAGAGCGCAGGACTGCGAGGTCGACATTGCTTCTGCCATGTCAAGTTGTCGAGGCACACAGCAGAGAGGACGGAGACCAAAGTCTGTGAAGGTTGAAGGAAGCAGTGAAGGGCAGACAGGACGTGCGTGCCAGTGCTTATGTAGAGATCGAGGGTCCTTGGCTAGCGTGATGCAGATGAACGGACAGAGTGAACGTGACTCGTCTAATTTGAAACATGGAACGCTTTGTTTCAGATACTAATTACCAAGGCAACATCTCCCGGTCGTTCTGCTTCCGGTCTGTTCCTTCAGTCAAACTTGATAGCCCGGACTTCGTTCATGAGCTCAGCAAGATCCACGTCAAGCGCGCGTCGGATACATGCTTCGCAAAGCTGTATCAACTCTGCACTCTTCCGAGCAAACTCGGCTTCTGGAAGACGCAACAGCTGCCTCATGCTCATGTTGCTAGCCTCCCACGTGGAGATAGCATTTGCCGTGACTTCGCCTTGCCGAACCAGCAGGCGTGCTGCCACTCGCTCTTCGACGGAACCCTCAACAAGTTGTCTCTCTTTCTCATCGCTACCAGGATACCTTCCCAATACATCAATTGTAAGCTTGGTTCTGTAGGTCTTAACAGGCGTGAGAGCGTCGTGGTGGCCGAATTGATGGCTTGTCAGGTCAAGTGCATACGACCTCTTCTTCTTGTCGGTCAAGTGCCAGAACAGATGAACAGTGTTCATGGAACGACATTCCTTGCCAGCAATGACAAAGCATGTCTCGCGCGGACAGTCTTGCACCTTGGCCATGACTTCCTCAAATTGGACATTTTCGTCTGCACATGGTTAGTATGGTACTCTTCTGGCATGGACTCCAACTTTACCTTTGAACAATAGCTGAATAGCATCCCACATGCACACCATACTGTTACCACAGTGTGAGTAGCTCAGGACCGAGTACAGATCCGTAACAGGACGATCCGGCATCTCTGGAGGTGGCCAGTACACAGCGCCTTTTGGCAGCTCCTGAATCTCAACTCGCAACACACGACCATGATCTGTCACGCTCCCTACTTTGCGGCTCCATGATTTGCGTGAGAAGTTGAGGAAGATCTGGCTCGCAATGCTTGCCGCACGATTCAGTGCGACGCGGTCCACTTGGCTTTTGCAGATGACCTTGTGTTGCGGCCAATGAAGTTTTTGACACTGAGTGCTGCAATAGTATGTCTTTTGAGTCTGGTCATTAGGCTCGCCTGGATCGAGCTTGCATCCAGTACAGGTCAACTTAGTAGGTTTGCCGCAGACATCGCAGGAACTAGGCAAAGAGGTAGCAGAACTCGATTGTTGGTGGCTGTCAGCTGGCATGATTGTTGCTGTGATGTTGTTCTGCGATGAAGACATGACAATTGAGTGACGAGCGCTCTATGTCAGACCTTCAATTGCTGTTGTAAACAAGTAGATGTGCCGTTGCAGGAAAGAGCACAGAAAAATGTGCCATTTCAGGCAAGAGCGATGATGAATGCAGAAAATTGTCAGGAGGTACTGGTCCGGGTGTGAATCAAGTCGCATCGTGAAAGGGATTGCATGACATCAATGCTGAACATCATGCGAGATATAACTGGAATCTACGATACCTCTCGTTTCTGAATAAAGATATATGGTGGTTTGCAAAATGAACGTTCTGTTTGCATTTGCTAACATTTATTGGCAGACTACACTTCTCCTTCCGCAGCTGATCCTTCGAGCAAACCTGCTTGCTGGCCACAATCTTGACTCCCTCGTGCGTCAGTCTGATGCCCAGTGTTTGCTGAGCTAGTTTTGCATCGAGATTGAGCAGACTATTCTCATCACCTATATTTTCGCGTGCCCGCACATCCACGATCAGCCTCAGCTGGCTGCAATGCAGTATGTACGGCGATCTGCATAGAGCTTGGCTTATGATGTCGCGCGTCACTAATTGCATACGACAGACTGTTGCAATCCCAGACGGAAGTCCGCTTGCTACTCCCCAAACAGCTGACCAGAACAGCCATAAAGCTAACGCTGGAGCAGAAATCTGGAGGCAAAGATCTCAGGAATCTATCCCAGCTAAGTCTTGGCAAGAGGTTTCCAGTTGCTGGATATCTTGTGTCAACTAGACTTTCAACCTCGACGTATGCGCCTGAGCCTGGAACCGCGTCGGATATCACGAAGAGGTTCAAGACTTGCGTCTCTCTTGTTGGTTGTGGTCGCAGTTCAGACATGGATGATTGCGAGCTCGGTACATTGCCCTGAATAGTACAGGACACTGGCTGCGCCGCCACAATCGACTGAGGTACCTGGAATGTCACAGACGCAACACTGGATCCTGCCGTCGTCGGAGCTCTGCCCAAGGTTGGGAAAAATGTCCCTCGCTTTGGCAAGTGCCGTCTCTCAGATGCTTGTGTTGGCACTTCCAAAAAGGCTGAATCCGATCTTTCTTTCCGCCTGACCGACAAGGGCGTCTGTGCTGGGGACGAAGATAGGTTGATCACTTCCGTGAGGACCGCGTGACGTTTTCGCTTTGGTGTGGGTGCTCTCTTCGATCCTTGTGTAGCTTTCGGCGAAGGCGGCGAAATAACGATTGGTACTGACATAGCCGGCACGTTATTTTCTTTCTGAATCACTGACATGATTATTGGTGATGAAGAGGAGGGTTCGTTGGACTGGTCTGCTTCTTCTGCGATCGCCACTGCCTTTGCCTTGGCAACCGGCTTCGCGGACACAACGGACGAACTCGGCCAGTACATCGCTTGCTCCTCATCAGAGAAGTTGCGGCGCCGCTGAGGATGAATGAATGTGGGCAACGGCGAGGCCGTCCGCTTATGCCTGTATGCAACGGAGACTGCAGTCTTCGACACTTTGGATGATGCCGATGCTACCAATTCTTTCCCTCGTGCTAAGACGGGTGCTTTTGAAGCAGACGGCACTTTCGACTGGACCTGCTGCTGAGCTTGAGCGGCTCCTGTATCCTGCTGCGCATGGAAGCCTTGCGTGATTTGAGCCCATTGTCTTGGTGGGACACCATTCGAGGCAAGGTCATGCAAGACCTGTAGATAAGCTGGCAGCCGTATGAGATCTGCCAAGATCTCCGCAGGCACGATACCTGCAAGCGCTGTGGCAACTTCAGGCGTGACAACACTGGGTGCTGCAGGAGCAGGTATGCTGGGACCATTCGGCTGGTCACTGGTCGGATGCGTTTGTGGAGCTTGTGGCGTCTGGTATTGAGTAGGAGGTTGATTGGTGTTACCAGTCACGTTGGGTGATATATCGGAGAGAACCTGCCTAGGTTGAAGGACTGGACTATCAGCAACCTCTGCTTCCAGCATCATTGCATCCGCAGTGGGGAGCGTGTGGTGTCGCCGAGGTTTCTTTGACATGGGCAACGAATTCTTTGCGGACCCATCCGACATGTAGGCATCAGATTTCTCTTCCTGGACCACCACACCGGAGTCAGCAAATGACATCACACGCGACCTCTTCGTAGCAATCGGAACGGTCTGAGACTCGTTTGTGCTGGCCCTGACGCCCGAAAGCCCCCATTGGAGCTGGAGTCGCTGATGGTCTTCAGCGATAGTCTTGCGCTTGCGCCAAGCTCGCGATTTCTTCTCTGATTGCTGATGCATTTTTTTCTGGGTGCGGTGCCAGTGCTGCATTCCGCAAATGAAGTGCATCTCCAATAATGGACGCTCCTTGTCACGCAAGAACTTATAGGTATCCTGGGCCTGCGTGATATGTTGCTGCACAATCCCATTTGCTTGTAGTGCTGATACGAGCAGGAAGTCTTCACCCATGGCGTATGCTTTCATACGAACCTCATTCCTCTTGATGCAGGGTACGATGTGCTTCTCGTACACCAGTGTCCATTGCAACTCGTTCAGGCCGAGCTGACCCTGGGCTGATGCGGCGAAGGATGCTGGACTTCCAACATCCTCTGGCTTGTCTAGTTCGACCTCTATAGGTAGTTGTTGAGTGGGAGGCTCGGGTAGACGCGTCTGGATTGGTTGAGGTGCACTAGCTGCAGCCCTTCGTTCGCGCATAGCCAGCATTTCCCGTCTGTGTTGCGTCCAACGTTGCATTCCACGTGCGAAGTGCTTCTCTAATAGATCACGATCCTTGCCACGCAGAAAGGTGCAGGCCTCCTGGGCGTCCGTAATACATTGTTGGACGATCGGCAGTGCTTGCAATGCCGAGATGCGTATACCTCTTTTGCCGGGCATGCACGCATTCGCAAGAACCTCCTGTCTCTTTATGCAAGGTATGATGTGGTCCTCATAAAGTGTTTTCCATTGCGCGTCGTCCAGTCCGAGTTCAGCCCTGGTTTGTGTACAAGAGAGCCTGGGCATGATACCTCAGCTTAGGTGATCGTTTCACCAGAATGGTCCGTTGCTGGGTATTGAGCTTTCGTGGCGACTCGTGAGCAGAAAGATTGATGCAGTCCGATATGCGGGTGGGCGCTTCGTTCGAGACCACTCAGTGGATGAGACAACTGAAGTCAGGTGAGCTGTATGGTGAAGCGCTTGACTTAAGAATGCTGAGCTATGGCGTGGCTGTAGCAAGCAATAAAATCGATAGCAGGAAATGAATGTGTTGATATCACGTTGATGAGCGAGTAGATGCTGGAAGTGCAAGTTGAGTAAGAGAGTACACATGAAAATCACCAGCAGACCCTCGATATTCGTCTCACAACGTGCTAGGGCAGGAGCGACGTCCTTCTCGGATTTGGATGCTGAATGGAAGGTACGAAGGGTTCGTGGGATGTTACGACACTCTGGATACAGGACGTCGTCCTGTTCCGCGGATACATCCCAATATCGTGGAATGGCAATCGCCTGGTTCCCTGTCAAGTTTCAAGTACAGTGAGGGTTCAGACTTATCTTGTGTTCTGAGATCTGATATGGTATCCGAGAAAGGCAGTAGTGCTACAGAAGTACACGTGAGAGGCATAAAAGCTGTGATGCACTGTGCAGGATGACTTGATGTCAGCGTTTGCCATCTGGTGCTATGAGGTAGCTACTCATTGATTAGCTACGATGACTCCAGTGAGTCCTAATCAGGTACACCGTATCCTGAACATGCGTGCCCTCTCTTCAATCCTTATTTCTGCTCGTCCTACTCATATGCTAGTCATCCTGCTCATCCTACTGATCCTTGCAGATCATTCCGGATTGCCTGACCACCTTGCCTGATGAGCTTGCCATCGACCCTGAACGCCTCCGTGATGGCTTCCTCCATAAGCTTGTCGACTGATCCCTCAATAGCCCCGAGCCAGTCCTCTGCGCTGTCCATTGACTCTTGAATACGCTTGGAGACATATGACGTGACAAACATCGAAAAGTCATTCATTGCCTTGGTGTACCCAAGATAGTCCACTCCGGAGGTCCCACCAGGTGTGAACGAACGCGTTTCGAAACCGAGGAGGGCTTTGTACTTCTTCCATGGTACCAGGGTGTCGTGGATGCCGTATTGTGCACCAGTGAGGTCGAGAGCGAAGTTTGTGCCGTCCTTGAGCCTGACGAGGTAACAGACGTGCCCGGAACTGAGAGTGCGAGAGTCGAGATATTCGTTGCCAGGGCCGGTCAAGTAGGCTTCACGGGGGCACTTGGTGGGACTGCCATGGGCCTCTTTGAGTACCGCGCCAAGGTCTATGAGGCCGTATCAGATATCAGTATGACTCGTCTGACATCTTTGGCCACTGCACTAATCACAAACCTTTGACGAGCAGCGATAGGATACTCCACATCTTAGAGACACTCCAGCCGCACATGAAGTACGCCAACGCCACTGCTTTGAGTTTCTCACTTTGAAGGACGGAGTCAGGTAAGGAGTAGAAAGCGACTTTCGGATCCGAGCTCTTCACAAAGATTGCGCATTGGTCGCCCGTGTTCTCGACATGAGTGACAAGCCTGTTGTAGGAATTCTGACGAAGTGTGAAGAAGATCTTCTGCAACACGGCGGCAATGCGGACGAGTCTGTCGATATCCTTGCGTGAACTGCATACTTCTTCGTGGGTTGTTGAGTCGTTTGCCTTGCATTTCTCGGTGCAGTAGACGATTGCTTGAGGTTGTATTGTTTGACCAGGGCTTTTGCAGTTGTCGCAGCACAGTTTGCCTCGTTTCTTACATATCTTGCACCGTCCTTCAGGTGTAGATCTGGTAGCAGTCTGCATTCTTGAGAGTGAGTCACGGTATTCCTGGAGGTAGTCGAACATGAGACCCATGCAGATGAAGCGATGGAGATCTTCACAGTCAAGTCGGGATGTAAAAGCACATGAAGAAAAGCGTGAAGATCTCTGTGATTCCAGCACGGCATGCTCTACCCCTCATTAGTTCCCTATCAGGCTTAGCCTAATCTAAAGAGAAGAGATCCTGTTTCATCTTTTCAAGATTGTGTTTCAACGTATCACGTGACATGCATCTATGTTTCAGAGGTGCCAATTTTGTTGATAGCTGCCTCCGTTAGCTGACTCTAGCTGGCTGGAGAAGAAGACGCAAGTAGTGAGAGTAGGTAGCAGCACCAATAATGTAGAGAGGCGCACGTGTCGTGGGCATGTTGGTCGGTGACACATACGCTTTGAGGCATCACGGTTGCCGCTTCGAAGGATTTCGCAGGAGAAGACAGTGACATTGAAACCGCCGTCCTGAGTCTCACGGGAAGCGAATGTAGACCGCCTGCAGGTTGCCCGGTGATGCTTTCCAGCGTCTCAGTTCCAGCCGACGAGAGTGCCGTAGGAGGAGGTGGACTACAGCACGGTAAACTCGCGTCCTCCTCGAAGAGCTTCTCCATTTGTATAATCAACTGGCAGACGTGTGATGGGGACTGCTATTTCGGAGGTTCCGTCCAGGAAGTCACGAGCTTGTTGAATGCTTCGATAATCATGAAGGGAGGATATCATGCATCCGACTTGTGCGACCAGCAGAGTAGAGTACTGCCATACGGAGGAAGTGTGTGGCAATCATCATCTGACAAGCCTGAAGCTTGCTGGCACCTCAGATCTCTGCACGTCTGGACCGAGGAGTCCTCCTCTTCCAAAGCAATGTTGCCCCTGAAGGCGTGCCAAGGACTCGCGGAGGTCTCAGAGGCGATGACCGATTGATGAGATGCTGTGTGGGCTAGAAGCGAGTGATAAGTTGATAACACTCTGTAACCATGCTATCAAATCTCTCGACTACCCATCTATCACTCGATGATGCGTAAACAAACAAAGACCATGCTGAAATTTGTTTCGGAGAGTTTGCTCGAACACGCCGCATCCTGCATCGAATGCATGAAGGAGTATGGCACAACGGGCCTGATTTGCAGCGGAGTTTTAGGCAAAAGATAGTTCGAGCTCGAAAGGCTTGCTCGCCAGCGAGACGGTATACTGAACTCCAAGTACATATGATTGTGAGGGAAGGATGAGGTTGCGGAAGAGCACAGCATTATGAGAATGGCATCGAAGGTCCTGTATAGCCACGTAGGAACAGACCACGGCAAGGATGTTACATTTTCGAACCTACATGATCTGTCTTTGCGAAGGGAAGGAGTGTCATAATCACAATCGTGACGGCCTACGTGTAAGACGTGAAGATTGGTGAGTCTGCATTGAGATGGTGGCGGATTTTCATGGCAGGGTAGTGCTTTGAACCACAAACCAGAAATTTTGGGATACACGGACATCAAGGTTCTCATGAACATCGAGATTTACAGTCACATAAAATCACACCAATATGAGGGCCAAATCAGAATCGCCTATGTCTGACCGACCCTCGCCTGCGCCCGCACCTTCCAAAGCGAGCAAGTTTGCGCTGTCGAGAAAGCGTAAGGCCGATGACAGGGCGCCTGCACCTCCTGCAGCGAGCAAATTCGCCCTAGCGAAGAAGCGCAAAGCCGATGACAAGACATCTGCACCCACTACAGCGAGTGAAGATGCTCCGTCGAAGAAGCGCAAGGCCGATGACAAGGCTGATGACAAAGCCGATGCAGAGAGTGATGTTAAGAAGCCGCTCACGAAGCGAGCCAAACAGAAGCAACGTGCAAAGCTCAAGGGAATGAGAAAGCCCAAAGCTAATGGTGACCCTCTGTATGCTGATTTGGACGAGGAGAATGGGCTGAATCCTGCCATTGGCAAGATGGACCCCAGCCTATTGGCAGATTTCATTGCAAGGCAGACGAAGAAGCATGAGCCCGAGCTCAGCGTCGTGGAACTCGAGGACAGAAGAGTGCCAGAGAATGCAATCCTGGACTCATCTGAATGGATGAAAGTTCGAACATTGGATGATCTACCAAAATTTCTCGAAAAGTACTCGCCTCGCAAAAAGGCACAATTACAAGAAGCATCAACAAACAATGGCGAGCCACATACGATTGTAGTGACTGCTTCTGGCGTACGAGCAGTAGATCTAAAGAGGTGAGATCGCTCGATTGAGCAGACGACATTGGCTAATGCCTTTCAACAGAGCTCTGGGTGTGTTTCAGACGAAGGAATCGCAGATCGGAAAGTTGTTCGCAAAGCATATTAAGCTTGATGAAGCAGTGGAGACAACTAAAAACACGAGGTAAGTCATGCTGAGCATAAAAATTTATTATGGGTGAGAAGTGCTCGGACTGCACAAACGCGGTTGTGTTCAGTCATGCGAACGAAGTGCAGACTAAGCTTCTAGTGAGAGATGAACTGTGGGATCGTGCTTGACAATTGGAGCGTGCCTAGAGCGTCTGCAGGGAGCGCGAGGATGCCATGGAAAGCAAGCAGCACGATTCTCCAGCACATGCAGCTGCAGTGTAGTCTTCGACGCAGGAGTAGCATGCACGAACTATGGCTAACAAGCTTCTCTGTAGGATGGGCATCGGCGTCGGCACGCCACGTCGACTGATCGACTTGATAGATGCTGGTAAGTGGCCGGGAATTCTCGGTTGTTGCGCTGCATGCATTGTCTCAGGACACGAGCATCGGCGAATTTGAGTTTGAGTAAACACTGACTTTTCTCCTCTGCAGGCGTGCTCTCTGTGTCTACCACGGAGCGCATACTGGTTGACGCGTCTCATGTCAATGGAAAGAAGCAAGGCATACTGAACATGCCAGAGATTCAAGTGCCGCTGACGAAGTTACTGGCACTGGAGAAGCTTCGAGCACGGTATGCAGATGGAAGTCTGAAGATTATTGTCTACTAAATCGACAATCGGAGAGGTGGTCGTTGTTGCGTGGCAGGAAAAGGTCGTATCATGTGGCTCAACATAACAATGCCAAGGCTGGCAAGTTTCCGAAACAAGATTGTAAGCACAACCGAGCAAGCTTGAAACCGATCTTGGATTGAAAGAGGTCGGCCCAAGCTATCGACGATCCGCAGATGAGTACTAGGTACACGAGAGACCGTCAGGGGTGAGTGAATGTTGGAGGCTTGCTGCGGACCTGATCGTCGACTGATGTGCAACGAGCCATTCATCTCTTCAGACGGTAGACGAATTGGTCGGCAGTGCAGAGATCAGAGCAAAAAAGATGCAATGGTAGTGTGGCAAAGAGTGCCTTTGTAATGCCAAGACTGCACACACGAGAGGACTGTATATTTTCAACATGACAACGATCACAAAGAGGGGCGCGAGATGAACGAGATAAGAAGTCTTCTGCTTGTGACTTTGTTATGATGCAGAGATGCAGCGCCGTTGTGAAGATGAAGATTGCCGTTATGGACAATCCCCTGTCCCCGTCCCCGTTTACGGGGCCCGTCCCGCGCCTTCCTCGTGTAATCATGGCGATTATGCAGGCAGTGACGACGGGAAATCATCCTGTATATCTCCGCAGGCTTTTAATCGCTGAACCCTTTCGTCTGGTACCGGCCGGAGGCATTCAAGATGAGCATCAACGCAGAACACACCACAGCCCACGCGCGCCACACTCCGCTGCCCTCCTCACTGCTCCCACCACCAGCAATACGAGCGCTGGCCGCCGCATAAACCTCCTTGTCCAATTACCAACCCCACACAAGCCTCACGACCGCCATCACCATTGTGGACACGGCCAAACAAAGGCCAGCAGGCCACGGCCTTCTTAAGTCGACTGCACTTCGCCTTCAATCACGCCTTTTCTTCTCATCCTCACAATCAATTCACACTCGCTTTTCAGCACCACAGTCGTTTTCCCTCGCTTTCTCCAATAGCCATCAGACCGTCTTCACTCGTTCAGACGTCGGCCTCAGCTTTTAATTTTAATCCACTCTTCTAATCCAAAAACATCAAAAACAACTTACCTTTTCAAACCAACCCAATCAACCAACCAACCAACCAATCAATCAACATGCTCTTCTCAAAGTTCTCAGCCTTCTCCCTCGCCGTCATTGGCGCATCCGCTGCTGCGGTCTCCAAGCCTGCTGTTGCAGGTGAAGAGCTCAGTATGTCTTTCTGTCTTCCGGATCCTGTTTGATATCCAACTAACATCCAACTCCAGGCTGTGTCTCCAAGTGCTGGACCAACTCCCAATATGTCTCCAGCTGCGCTGGCAACAGCAAGTGTCTCTGCGATGACGCCGAGTTCCAGAACGCACTCTACCAGTGCCTCTACTCTCAATGCCAGACTGCTCAGTTCGGCGACGCTCTCCACCAATCTCTCGGTCTCTGCCAAGCTGCCGCCGCAGATGACTCCATCCCATACGTCGCTCCCGTCCGTGTCAACGACCTTCGCAAGCGTCAGTCCATGACCCAGAGTGGCTCAGTCTCCCACACCAGACACACTCGCACCTCCACCTCCTCTGCCTCCGCTGTTGGCCCGATCCAGACCAACACCAGCCACTCCA
>Ga0268246_10000329_pt1 | contig 22438 bp, 24 predicted proteins | sample AgamicOrSfe_FD_200242 | JGI IMG/M metagenome (GOLD analysis project Ga0268246, IMG submission 200242) | Agave microbial communities from Guanajuato, Mexico - Or.Sf.e (v2) (version 2) | ecosystem: Host-associated > Plants > Phyllosphere > Phylloplane/Leaf | place: Guanajuato, Mexico | collected...
TGCTGCACGATGCCTTCGATCAATGTCGTTGTGTCTGGAGTTGGCTCGGCGGTCTCGCCCGAGACAAACATCATTTGCTGTATCTCGGTGCGATATTTCGCTGGTCGATCGGCGAGTGACATCGTGGACGCAGATTATTACAAGCTCGACAGGCGGAGTTTGGTGCACGCTCGGGAGGTCTGGTCCTTTCTTCTTGTGAAAAGTGTTCGCAGATCGATGAAGATATCTCAATTGAAAGATGTTGGAGCGGCGTGTGGGATTGCGGCTACCTTTTCGCGTTGATGATCGAAGTCAAAATCAAGAAGCCGGTAAATGGCTGATGAAGATGCCAGATTTAGTAAGTACGCGTGATGAATTATTAGAAGGTGCGTTAATGGACAGCGGAATCTCAATTCCTGGAACAAGCAGCGGGCCGTACCCCGCAATCTCAGATACCGTATCTCCGACGCTAGCGGGCACTAGAGACCATTCCGCAAATCAGAAAAGTGTGAGTTGAGAGCACAAACAGATACTCGCAGTCAGTGTCCAAAAGGAATCGCTTTCATTGTCACAATGTATCATCTCTCATCTAAACACAATCTAAATACAATGTACAACCCGAAACACCCAGACAGTCGGCTCTGTTGCCCAATTCTTGAACGTCGGCACACGATCCGTTTCCGTCATACAGAATCTCAATGCAGCATGTAGCGATGCAGCTCCTTCATTGTTTTCGGCCAAGAAGACATTGGCACATCAAGAGCAACGCCCTTGTTCATCCAGCTAGCCGGATCTTTCGTGGATGTGACATGCGAATTGTGTTCGGGGTATAGTGAACGTTCGAGATGGTGTCGCTAGCGTGAAGTATATGCTCACTTCTATTTGTCTACGAAATCAAATCAGCCATAGGCCGCGTAGCGCGCATGCGGCAATCTCACCAAAGGATGGTAAGGAAGATGGACTCGAGCCGGCATAGAGATATTTGGAGACGGTCTGGAGAACGTAGAGATCTCCGGTGGGGAGCTGTGTTCGGATTGTACCGCGTGTTCCGAGTCAGCGATCCTACGGCGAGTGGGCGAAGACCGAGTCGTGCAAAATTGGAGCAGCGCGACAACGACGGCGGCAATTGCCGCAATGGTCGCAAACACGCCGAAGATCGTGGTCAAGAAATCTGAGTAATTGATAGGTGCCATTTGATGTTGTGGAGTAATACAAATCTTGATATACTGATCTACTGGAAATGCTTCGTGCAGTAAACATTCGACGAAGAAATGCATTCAGCTTGTAGTCCGGGGTAGTCCTACCTAGTGAGGCTGAGTCGTTGCGGAGTGCATATGCGGAAGATTATAGCCTGCCACAGATGCACAGCCTAGCGTTCCTGACGATGCTGTCAGCGATAAATGTGTGCTGGACAACATTGTTCTGTCGTCATTGTGAACAAGTCATAACAGCATAACTCGGCTGCCGACACAAGTGTCTTCAGGAAAAGGCGTGTATACCAGTGTATCGCGGAAGTGTTTATTCAACTCTCTACTCTACCGCAACATCGCAGCATTGTCGGCAACCGTCTCACTAATAATCTCAGCGAACCTGCCGACCTTATCCTGGTCCTTGATACTCGTTTGAATAGCCAGCAACACCTGCTGAACACCAACCCCAATCGTCTCCGAGCCTGTCGTGTCCCTGATCATAGCTAACGCGCTGTCAATCTCCTGTGGTCCTGCAAATGCACCGCTCTCGTGCATGATATAGCCCAACTCCTGCGGCTTCTGAACCGTCGGCACGGCGATCTGAGCCATGAAGCCAAGCTCCAGCTGCTGTAGTACCGACCGACTTGACGTTGTGGCGAAGATGAGCAGTGGGCGGCCCTTTGGTGGTTTATTGCTCATGAAAGCCTTCAGGGCGGCGAGGACACCTTGGCTGAAACGTGGTCCAACAGGTACCCAGTCGATAAGAAGCTCGATTTGGTCGATGACGAGGATGTTGAGAGGAGACTTGTATGCATCTGTGAAGATCTTTTGCAAATGCTGGATCTTGGCGAGCTCGTTCATGCCGGCCATGTCGACAGGACGGATCAGTTTGATGAAAGGAAATTGCGAGTCCAATGCCAGACGAGCAGCAATGGCAGTCTTGCCTGCGCCGGCAGCTCCGTGGATTAGCACCGTCAGCAGTTGAGTACTGCCATCGCGTACTTGATCGATGTAGAGATGACCGCGGTTGAGGATGGTGCCGACATGTGGCGAATATGGAATGATACCACCCTCCACACAACGGTCGAGCTCGTCTTCGGCGACACCAAACATCGGGTGTACTTCATCGAGAGCATTGAGGAAATCTTGCATGTTGACCTTCATGTTGACGACATTTTCGTCAATCGCTGCGGCAGTTCCGACCTTGACATGTCGATTGAAGGCGAACGAAGATGCACTCTTGACGAGACCGCTGATTTCGGCTCCAGAGAAGTTGCGAGTCCTCTTCGACAGCTCGGTGATATCAACATCGTCGGCCATGACATTATTCTCACGCATCTTTGTCGTGTGGATCGTCAGAATCTGTTGTCGTCCCTTTTCGTCAGGCAAAGAGATCTCCATGTGTACTTCCAGACGTCCAGGACGGAGCAAAGCCTCATCGATCATGTCCTTCCTGTTTGTCATTCCGATCAAAAGAACGTTGTTCAGTTGATCCACACCATCAAGCTTGGAGAGAAGCTGGTTGACGACACTGTCACCAACGCCGGTGCCGCCACCAGCTCCAGCACCTCTCTGCTTACACACAGCGTCGAGCTCGTCGAAGATGATAATGTGCAGTCCTGACTCTTCGCCCTTTTCTTTGTACTCCTTCTCGGCGTCCGCAAACAGTTTTCGGATATTCTCTTCTGATTGACCGACAAACTTGTTCAATACCTCAGGACCGTTGATGACTTTTGGTTCCCTCGCATTGAGCATCTTTCCGATTTGACGGGCGATGAGCGTCTTTCCGGTACCAGGTGGACCGAAAAGGAGGATACCCTTGACGTGCTGAATACCGAGCTTCTCAACCAGACCAGGTGGAAAGATACGTGAAGCAAAGGCACGTCTGAAGATGGAGCTGAATTCGGTGTCGAGTCCACCAATACCCATGTCTGCAAACTTGAAGTCGGGCCGTACGACTGAGTTAGCTGCTGGTCTCCTGTTGGATCCCTTGAGGTTGATCGGGGCCCTCGCGTCTTTGTAAAAGTTGATTGCGCTTTCCGGTGTCAAGATACCCCTAGCTCGTGGATCGGTGGACTGATGCGCTTCTCCGCTGGCTGGCTTCATCGACGATAGATCAACCAGTTCCACTGTCTTGACTGTCATTCTCAAGGGAATTGCTTTGAAATCCATGAGGATTTGTTGGCCGGGAGCGAAGATTTGGTTGCGGAAGTTCTATGCACGTCAGCACAAATCAAGTATCTTGCTGCGATAACCTTACATTCGCAAACGCAGAAGCCAGCTCATCCTGATCGTAAGGTACGTCCGTAGACTTCTTACCAGCAAATCCAACCTCTACATCCAATTGTCCTAGGTATGACTGGCCCCCTTTCTGGAATGGATCGTATCGCTGTACGTCGACCCTGTCTGTCAAAGCGACCTGCATCCATGTTCTTTGCGCGTCAGACAAACTGATTTGGCCTGGCTGAATTGCCGGGTGTGGACGAGCCGAGAGGACGAATTGACCATTGATCAGGAGATAGATGTCGCTACGATCGGGTAATGGTGGAATGTCCTGTTGGGATACGGCGCATCTGACTGGAGTTAGCTAGAATATGCATGATAGCATGATTGTATGCCTACAGGTTCCCGAAAGTATAGGAGTTATCTGGACTCTTAGTAGGACTCAGCGAGAGCGATCCTGAATGTGATGACCTCGGCTTCTCTCCATACTGTGGTGGTGGTGGACCTCCACCCTGTCTGAATCGACCGTCTGGCTCTCTTTGCGCGTTCGGTAATTGCTGACCCCTACCAGGCGAAGGTGTTCCACCACCGCCGAACGGATTCGATATACCGCGGTTGAACATGTTGATGTGTGATGAGTGAGGCAGGAATGGGCGGTGGGAGAGCGTTTTGAGAAGTCGTGTAGTCGACTGTCCAGGCAGCAGCAATCTTTGTCTCGGATATGGAAGGTGTTCAGTACTTATAATTTGAACATGTTGTCGTTTACTGTACCAAAGGAGGCCAGCGCGTGACGTCGCCAAACTTCGCCCGCAGTCTGGGGAAGCATGCACCACTCACCTCAGTAACGCATCAACCGTTCGACACTGGAATTTGAGCAACTGTATACGTATATAGATATAATGTTTGCATGTACGGGGTTTACTATAATCTATTATAAGATGAATACAATAGCTATACATTGAATTATAATTGGTTAATGCTATACACAGCGTCTAACAAAGATGAAACTGTGTGCCACTTATTCTGACAACCGCGAGCCTTTCCATTTACCTCGATCTTTGTCGACTTGCACATATTCACATGGGCAACGATGATGGCTAAGAAGAAAGAATCCTTGCGTTCTTGAACTTATGAGGCTCCCAGATGCTTCCAGAGCTTCGGGATCTAAATATGCAGTGCTTCTCTCCTAAACGAACCACATGATAGCCCTCTATAATTACCAGGGTATCACTATCCAGTCCTTCCAACACCTATGTATTAATGCTGAATGCTCCCTTGATAAGCTTCTCATGTCTTGAGCGGTTGCCCTATATGGATATATAAGGAAATTCAGAATCGAAAAGAATGTACAGCTGCTTATCGCTTGGTATTTGCTTATCGAAGATGTATTGTCCAAGTATGGGACGACAACTCCAAAATGTATTCTAGATACGAATTGACCATGTCATTCGCCAACGCCATTTAGAACGCCACCGATTTTGGGTATCAATGGAGCTGTCTCCAGAAGTCTACATCTCATTTTGCAGCCTCGTCACTAGCCTTGTTCACCCTCGGCATTGTACGATTATAGCCTTCCCCCGCTATAGCTATTCGTATGATAACACCGCTACGAGTGCCAGGCCTTGCATCCCACAGCTGACATGCAAGCCCATGTATCGCTGTACGTCACGAGGTGTCGTGAATCGAACATTATTGGCACTTTCTTATCAGAAGTTCTGCCTGAATGAGGCTACAATGAGACATGTACTTCAAGGAAGCTATAGATAGATCTATCCTGATACTCTTTATGTTAGGGTTTGGTACATACCTTAGCCCTAGTGTAATGTGCATCAGCCTATATCATAGGGTAACTCCCTACACTGACCGTCTTCTGAGACATACCAGTTGCAGTTCACAACAATGAAGGAAGTCGTCAGATACACAGCAAACCCGCGTGCAGATGCTGTCAATCTCGTTATCGCTGGACGCAATTGGAAATTCGACGACTGGAACTACGACAGCATGTATGGTATTGTCTGGGAAACACGGGCCCCGAGAAAACCAAGGGTAAGCATCACATATTCATCTACATATAACCTTCTAACATTAGAGTCCTTAGCCTGCCGTGACCGGCCTCAAGGGCTACGTCGAATGGGTGCGTGGTGAACCATGGAAACCTTTCATCATCCGCCTTGACTATGATATGGACAGAAGGGACCGAAGAGTTCAAAAGAACAAGCAAGGCCAATGGATAGACGTGGGAGGCAAGGGGTTTCATGTCAATGTCTCCTAGCCGCCAGGGTTGGTAGGCAGGGACGGCGCCTCCAAATTTGCATTTTGCCAGGCCTCTCTGAACAACGATGGTCTTACTCAGTTTCACCAAAAGGTCCAGATGCTTTCTGACCAAGTGTATATGCAGACACAGGCAGACGCTGAACGCTTTTTTATGTATGGTAACCCGTTGTTGCCGTTGTGAAGGTATAGTGGGAATTGAACGCTTAACTATTGGCCTCTATATTACCAGGGTATCATATACAGTCCTTCCAACACCTATGTGGAGAATCGAGTTGACGCCGAACGCTCCCTTGACAAGCTTCTCGTGTCTGGATGCCGGCCGCCCTATATGGATATATTTGAGAATCGAAAAATGTATGACTGTTCACCGCTTGGTAGTTCCTCCTCGAGAAGGTATCTACCGCTGGTTTCTGAGGATGTTGTTAGTCGTGAACCTCATTAAGGGGGGAATATAACGCAAGACGCAAAAGACTGAAAATCAAACGCTCAAATACTGGAAAGGATCTATTTACCTGTAACCACTGTTCCTCTTGCTCTTCCTCCTCGGTGCAACACTCGAGTTCTCCTCAATAACTTCAACCATATCATCTCCATCAACCCTCCTCTCTTCCTGAACGACAAAAGCACTCCTTGGTGGACCGCGAGATGTGTCTCTGATAATGCGTTCCTGCCTTATTACCCTCTCTGGTCGTGCCGGACTCCTGCTCGCCATTTCCGATCTCCTTGACCTCTTCGAACGCGGTGACCTTTCCCGCCTGACGACAATCTCCTCCTCTCCTCCACCTCCCATGTTTCCGCTCAGCGCTGAGAACAGCCAGATGAGAAGTATAAATGCTGCGACTGAGCCGAGGACGATGCCTACCACTGTGCCGGGTGCTGGACCTGAATTGAGACCTTGATATGTCGCAGGGATGGCTATTTGATTCGGCTGATTCGGCGTTGACTGGCGAGTTTGGAGATGTGATAGAATTGGTTGTGAGTCCGCGAACGCTGTCCGAGGCAGGACTCCTGGAACGTCGTTTTCGTTTAGCGGCGCATAATTGCGAGCTGGAATCGCGGGCATCGCGCTGAACGCCGGGATCGTCGCAAGAATATATCTCGAGTAGGAGTTGTTGTAGGACGATCAAGTTGACTTGTAATAGAAGTCTGAGGAGCTCAACCGACTCGAGTGCTGAGATATTGCTTGTTCCGAGCAGTCGTCGCACTGCGGTGGTGGTCTGACGATGTGGGGACGAGGCCGAGTTTAATTGGTAAAGATGTCGCGGCGTATGAGCAGATATGCTTCTTCAATTCTTCTTGGTAAGCGTTGTCGAGGGATGACAGTAAACGAGCGACGGTTGAATATGGAAAGAATTGAACATTGAAAGGCAGGAGTAAAAGCAACTCGAGGTAGATAATTGTGGTTGCTTTTGGGCGTGATGCGATACCTGAAGCGTGGCTGGGGAGCCTCAATTTGCGTGGCAGGAAGTGGACTAATTGTGACGCATGGTTCCAGCTATTCTCAGGCCGCTACCCGGAAATGAGATGGAGACATGATGTACCAGACACGTCCAATTAATTGTGTCACGATTCCGCGTGGTCTGTTGTACGACATGGATATCTGGAAATGCCGTTGTCGTGGATGATGCGCATCCATCACTTCGTGAGGTGGAGGCACATGGCATGTGACGACCGGGGGTACCCGTTATTGGGGAAGCCGTTCGCACTGTTTGCTTCCATGTTCTGTCGGCCGCCGACTGCCAAGACCTTTGCTCATCTTGCGGTCTGAGGTATTCACCAAGTCTAGCCAAATCCTGCTTTGTGCGAGTGGTCTATTCATTCTCCTGCGACTCTTCTGCTTCAACATCGTGCCACATAAATTTGATCGAATTTCGAATGAATTTTCAAGGTAGATATGTTCTAGATTTTGAACGTTGATCCTGGAGTCAGTACTAGGTCAGTACCAGGTCAGTACCAAACGTCGCCCAGAGAACCTTGAATGGGCCTCGCGGCCGGTCTTGGAGAAGCATACCATCGGTTGCGCCGGCTGCGCCATCATCGGCCATTTGCCTTTGACCTTCCCTTTCTTTCTGTGAAATCAAGTCATCCTTTCGCCTTCAACTTCTTGCGAACATATATATACTCCTCCACCTTCCATCGACTCGAAACAGATTGCTATTCACAGATACATTATTCCACGCCTGTCGTCAATACCGCCGCTCGCGACGCCGGCCCATCAAGCGCTCATAGCCGACGTCCTCGCCTCATCACATCACCACCTGTAATCTAACCACCCGCGCAAACACCCAACATGTCCAAGTACGCCGCGCCAACCGGCCCACCACCAGCATACCCAGCGCAACCCGACGCGGTCTATGGCGGTGGTCCACCAACCGGAAATCCCTACGGTCAAGATCCTCGCGGCATGAACAACTACTACGGTAGCCCAGCGCCACAGCAGCCACCATACGGCGCTCCAGGTCCATACCAGCAGGGACCGTACCAGCAGGGCCCCCCACCACAAGGCGGCTACTACGGCGGTCCTCCTCCACCACAGCAAATGTATTACCAGCAACAGCCACAGCCACAGCCGATGTATGGTCGCCCGCAGCAGGGTGGAGCAAGTGCTGGTGAGGGTATTTGCGCTGGTATCGCTGCTGCTCTGGCGTGCTGCTGTTGCGTAGACTTCCTGTTCTAGATGATTGCGGCGGAAGCATGAAGAGATGGATTCTGGGTTGCGCTTGGTTACACATTGGAGAGGGGAGCTTGGGATTTACTGTATACCCGGCGCAATTGGTCTGCGGTGTCAAGAATGTAGGCTGTTTTAATCTGTCTGATGTCTATTGGGTACCTTACACAATTGGAGTTGTTCGAACCACTTTCTCGAGTCAAAATTGACAACCCTACACCATAAGCGCTATTTTCAAACATATAATATTTAATCATTGCTAATCGTGTCTCATGGTATTACTGAATGGGTATATATTGTGATGCTCCTGCGTCGTGCTCGTTGATCCTTGTGAGCAAGTCAAGCGCCAGAGCCCGTATCTGCTCTTCTATCGTCCTCAATCTCATCCTTTTTTTGACCTGATCCTCGGCCAGCATTGAAGATGAGCAGACATGTATCTCGCCCGACGGTCATTGAGTCTTACTCCACGGCCTCGGCGACGATCCAGTCGCAGCACCCGACGCAGACCCCGTCGCGCTCCTCATATGCGCCTTTTTAGCATCCTCCGCCAATTTCTGCTGCCTGAGCGTTTCCTCCCTGTTCCAGAGTTTCGATCTATATGCGGGGAAAGACGAGGCGTTCCATGCTTTCACGAGGTAGCTGTGGCCGTCAGTTGGCGCTCTTGCGTAGAAGAAAATAAGCAAGACACACTTTTGTTGCGCGGCGGCATAGTCCTCGTCGCTGAGTTCGGGCACGCCTACTTTCAGTCCGCCGTCTTTGCTGAAGGCGATGTGCTTTTCCTCCATCTTTTTGCGCCCGCGGTCCGTGAGTTCGTTCGACCAGAGATACAGCTGGGAGAGTTAGTCGTTGTGCTTCTTGCGCGGAACGCGGGAGTGTGGCGAACTTGATATCCTATGTATCCGGCTACGGCGACAACGATGAGGAGGATTATGAGCGGGACCAAGGCGGAGAGTTTGGCCATGGTGGCTGTGATAAATTGCGGCGAGGTGGAATTGCGGTTCGAGTATAGGTCTGGTGGGGAGATGGTGTGCTCGAATCAATTGCGCCGTTATTTCAATGCGACAAGAGTCGTAGCAGATCGCTGATGCTGCGAAGCAAGTCAAAGGCGACCTTTAAGGATATCAAGAATGAATGAATTGCACAGCCGGCACAGCGCAAGGCGTGTCACCAATCTGGGGTCACTCTGATGTCGTCGATGGCCCACTTTCATTGTGGCTTCCGATTAGGGCTTGGCGCATGCTGGCGATTAACCGAGATCGACCGGCAGAAAATCATCAAAAGCTTCAATTCAAATGTTTAAATGCATTTGAATGTGGACGAGCTTGGTTGTTCTTAATCCTCACACATCATCAATGTACGAGTCAGGGGGCCAGGAAATGAAAATCCCATTCGCGTCTTACTTTGTATCGTACAGTCATTCATCGTTCGACCCATCACATACCCATCAAGTTCCCACTCATCATATTCTTCTGAAAGATCTGCCTGACCACACTCGCTTGGTTCAGCCCGTAATACACAGATATTACATCAATACGCCCTGCGAGCCATTCCCTCTGCTCGTCCGAGATCATGGGGCATCCAAAAGCTACCGACACGGGCCAGATAAGATGATACGCACCAACAGCCTCCATCATGCCTGAGCCAGCGTTGCGCATCTTGGTCCTTTCTGGGCCCATGCCTAAGCCGAAGAAGAACGGGATGCTGTAGCAGATCTCGTCAATGTTGGATTGTAGAATGTAGCACGCTTTTCGATATCGAATGTCCGATTCGTACGTGTCCGGGTAGATCTTCTTGAAGCATTCGATGATGAGGTAAGCGTTGGTTAGTTGGGCTGCGCGCTGTTTGTTGACAATTGCCGCTGTATGCATCGTCTGCCATTCATACACGGGTCCGATCCATGACTCGGCTTTCTTCAGATCTTGTGGCATCTTCTGTGTGAAACGGATCGTCTTCGGATGCCATTCGCTTTCTTGAAGGGGTCGCCACTCTCGCATTCTCTGCTCAGTTGCGAAGCCTTCTTCGATTACGCTCTCGATGTCTCGTACAAGTTGTGGTGTAAGTGGCATTCTTAGTAACCTTTTGCCCTTTGCAAACAGCTGAGGTAATAAGAAAATGTTCTTCGCTAGACTGTAAGAAGGGTCGGCCAGATATTTGACGTCGGCAAGCCAGCCGCCCTCGATTGGCAGTTCAGTAGGGCAACTTTGACTTCGTATGCAGTTCGTGAGCTAAAAGGGAACATCAGTAACGTTTTGATGGCCCTTCTTCCAGGAGCTACAGTACCATCTGCGTTCGTGTAACACGAAACAAAGCAAGACCTCGAGGCGAGTCGAGTATTTCCTCTCCTCTAGCACAGACAATTGCCGCGGCACCAGCGACGTGTGTTCCCCATGCTTCTACATCTGCATCCATGGGACTTGCGCACTGAAAAACGGCATTAGTTTGCAGTAGTGATATGAGTCGGAATACCTGCTTACCTCGTATAATGCTAACAAAATGGTTGCTGCTAATGTGTCGTCGGCTCTGTTCTGCTTTGGGTCTTTCAACGCTCGATGAACAGCCTTGATGGCTTGGCTATACAGGTCAACCGCCAGTGGAGACAACGATAATGTGTCTGGTCGTTTCGCTAATCCAGCGACGGCGGCTGCCCCTGTGGCAAGTCGAAGGGGTGAGTCTTCGGCTGCTTCGTGGTACATTGGAGCTAGATATTGGAGCCATCCTTGTTGAGTGTGTCTGTTGTAATATGAAGGGAGCACGAGATGCTTGAAGAATACTGCAGCGGCTTGATCAGCCAAGGGCAGCGTGGGACCTCTTGTAAGCCAGAAGTTTGGGTTGGCAGCTAGAGTCGAGTTGTTGCTTTCCAGGTAATATGGCGGCTTCACTGGCTGCATGGCTTGCGATCCTATATTGGCAAAGTCGCGGTGTATCTCTTCGTCGGCGGGTGTATCTGGACAGGTGGAGCTGTGATCGTATTTAGTAAGCTGTTTGTGGAGTTCCCAATTGTCTTATTAGTAAGAAGAGTTCGGATCTCTAACCTTAAGGGCGAAGGCTGCTTAGAGTCATAGGTCTGTGTCTTCTTCGTAGCACGTCGCGTGACCAGATCTGTCTGGTTCCTGAACATGATGTCCACATGGCTCAGATAGCCGGGACACTGCCGTTTGCTTTTCTCGCATTGGAAGCAGGTTGGTCGTCTTTCGTCGCACTGGTTACTGCATTCAGTATTGGTTGCGGGGATGTACCTCGTACGTACATATAAAATGGAGCGCTAGACCGGAACATACCTTGATTCTTCGACGTTTGCATTCTTTGCAGCCTAGACTGGGCTTGCCGCCGTAGACCATGTTATCGAATCGAAAATCTAGGGTGTAGTAGGTATCCGTTCAGGAAGAAACTCTTCGATGGACAACCAGGCTGTCCTACCAGCTTGGATACTTCATGAGAAAGAGGCTGACCAAAGTCAAGGTAGTAGAGAATGGATCAGGGTTATTCAAGGGGGTCCGCAAGTGCTGATCTCACGTAGGCAGCAACAAGTTTGGCTGCGGCAAAGCAATCCTCCCGGTTCCAGAAGCCATGACAAGGACGAGGATGTACACTGACGGCTCCAGAATGGATGAATATGGTCGCGTAGAGGTGCTGTTATGGAAGATGATTGAGTTACGGTCGGTGTTTCAAAGATCCCGAGTCGCAAGCTTTGCCGCATTAGGCAGCATCCCGCTAGCGTCGAGATAGGGCACGCGGCGGGACCATGGTCCGACCGCATCACCAGCAGATGATCGACCTGTCGGCCTGACTTTCTGCCCGGCTGGTGGATCTTTCGCTAGGCAAAGCGGTCGTTTTTGATAAATTATCCCACTTCGGTCCCATCACTTCGGTCCCACATCCTACTGCTAAGATCTGCCGGAAACGAAGAACGAAGAACGATAGGGTTGTGCTAGTGAACGTGAAGAAGCAACGCTTCCCGCATGCGCCAAATATCGTTTGTATCTACAAATCTTGTATTAAACTGCCTGGGATATCATATAAAACACCTCGCGCCCAACGATAAATTCCTCCCAGTCATAACACCTTGGTCATCATGCATCGTAAGCTGATCTGCCACCGAGATCAGAAGCCTTATCTCACCCCATATTCCGGCTTTCTCGCGAGATTCACGACAGGCGGAGGTCCGTCCGTATCTGGGTATGGCAGTGACCCCCCACGGGATGGACTTTTATCGAGGGCACCCATGTTGGTAAAAGTCCGAGGACTCTGTGGTGCTGCGAGATCCGGATATGGTAGAGGCGTCTTTGGTGGAAGAGGAGGCGGTGTGGCTCTTGTGGTCGGAGAGGTTTGTTGCTGCTGCAACGATGTAGAACTTGTCAGTGATGGTGCCCTGTTGACTGACCCATCAGACCTCCTAGATGAGTCGATGCTGGGTCTGAACGGTAGCCTTTGCGAGTATGAGGACTGTTGAAGAGTAAGAGGGCTCTCCACTGGTTGTGGGTACTCGTCGGATGAAATTACAGAGTACTTCATGTTGGCGACTGAGGGCGTTGGCCTGAATGGTCTTGAAGCTGAATCATGGCCATAATAGCTGCCGGCTGGGACATCTTCCGCAGGAAGCTCGACGGCCAGCGGATTAGATGGTGGAGGTACATCGTAAGCAGGGTGTTGCCCCATGTATCTTTCGTCACCGCTCTGGATGCTCCCTTGTGACTCATGTCGGTGTGGTCTGCGCTTCGAAAGTTCAACCTTGGCCAGCTTCGCCGCTGCGTCATTGTTTATTTTAGTGACTTCTGGTCGGGCTAGATACATCCTTGTACTTGTCGAAATGTCGGAGAGTCGGTGCCATTCTGCTCAAGGTTAGTGATAAGACCACTAATAATTCATAAGTCTGTTTGTTGGTTACCATTCATTCCGAAATCGCCTACGCCAACCTCGACGTTAAGGCGGTAATAGTTTTGCGGGTTGACGCCTCGCTTGTATAGATGGTCGCGCAGCATATACTGATGTGTCTCCTCACAACCTTCGATCTTGTTGATTAAGCGTTTCCGAGCCTCTGCAAAATCACCCATGGCACCGCCTACAAAGCTCTCCCACCAGAGATGTTGTGTGCTGTTTGTACCACCTGGTCTTTTTCCAGTACCGATACTGACGAAAACACCGACTTCTCTTCCTGGCCATTCGTTGATAACAGCCTCGTCCAGCATTTGTGGAGCAGGGTTGTATTTTCCAGAACCTTCGTCAATGTATACAGACTGCCCAACTTGAATAGGCTTGAATGCTAGGCCAGTCGCGCAAGTCGCTCGGCCAGCTTGCCATATGGTGCAGTTGACGTCCGAGGCGGGTTCCTTCCTTGAGTCGTACGAACGCAGAACGGCGGAGCTGCCACCTGGTGGAGTGTTCTTGTAGGCAGCCGTCACAGCCGTTTTCGTCCTGTGTTCGCGCACATCGTAGAGTAACGTGTTCGGGTCGCCCCATCTCGACGCGGACGACCGTGAAACGACTGGACTCGATCCTATCTGGCTGTAGCGGCTCGCGGTGCTTGCTGCCCTTTGCGGATCAATCGTCGAGCTCCTGTCGAATCCTAGAGTGTCGGTGTTCATGGGAGTAGCGGTCGCTAGTTTATCGTTCCCTTCGGCCTGGTCCACAGTGTGCTGAGCGACACATTCGCGAATGGCATCTTCAAGCTTGCTTGCTTTGAACAATGTACCTCGATATGGAATTCCAGCGAACGTCTTGTCTGTCTCAAAGACCTTTTTCGTCATTCGCACGTATACATCCTTGCAGGTGTCGATGTCCAGACGCAGCCTGCCCAGCATTATTGCGATGAGACCGCCGGTTCCAGTGCCAGAAATCAGGTCAAAGTGTTCGCATGGTTTGGGTATCTGGCCTCTCGTGGGCGCTTCTCCATGTATCTCGACATATGTTCGGTGCATCAGCTCTTGCAATATGATGAGCATAGAATAACCTCGCACACCCCCACCATCGAGTGAGAGGATGCGCAAAGGCGGCCCTTTCGTCGTGTCCTTTCTACGTAGAGCCGCATGTTCTTCCATTGTCGAGTGTGTGGCAGTCGTCAACGCGAATGCATGCGCACGAATGTGCGAGACGGGGGAAACCTTGCGGCTGAACGTAGATATCCAGCTGACGTTGACTGAGGTGACAGCCAAGTGGAGAGACAGATGTCGCAATACTCCAGACAGGCAATTGTGAAAATGATAAAGGCTTTGAGAGAGGCTCCGACGTGTAGTGAAGCAGGCGCAGCGTTTTGATCAATGCAGAGATCTCTCCGATGCTTGGTGTTTGATGTTTGGTGTGATGATATGCAGGCACTGCCGCTTCCTCATTCGGCAAGACGTCACTGACGATTGCGGGGCTGGTAGTGTCGCGACCGCGACGAACTTAATGGTATGCACAAATAGACGACGATTCAGTACGACTTGTGAATCTTCTGTTGCTCTGGTAAGGAGATGAGGATAAATTATACTAAAAAGTCTTACAGTACGGTAAAGAGATACGAAAGAGCGTGAATGACGTTGTGAGTAGTGCCAAAATGCGATCGGGTTCATGAAACAGCAGCGCAAGGCAGTAAATTACGCTATACGAGTAGACAACCCATCGGAAACCGACTTCACCGCAATCAAGCCTGTCTTGTCTAAAGAAGGTGATAGGCTGACAGTTGACAAGAGTGGGGATTTCTTCATGGTCAGCTCACTTCTTGATCTATTTTGTGGCTGTGTTGTCGACTTCTGCAGGTTCCCGTCGTTCGCAGTACCTTAACCCTCCGCTAGAACAGGTGTGCAGCAGGACAATATCCACAACATTCCCAGTTCCTGAACGGCTTCGGTGCTATCCTGTCGATCAAGACATTCGGATAAACTCAATCCGTTCTACGATCTCGATTATATCTCAACCTGCGCCTCAAATATACGACTGACCAGAGTTTCTTGTCGTAACTGCAGATTATTCGAAGGCAATGCGTATACAGAACTGGGGTCATGTACCTTGCTATCCAGGGTGTCGTGTAGCAAGTGAACAGAAGCTGTATCAGCACCGACACAGATCAACCCGTCGAGATCAACGGGCCCTGCTGCACTCCTGCTCGGCATTACAAGTAGTCTTTGTTGTTTCCGACAATCAGAATTAATACCTCGGACCTTCTCTCATCCACCACGACCTGCTTTGAACTTTTCGATCCACACAGCGACTTTGTCTTTTGGCAGAACATTGACCTTCAAGAGACCATCCACGAGCTCGACCTTTCCAGAGTTCAGGATGCGCAGCAGGGCGAGCTTCTTTCCAGCTTTGATCAGACCTCCCGATATTGTCTCGACGTAGCATTCTACACCGGCCGGTGTGTACTCTTGCTTCTCGTCCCACGGTAGTGGCATGATGTAGGTGAGATGCTGACCCACACTCTCGTCCTCTCGGAACTGCTTGATCAGGTCGCTCTGCATGTGTGCCGGGTACAGGAATAGCACTGGCACGTTCAACGTCGAAGCTGGGTCGATGGGATTCTCCAGACTGATCGCAGCATCTTCCATGTCTGGCGCAGTCTTCGTCGTCCGTGTCGGTATATTTCGTGCCTTTAATGCGGTGTTGAGCGTAGTCTCCTCCTGTCGTCTGCGATCTTCACGTTCCTGTCGCTCCTTGTCCATTCTCTCAATATATGCCTTTCTCTTCAGGATCTTCTCCGACACTATCTTCAAGGCCGCATTATTCTGGTCGATCAGCAGACCTCTCCTCGCAGCGTCTTCTGCTTCAGGTATCTTGTCTAGAGCCAGACATGCCGATGCCGATCTATACCATGCTTTGACGTTTCTGGGGTTCAAGTTTATGGCAGCACCGCAGTCTCTGTTACAGGAGCCGTAGTTCTTCAATTCCAGGTTGCAAAGTGCTCTGTTCGTATAGCTTGCCTCGAGAATATCCTTCTCCTTTTTCTCCTCCTCTTCTAGGTCCACTACTACCGTTTCCAATTCTGTCGGACCTTCTCCTCCTTTGGCTTTTATGAGCTGCTCGTCGGTCATCTTCAGACTCGTGATGGCCTTGTCGTAGTATTCCCTGGCGTCGGTCCACCTCTTCACCTTGGCCATGTCATTGCCTTGTTCACGGAAATTGCCAGCGATCTCCGCTCTCGTGCCCTCATATGCTAATGCTTTCAGCGCTTCCAGCTGTGGGTTGTCTTCGGCGTCGTCCAGATTAGTCATGAATAGAGGTGTGCGGTTCATCTCTGCGATAAGCTCGTCTGCTGTATATTGTCGTACGTTCTCCATTTGAGGAGGCATTTGTGCACCAGTTTCGTTTGAAGTTGCATTGGAAACACTTCCCTGCTTCTGTGGAAACGGCATATGCCCCGATAGCATTGCTTCCAGTGAGGGCATTGGTGTGCCATTAGGAAGTGTAGGACCTGGACCGGGAAGTGGAGGGTCGTTCATGTTTAGCTTTTCATCAAAGTCGTCCGGCAACTCTTCTACGCGATTGGACGCCATCTTGAAAATCGGATCCTGTAGAAAAAGGATGTCTTCGATAAAGAGTTGCTCAAGAAATGTTTTAGAAATCCTTATCGATAAGCACAGATGGGGGTGACGTCGGGGTTTAGAAATCTGGTGCCCCTCGACAGCAACCCTCTACCTGTCACTCTCACCCCACTACAATTGTACTCAGCAAACAAATCACGACAGACATCACGTAAAGATGATCAACTTTGGCATCATCGGAACCAATTGGATCACTGATTCCTGGATCCAGTCCGCACAGGCCTCGAAAGAATGGAAGCTCACAGCTGTTTACTCGCGTGACCAAGAAACGGCAAAGAAGTTTGGTGAGAAGTACTCCGTCTCTACAACATACACATCAGTCGAGTCACTGGTCGCCGACTCTAATGTCCACGCCGTCTATGTTGCCTCTCCCAACTCTCTCCATTACTCGCAGGCAAAGACAATCCTGGAGGCAAAGAAACACGTCATCCTCGAGAAACCATCAACATCGACTGAAGCTGAGCTGGACTCGCTCTTCAAAATCGCAAAGCAAAACTCCGTCTTCATCCTCGAAGCCTTCCGTCATATCCAAGAGGTTAACTTTCACGTTCTCAACAAAGCTCTCAACGAGGAGAAGCGTCTTGGCTCATTGATGGGTGCCTCCCTGACCTATGCCTCCTTCAGCAGCCGCTACAACGCCGTGCTCGCGGGCGAAGTGCCAAACATCTTCAGCCTCGACTTTAGCGGCGGCTCGATCGTCGACATTGGAGTCTACCCTATCGCCTTTGCAGTCGCGCTTTTCGGACGCCCAAAGTCGCAGACCTACGCCCCGTATATCTGTCCAACAGGCGTTGACGGAGGCGGATTCATCACGCTCAAGTACGACACTTTCGGCGTACAGATCAACCAGTCTAAGTGCTTCACATCAAAGGCTCCATCAGAGATATATGGCGAAAAGGGCACCATCACATTGAACGCCACGACCGATATCGAAAGCGTTGCGTTCTGGAGCAACAGCACCAAGAAGACCGAGGAGCTCGCTGGAAAGAAAGCCGAGCTGAACATGCAGGAGGAAGCAGCGGAACTCGGTCGCATCATCACCGAGAAAGACACTTCAGCGGCGGAGAAGCTGGAGAAGATCAGTAGGGATGTCCTGGCTGTGACGACGGATCTGAGGAAGCAGAACGGTATCGTGTTCAAGGCTGAGCGATCATGATGTTGACCACGTAGAATAAAGTGTATAGAAACATTGAATTTTCATCGTCGCTTCTCATCGTCGATAGATCCAAGCCAGTATCCTGAGTATGCAGTGGTTAACTTACTTCACTCCACTTCACCTCACTTGACTCCTCGACTTGGCCCGGAGACCAGAAAGATAATCCATCTCCCAAGAGATCCCAAAGCCCTTCGTTCAGGGTTTTGATTGTAAGGCGAGTCCAACAGCTACTCCACCGAAGCTTCTTCGCGTAATCTACACCACCGAAGCAGTGTGTAGCACTCGAGGGGTGATGCTTTGAGGATTGAATATATTGTTTCCCTAGCAGCACGATCTGTCTTCGACCAGTCGTCCCTGCCCGCAGAACTCGACTTCAAGTGTACTTCCAAAGCTTTTCACAGCATCCCCATACGTCTCATACCGAGCTCCACTTCCTCAAAGCCCTCCTCGTCTCCACGCTCTTCCCGTCCTCGTCTTCTTGCAGCAGGTGGTTCGCGTGGCAGTATCTGCGCCTTCATCAGCGATTGATACGTATCTCGGGCTTCCGTGGGACTACTCACATTGAGCCGCCGATCGATCTTTCCACTTCCGTACATACACAACAGAATCGCAAGGGAGCCGAAGGCGTAGGCGTACAGGAGCCAGATCGTGGTTGCTGTAGCGGAAGACGCTGATATGGTGGCGCACATTTTGCTCCCGGCTGACTGTGGTGGCATTGGAGGGAGATACATCTTTCTTCTCCTTCTTGTCCTTGACGATCAGTACTCTTGGATGCTACAGCGTGACGCAGATTTGGGGGAACGGAGAAGAAATAGGTACACCGACAAAAGCTTGCTTGATATTGTATGCCAAACAATGTCAGACACCAGATTGTGCGGTGTCGTCGCATATTCGCTAGAACGTTTTCTATGCACACAATACAGACTCTTTCCCATTGTTCCACCCCGCTAACCCCGTGCAACGCCACGTCAATGCAAAAAGGTGGTATAACAACATCAAACGACGCTAGACAAGCGAAGCCCAATCAACACATTGCACTTCATTGGTTGTTGGTCCACGGCAACGAGAATGTGCCGACCCAATCCTCAACCTCTTGCCTCAGCTGCACGATCTCGGTGACTTCTTGTCCCTCGCCGACGTGCTCGCGGAAGGCGTTGACGCTACCTGGGTTCTTGCGTCCGCTCTTCTCGGCTGCCTCCTTTGCCGCTCCGTCGAGACGCTTGGTGATCTCAACCGCGCGGTGCACGATGTCGGCAACGCGCTTGAAGTCTTCGGGCTGGAAACCGCGTGTTGTCATTGCGGGTGTTCCCATACGGATACCACCAGGCTTCATGGCGCTCTTGTCACCAGGCACAGTGTTCTTGTTGGCAGCGACACCGACGAGTTCGAGAATGCGCTCCACGCGTGCGCCGTCAATGCTCTTGGACTTCAGGTCGACCAGAACCAAGTGGTTGTCAGTACCGCCAGAGACGACTTCATAACCAAGTCCGCCGGAACCCTTGCCCTCGCCGAGTCGGTCTGCCAGCGCCTTGGCGTTGTGAATTACGGTCTTTTGGTACTCCTTGAACTCGGGCGTCGATGCCTGCTGGAGGGCGACTGCGAGCGCGGTAATGGTGTGGTTGTGTGGTCCTCCCTGGTGACCTGGAAAGACGGATGCGTTGATTGGTCCTTCGAGATCATACATGGTTTCGAGGCCCTTCTTGTCGACACTACGGATACCCTTGCGGAAGAAGATCATGGCTCCTCTTGGTCCACGAAGAGACTTGTGTGTAGTAGTTGTGACGACATCGGAGTATGGGAAAGGACTAGGTATCGCGCCACCGGCCACAAGACCGGAGATATGTGCCATGTCAGAAAGAAGGTATGCGCCGACACCTGTAGCGATCTTGCGCATGCGCTCGTAATCGATGAGTCTGCTGTATGCTGATGTCCCAGCAATGATGATCTTTGGACGGTACAAAGTGGCCAGCTCCTCCAGCTTGTCGTAGTCAATAAGACCAGTCTTCTCGTCTAACCTGTAAGGCAGAGTCTCAAAGTATTTAGAGATGGCGGAGATCTTCTTTGTTGGTGTCTGGTATCCGTGAGAAAGATGACCACCGTGCGGAAGATCCAGACCCATGATACGGTCATGTGTGTTGAGCAGCGCAGAGTATGCGTAGAGGTTGGCAGGAGATCCAGAAAGTGCTGGCCAAGTCAGTCCTCCACTTTTGACGATATACCACACATCTCTTACGTTGTACGTTCACACCCCACTCCTCTGGCGCAAGACCGAATGCCTTTAGAGCCCTCTGTTGGCAGAGTCTCTCGGCCTCGTCGATAAATTCGTTTCCACCGTAGTAGCGAGCTCCTGGGTATCCTTCCGAGTACTTGTCTGTCAAATTATTAGACCTACATTCCTGTATCGCGTCTGATCTTCTTACTCTGCATCACACTTCCAAGAGCGTCCAGAACCGCCTGAGAGGTAAAGTTTTCGGACGGGATGAGATTGATAAAGTGTTGTTGCCTCTTCTTCTCTTTCTCAATAATGTCGTAGACGGTAGGATCGGCTTTTTCGAGGTTCGCAGACAGGAGCTATATAACGCGTCAACACAGTGTCTGTTTTCCGTCGGTCGCGGTTGATGTACCTTTTGCTGTCCGTCTATGGACATGGCCCGCCACGTCGAGGCCTGGAAATGCCGGCATTTTTGTGCAATTGGTCTCTTACTCGACGCCGAGCTCAGAGCAGCGGACGCTCTTACTGTCGATCTGGCAAAAGACATTGTTGTGTTGTGAGTGAAAGATGCAAGATTGAGGTGAGTCAAGCGGCGTTTGGCTTCAGACAGTTTCAAGACTCGCTGCACGAGGTGATGTAAAAATACCAATGCCGATCCTGTTCGGGGAAGCTGCAACCGCTTTTCCGAATCTGAGCTAGCGTGGTCGGCAGCCCCGCCTTCCACAATGGTCGTCGATATATATTGCGATACCGGCAAATTGATCTCTTCTTCCTTTCTTCTTTTCACACAACTAAATCCAAGACGATGAGATGGCTTTTACGGCAGACAAACTCACTCGGTCGGCTCCGGCTGATTGACGTGGGTGTTGCTGACACGTCTAGGGCCCCTTACCACCTTTGATAGACGATGAGACCACCTGATTGGAGTCAAGTTGTGCACATGCCGAGGCATGGTTCTCCTATATGATTATTGTTGTTGTTGTTCTTCTGATACTTGATACCCAATACGAACACTTCGTTGGCCTTTGACCAGGTTCGCTGATAATCCGGAAGCGAATGAGACAGCCGTGCGAGCAGACAGTCTGCTCGTCAGTCTGCTTGGGTACTGTACCGCGTGTACTTGCCTAGTTAAGTATGCTAACACATCTCATACGTCTCTTTTATGACATACGCTACTACGACGCCATTCACGCTACTACGACACTGTGCTGGCCTGCAAATTGATACGAAGCCCGAAAATCGATATATCGCTGTGGTGTACGTCATAATCACCTCATTCATGTCAACTGAACATGAAGTCAACATCTCGGCATCACGACCGCTTTATAGAGGCAGTCCTCAATGTGAGAGCCCGGACAAGAATCACATATCACACTCTTTGCGGTAGAGAAAGCGGGGCTCTTGGACCAAATATACAGTCAAGTGACTGCCCTACTGCTAGAGGACAGGAACCTTTAGCAGCAAACTACGCGAGTGCATTCCAAGATGCACAAGGTGTCAGCGGGTTCGAGGTTATGTCAAGGCTTGTCCACAGGTGTAAGTACTATAGCGTGACCAAAATCCACTGATCCAGATCATGCCCGACAAAGACGGTTTCCCACAACGTTATGAGAGAAGACCGTGGGGAGCGACTCCTAAGCACGCGTCGTGTGAGTAGGGGTTCAGAAGGCCGCTCATGTGATTCGACCAGGTTCAGGTATGGAGAATCTTTGACACTGACGATGACTCCTAAAAGTCCTTTCGTTACTACAGAGTGTGGTTGAGATATACAAAAATGATCACTGGTGCCTGCCACTTTTTCCACGTGTCGTGTGGCTAATGCGTCGTGTTTGCCCCACTTTTTACTGAAAAGGTGATGGGCCCAGATCGTCATGGGTGCAGCTGCTCGATTGTGGCTTTTGGCGGCGCTTGGGAGTGGAAAGTGCACCGCCATCCGTTAAACTATACTGTAGTGCAGCACAGCCAGCGATCAGGGACTGGACGCGCGCGCACCATGCATGATCGATCGCCCATCTATCCTGCATTTATTGCCCATCTCGAGCCACAGCATCTGCAGATAACTCCCGTCTTCCTCCTAGTATATTCCTATCGTCCTCATTCGCTTCTGAACCAGGCCACCCTTATCCTGTCACTCACTATATCGTTCGCTGGTATTACGATCTGAAACACCCAACGTTCAGACACCAAAGGTTTCCGGGGTAAAAGCTACCTTACTGTACC
>Ga0268246_10000332_pt1 | contig 22345 bp, 19 predicted proteins | sample AgamicOrSfe_FD_200242 | JGI IMG/M metagenome (GOLD analysis project Ga0268246, IMG submission 200242) | Agave microbial communities from Guanajuato, Mexico - Or.Sf.e (v2) (version 2) | ecosystem: Host-associated > Plants > Phyllosphere > Phylloplane/Leaf | place: Guanajuato, Mexico | collected...
ACCGGAGGTACTCGCGACGAGACTCGATCCTGAACGCCGACAACCTGAAGAGACTGTCGACGCTTTTCTTCTCCGCTGTCCACCATCAACCTCGTCTTTCTATGAATATGGTCCCTGGCTCTGGATCGACAACCGTCTCCGGGAACCACGAAACCAGCGCTCATTCACTATCGAGCACGAGATCGATTTCAAAGACAAGGGTTTCCAACTATTGAGCGAGTACACAGCCTTCGAAACCTCCACTCGTCAGAAGATGGACGGTAAGGCACCTGGTACTATCACCCGCGTCTTGACACCGAAGCGCAAAGCACTCAAGCAAGCTATCTGGAAGCTTGCTTTGGATACCAATTGCTTTAGCGGCAAGTGGATGATCTTCCCACGCCATGAAGACGCCGATCGCGTCTGGCGTGCCGTGTGCCAGGGTGTTGACAGTGGAAAGCTCGGTCACATCGCTAAGATAGCGACAAGTGATCCTCCACCCGATCCCATGCAGCAACCGACGACCGGCTTTCGAGCCTTTGATAAGCAAGAGGACTTTCGCTTGATCTGCGTGTACACAAAAGACTTCAGCGATGAAAAAGATGTACGAAGAGTGCTTGACAGTCTCGTCGAGCTAAAGCTGGTGAAATTGCCCGAGGATGATATGAGTAACGGGATTTACTACAAGTGCGACGCATACACGCACCTGGACATATCGTCGAAGAGTCCATACGGCCTCAAGGCGAGTTTGTATAGCAGCAGGGCTATGTTGAAGGGTGTTAAGTGGGGAGATTGAGTGCAAGCTGCATGGTGTCTTGCTTTATACCTTGCTTGTCCGGAAACACCTTATCAGGACTTCGAGAAGCACACGAGAGTGTCTCTTACTGTGCTCAGACTGGCCACTAGGACGCCAGCATGGCTACTCGCTTCATCAAGGATGACAAACATCGGGTCCGCGCAACGCACTTCGATACGCCACTCCAACTAGACTAGCCACGGAAAGGCACGCCTTCCAAGAAGTGCAACTTGAAATGGGCTGTGGAAAGGTCGGACGTGGGAAGGGGAACCCGGCTGACTGCTTAGTGCTGTTGTTTGCTTTACCCTGATAAGAGCTACACTGTGTACACTGAGCAGCACGCTCATGCTGTTACGAGAGAAAGAGGAAAGCACGTATCAAGTCTTCGGTTGGTAAGTGAGTGCATATCCATTCATTTCAGACGCATCCAGCTAACACTCATGTTATAGATTTCGAGCTGCATAGCGATCCTGAAAGAACAATTTCGTGCTCAACGACACAGATGGAGGAGATAGTGGGAATATCATATCAGAAGAATAGATTTTAGCTACATCTCAAGCTACTCTTCACATTCCCATCAAGATCCAGCTCATCCGCAGATTGCCACCTCAAGCAATATCGTTCCATATCCTCATTACCCTCTCCACCTTCTCCCTCTCTCTTCTAGCGAATGCCCAAGCTTGTTCCGTACTCGTTCCTGAAGGCCTACAACCTTACCGTCTCCTGAATCTATTCCTCGCCGCCAGCCCCTTCGCCCCAGCAGCACCTTTCGCGCTCCGTATCTTGAGCCTGCAGAAATTCGCATTCGCCGTCGCTGCGATCTTCTTCGCTGCTTTGGCCACAACGCCTGGTTTTGCGGTGCTTGCATTTCCACTGCTTGTCTTGTTGTCCTTGTTCGAGGTAGTGGCAGTAGTAGCCGTACTATCTTTTGCAGGAGCCGAGTGTGCTGGTTTCTTCGGCTCGTCGTCGTCATCCTCAGCCCCATCATCCTCATCGCCATCGGCGATAGTCAGCTCGAAATCAGATTCGTCCGCGTCCTCGAAATCGTCAGCCGCTGCAGAGTCAATGTCGCTCGGGACGTCCTGGTCCGCCTCCAGCTCCATATCTCCATCCAACATTTGCGTCTCCGGCACGATTGCGCCTTCTTCTGCATCTTCCTCCTGTCCAAGCTCTTCAGCATCACCCACATCCACACCAGCCGCGAGAAGTCCCCTAGGCCGCATAAGCACCCTCCTTGTCTGCCTCTTCGCTCCTTTCTTCTTCCACACCCTCCGGACAGGCCCGTTCCCATTGCCTTCATCGCTATCCTCAGCATTGCCCTCCTCCTCACGATCAGGACCAAGAGCCGCAGCAGAAATGTCCGAGGGAGCTGGAAACGGCGCCTCGATCACATCCTGGCTATCTTCCACCAGGAGACCTGCCCGTTGTTTCTTCTTGCGCTCTTTTCGCTGCTGTTTCGTCATTGTCTGTTGTGGTGGAGGTGGTGGCATATCATTCCCGCCTCCCTCCATCTCCCGCAAGAGCTCCATTTCCTCATCGAGGCGGTCTTCCTCTGTCTGTCTCATCTCGGCAATCATGCTACTAAGCGTCCTGACACTACCCGTACGGCGCAGAGCACCCGCTTTACGGACGCCAAACTGTGGGCCACGGATCGAGGGCGCGGTGTTCGAGCGCGTGAGCGTCGACATGGAACGGCGTTGGCGGCTCTTGCTGGGGCTTTGCATCGCACCTAGGCGTGTTGTGTCGAATCCGTCTTCTGCGCCGTCTGCGCCAGCTAGGGCATCCTCGTCGTCTTCGGGAACGTCATCGAGCGCGGCGAAGGAGAAACGCTGGCTGTCTCGCCGGAGGAAAGCGGGTGTGCCGTCTGCAGCTGCGATTGCGGGGGCGCTGATGCCTTTCGAGGGCGTGGTGATGTCGGAGAAGGAGAGGCGGCGGCGCTTAGAAGGCGTGAGGAAGGTGTCGAGGAGATAGCGCTTTGACGCGGATTGGGGCGTGCGGCTGTGTCGTTTTGCGGGACTTGTGGTCTCGTTGACAATGTTGCCTGAAGTTCTGAAGTCTTCTTCTCCGGCTTCCAGTTCTGTTCGTGCACGCTTTCGTGGTGTAGACGTCAGAGCTTCAGGCCCTAGGTCTAGTGGAATGGCGTTTCCGCTGACATCTACAAGAGCAACGCGTATCTTGCTCGGGCTTTCTTGTAGTCCTGATGATTCCCAGCTGGCTTTCTTTGAAGGTGAGGCAGCCAGCCCTCCTTTCACTGGCGACATAAGATCGAACAGGCCCAGCACACGACCATTCTTTTGTGGTGTCGGATCAACGAAGAGTCTTTTCACCACTGGAGAGGGGTTCTCGGCATCCTCATCCTCTGGTGCTCCAGTATTGAATCCAAGGACAACATCATCAGACATGGGCAATTCAATGCCTGAATCGTGGTGGGGTGGAAGCTTGCTGCTCTTTCTGTCGGTTGGCCTATGTTTCTGCTTACGCGGTGTTGTGATATCGGAGCGTCGTTTCTGTGGTGTGGATGCTGAGGGTGGGTGAGTGGCTGTACTGCGAGATCTTTTCGATGGTGAGGAGGGGAGTTTGGACGGTGGAGGACCAGATCGTAGGCGAGCATATTCTTTGTACTTGAGGGCTGAAGCACTTAGGTTAGCTTCTCTAGTTCTGGGCTCATAACATCGATGATCTGAGCAATCAGGTCACGCACATATGGTAGCATCCTTCTTGATCTCCTCCCTACTGGCTTTGCGGCCTCCATTGGCCGCCGCGAAGCGTGTTTCCCATTGCTTCAGCTCTTGACGAAGAAGAGCACAGCGGTCCGCATCTGCAACTTGAGTGGACGACATTATGCACTCTTTCGTGACCAGGTGAGGTCGAGGGCAAAAAGTGATGTCGCGTGGAATGGCGTCACACGCGACTCGATGTATGAGACGTGTAAGGCGGGGTAATTTGGAATTATGGCTTGAGAATAATACCAGTACTCAGCAATGGGGACGTTGAGAACAGCAGAAATAGTATAGATATTATGTATTCCAAGCCAAAAAATACAGAAGCTTGCTCACTAACCTATGGGATATCATAATGGCAAACTCGATAAACGAAAACAAATAATATCATCCTCTTTTGTACTCTTCCTGCACATCACTCTTCATAGTCATGCTGCAAGGTCTAACCTGTCAGACCACCGAGCAGGCCACCGACACCTCCTCCACCGCCTCCACCACCACCAAGCACACCACCGAGGAGACCACCTCCTCCACCCTTGCCACCCTTCTTCTTACCACCACCACCAAGGATGTCACCAAGACCAAGACCACCGAGGATCTTGTCAAGGCCAAGACCACCAAGCAGACCGTCCAGAATACCACCCAGACCGAGACCACCAAGCAATTGCCTGACGAGACCCAGCACACCAGATAGCAACAGACCAACGGCAGCGAGAATCTGGAACAGAGGCTGCGCGAGCAGTCCCCATAGCGGGTTCAGTGCCTTCTCGGCCTTGGGCATGCTCTTGAGCTTCTCCTTGCACTTGTTGATTGTGGTGATGACGTCTGCGGATAGCGTCTTGAGGCTCTCGGCGAGACGGTGCTCCTCGGGTGTTGCTTCGCCAGCGGCCTTCTTGTTCTTGGCTTGGCTGGCCATGCGCCCGTCGGGGTCCATGTTGCGGATCTCCTTGTTGCAGTCTTGTAGGATGGAACCGGCTTGCTCGATGAGTGGCTGCACTTCCTTGACAAGCTGGTCTTGGTCGCGCTCGCCCTCTTCCTTCTGCTCTTCTTGGTTGATGCGCTGGAGATCAGGTTAGCAGGCATATTGTAGTTAGGAGTGGAATTCATGCATACCTCGACCATCTGCTTGAGCAATGGCTGGACCTTGTCCAGTGTGTCGTCGAGTGTCGTGCACATGCGAAGGCAGAGCTTCTTGTCCTTCTCAGCCGTGGCAAGAGCCTCTTGCTGTTGTTGTTGTAGCGCAAGCTCTTGCTCTGTGAGACCCTCGGGACCGAGATCGGCGAGAGGAGTGACGTGACCGACAGTGGTACCCTTGCTGTCAACAACGTCTCCGTCGCCATCGACTTCCTTGCCGTGGCACTGAGCAATCTCACCAGCAGTAAGCTTGCCGATGAGGTCACCCTTGCCGTCAACAACGTTGCCCTCACCGTTGACCTTGAAGCCCTTGCAAGGGTGGTCTTCCTTCTCTTGCTCTTCAGGCTCATATCGCTGTGCCTTACCGACAGCGTTACCGTTGGAGTCAACGACATCACCGTCCTTGTCGACATCGTGGTTCTCAAGCGCGGTGGCATCACCCTCGATGAGCTTACCGCGGACCTTGCCGTCGGAACCAAGAACGGTACCGTCCTTCTGGACCTTGCAGGGCAAGAAAGAGGCGAATGGACCTTCCTTCTGGCCACCACGCTCAGTCTCAGGTAGGAGCTCTGCACGACCAACGATGTTTCCACCGTCGTCCCAGATCTGTCCGTTCCTGTCACTGACCTTGCCAACGAGGGCAGCTGGGTCACCCTCAACGACAACACCGTAGATGGAGCCGTGCTCGTCGACGAGCTTGCCGGCCTTGTTGACACGCTTGCCAGCGAGCTGCGAACGGTCAATCTCCTTCTCGGCCTCCGGGTCGGCCTCTTCCCAGCGCTCAGCGTGGCCGAGGACGTTACCCATGCGGTCAACGATGTCACCCTCTGGGTCGACCTTCTTGCCGGCCAACTTCTTGGGCTCACCGTCGGTGACCTCACCGATCTTCTCGCCGTTCGAGACAACGTCACCGTTCTTCTGAACAACGGCGTCGGGGTAGTCCTCGAATGGACCAGGCTCCTCGATGCGGCGCTGGTCAGATGGGACTGGCTCAGCGTGACCGACGACAACACCTGTTGATCATGTTAGCTCTTGTATGCCCGGATTTAGGAATCATGACTCACCCTCGTCACTCCAGAGGTTACCGTCCTTTGCGACACGATGGCCGATCAAACTGTGGAGGTCACCCTCTGTGAGCTTTCCGAAGATCATGCCACGGTCATCAACGACGTTGCCAGCCTTGTTGACTGTCTTGCCCTCGAGCATGGAGTAGTCAGTCGCAACGACCTCCTCCTCCGGCTCCTCGTAGCGCTCGGCGTGACCAATCGTGTTGCCGTTCTTGTCGCTGTATAACTGTCAGATGATTGCATGTTTTTTCGTAAAATGACACTTACGTGATGTCTCCATCAGCGTCGACGGTCTTGCCCTCTAACTTCTTTGGGTCGCCCTCGGACACGGTACCGATCTTGCGGCCCTCGAAGATGACAGCACCGTCCTTCTGGACGATGGCACCAGGGAAGTCCTCGAACGGCTGGATCTTGCTCTTCTTGCGCTCCTCCTCGGGGAGGGGTTCACCTTGACCGATGACCTTGCCGCCATCGTTGAAGATCCTGCCTTGCTCGTCGCAGGCACGGCCAGCGCAGTCCTCGACATCACCCTCAACGAGGCGTCCAACAATGGTACCGTCGTTGTCGGTAATGTTTCCGGCCTTGTTGCACTTGAGGCCCTTGAGAGGAGAGTAGTCTGTGAAGATTAGTCTTGGAGTTAAGCCAATACAGGATGAGTTAGAACGTACCAATGCCAGCCACAGCCTCCTCCTCAGGCTCCTCGTATCGCTCTGCCTTTCCGATGACGTTACCGTTCTTGTCGTTGATATCGCCGTCAGCATCAACAGTCTTGCCTTCGAGCTTCTTTGGGTCGCCCTCAACAACAGTACCCACGCGGGTACCGTTGAAGACAACGCTGCCATCGTGCTGAACAAGTGCGCCAGGGAAATCCTCGAAAGGCTTGTCCTCACGCTCCTCCTCAGGTACAGGCTCGGCACGACCGATCTGCTTGCCGCTGTCGCTGTAGATGTATCCATCCTCGTCGCACTCGCGGCCAGCACACCTCTTGACGTCACCTTCGACGAGACGACCGATAAGGTTGCCCTCGTCGTCAGTCACGTTACCAGCCTTGTTGACCTTGAAGCCTTCGAGCACACTGTAGTCGACATCCTCTTCCTGGCCAGGCAGCAGGATCTGACCAACGATGCGTCCCTTCTTGTCGATGAGGTTGCCCTCCTCGTCAATGTCGACAATCGTGCGCTTGGCGAGCTTCTTTGGGTCGCCGTCGATGATCTTGCCGATGACGGCACCAGTGGCGTCGACAACGTTCTCCTTCTGGACTCGGAGAGGTGCCTGGAACTGAGGCTTCTGAGGTCCTTCTTCCTCCTCAGCAGCAGCTTGGGCATCCTCGGCGGCTACCTGGGCATCCTCGGCCGCGTCTTGCGCACCCTCAATGCCCTCCTGAGCAGCACCCTCGGCACCCTCAGCAGCATCTTCGGCGTCGTCCTTTGCGCCTTCAGCGCCCTCTGCTGCGCCTTCTGCATCTTCTGCCGCGCCCTCGGCATCATCTGCTGCGTTCTCTGCATCATCTGCTGCATCTTGCGCATTCTCGACGTTTTCAATGATGTTACCCTCTGCGTCCTTGGTTTCAATGATGTTACCATCCACATCCTTGGTAGTTTCGATGATGTTACCATCCTCGTCCTTGGTGGTTTCAATGATGTTACCATCCTCGTCCTCTTTGGTTTCCAGGATCTCAGGTGCGTCCTCGGTCGCCTCCTTGGCGGGTTCGATGATGTTACCCTCCTCGTCGACGGGAAGAGCCTTGCCAACAACGTTGCCCTCTTCATCGAGAATGTCACCCTCCTCGTCAACAAGGTGGCCAGCGAGCTTCTCAGCTTCACCCTCACCGACCTTACCGATGACGTTTCCATCATCATCAATGACTTCGCCGTTCTCGTTGACGGTACCTGCGGCGTAGTTCTCCTCCTCCTCACCCTCACCCTCGCCTTCGGCTTCACCGGCGGCGTCCTCGATGGCACCTTCGGCTGGGTCCTCGGCACCCTCGGCAGCTTCTTCGCCTGGAAGAGTGATTAGTACAGTCGAGTTGGCAGGAATCGAAATGTGCAGCTTACCACCCTCGATGAGCTTCTGGCCTTCGTGAGGACCGTCCTCAGCATCAGGCGCAGCATCCTCCGCGGCTTCCTCGGCGTCGGTTTCTGCGCCCTCGGCAGCGCCCTCAGCAGCATCCTCTGCGCCTTCGACGGCTTCCTCGCCATCCTTGGCGGCGTCCTCAGCAGCATCCTCGGTCTCGCCACCAGCATCGGCAAGCTTGGCCTCAACCTCCTCGGGGATCTCCTCGTCGGCAGCAGGTACTTCAGCTTCATCGACTGTAAAATATGTTAGCGTGCTCAAATGACGTTGTGAGGGGTACGACGATTGCATACCTTGGTCGACGGCATCAACAACCTCGTCGGCCTCCGGCTCGTCCTCGGCCTTCTCTTCGGGCTCCTCAACCTCGGGCACGATGGCGTCCTCGTTGATGGGCTGGTTGGGGTTGAGAGGGGAGATCTGGGCACCGGCGATGTTCTTGTCCTGGACTGCAACGGGAAGCTCAGTACTTGGGCCGGCATCAGCCTCATCCTTGACATCGTCCACTCGTGCGATTTGGCTCTGAGAACCCTTCATAGGTCCGGCAGCCTTCTCGGCAGACTTCTTTGATGTCTTGGCGACGGCTTTGGTTGGCTCAGGCACTTGCTCCTCCTCATCCTCCTCCTCAGCCTCGCCCTCTTCATCATCCTCTTCCTCAGCCTCACCTTCTTCACCCTCTTCTTCCTCGTCACCTTCTTCACCCTCCTCTTCTTCCTCCTCCTCTTCTTCTTCCTCTTCCTCCTCATCCTCCTCCTCTTCTTCCTCCTCGTCGTCTTCTCCCTCTTCCTCCTCCTCGTCCTCATCATCATGGTCAACGGCGTTGGTCAGCTCGTTCTCAGTCTCATCGGCAGCATGTTCGGGCGCCTCTGTGACCTCAGTACCTTCCGGCTCACCATCGTCGTAGTCCTCATCGTCCTCCTCGTCGTCCTCCTCATCGGCACCACCCTCAGTGGCCTCGCCAACCTTGTCACCAGCCTCATCGCCAGCATCCTCGGCTTTGTCCTTTGCATCTTCCGCAGTGTCCTTTGCGTCTTCCGCAGTATCCTTAGCCTGCTCAGTAGCATCCTCGGCCTTGTCTTGTGCATCCTCGGCAGTGTCTTTTGCGTCTTCTGCGGCGTCCTGTGCTTGCTCAGCAGTCTCGCCAGCAGATTGCTCAGCACCCTCGGCCTTGTCCTTGACGTCCTCCGTAGCACCCTGTGCCTGGTCCTGGGCGCCCTGGGTAGCATCCTGTGCCTGGTCCTTGGCGCCCTCACCAGTCTCCTGAGCCTCGCCGGCCGCCTCCTCAGCGCCAGCTTGAGCACTGGACGCAGCATCCGTCATTCCTGATGTGGCATTGCTGCCTTCTGCTGTGTCTTGTGCTTGCTGGGCGATAGGCTGGCCTTTCGTTGCCCGTCTTGGTGTGGACTTGCCGGGTGTGGACTTTCCGTTCTTGCCAGGTGTTGCGCGCTTTGCACCGCTGGATGCCTTTTTCGGTGTCTGCTGTGCGGAGGAAGAAGCTTGGTCGGCGGCCTTCTTGGCGTCGTCAGGCATGGTCCTGAACTCGTCGTTGATGTTCTCCATGTTGAGGGTTATGAGGTTGATAAGGTCGTAGTCGTATTAGTCGTAAGAAATGCTGCACTCCGCTATAAATTAAAGGATGATATTATTACAGTATACAAGGAGTAATAGGAGTACAGGTGTTGGGGGGATGTGATTAAGGAAGTTGGATTGTATGTTTCAAAAATCAGGGGGCAAGCGATCGCTGCAGCTATCTATTTGGGCAGCTCGCAAAGTAGGACAGGTTGCATAGCTTGGAAAATCTGCGGGACGAGGGCGTGGGCTGCGTCATTCAGCAAGCCAGCACCGCAAGGAGATGACATAGCAAGCGGGCCCCTAATGCCTGGCACTAGCCACGGGGACATAGGCACGCCTTCATTTGCATAGCCGAATTCATGCGAACAGCGTCGATTCTAAGCCACAAGCATGCTAGAAAGTGACTAGGTTTAGCAAATCAGACTCCACCATGAGGCAGACAGGTGACGTTGTGTGCAGGTGGGCACAACAGCGCGTCGCTGGCGGAGACAAACCTGCTTCGGTAAGACTTGCCGGAGGCTATTCGTGCCACTTTCGCGCCTCGAGAGCAGGACCCTGCGACACTCAAGAGACGATCGATGTTCAGCGTCCTTTCGATTCGTTGACAGTGTTTCACAAGTGACGACAAGCAACGGTGACGCCACACCAATACACGCTAATACTCGGTGGCTGCATTGCTGCAGGAACAGCCCGAAAGTTAGGCGGAAGGATCCGATTCAGCATGAGATCACCCCACGATGAGACTCGGCCTCCACGCGCCAGGCTACGGCGCAATTCATCGCTTCATCGGGATTGGAAAAGCAGAGAGACTCGAGGGTTTCAGGACTGAGGATTTCTCATCGAGATTTGATAAGAAAACGAGATGTCGAGGTGGGATGGCATCAACCAATTTAGGTAAGCCTAGTCGGTCGAAGCGGTTGCAAACATCTTGGCGTGGAGTAGCGACTGAGCTAAGTGCTTGCACATGACGTTCCGTGTAACAGTATGTCCGCTTAGCGGCATCGTGCCACTGCCTACTAAGGTTGTGATCGCAGCTGTTCCGATGCCGATGCGATTGTCCTTGATCGATTACCACCAGACGAGAGGCTAGAGTATGTAAAGGTTGTGCAAGTCTTCATCAAATAATGCCACACTGTTTTGCTCTCAGTCGAATTGCCAGAGAACGTTGCCAGTAGCGAGCCCGTTGTTTGTGTGACGTGGTTGGCCCCTATCGTGAAACCGTGAGATGGAGCGAGAACTCGGTTGCGTTCAACTTGAAAAAGGGACCGTTCTGCTCGAGCTCTGGGGGACGTGACTATCCAGCCGCGTTAGCCAGGTCTTGGAAGAACGTGCGTCTCGTCCAGGTTTGGGACTTTGAAACAAGTTGGACAGCATCCATGTTCAGCAGACTCCGAATATTTCTTGATGTGAAGTCGTAGTCGGCGCCAGCGAATTGCGATTGCCGTCAGAATTCTGTCGGGCGTTCGGTGCAGATTGAGGAACGATGTGTCTCAGACCTTGGTAGACATCAGACGACTCTCGCTTCTTCCAAATGAAGACATCAGACGAAGCCACACCCAATGTTCAGCTTCTCACAGTTGTTTCGTCTGATCGCGACCATGGGTATTCCACATATATCAATGTCTGCATTTTACGTCTTGCACCAAGAGCAAGCTCGTTCAGCCACTTCTCTCTGTCGTGGAGGAGGTCGTGGAGACATTCGAGTACGATGAGCCAAGTGTGCCACCCGACCGAGCAGACTGACAGAATATTGAGTCTCACGCCATTATTGGCGCGTTGAGGCGCAATCTCGAAGAAGCAGTGGCGCAAGTCAAGGATCAGGAGAGGAAGACTAACAGGAATCGAAGGATCAACCAAGAGTATTCAAGAGGAAGAAGCGAAGTAGTCACAGGCAGGCTGCAGGAAGACGCGATGTCGAGAGTTTGAGAGGGTGTAGTGGAAAGAAGATGTTGGCACGACTCATGCTTAGCCGCGCCTAGCCGTTTCTGTAAATCCTGATACACTGCTGAAACAAGGTCTTCTGAAACATGCATCACCACCCTTCCATCCTTCCATTGCCAGCCTCATCATGAGATGATGGCTGAGTATCTTCCCTTCTTACGGCACGCTTCACTCCCCTCCCCGATTATACCACTATCCAATCCTGCCTTGTCAGCACCATATATCACATTCGCATCCTCCTGTAGAGAAGAAGGACCTCCACCGATGAGTATGTCGTGCCGCGGACGACACTTCAAAGGCTGCCTCCCATCTCATTATTCTAATCCTGCAACAGCTCATAGTCGTCGACGAAAATTGTCTCAGCTGTTCCATTGAGACAAGAAATATAGAAGTATGCAGCGCCACCAGATCCCGTCGAGTTGCCGCTGTCCACCTTGATAGCAAACTTCTCATACTTCTGACCAACAACGACACCCTCCGTGACGTTCAGCAAACTCCCACTGTTGGCATGAAAGCCGATGCTGACGTAGCAGTTTCCTGTCGCGTTTGGCGACTTTGCGAACACTTTGGCAGTGTACTTGGTCTCTGGCCTGAGCACTACAGCTTGCACAAAGGTCAAGTACCGTGGCTGATTGCCCGATGCGGGAGCTGGAAATGCGATAGAGAGGTAACCAGCACCACTATGAGCGTTACTCGGATCATACAGGACGTTGGTCACGTTGGGACGGCCTCCGCCTGACTGGATCTCGAGAGGATCGATGCCGAAGCTTGTCCTGCCGAGTACTTTCGCTATCGCTGTACGTGAAGCGAGGAGGATGGCTATGAGCGCACATGAGAAGATCGGGACGTGCATTCTGGACGGGATTTCTCGGTCTTTCCGTCTCCTGAACTATTGTGATTAGGTATATCAGGCAAGGTATATTTTTGGTGCTGATATATTGGTGTCAAGATGACCATGGATACAGCGAGTGACAATCGTAATATACACATCCTCATGCTTACTCTACCTTATCTTGGCGTGCAGGCGGGGTATCAGAATGGTCACGAGTCTATCGCACAGCGACAATATTTTTAGGTTAGTGTATTGCACGAGGGCTTCTGTGCTTGCTCTATAGGTCAGATGATGCCTAGCTTCTCTGCCAAAGCCACTTTGGGAGCATCTTGGTAGCGCTGTAGTGAGGCATGGTACAGCCTGAGGCCTGAGGCCCTGAGAAACAAAAGGATGCCTGTTATCCCTCAGCAGTATTTCTGCCTGCAGTTTCTTGTCATATCAACGATGAACTATTCTGATGGTCGATCAGATCACATTCTAAGTGAGCACCGAATCTGTGAGTAGAGAGTGGCATGGAATGCATACCCGTACATATCCTCACTGACCTCTTGTGCTCGCTTGCACTGTTGGTCGAAGCCCTGAAAGGCCCTGATTTCTATATTGGCACTAACCCTGATAAGGCCTAGCGCTGAAACAAACATCTTACTACAGTCGTACAGCAACTACAGTGAGCACTGCAGCGCGGTGATATCGAGACAGACATTGAGCTCCCGGCTGCTCCTTCTTACCGTCTCATTGTTTGCATGAACATGAAGAAACAGCTTCCTTCAGCGAAAAGTGTGTGATAGCAACCCAGTGATACCTTAGTATACACCAAGGTGTCTCGTGCCTCGGTTGGATTCGGTCATTCGGCTCGTCGTGTACTGTACATGGAGATGTCGATGTCATGCTTGACGGAGCTTCCTCTTCCTGACTTCCTCTCTGGCCAATTCTGCCTCGGTGCGGGGAGAGGAGTTGTGGACATCCTTGTACCATCGCGGTAGACCGAGGCGAGGAAGAGCATAAAAGAAATGTCTGAGGCACTTGTCAAAGCTTCGATTCAGATATAAATTGCAAGCTTGTCTGTCCTCGACGACGTCTGATCGCTGTTCTATCTTTTCAATGCTATCTCCTACTTTCGCATCGGAGACGATGCTGGTATTGCTTGTCTTGCCATTTATTTCAATCACAACAGCATTCCAGCCCCATCATGGACAATCACCATGGAAGCCTTCCGCAACGTGGGACCCGTACTGTCAGGTCACAGGAAGACCTCATTATGAGCCTTCACCTGTAGTATTGCTTCCTTCAGGACCAGTCATTGGCACGACAACCTCTTTGCCCTCTGCTACCGCCGTCGTCAACAAGTTTCTTGGCTTGCCATTTGCTCAGAGCCCACCAGAACGCTTTAGTCCTCCCCAGGATGCTGCCGGGTGGAGAGAACCGCTCAATGCTATAGCAGTCAAGCCAGCTTGTATTCAGCAATTCAATTGTAGGTATTTCCCAAGAGAGGCTGAAGTGTATCTGGACGTGTCCGTATCTGATGATTTCGCGCTAGATCCCTTGGCGAGTCAGCAGTTCACAGAAGCCATCTTCAACACTCCCGCACCTGCGGAAAGCGAGGACTGTCTTTATCTTAATGTCTTCGCGCCTTCCACTCCGGCACCAAAAGGTGGTCGTGCTGTCATGTTTTGGTAAGGCCATGACCATCCGAATAGCCTCGCTGAACTAACTCTCTTCCCAGGATATTCGGTGGCTCGCTACAATTTGGCACTGGAGGCTTGCCGGCATACGACGGTAGTAGCTTCGCGGCCCATCAGGACGTCATCGTGGTAACGACGAATTACAGAACCAATGTTCTTGGTATGTTCAGATGGAGTCTCACGTCCACTTGTTATGCTAATATCTCCCACAAGGTTTCTCAAACTCTCCAGAAATACCTTTCGGCGAGCAGAATAGTGGATTCCTCGACCAGCGTAAGGCACTGTCCTGGGTGCAAGACAACATCGCACGATTTGGCGGCAATCCAGCAGCTGTGACAATTTTCGGGGAGAGTGCTGGTGGTTATAGTAAGCTTTGCAAGAACAATTATGCCTGTTCTCTGCTGACAATTCTCAAGGTGTCAAGCAACTACTCGCCAACCCACCTTCACCTCTGACATTCCGTGCGGCAATTATGCAATCAGAGGCAACTGTCACAGCCAACGGATCCGCTTCCTGGACAGCTCTTCTCACATCTCTCAACTGTACTTCGCTGACTGGTCCCTCCGCCTTGGAATGTGCCCGGGCTGCCCCCGCGTCCACCATCAAGTCTATCATCGAAACCCAGGCCCTTGTCTTCCCTCCCGTAGCTGACAACGTCACGTCCTCCGCCAATGTCGCTGCTCAACTTGCTGCCAAAACGTTCGCTCACGTTCCCTTCTTCCTCGGCACAAATTCTCAAGAAGGACGCGTTTTTGCAGTCGGTCAGACGAACGTCTCCGACTTTCTCGATGCTGAGGGTTTGGCTGCACTAGCCCCGGCTATTGAGGCTAGCTACCCTATACCCATGTCGCCTACGGCTGCATACGAAGAAATTGCCGATATCATTACAGATATCGACTTTCAATGCGCGGCCCTCACGCTTGCGAACACAGCCTTAGCCAATGGCTACACTGATATCTGGCGCTACTACTTCAACGCCAGCTTCCCGAACTTCGCACCCTTCCCCGACTCAGGTGTCTATCACTCCAGCGAGATTCCCGAGGTATTTGGCAACTACAATACGACGGGAGCTACGACGCAGCAGATTGCGCTCAGTGCCTACATGCAGGGTGCGTGGGCGGACTTTGCAAAGGATCCGAGCGCTGGACCAGGATGGCCGAAGTGGGGGAGCGGTGGTGCGGATTTGGCTGATCTGGGTGGTGGTGGGAGTGTAGGCGAGTTTGACATTGACCCTGCGAGTGTGGATGGGAGGTGTGCGATTTATGCGCCCGTGTATGAGGTGATTGGTATTTAGGAGCAGAGGGGTGGCTGGGCGGATACTCACGCCCTCGTGCTGTAGCAACTGGATGGAATGAAGACTCGGTCTGATGGTTGTGATATTGATCATTCCTCCCTGTTCTATATTGCTGCCGTTGACGGAGGTTGAGGCAAGGAGGGTATTGGACAGAAAAGGGCCAGGTTCCCCCATGCGAACTCCATCGTGCCTTCCTGCTATAGGAAACCGCTTGCTATCCGAAACAACGTGCCCTCTTCAAAATGATGCACGACCACGATAAGTTCAGCTCGCTCACGATGCATGTACCAAAGTACAGGCGCTATATGTCACTCGGTCCACGCTTTCATTCCTAGTCGACCTTAGCAGGCTAGCCTGCCAGTCTTTCAGCTGGAGTCGTGGAGTCTAGAGCGCAGAAAGGCATACGCATCTGATCTGCCTCGCCTGACTTCTCCTCTGCTGCTGCTTCAACAGTCTTCGCTTCAGACTGCCACGGCCTTGTCTCCTGGAGTACGAAGTATCAGTTCACAATCAGTTGCTGGATGACGAGGTGTTGGAGAGACGAATCGGAACCGGCCTCGAGCGCTCTCAGTCAGATGACATCGTGGCTTCCCTCTGCAGGAAGTCAGTCCACGATACGCCGCGATCTCGGTGATGACCACGAGATCATTGTATAGCAGAATGAGTTCAGCTCGGCTTTGCTCCGTAGGATTCGTCCCCGCCTGCCTATGGATAAATCACCATTTTCGTAATTCGTGCATACTGCGCTAAGTATGGGCATATTCATCAGGGCGGATCGGACCACTTGGTCGGCGTACGACGATCAGGACGACACCCGAACTTGTATTCGCTGATCGATCGTACTAGGTACGACTGTCCACCGGAGCGTGGTGTACTGGTATACAGGCTTTAAACCATCCAATCATCCTGTCCTCGTTACATTTCATACCTGGCCCTTCAAGGTAGGTAGGGCTGACGGTCATGAACCTATGAATGTAGAGAGACGAGTCGATCCAGCTCTGGCTCTGATTCGTCTCACCATGCTTGACCATCTGCGCTCTAGACCGTCGTGGTCATCCTGTCAAAATGGCCAAGTACACTCGGGCTTGGTTTAGCTTCGTTCTTTCACGGCCTCAATTCCTGCGTCTCTCCATCTCCTTGTGGTACAGTGACCTGCCAAGCAAATTCCTCAGCTGCGGCTGAAGCTGCGGCTGAAGGTTCGAGTTTCGTGAGAACTCAGCTTTCGATCATGCTGCCATTCACGCTCACATTCCTTCGCAATCATGCTCACCTTTTTCCTGGTCCGCCAATAGGTGACTGACGGCCTCGTCCTTGTGTCCGCGGACCAGCTTCTGAAAAATGAAGACATACTTGATATGCGCTTTCCCTCCTCCAGGATCGTGATATCTTCCAGAACTTCTTATCTTTAGCAATTTATACGCCCCATCATTACATCGTGCTATAAGACTCACATCAAAGACTATGTTGTACTCTACCTTACCAGTCGCGCTCTTCGCATCACTTGTATCGGCAAATATATGTTTGGGCGGCATCTATGCTGCTCTTGCATCAGATGTTGCTGGCTGTTCTGCTGCCACCTCTTTCTGCTCGTCCAAGTATCCCATCCCGCATGCTACGTTGGTAGTGACCGCACCCGCTTCCACTACTACCACGACTGTTGCAACCGCGACATTTACACAGACTGCTCCGTCTGTGACCATAACGTAAGTCATCACTCCTCAACTCCCTGCCAGATATGTATTGACTTGATATTATACAGTATCACTGTTGCCACGGCGTACACGACCACTGTTATTGAGACAGACCTTACGACCACGGTGGACTCTACGGTGTTACTCACATCAACAACGACTGCGCCCTTGAGTTTCACTACTGTTTATGTGAAGAAGAGGCAGCTAGACGCCAGAGCACTAACTTCTTCCTCTTCCGTGAAGACTACCAGCACTAGCAAGGTTACCAGCACCAGCAAGGCTACTAGTACTAGCAAGGTTACCAGCACCAGCAAATCATCAAGCACGAGCAGTATCAGGACAAGTAATGCCACCACATCATCAAAAAATGCGAAGGAGTCCGTCTGGTCGAGCATTGTATCTCTAGCCTCTTCGCTGGTCGGAGACGTCTGCTCATGTTTGGAAACACAAATCACTACTACCGTTACGACAACTCCGACGAGTATTACAAGTGTCACGGCAACCTCGACAACCTCTACGACACCTACGCTATCACTGTAAGTGGAATACGTGTTTATTGTCGTTCACCTGCTGACCATGAATAGGTCCGTCACGTATACCTCGGTCATACCAGCTACTACTACAAGCACAGTCGATGTCACTTCGACGTCGACTACGACTACAACAGTGACTACTACCCAGACTGTCATCGACAGCTGCCCGACGCAAGTCGTGGTCAACGGGGGCTTTGAGGACGGCACCACTACACCGTTTATGTTCAGCAACAGCCCCAATTTCTTTAATAACCCAGGTGGCGAGCTGGACTTGCTCGACAACGCTGCCATCGCCCATAGTGGCACGTATCTTGCTAGTGTCATCGAAACAGATTCAAGTCTCGGCGGACTGAGCTTTAGTCTATCTCAGACCGTGACTGTCTGCGCTGGGGCACCGTATACACTAAGCTTCTACACCTCGAGCCAGGCTAACGTGGCTGGATCTACACAGTGCCTCCTGCAGGCTTGTGTCGGCACCGTCTGTACATCATTTGATCCATCACCCGGCAATATGCCAAATCAGCTCGTTAGCGTTGGTTTCCCAGGGTCTACTTCAACAACAGTTGATGTCGTGGTGTACACGCCCGAGATCTTCCCCGGTACGGGCATCACTTTCTGTGGTAGACAGTTTGTCAGGTTTGATGACTTTAGCTTGACCTTGGTTACTTAATCACGCAGCTCAATATTGAACTGCTTCGACAAAGATTGGAAAATCTCTTCGTACATCGCCCTCTCTATATGCTCATCGTTGGCAAATTTGTATCTTCATACTTTTGTATCTTTATCATTACATTTTCCTATCAGCAAACAATATGCCTGATGTCAGATCGCGGCTCATAGTGAGTTTACTCCTATGATAGTGTTCCGTCGGCGTGTCGAGAGTGTTGTCGGGGCACTGAGTCTCGACGCTCGACCACCGTCAACGTTTAGTACCATTGAGCAGTGGTCGCCCAAGCCCTGAAATACAATGAAGGAGAGCTCAAGGCTTCAAGTACAGTCACTGATATTATCGTCATCAGAAGAAGGTCGCGAGGTAGCGGAGGATCAAACTATTGAACATGAAGGCCTTTCCAGCCTAATGTTTGATACTGTACTTGGGTTTGTTTTGGTTCGGCAGCATGTACCTACGAAAGAAGTTGTCGAAGCGTGCTTGATCAAGAGAAGCAATGGTGTGTCTCATGGCGATCATGATTGCAATTGTGACTGATGAATTGAGCAGGGTGCTGGAGGCCAAAGAGGAGAGGTGAGGATAGAGATAGGGATGGTGCCGATAGGATTGACGGGAATGAGGCCCGCGATGTATGCGGGCGGGAGAGGTGAAATGGCACCGCAGTGGTGTATACATATAGTCCTCGGAATGTCGTGCTTGAATATCCAGGCGTCAAGGCATTGCTGCATGGCTCTTGTATCCTGCCTACTATCCAGCTAGAGATGTATCAGACAGGAACTTACAGTATCTATATCATGCTCTCCTAGATGCCTATACCCGCACAGGTACAGCTGAACTATTATAAGAATATCGAGCTCCGCCCAGCCCAGCCCAGCCCCGGAGTAGCTGGAGAGTACTTAGAGTAATGATTGGTGTATCATGGTGAGATTCAAGCACCAAGAAAGCACCAAGAGGTCCAAGACCCAGATCTTCCCCACTCAGCCAGGTCAGTCGAATGCCAAGACGACTTTCCGGCTCAGCTGGCTCGGCTGGCTCAACTTCAGCTATAGAGAGACCACAAGAAATATAAGGAGCACGATAGCCTGCTCCGCTGCTTGCCTATTGCACTCACTGTTCGTCCGTAACGTCTCCTGAACACCTGAACTGTTGATACTAGTCCTGCCCGAGTACCTCTAGTGTTTTTTGCGTCTGTTCTCTGTAGGCTTTAGCACGACATTGTAAGGACATCTCTGTATACTCCTCGTCCTCGGTCTTCGACAGAACCAAGGTCATCGCTCATGGTGTATACTGATTCATCGCCAGCCTGCTGCAATTCAATTTCAAAACCAAATCTCCAATACCATGTCGCCCCTCCCCCTTCCCACGCAAACACACACCCTCTCCCGTCGCTCCATCGGCGCCTCCCTCTCCCAAGGCCTCATCACAATCGTCATCGTCCTCTTCCTCGCCACACTCCTCTTCTTCTTTCTACGCCGCAACGCTAGGCGACAGTCTGAAGAGCGGAAGGTGCTCAAGTTGGCGCATTTGAGGGGCACTGGCACAGATGCAGGTTCAGGTGGAGAGGGCCAAGTGCGCGGAAGTGAGGATACGTTGGTCGAGCGTGGAGGCGGGGTGGATGGGATTGGAAATGGAAATGGGGAGGTGAGGATGGAGATGGGGATGGTGCCGATGGGCTTGACAGGGATGAGGCCGACGGTGTACGCGGGCGGGAGAGGCGAGATGGCACCACCGCCTGCGTATGAGGCTAGGATGGATGAAACGAGTATGGCTGCTGGGGCGGTGATGCCGGCAGCTTATTTGCCTCGCAGGTGATGAGCGAGCGGCTTGGTAATGAGCTGAAATGTCGTGCGAACGTGATATATGAAGGAAATGATCATTAATGTAGATACGAAAGACTATACAAATATGCTCATGCATACTGTACACAGGCGCCCATAGTCCAGCCTCGCATCTCCCCAGCCGTATTCTTGCCAAAACGCCAAAGACATGCCACCTATCCAACACCCCACTCCCAGCGCCCAGCACTAGCCCAGCTACTGCAACTTCAACACATCCTCACTCAGCACTCCATAAAGTTTCTCAACCTCCTTCGCACAAACATCAATCTCGGCCGCAATCTGCGCCGTCACCAACGCATACGCATACAGAATCTCATAATCCTCCTCCACAATACTGCCCTCTGGCACTTCCGGAGCAACAGCTTCGTAAGCAGCCTCAATCACATCCGAGACCTTGGCGACTTTCGCACGGCTCTGTCTGAATTGGTAGATTTTGGAGAGGAAGCGGTCGCGCGTGTGGCGGATGTCGGGGAGGGCGTCGTTCAAGGGGTACTCGATGTAGAGGGAGGAGGCCAGCACGGAGAGTAAGTGGCTGATGCGGCGGGCGAGCTGGTCGCGCTCGTCGGCGCAGTAGGCGAGGATAGCTGCTTCGCCGATGGAGGATTTGAGGTCTTTTGTGATGATGACGTTGAGTGCGTGAAACGCGTCGAGCATCTTTGTCGTTGATTGGAGCAGGGTGTCAAATGCTGTAGAGTTAAAGGGACCGCGAAGTTCAAACTCGGACTCTGCGTCCAGCCGGAGAGTGTTGAGCGTGTCAACGTATGCTCGGAGCTGTGTCTCTTCACGGATGTCCATGTAGGAGGGGACTTTGAATCCTTCAGCAAGTTGAGCTAAGGGTGCTCGCTTCCACATGAGGCTCATTCGTAGCCATAGCAGACTCAAACCGTACTTGAGCTTTTTGCGAGCTTTGATGGGCCAGATGAGTCGAGTGACAATGATGCCAGTTGTGCAACCCAGCAAGATTGCAGCTACACGATGGTATGTTATCTGGAATATGGTAGGATTGTCGACAGAAGGATCGGTCAAGCCAATGTCAGCATTATCGACACGAAGTGAGAACGCATATAGCACGGAAAGATTGTAGGTGAGCAGGATGAACCGTGCCATCGGTCCTTCGTCTTTTGCGAAAGCAAAGTAAAATGAAACAAAAGCAACCAGCCAGGAGAAAAAGGCTAAGCCGATTGGGTTCTGCTGAGTGCCGTACCAGATCATGAGAGATAGCAGACCTCCAATTAGGGTACCATAGAACCGAGACCAGCCCATGGTGTGAGAAGCGCCTACCGTCATGCTGCTGTTCAAAGGTCAGTCTGAATCATCGCTGAAAGAGCTGAGCATGGTACCTACCACACTATAGTGTACGCTGCAAGCCCCCACTCCAGATGCCAGTGGTCGTAAAAAGGTTGTGTCGCGGGTATGTACGAGAAGGCAGCATAGAGTGCTGCACCTCCACCCACTTTGACCGCAAATCGAAACTCTTCACGTCGGTAAAAGCTTAGATACGGCCATAACCTGTACGGGAATTTTGGCTTTTTGGCTCCGGTATCATGCATGGCTTGCATGATCGACTGTCTCATAGCAGTCTTACTGTTTGTGACCGCTGTGATGTTTCCCTTTCGATCGATCGGTATAGTGACTGCACGTATTGTTAGTCAAACATAAGGACGATGGTTCATGCTGCTTACTTGGTTCGTGCTCATCTGTGTCAGAGTCCTGAAGTCTCCAACGCCAGAATGCCAACCATCGCCAACTCCGCCGCCCATGCTGTTCATACTGGAGCTCGAGATTGTCTAGGATGTCTAGGTACTTGAGACAATTCTCACCAAAGTCAAGAAGTGAAGAGCTAAAATGCCCACAACTTGCAGCAACCTCTTCGAAGCCAGCAATGTCAGATCTGCCTTTAGTCTGGTTGACGTGTCTCGAATGATAGATGAGGTCCAAAGCTTCCCTGCGGGCATCACTGAAGAGGTCGATGGCATCTGCTAAGCTTCTACGGTATGCAGGTCGCTCGCTAAGGCAGTGATCTACTGATGGCAAGTCGCTGAGAATTTCTTTCAACGTAAATGCTAATGATTTCTACGTTGGTCAGTATAATGTATGAGTGACGAGAGATAAACGTACCATCGGCGGTCCGAGCTGATCCATGAACAAGTCAAATAGGTCAGCAGCTTGACCAGGGCTGGGTCTGATACTGTACGCGATTGTAGAGTTCACAGATGTATGCCTCAAGGTATGATTCGGCTTTCTGTCGCCGTCATTGCTTGAATTTTCTGACAGCTCCTCGATAGACTCTAACATGCGCGCCGCAAGATCATCCCTTCCTCGATATGTTGTATTGATCGAGCTGTTCGAGCCTCTTCTTGATCTCAATGGAGCAAGAGGTGTACTGGTCCCACTAGCCGTCTGTCTTCGAACAGGCTTGTCCTTCATGAGGGCGAATTGTGTTGCGGCAGCACTGCGTAAACCGCCCATGTCTTGCGCAATCTTTTGCAAACAATCGACGAGTTGGCGCTCTGCGTGCCATTCTTG
>Ga0268246_10000334_pt1 | contig 22263 bp, 18 predicted proteins | sample AgamicOrSfe_FD_200242 | JGI IMG/M metagenome (GOLD analysis project Ga0268246, IMG submission 200242) | Agave microbial communities from Guanajuato, Mexico - Or.Sf.e (v2) (version 2) | ecosystem: Host-associated > Plants > Phyllosphere > Phylloplane/Leaf | place: Guanajuato, Mexico | collected...
CGAAGAGAGAGCATTGAGCCAGGCAATAGCATAAGAAGTCAGACTGCTTACCTCGACAAGCGCAGAAATCTGACTCTCTTTTAAAATCTCTTTCAACGAAAAAGACTAGTGATCCTACTAGTAGACTTCTTTATACAAGACAGCCTGCAACTTTGAAGAAGCTGACGGTCTCGTGCTCTTTGTCACGCTTTATAGACTTTTTCTGTGCTGAAGAGTGCTAAGCCGAGCTCAATTACATCGACCGTTGCGGAGACTTTACTCGTTTATGTTATAATTCTTTCTTCAGAAGTCAGATAAGGAAAAGAAAAGTCATCCCCGCTTCTCTCTGCTTGTTGTCTCCTGAAAGAGGATATTTCTCCTTTTTTAGTCTACCCGACTGCCGAGAGGTAGCTGGAGATGCTTCCTTCCCTGATATCGATTTCCCAACAGTATACATTTTCGAATTAGTATGGCAACATACGAAAAGATGGATTCAAAACTTGTATATTCAGGGTCCCCAAGAGCCAACGCTTAGTCACTCTTCTCTATCCGCATGTCGTCTAGTGGGAGCATGTCTTCCTGCGGGAAATGCCTGACTTCCAACCCCTGCCTCTGAAGCGTCTGCCATAAGGGTTGAATTGCTTAAAAGACCGCCAAGAGCTCTTATTATATCAGCAAGGACTTTTTGCTTTGCTCTCCGGCCAAGGGAAAGACTAGTTCAGGTCCGGCCTATGCTTCTGCCTTTCTTCCCAACCGCTTAGATGCCGAAAAAGAAAGATTTGGCTGCTTTGGAATACCTGCACTTCTTCTTCTGCTAATCTCGGAGTCGAATGCCGAATAAAAGGGGTTAGTGCCTGCACTTTCTGTCTTCTGCTCTTCAACCTGGTCCTCAACAAAGGGATGTCTCATATGCAAATTCCATAAGGTTATGACCTTTTTCTGCTTATTGCAGAGGAGCCTATAGCTCACAATTCTTACCCCGCCGATATAATAAGAGCTCTGTCACCGGGAAATTTCCTAATAGAAAGAAGGGATGCAAAACTGATAGTTGAAGGACGGACCTTTCTGCCCTAAAATGGATCTCCTTCCCACTCCTGATCTGTATTATTGCTTGAACTGCGAGACTAAAGGATGTGAAACCGCCTGAGGGTGATGGACCCCAGGAACTACGACTGATGGAAGACCCTAACGGGGCAGCCCGCATACTTCCTTTTGATCGGGGCTTCTCTCCTTTTCTCTTTCCCCACGCACTGCAACAAGGGCAGACACATTTTTTACTTTGGACGGTACTGGATCTGCGGCCTCTGGTTCTGACTAGCTTAGCGGTACCCTTTCTTTCGATGTTAAACCCGCAGCGTAATTAATAAATAAAGTGGCGAAGGTCCGCGTCGGAGATTCTGGACAGAATTCATTCTCTCGTACATCGGTCAGTTTAGTACTGAGCAAGGTCGGGTATATCGTCCTGCTATTTGCCTTAGAGTTACGGATGCTTTCATCCCAGTGATGAGACAAAGCTCGAAAGACTAATGAAAAAGGTTTGGATTCCGCTTTTCTTTTAAGTATGTAAGTTCCGGATATCTAACCCTCAACAAGCATTGGGCAAGTGGATTCCCTTCGCCGTTGGTCTGCATTGGCTAGGGAGGGCACTGACTTTCCTAAACCATTTCGCCGGTACGTATTATTGAATAACTAAGTAAGTACACTTCCTTCATGAAGAAAAATGGATTTATAAGCGAAGTGATCTCCACAGTTTCGCAGTCAATCTAACGCCTTTATGATCATCACTGTACCCGAGAAAGATGAAGCAATCAACAGCCGGCTCCAATTTGTGACGAATAGACTGATCGATGTGGACGTAGCATAAAGAGAAAAAAGTCCTGAATAGAATCATAAGTGGGTGGCCTTAAGGAGGTTCTTTCTTATCGGTTCGGTTTAGGTTCTTTATAATAATGACAGCCGTATAAAAAGCTTAAAGAGAGATTCCAATCATAATCCTTCAGAAGCTGGCATCGCGTTTTGACTCCTCCTCGTAGCAGTGTCGTTGAATTCGATTCGTCAACTAAGGCCGCGTTATTGGCGCAACTAAGCGAATTCCTAAATCAAATCACCACGTGGGAGCCGCCGACTTTTCACCACACTCACACACATCTTTTGAACTTTTCGTTGACAGATAAGGCTCACTTAATTATCGAAAAGTTGATCGAAACTCTTACGCCATATAGATCTATAGATAGCTGCACTCTTTCTTCTTTTTCTTACCTAAATGCCTATTTTATCAGAAGATTATTCCATCCTCGAAAAGCCATACAACGAGAGACGAAAAGACCTCTTTCTTTACCTATATGGATGGCTAGAAACCAGAACTGGTACAGAAGAAATTCAATTACACCAGCACCAGATGCGCTTACCTAATATGGGAGGTATTCCCAAGATAAGTTTAATGGAACTAGCCTGTGAAGAAACCGTCATATAGCACTCAATCAAAAGGAACCTACTCTGCTGACGCTTTGAATACTCCAGCTTAAAAAGCTTGAACAGAGGTGCGTAGCCTTTTTTCTTCAATTGAATTATATGGAATAAAAATGTTCAATCGCCCTCCGAGAGCTATAGAAAGAACCGGGGGAACTGGATGTGTTACTTAAGAAAACTCCCACTCGATTAAGGGACAGGTTGGTACTGATACCGAAATAAGTGGCACTCCTACTTGATATTACCTCCTGGCGTCAATCGAAAGATATTCTCTCTCTGAATACGTAAATTAAAAAAGGAAAAAAGATGCTCTTATTGAGCCTGGAACTAATGGGAAAGGAACTTTTAGAGAGGAGGGTACCGCCAAGAATGCAACTAGCAACTGTAACTGGATCGAAGAGAAATAAGGATAAAAACTAAGACAATTGATTTTTAGCACTTGTTGATACTAAATCTTATGACAAGGAAAAAGTACTCCTCCTAGCCGTAAGGTCCAGGATTTCCCTTACAATTACAAGAGCCATCTGTATTCAGCTTAGCCCATACGGGTAAAGTGGAACAGACGCAAGACATCACATCAACTATAACCGTTCCAACATGAGTCTCCTCTTCTGTTACAAATTTTCCCGTGTAAATCGTTAGTCCTAGGACAATGGCCTTTGCCATGCAACTTTGCTCTATCGTCAAGTTGCTGAACATCGCTTTCGTTTAAAAAAAAGCAAAAGTAGTGCCAGGAAGCCGGTAGCAGCGTGAACCGGTCAAATACAGGATCGCAAAGCTCTAAAAAAGTAAAAAAGTTGTTTACAGTTAGATGGAAAGAAAAACTTTCCCCCGCATTGGAACGTAAGCAAGGCTCCATAAAGTATAGTTAAGCGAGAGTAAGGCGCGGGTAGTTGGCCTTGTTTTCGAGTTCCCCCTGCCTGTTGAAAGTATACTCCTAATTGTACCTTAGTTCACCATAGGCGTCTGAAGGGGGAGTGGGGTTTAAGCAAACTTTTTGTGTGTGAATGTGGGAGCTTAAGTGGACACTGAGTAGTGAATTGATTGATTGTCTTTGCCTGGAGGTTTTCTCTGTCCCTGTGTAAGGGTACTGAAGATATATCAATGACTATCATGAAGCCTATAGTTGAAAGGGCCTTAGACCAAGGCTTGTAATAGCAGTATTATAAATGTTTCAAAAAAGGAATAGAGTGCGGTTAATGGTATTTGGTCACGTTCTACTAAAGCTTCAGAATAGGTTCTCAAGTAGTCTGAAAAGAATGAATACTTTCTAAGTCCCAAAACTAATCCACAAAGACGCATCCCAGAATATAGTACAAAAGAACCTCCCACAACAAATAATAAAATGAAAAGCATTTCTTTTTCCTCCTCGATATATTGATCAAAAATCTTTTTCTTCAAAAGTGCTTTTCTTTTTTTTGACGGGTTTTAAGATGCGATCATGAATCGAACCAGATCAAAACGCAAAACTGTCGACGGAAAAACTTTGCCGGAACGTCAACCGCAAACGAAGGATGGCCAGGCCCCGGTTCCCAGGGTTAGAGTATTCCCTATTATGAGCCTACTCAGATCAGAACGTCAGACGTTGATTTTCTTTTGCCTATCGGCCTAAGGCTTTAAGCAACCTTCGCATTTTCTGCTGAGATCCCGAGTCTCCAAGTGGGCCCTCCTGGCCACTCACGACCTTGGCTTTTTAGAGAATCCCGCTCCTGTGTCGTAAGACTTGTAGCTTGGCAGTCTACCGGGTGGGTTTGTTTATCTTTCCAGTTTCGAGTGTCTTCTTGGATAGTTATAGCGGCCCATAGGCGCGAGATGTACCTTGTGGGGGGGCGGCGGTCCCCTGGACATAGTCCTTTTAGGCAGTGGCCATTTAGTCCATGGTCCATTGGATGGTCGGTGCAAGGCCAGAAATTGGAACACATTGATTCCGCTCGTTCCCGTCCTTCGCTTCAGGGCCTGTCCCTCGGTGTGGTCAGTACTCTATACTGTCGGGCAGCGAAGCTTACACTTGTTCACTAATTATTACGGTTCACCAGGGCCTCTTTCCTCCTCCCTTTTCTGCTCACTCGTAGGGGTCTGGACCCCCACAAAGGGGGAGGGAGTCGACTGAACATCTCAGCCATTGGCGGGAATTTCGCCCACATCCGATCCCCAATTCTTCTTCACCCCGGATGATCGTGTTGAGTGAATTGTGACCTCGTACGATCGTGTCGGGTGAGCAAGAGCCCCTTCGTCACAGTATTTACTTATGGGCTAACAGGTCACACTTTGGCCAAGTATCCTACAAAGAGACTCCCGAAAGCCAGAAGTATTAAAGGAATGGCCATAGGAATGGGCGCATCATGACATCGTAAGATGTCTCGCCCGAATGAATTAGTTGGTACTAGAAATGTTAGAAAAAGTGAACGAAAGGAGTAATAAGAAGTGAAAAGGACAGAGACACTTCCCAACCAGAAAGCAAAGTTCCCACTGATGGTATACTTAGTGTAAGCGAGCTCTAAGATCACATCTTTGGAATAAAATCCAGTTAGAAAAGGAAATCCAATTAGAGATAAGCTGCCCATGAGCATCATGGCATAGGTAAAAGGGAACGAGGAGGCGAGCCCCCCCATCTTCCGCATATCTTGCTCATCCGACATGGCATGAATCACCGAACCTGCACTCAGGAATAGTAATGCTTTGAAAAAGGCGTGATTCATTAAATGAAAGACGCTAACCGAATAGTTAGAAATGCCGCAAGCAAAGATCATATAGCCTAATTGACTGCAAGTTGAATAAGCTATGACCCTCTTTAGATCGTTCTGTAATATTCCAGTGGTTGCCGCAAGGAATGACGTCATAGCTCCTGCAAAAGTAATAACAATTAAAGCCGTAGGTGGGTATTCAAATAAAGGGGAACACCTTGCTATCATGAAAACGCCAGCTGTTACCATAGTAGCTGCATGAATCAAAGCAGATACTGGAGTGGGACCCTCCATAGCATCGGGTGACCAAGTATGCGATCCTATCTGTGCAGATTTTCCAACAGCACCAATAAAAAGTAAAATACAAATAAGAGTTATGGCATTCAATCTCATATTGCAAGAAATCCAAGAATTTAGCGGGGCAGACGCACAAGCAAAAATGGTGGAAAAGTCTACTGTTTGAAAGAGAGTAAAACGACCCGAAATCCCAAGAGCTAATCCAAAATCACCTACTCGATTGACAAGCATAGCTTTTATAGCTGCTTTATCTGCCTGAAGTCGTGTAAACCAAAAATGAATTAACAAATATGAAGCAAGACCTACTCCCTCCCATCCCAAGAATAATTGAAGAGAGTTATCTCCAGTCACCAACATTGGCATAAAAAAAGTAAGAATGGATAAATAACACATAAATCGAGGGCTATGCGGATCCTCAGACATATATGAAATAGAATAAAGATGGACCAAGCTACTTATGAATGTAACCACAATTAACATCACTACGGTCGGGCTATCGAACACGGAGTCAGAAGTGAATTACGAGTCGGACCAATCTGCGAATCGAGCGAGCTACCCTTGCGTGCAATGATGTGGTGGTGAACCTCTCATTCGAATTCAGTGCTCTCCGAACCGTGCGGGAGGGTTTCCCATCACACGGCTCACCAACTTGATTTTCCGCGGAAACCAACTATCCAAACAGGTCTGGAAAAAGAGGTACGGTCTCGCTTTCCTTTTCCACTCAAGTGTACGGCATCTGCCGTGCTTAGGCCCCTTCTTCCCTTCCCGAGTCCACCTAAAGCCTGTTTAGTCTCAAATAGAGCGTGCAGGCTTGCCTCTTTTTTTAGTGGGTGATTCACTACCGAAGCGAAGAAAAGGAAAAGGGGGTACTACGAGCCCTCTGCCCCACGCATCTAACTTGGAGCGTGGTTCACCGGTTCCACCGACGTTACCCTGTCAGTGATTCAGTCGATACAGAGGTGCGCTTGAAGTGGGGGGTGTGCTGTCCCTATTGGGCCGGGCTCTTCCCCATAAGGCCCCACCGTCTGGGCATAAGCGCCCTCTTGCTACCCATATGCGAGGCGCCGTCTTAGCCTTCCCTTTAGTTGATCGCTCCCACACCTGTAGCGTTCGTGATCGGCCTCCTCAACTGTGTATCGATCGAAAGGCAGGGCGGCACAGCCCCCAAGGGAGTGGTTACGTCCAGTATGTCCTCCCTTATTCCCGACATGCTATGGTGCCCCGTGGTGGGTAGGAGCGGGTCGAGTCCGTATCGCCGTGGAGCAACAGCCGCGTCCGGATCTGATCTATCTACTCGGCAATTCATCCGGTGACTTCACGGTCGCCAAAGAAGCCCCAAGAAGCATCAAACATTTCCGATGAAATCCATGGAGCAATTCTTAGATAGCAAGCACTAGCTCCCGGTGCGACTTCATAAAAAGCAATCAAAGATAAGATCGAAGAGAATGAAACGCACGTAGTAGTCACTATAGCGGTTCCTTCTGATCCTAGAAAACGTCCGAAAAACCCTGCTACTCCACTACCGAGCAAGGGCAAAAATACGATAAGTAAATACATAATTTATGAGTGTGATCAAACAACCAAAAATCAGACAATGACAGAGCGACGAGTGATAGATTGATCGACGTCCGAAGAAGGCTCGACCAAAGAAAGAAGTCACAAGGTAAATTGTAAGCCCCAACGACTTTTGAACCTACGCGCGGAGCATTTTCGGGGACTAGCCTCCTTCTGTATTGACTTTTTTCTCGACTGAAGAATAATCCATTTTCATTATTTCCTCTTTATTGCCATTCTTCTGTTTAAGAACTGTGCTCTACCCCCTATTTGACTAAGGCTGGTAAGAACTTTACTTTTGATGATCGGAATACGAATGAAATCAAAAAGGCCATCATTAGGGCAAACAAGGCAATAGCTTCGGTTAGAGCAAAGCCCAAAATAGCATAACCAAATAATTGTTTAGCCAATGACGGATTTCGCGCCACGGAATGGATCGAGGAACTAAAGACGTTTCCAATACCGACAGCAGCTCCCGCTGAAGCAATTGTAGCAGCTCCGGCTCCCATTGATTTTGCACCTTCTAACATAAGGAGTTGAGAATTCTCGTCACGCTTTTTTGTACTTTTCCATAATTTGACGATTTCAAGTTATAGATTCTTTGTCGATTCTTCCCCTCCTTCTTTTTATCTTGGGCTCGGTATGCCACGGGCATTCTTTTCGATCTTCTACGAAAGTAGACTGAACACTAACCCAATGAAGAAATGCTAACCAAAAAGCTCTTTCTTTAGTGGCAGAGCAGCCTGACGAGTAGAGCTCACTCCCCCACTTTCTTAGGCGAGGCCGGGATTCGAACCCGGATCTTCAGATCATGAGCCTAATGAGTTTCCATTACTCTACCCCGCTTCTTCTCCTTCTCTTTCGAACTCAAAAAGCGGACCTTCAGGATCAACGCTGACTTCCCGCCCGATAGGTCTACTCTAAGCCACCAACAGCTTAAGACATCTCTCTTACTTACGATATTTCGATCGTAAGAATTAGGCTCTCTGCAGCGTATATGCGCCTGACGAAGACAGCTGATATGCCTTCTTTTTTTCTCCCACAAGGAGAGAAACTGGTTTGAGTACTACGTTTGGGCTGGATTCTTCCTCTTCTAACGCTATGGCTTCTTTTTCATGGAATAGGGGTTCGGGTGAATAATGTGATAACTCATCCATGCGGGTAGTCCCTATCTGCTGTCATGCCCCTCGCTCGTCAGGCTGTGTCAAAGTCCCGATAGTCCAATATCTACGATCAAGAGAAAAAGCCAATTCACTCAAAGGATTTGACTTGCGCCTCAGCTTGATGAAGGTCAAGACGCAAGGTCCTGAAGCTCTTCTCTCGTAGCTATGTCCTCAACTACGACAGCTACTGGAGCGAGGTTGCGTATATAATAGAATAGAGTGGCAGTTGCCTATTGACAGAAGTCATCTCTACGCACACTCACAACGAAATGAAGGAGGAGGTCCAATTTATCTTACTGTTCCTTTTAGTGAAGTTATTTCAGTCTAATTCGACCTAACAAGAACGGAATCACGCTCTGTAGGATTTGAACCTACGACATTGGGTTTTGGAGACCCACATTCTACCGAACTGAACTAAGAGCGCTTTTCTTATCACAATAGATAAGACTGTAAAGAAAGGGATTCTTTTTTTAACCCAATACTACACCCTGCATACATATACTATCATATATAGTATCAACAAAATAACTTCTTATCTATGTCCCAATTGAATCGATCTCAATGGATCCCCCCTTACTGCCCAGAGGAGAAGAATAGGTAGGGATGACAGGATTGGAACCCGTGACATTCTTTACCCAAAACAAAGGCGCTACCAAGCTGCCCTACATCCTTTTCAATTAGTCTACAGTGTCATTGTAGAGAAGCCTTTTTTTTACTTGAATCCATTTCTTTTTTTTTTCTTTATTTATATACTTTCCACTCCTGCTGCTCCTATCAACGCTTACTTATGAGCAAAAGGGGCGTTCACTTACTGTTTGCTTTAAAGTTGGGGAAGCCAAAAAAGAAATGTGAGCGCAACGCGCGAAACTTGAGTTCTCAATAATCCGCGTCACACCTTGTGAAGTATAGGTGTGGGGCCTTTTGAAGCTCGTTAGCCCTTTCGTTTTTCAAAAAGGGACGGGGCTTGAAAAGCGAAGCGAGCCTATAGAGAGAGTAAGGCAATTCTGCTATCAATGAACCCAAACCGAAAGAAACAAAAAAACCAGTGCCTTTTTATATTATAGATCGAGACTTGTAGCTTTATTCTTTTCTCATTCCATATTGGGTTGGGAAGAATTGCAGGCGCTGCAAGCGTTCTTCAACTATATTTTATTTTATGATATCCGACGATCTTCACAATTCCCGTGAAACTCTTTCATTTCCGTTAAGTCTTCTTACGAAGCAAATAGCATTTCCTATTGATTTGTCCCCTGGACTGGACTTATTCTGATTCCGAATTATCCGTCGTTACCCTTACGTTGTTCCCAAGGACTAGCAAAATCGAAATAGCGAAATTCTTGGGTCATCTCAATGGGCTCAGAAACCACACGTTTCTCTGGATCATCATAGCGTACTTCTACATATCCACTCAGAGGAAAGTCTTTTCGTAATGGATGACCCTCGAAACCATAATCTGTTAATATACGGCGTAGATCCGGATGATTGATGGAAGAAACACCAAACATATCCCAAACTTCTCGCTCCCACCGGCCGGCTGATGGAAATAGACTGACTACCGGAGATATTCGTGTTACTTCGTCTGCACTGGTTTGTACGCGAATGCGCGAATTATACCGAGTACTCAGTAAATTATATACCACTTCAAATCTTCGTTTTCGAGAAGGATAATCAACTCCGCAAATATCGATCAAAACTTGAAACCTTGTATAGGTATGCAATTTAAGAAAGCACAACAATTGAAATGGGTAGTCCGTATTGGTATCAGATCTATTCCCATGTTCCGAAAATTCCATTTTTTTTACCCATTTCTTGGGTAAAGTCTCCCAACTATATTTGAAAATGAATTGGTTATCCATAAAGATAAAGAAAGCTTTGAAGTAGTTCCGCTTTTTGCTCGAAGTTTAAAGACTTGTCGGAAATCACCGGTTGGGTTGGTCCAACCTTCAAGGGCATGGGAGTCCTTGGGCATTGCTTAGGCCGAGTTCAGTATGGCTACAACGAAAGATCCCTCACTGCACACTTTCTATATATCTGCCTTCATCCAATCAAAAAGGTCCATACTATAGAAAAGAAGGCTCGGCAAAAAGGAGATGCAGGACCATGAACCCGCTCTTTCATTATTTTTTAGAGAATGCTCTCCGCTTTCTTCCTGTGCTTACTATTAGAACACAAGCTTTTGAGCTCAAAACCAGAACACGAGCATCCTTTAGACGTTTTGGAGTTTTCGCCTTTGGCTTTCGGCTTTGATTTGAAGGTAAATAATAAAAAAAGATTCCTCCACCTCCAAAAGTGGTCCGTCAACTAAACTTGCCTTGTTTGTTGTTATAGGGGTACTTGCTTTAGTGGTTTAGAGGCAGTTCTGTTGCTACCAACTTCTTTGTTTGTAGTCTAGTAGATCTCCATTTGGTAGTGGATCTAAATCCGGTTTGTGTTCAGCAACAGAAAGAGGTGAGGCGCTGCAAGCCTTCTTTTCTTACTCGAGAATGAAAAGTGGAAACCTCCATATCTCAATCCAGGAGACAGAGCAAAAGACAGGAATCCCTTAATCCCGCAGAAGATAACTCATTCCGGGGGAAGTCAGAGAGGGTCTTCAAAAAGGGGAGCCGCGGGTTGAAGCTTTCTTTGTATCCAAGGTGAAGCTTTGGTATGGCATTAAAGAAAACTTCTTATGGGGGCGGCTATATAGAAAAGGCGGGTGGGGCTTCAGGGAGTGTGAACTTCAATAATAGAAAATAAAATTCTATCGATTTCCGCATTACGTTGTAGCCAGTGATTGCCCGGGTCGGTGTGTGATCACCTTTCTTTGGTGAAGCAACCTTTCTGATGCTCTCCTCGCCCATGCCGAATACCCCCGGCCGGTTCCTTAGGGTAGGGCCAGGAGCCGGTTTGGGAAATCACGGGGCCTACTTATGAAGGGGGGACTCTATTCTTATTTAGAATGATTAATAGAATCGATATTTCATAGAAGAATGACCAAGGCAAAAAAAAATCCTTTCACACCCGCTTTCAACATGTGGCTGAATATAGTTTCCAGTTAACACACCTTGCCTTGGATAAATCCATCCTGTATCCCCCTAACTTGCCAGCTTTACTGCTTGTCTTATTTACCCTTTGCTTTAGCGGATGGTTTATGTCTGGTCCTTTGGGGTCGTCTGACCTGGGCTGATGGCCTTCTTTGTCGTCAGTCCAGCGGCTCTTGCAGGCTTCAATGGACTAGTACCTGCCACCAAAACATCGTGAAGGATTCAGTGAACGTGAAGAAAGGCAGTAACATAAGACAATTCACTGAATGGTTGTTGGCTCTACCAGAAGAGTATGAAATCAACAAGGTGTAGAAAGTGAGTGTTCCGACGCTTTCAGAAGTATGTGAGAAGATCAATGTTGAGCAGAAGTGCAGCCAACAACACATCGTTAGTTATTTAGTAGGGCTTGAAAGGCTGGACAGTTTGCCCTTCCTGTCCAGTATTTTCTCAAGCCGAAATAGGAAAAGCCGCAAGCACCACTAGGCCCGGTCGTCGGTTTTTCGTCAGTAGAGTCCGATATTCTCAAATAGGGGTGGCAGTCATCCCAAACAAAATAAGCTGGCAGTATCAATGACGCGGCGTGGTCCAGAATAAGCCTTTGCTGATCCGTGGGCTTTGTGTTTTGGTTACTTCAAGTGCTTCTTTGCTCGCTTGCAGCGCCTCGACTCAAGTTGTAGCTGTAGGATTGAGTGAGGTGACGAGAGCTGAAGCTGCCGCTCCTCTCCCGTTGGTCGAGTGGCTTTGCTCCTCTCCCGTTGGTCGAGTGGCTTTGCTCCTCTCCCGTTGGTCGAGTGGCTTTGCTCCTCTCCTTATTAGTCCTAAGAGCTGCTTCGCTCCTTACTACGCTATAGAGATGTTCGTACTTCAGAAGTGGATCTTGAGTGTCTTTGAATTCCGCCTTTCGTTAGGTCTTCACTGAAGGATTTTATACCTTCTTAAGCGCCTCTACCATACCCTTACAAAGTGACAACGAATGACTGTAATTACAAAATTACATAACTTTTCAAACAAACTAGTCTCAAGTTGTTCTTTGTTTGCATCCCAAAATTGGTTAGTTATAAGTTAGTAAATCACATGTTTCTGTTTTCGGAACAAACCATGTAGAGTTTTGTTTTAGTTCTCTAATGGACTTGGGTCGTCATAGGAAGAATTCGTGACTTCGATGCTCTCAAACCTTCTGCTCAGTCTCTTTCTGCACTTTTGAGTTTTGAAACGTCAGTTCTAACTCTGATGATCGCCCAATTGATCTGCATGTTTCTTTAGTCGTTCAACGTTTAAAAATGGAACAAATTTCAACCGGAATCAACAATTCAACTCCAGAGGTCGGGGATTGACTCTCTCGGGCCAGGCCGGCGTCAATTCAAATTCTCCGAAAAATCTGCAAGGTCAACAGAACTATCAAGTTCCACATCAACAACCTCAGCATTGTCCTCCACAGCCTGAACCACAGGAAGCGCCACCCCAGAAAGTGTTGCGTAATACGTTTTGGGACCAAGGTTCTGGTAACCGATTTGCTGACACTCTGTCTTAGATCTGTGGTCGTTTTGAGCATACTGTGCTGCGTTGTTGGAACCGGCTTTCTTACTCTTTTCAGTCCCAAGATATCCTTCAAGCATGGGCGGCTATGTCTTTTTCTGATTCGCGGGATCCCGGTATACCGATACTGGTGCGTCTGCTCGTATGACCGCCTTAGCAGGTAATCTAAAAACTAACATTACTCTATTCGGGTCCGATATCTTAGTTGAGTAGGTGAGGGTTAAAGTTTATGTATTTTTCATATTGATGATGCTGTAATATACTCTTTTTTCAGAAGATTTTTAATTTGAATTAAAGGTTGTTCCTGATATCCGTCTATCTGTTAGTTAATTTACTGAGAATAATTCTTGCACCTTTGAGTTCTCATCGGAAAAATTCTTGATCAAGCAAGGATGAAAAGCGTTATGTTCCTGTTAGTTAGAGAGGAGCAGAGACCGTCCTATGAAGTTGGTTCTTTTTCTCTTAACCATGAAAGTCAGTCAATTTCATTGCCTCGATTACACAGTTGACCACACGCATTCAACGGTAGGGAGTAAGTTTACTGGAAGGAACGTAAATTCCAGAGAAACTCATCGAGTGGACCATACCAAGGTGCGAAGCCTTCGGCTCCTTCTTTGCATCAGTTACCTTCAAAAGGCATCGTCAGAGATAAGATCCGTAAGGGCCGTCAGACTGTTACCAATAGCAATAGTCAGTCTGTCAGAAAGAAATTCCTTAACAACTCAGACGCATTCTCCTATAGGCATCTATATAATATCTGTGTCAAAGAGCGTATTCGTCGCAAACAACCTATTCAACTGAAACAAACTAAATGCAACATATTCTGTAACAACAACAGCCTATTCTCTTTCGATTTCCTGGTATTCAACACAAAGGGGCCTTTACTTACTGTTTGCTTTAAAGTTGGAAAGGGAAGCTCCACACAAGGAGAGAAAGCCCGCTATCTCTTTAGACGTAAAGAAGACTCCTTTAACGGCGTTCACGCCTAAGTCTAAAAGAATAAGATCAGGACTGACCTTCTTACGACTGGTTAATCCCTCTTGCCTTTCCATATCTACCTTCTCATCGCTCGTTTTGGGTTCTGTCTTTCATATCCCTGGGATAAAGAAGGCTCTTTAGCGGGATAACCGGAATATCCGATGCTAGTGAAAGTAAGTGACAGAGTTACTGTCCAAAAGAAATATAAATAATACTTCATCTATCGGAGTGAAATCAAAGCGTTGAGCTCTTTTCGCAGCAATTGAATCAAAAAAGAATCCGCATTTTCAGGAGCAGGAGGAGAAGGAAGATGCCAATGAATCTGCTATGTTTTCAGTAAATGAATCAATAACGGTGTCAAATGCCACATCCGGACGAGAGATTTTCGATTCTTCATCGTGACAGGCATTAGACATGTGCAAAAGCCCGTGACGCTGTGAAGATCGAAGTGAAGGAAGAAAGCGTCAAGCTGACGTCCAATCTCTTTCTGTTATGGAATTGGATAGTTAATCATATTCAATAGAATAGGATTCTATAACAAGCGGATATGCCTATTTATGGTATACAGTAAGAGCGGAGTTTCCCTCTTCATCTTGACGCCCTGCCGAGAGTAAGATAGAGATAAAAGTCCCCACATCGGATTCACTTGTGCCAACCCCTTCCTCATTGTCGGCCTTTGGAAATAGACGTATTTTAGAGTTGGAAATCCGTTCGGACATAATCCTTTTCTCGTTAGGATTCTAACCCTTACCCTGAAGAGGCACTATAGGTTTTCATTTCAGTAAAGAAGAAGGCTCGAAGAGACTTACTGTTTGCTTTAAAGTTGGGATGTATGGATTCTCGAGAAGAGAGGAGCCGTAGTGGTCCCCCCCCAGACCGCCCGGATCCCACGAGTGAATCGAAAGTTGGATCTACATTGGATCTCACCTGAATCGCCCCATCTATCCTCAATAGGAGAAGAAAGGTTTCAAACCCCTGTTCGAACAGGAGGAGTACGCCGTGCGTCTGTGCCTTGGATGATCCACATCTCAATGTCAGGCGCTGATGGGCACATTGAACTATCCATGTGGTTGAGAGCCCAGGCACAACGACTATAACTCACTGCTGGTCTCTCCACTACTTGAGACTCTTCCACCACCAACATACTTCAAAGAAAGGAGAGCTCAGATACAGCAGCAGATCCAGGTTCTGAAGGAAGAGCAAATCTTTAAAGCCAAAACGCTTCTACTACTTCGTTGAGACTACTCTTAGTATCCAATTTCTCCTCAATGCTTCCGGTTCATCAACCAATTGCTGCGTTTTGCTGAAAGGAAGAATCGTAACTTGCTTGAGGTTGCAAGGGCTCTTATGTTCACTATGAATGTTCCAAAGCCTTATTTTATTGGGGTGATGCAGTTCTTTGTGCAGCCTATCTCATCAATCGTATGTCCTTAAAAGCACTCGATTTCCATACACCCGCAGAAAAAAAAAGACTGTCCCTCCCTTTCACACGCTCCAAAATTTCGCATGGGAAGACGGACTCTTAAACGAAGATGTCCTCTACAGCCTAGCCCGCCCTAGTCTTAGCAATCGATCGATGTGCGCCTTTCAGACTAATGGTTTAACGAAGTCAGGCTTAGAAGAATGGTATTATTAACTGTCAAAGGCTTAGTTACCCAGTCATTACGAGTGTTGGGATTATGCGGTACCTCGGAATAGCAGCTCTCCCTGACGAGACAATCTAAACAGCTTGAGCTTCAGTGACACTTCTTTTACTTGAATGTTATTTCGAAATCTATTTAGTATGAGACCTTATAGCTGCTTTACAGTTACTTCTCATTCTATGGTGAAGTGAAAGATCTCTCACCAGAGTGGGGGTGAAATCTTTTCTGCCATGCCAACAAGATTGGCGTGATAAGGTGGGAACAAAGGCAGAGAGAGAGAAATTCTCAGACCTCTTCCACGCGTGTAGTGAGCAAGCATAGGAAGCAAGCAAGCTTTGTCTCTTGTAGGCTATCGGCTTTGAGGCCTGACATAAAGTATGTCAGCTTTTCAGTGATCGAAAACGAATGGAGGTGGGAGTGCGGCTCTTCTTGCCGTTGAGGTATGGCTTTATTTTATTGGTAGTCAAGTGATCAATTAAGGTAGGCCAAAAAGGCGCTCTTTTTAAATTGATTAAAATCAAACTTGTACTCTTTCCATGTCCGTGACGGAGGGTAAATCCGATTCATGACGAAACAAAAAGGTAAAATGATAATTTTTAGCTTACTCAGGATTGGAAAATGGGGTGGGATGGTTGGAGCAGACTCAAGGCTCGTACACATCAGAAAGCACCCTTTGAAGGCCCACAATATAAAAAATAGAAAAGCTTCATTTATTCTATAGAAAGATTTGAAGGGCCGGACACCATAGGCTGCGGGCTGACGAATACCCATTTTTCTTACTTGAATTGAAAAGGGCCTTCAAAAGCGTTATCGACTAGTTGAACTTCCCGGCATCTCTTTCCTGTTGAAGCGCTTAATCCAATAGTAATAGAATAGGCCAGAACAGCTTTCACGAAAGAATCCGACCAACTTGTTGGCCCAAATGCCATACCATTGATTGATTTAAAAAATGCCCCCACAGATCTGCATCCAGTAGGCACCCGAAGATGCCAAAGAAGCTAGCCACTATCACTTGAATCGTATAATAAGGCAGAAGCTAAACTCTTTGGCCGCATGAAGAGAAAAACTTTTCTGACTAGCTGAATAGTGACACAGATCCCCCTTTTTTTTCAAATAAATAAATTGCCTACAGTGACAGCGTTAATGCCCGAGGAGTCAGTAGTTATAAGATAGCACCCAGACACAGAATCCGAAATAACCATCAGGATCCAGAAACGGGGAATTGGACTCTTTCCCATGAACTTGACCGGCAGAAGGAGTTCTAGTCCTTCAAACTAAAGCAGCGCCCAGGAACAGGAAGGCAGCGGCTTCTGTTATCCTACGAACAAAAAGCAGGCGTGTTCTTTCTTACTATATTCGTCTTATATTATATGACTGACGTCTCACTCTTCCCTTAGCAGATGACACAGCCTGTGAGGATGCTTTTTTGAGCTTTTTTCCCTACGATGAAATGCCCGAGCTCCTGTATGTATAAATACGGGTATGTGTAATGATTTCATCCTGCCGAGTTTACAGAGAGAGCTTCGACTTACGACTTCACGGCTGTGATTGCGGATGTAGGGCGTCTGAATGCCGGTACGTTACTGTCCGCTGGTCTTCCCCCTTCAGAAAGGAGATTGCCTGCTATGTTCCTACTTCGACGCACTCCACACCGGATACAAAAATACCTGTCTGGTAAAGCTGAGAAGATGTTGAGATATTGGTTTTGTGTCGATTGTTTTGTTGAAAAAGTCCGAGAAGAAACATGACGTGCTTTTCACCTTTCCGCCAAACCAGAACGAGAGCCAATCGGGTCGATCAGAATGTCCTTCTTTCGCAGCGCTATAACATTCTCTTTTTCGTTTCTGACTATTTCTATTCTAAGTAGCACCCGAGAGATTGGCCAGGTTAGTGGGACAGATTTTGGCTCAGCTTCAACCTCGTGAGAGGTGATTGCACCAGTAGCAAAAGAGATCTCAGGATATACCATATCATATGTGTAACGAGAACGGACATGACACATTCGTCTATAACTAGCTCAGACAGGGGTCTGAAAGGCTTTCAGTCTTCACTGGTCGGGGCTCTTGAGAGGAAAAGGAAGTCCCTTTACTCTATTCCTTGGCAGGGGACGAAGGCAGCAGATTGAAAGAGGTGCAGGAGGTGCCGCTAGCTTGAGTTTATGGTACTCTTACAAAGCGGAGCCCTTCATCTTACTACTTCGTAGCCTTTGACTTCATTCCTTCATGCACAGCTGATTCCCCGATCGGAGAATACGCTGCATCAAATGAGTCTTTTAAGAGTTGAAGGCTTTATCTTCTTCTTAATCCGTCTTCTAAATCAAAAAAAGAATAAGCAAGTTATCGAAGGAAGCAGCCAAGTCACACTATTCCTCCAACTGAGACTGCCAACATGAATTCATACATATACCGACGGTGGACTACAAAGAAGATCTGGGAGAAGAGATTCATTTCACCGATGGGAATGATTCCTCTCCTTGTCAGCCCACCTCTTCAACACAACAAGCCCGATGAGCCTATCAATGGACTGACCTGTGGGCAGTGTATCAATTACTCATACCGAGCTAAACGAAAGGAATTCCTTGTCCGGTATGACTTTCTAATGTTAGCTTCGCTCCTCTTCGTTGGCCAACTCCCTGTGTTATTGTAGCGAAGCAAGGCTTTTCACCGACTGATAATACCACCAAGCAAGTCAGTAGTAGTCCCAATAGTTCCATAGGTCTATCCGATTAGACCTAACGCCGCTTTTCTGCGCAGAAGCAAGCTTGTTGCAACGATTGACGCATACGCTCGTCGGCTCGTTCCTATCAAGCACCACAGGGCCTGAGAAGCTGCTCAGCGCACTAGTTAAAAGAGGACTTACTAACCAACAACAACAAACAATTTCAGTTAAACCGAAATCGGGGCTGCTGCTTCAGAGCGAGTGCTGTATCATTCGTTTAAGAACCGAAGGGTGCGGTGCATAGTTAGCGTGGATGCGATAGCGCTGGTCTTTTAGGCGCGAGAGCTTCATCTCACTGGAAGGGTCTTTTCCTTTGCTTGCGGAAGTTACCCTGCTTGCTATTCTATCACCCCTCGCTCGGCCTGACGAAGTGCGGGCTCCTTCACCAGGAGGAGATGGATGCTAAGAGAAGAAAGGACAGATGAAAAAGGAGTTTATTGTTGCAGTAGGAAATTCAACGAGATATGGTATGCCGCGGAAAAGATTGTGGTGGTTTAATGGCAGCAACAACCTATTCTCCGATCTAAAATCGGGTGCATTAAATTGGATATGATCGGACTGTCTTTGTCAGTGAAGTACCAGAAGTAAATCGCTCCGATCTAAGCGATCCGCAGTCTTCAATGTGAACCCCTACTTATATATATTTTATAATAACCCCCCTCCTGTCCCTGGAACAGCAACTGAAAGTGAGAATATGCTGCTGGAGGAAGGCCCTCGCTCAAGCAGCCTATTCTTGCCTTCACATCCCGACTACACCGCCTCCCCTCGCTGGAAAAAGAAAAGAAGTATTATGTCCAAAAGAGGCAGACATCTCTGGAGATCTAAGCTTTGACGGGGATATCTAAACAATATTCATTGCCTTTCCTTGCCCGTGTGGAATCAGGCTATTGCCAAGTCGCTGAGGAAGAAGAAGTCTCGATATGCCGAAAAGCGGAGGCCCACCATCTGCTAGCATTGTGGTTTGGAATCGATTCTTTATCAATGGCCCACCCTTTCTTTGAACCTTGTCAATGATCGAACTTAAAGATATAAACTGAGTGCCATTTGATGAGTAACTGAGAACAAGGGAGAAGGATATGGAAAGGATGAAGTAATGAAAGAGGAAGTCATTGCTAGTAGTAACGACTTGTCACGATCCATTGGTTCATATAGAATCCATGTCCTAGGTGTATCAAAAAACATTCTTTTCACTAAACGTATATAATAAAATAGAGTGAAAGGGTCCACTCCGAAACCAAGAGGGTACTAACTAACTTAAGAGTCCTCTCCGAACCGCAGGAGATAGTTTCCCATCATACGGCTCACCAACTTAACTTGCCTCTATGGGAGGCTCGCTCCGGGCAGGTTCGGATCACTTACAATAGAGGGCTCCACGAAGGAAGGGCTTGGGTGTTGAGCGTTTTCAATATGATTCTGAAACCGTATTTGTTCGATGAAAAATGCGAGACGAAAAAGGAACCCCTCTTTTCGACTGGGAAATGCTTTTCTCTTTTGTCCACTTTCTCTATCCCCCTCTATCAAAATGATCAAAAAGGTCACTTCAGTGACTTCTTATTCCCGTGTTCGATCTCTTCCATCTCAGCCCTGCTCGTTGTCACCTATGTTGAAGAAAGGTTTGGAACCCTGTAGAGAATGAAGAAGGGCCAAGGATCTTCCTCTCAACAGTCCTTCTCGAGGCTCCACTCTCCCCCCTTCAAAAGTAAGGCCCCGTTATCAAAGCGAAGTGCGGGATAAAGAGTAGAAGCAAGCTACCTTAGCTCTGCCAGGCACTGGACAGGGGTTAGCTCTGTAAATGTGTAGAGCCAAGTGTAGTGTGGTGTAGTAGTAGGCACTTCTAGGCCCCTTCCCCGCTACTGGATCACTCCAGTGCTTCGGGTACTACGGACCCTCTGCCATCCACATTGCAGCAAAGCCGTTTCATGAGCGGGGGGGCTAAGCGCAGTTCTTTGAATCAAACGTTGAATGAAATCGATTCTTTTTTAGATATCAAAATCGAAATCGGATAGGATAGACGGATAGATCTATCTTTCTATTCATATAGATTAAAAAAGCAAATTTTATATTTAAGTAGCGTAGCAAAAGAAGCCCCAAATCCTTGATTTGGCCAGGAAAGACTGCACTGCTTTGGGCCCAGGAAGCGAAGGGAATGAGCTCGGCTGCTTCTCTTCCACACTTCTTTTTTTCTGTGTCCGTTCCGCATGCGCTTTGCTCTCTTCTTATTCTTCATTGGACGGTTTGTTTGGATGGACTTCGCCGTTCTTTCCCAACTAAAATAGAGAAAAGGCTGTATCACATCGAGATGTCGATTCGTTTTCCGCCCTCAATGAGATGGGGAATTTTGAACCTCCTATTTATTGTTACTTTTTGGCCCTTTATCTTTCTGAATTGAGGCCCGGCTCGCGTCGTTCCAACAACCGGCGGGGAGCACCTCAGTATACGATCGTGCGCAGTAACTGGGAGTCCTATTACACCTAAGGCCAACTTCAATTCACCAAACCAAGGTTCATCTCGTGTAGTGATTGTGGACTCGTACTTTGATATTGAGTAGACGGTTGATGTATCAGACTCGACCCTATCTTTCGTAGCATGCATTCCCATCCGTGTCGCAACTGATTCGGTAAGCTACGTGTCCGGTGCACGGAGAACTGCCTTCGGTCCCCCAAACTTACTTACTCGTGGCAACCTTCCGGCCGCCCAACAACCTATAACGCTAGTCACTACTCCCACTGGGGCTAGGAAGTAAGCCCCACAACCCAAAGCGGCGAAGAACAAATAGAATTTACTACAAAAGCCGGCTAACGGGGGTATTCCTGCGTATGAGAACATAGTAATAGAGAAGGTAATAGCCGAAATAGGATTCGTTTTGGCTAGAGCGCCCAAATCCGCTATATATTTGACACGGGTTTGCCGTAATGCTGAAACTATAGCGAATGCATCTATCGTCATTGATGCATAAATAAAGAGACCAATTAGTAGTGATTGAATTCCTTCTATGGTTCCACATGAGAAACCAGTACGAATATAACCTACATGTCCAATTGAACTATGAGCTAGAAGTCTTTTTACTTTCGTTTGAGCCATGGCGGCCAGTGCTCCTAAGATCATAGAAGCAATGCTGCAGAAAAAGAAGATTTGTTGCAATGTAGCTCCATAGGAACCATAAATAAAAACACGTAAAATATTAGCAGAAATAGAAATTTTAGGCGCAATAGAAAAGAATGCTGTAACCGGGGTGGGTGAACCCTCATAGATATCAGGTGCCCACATATATAGAGTCAAAAAAGATATTGAGTCCGAAGGGGAGGGGGGTTTTCTGTTGGGCTCGAGAGATGGAATAGATGGGGCCCCAAAAGTTTTGAATTCGCCGCGTTGGAATTCACACGAAAGGGAACGAAGAATTCTCAACGAAAAAAGTGCTCTCTGAACCGAACGTGAAAGTACTTTTCCATCAGACGGCTGTTCCCGTAACTCCACTCTCGACTTGGATTATATATCCAAAAAGGTCCGCTCTCGGCCATTCCACACGCTGCAACGCGGAGGCGTGGTTATCTGAAGTGGATTCTCTCTTTTGTAGTAGATGCCGAACCTGCTGCTCTATTGACTAAGAAGGGAGCGGACGCAGCAGCTACATGGACCCCTTCCTTTCAGTTGTTGCCAGCGCTTTCCCGAGCCGGAATTCATTATTAAAAAGAGCAGGCAAAGCCCAAAGGCTGCTATCCCAATAGGCCAGCGAGCGGAACGAAAATCAGACCACCGCGGTCGAAAAAGCGTGTTCCCATCTTTCTTTCGAAAGATGTACATTCTCGGTCTTCTTCGTTTTCGATGAAAAAGAAAGAAAATCTCGATCTCCGCCTTTAATTAAAAGAGAAAGCATTCTCTTATCAGAACTTGGCGGGCTTCCAGCCTTACTCAAATAGGGAGTGGGTTTGGTTTGAACATAGGCTCAAACATTCTTTGTTTGGTCCTAGCTATGCCATGCGTTCAATAAAAAAGATTGAAACCTGCAGGGATGACAAAAAGAGGGCGCTTTCCGAGGGTTAGGTTCAAGGGTCAGTCGAGTGATTTCATACCTCTCCCGGTGTTAGCTTCTAGGCCTCTCCTTGAAGTCAACAGCGTGATTTCATACCTCTCCTGTGTTGCACTGAAAAAAAAAAGGCTAACAGAAGTCTTATAGCCGGTTTCTTCCTTCCGCGCCCGCCTTAGCCCGGCCCGCGTTAGA
>Ga0268246_10000335_pt1 | contig 22234 bp, 23 predicted proteins | sample AgamicOrSfe_FD_200242 | JGI IMG/M metagenome (GOLD analysis project Ga0268246, IMG submission 200242) | Agave microbial communities from Guanajuato, Mexico - Or.Sf.e (v2) (version 2) | ecosystem: Host-associated > Plants > Phyllosphere > Phylloplane/Leaf | place: Guanajuato, Mexico | collected...
GGTGGGAGAAGAGGAGGCAGGCGAAGTCCGTGTGCATGCCTTCGTCGCGGGAGATGAGCTCGTTGGAGAAGGTGAGACCGGGCATGAGACCACGCTTCTTGAGCCAGAAGATGGAGGCAAAGGCACCGGAGAAGAAGATACCCTCGACGGCAGCGAAGGCGACGAGACGGAGGGCGAAGGTGGAAGAGGCGTCGGAGATCCATCGAAGAGCCCAGTCAGCTTTACGGCGAATGCAGGGGACTAGTATCATGTTAGTGACGATGTGGAGGATCGAGATATAATAAACATACTGGTATCAATGGCATCGAATAGGTATTTCCTTTGTGCAGAGTCCGAGATGTATGTGTCGATGAGCAGCGAGTATGTTTCCGAGTGGATGTTCTCCATCATAATCTGGAATCCGTAGAAGCATCGTGCTTCTGGGATCTGCACCTCGGAGCTGAATCTCTCCACCAGGTTCTCGTTGACGATACCGTCTGATGCTGCGAAGAAGGCAAGAACGTGTGAGATGAAGAAGCGTTCGTCGTTGTTCAACTTGTTGTTCCAGTCGTGAAGGTCTTTCGACAGATCAATCTCTTCCGCCGTCCAGAACGAGGCCTCTGCCTTCTTGTACATCTGCCATATCTATATAGAAGAACAGTCAGTCAAATGATCATGGTCGTACGATGATCCACCTTCGCGTGACGCGTGATGGACGCGTCGAAGCACGTACCTCGTGGAACTTGATGGGAAAGAGGACGAATCGATTCGGGTTTTCCTTCAATATCGGCTCGTCGTCGTCTTTCTCAACTTCCTTGGTCTCTGTCACCGGAGGTAGTTCAGGCAAGCCTACTAGAGGCACTGCCTTGAGCTCTGAACTGCTTGAGACGACGGGAGTGGCTGTGAAGTCGATCTTCTTGACTGGGGATTCCATCTTGAGGTTCTCGAGAGCATTGGCAGCCTAGAAGGAAGCGAAGTCAGTAAACAGACAGAATACAATGCACCGTGGCGAGAGATTCTCACCTGCTTCGAAGGCGTGCTTAGCACAGGTGCAGTTGCAGCCTCCATTGCGTATGTGTGTGATAGAAGGGGATATGAGAAGGCTTGTGAGGGATAGAGCAGTTGCAGCGGGTTATGAAAAGGATGTAATGTTGTAGTGGTGGTGTGGTCAATGGAAAAGAGAGAGGAAACCAGAAAGCTTTAGTAGAACTTCGTGACGCGATCGTGGTGGAGTTCCGTCACATGCCAGAGCGCGTAGCTGGGCGACGCCATGGTTTTACGTGACAAGTTCGTGCATTCGTGCATCTCACCGACATCGCATTCCAGCCGCCGTCGACTAGGCATAAAGTTCTAGGCATGCCTAGAGATCTACTGTACTAGAACATAAACCTGAGCAACATTCATACGATACTCTCTCAGGAATGCCCTGGACCATTCTGCATCCTCCTTCCTTGTGAATAGCCTTACGAGCTGGGCACAATACCTTGCCAGAGCATATAACATAAATGGTACGGCACTCTCCCCAGAGAGTTCTTGTCTTTCTGTTCTGGGACTTCAAGGATTTAGGCATGATGCTCGCGGCATTCCATAGTGTTCATTGTCATATTATACATTATCGTCATTATACATTACTTGCTTCATCCCCGACTACTCATCGACCACTGCGCGTGCCGGGTCTGCTTCCATCAGACGTTGTATTTGCCTCACTAGTCAAGACACTCACATCACTGATCCCACTATGCTGTCTACTCACTCCTGGTCTTAGTGAAGCTGCATCGCGCTCTTCTCGCATGCGTTGAACAGCTGATCCTACTTGCTGTGTTACTTGATCCCGCCATGCATCTTGAGCCCAGTATGCTGCTGAGTTGCCCCGGAAGTTCGACGGTCTGGACGGTGAGTGTCTTGGTTCCTGTGATGACGCTTTTGGTTCGGTATTTTGTGTGGGAGCTGACTGGGGCTGAGGCTCCTCGTCAGCAGAATCGAAGGTCTCGTCGTCGGAAGAGTCTTCGTCCCCAGACGAGGATGACGATACCGTGTTCTGTTGTGGTGGTGTGCGAGGCGGCACCAGTGGGACATTCTCATTGTTCCGAGGTGCATTCGCTTGAGCTGATGACGGAGGCCCTGGCAGCGGTGCTGCTTCTTCATCATGGCGTATGATAGGCCAAGTGGAGGACTTCATTGGACCATTGAAAGCCACTGGTGCCGCAAACTTCTGCATTTTCTCCGGAACATGTTCGTGAATAGGACTGATACTCCTCATACTTCCAGTCCTTCCGTTGAGCAGGCTAGACGGTCGTGCCTTATCCAAGCTTGACTTGCCGCTTCCCTGAATCGTCTGCCGCCAATTATTGATGCGATCGCCTGTATTTATAGTTGTGCTCGAGTCTTTGCGACTTCTGAAACTGTTTGCCAGTGAAGAACGACGATTGAGACGTTTCGAAAATATAGATGCTGTCTCCAGAGCACGTTGCCGTTGGCGCCAAGCACAGTCCTGTCTGAAGACCTTGATAACCCCGTCTGAGGATGCTGTGACGATGATATTGCCAGTACGATGCATTGATCGCGTCAAATATGATGGCGAGCGATGGCCAGCAGGTCTATTTAAGCTGAGCGTACTGCCGTTGGCGCCTGAAGACGTTGAGGGACTACGTTTTAGACGAGCAGCGTCGTCGCCTGGTCGCCAGGAACGCAAGGATTCGGCACCTTCCTCCGTCGTGCTTTGTAGCATGACATTTGGGGGATTGCAAAGATCGTATACTGGGTCTCCTGATCCACTGAGCCTTTGTCGTGCTGTCATTGGCGCAAAAGCAGTCACGGTCGTTGCCACGTTGTGCGCTTCAAAGAACTCGAGAAGACGCGCTTCTCGTTCCAACCAGTCTACAGACCAGATGAAAACTTTCCCATCTTCACTGCCGCAGATGATGTATTGTGCATCCGAACTGAAACGTGCTTGAATCTGACTCGAGCTGTTGGTGGCGCCTCTAAATTTTTGCTCCAGACTTTTGTCTCTCAAGTTGTATAGTCTTATTCGTGAATCGTTACTCGTTATCAGAAGTTTGACATCTCCATTTGAGCTATCCGGAGGTACCGTAATGGTCTGAATGCCGGTGATCTTGCTGCCTTTGGCATTCTTGCCGTGCGAAGAGCGGACATGGATAGACGTGCTGTACTTCAATGATTCCGTATCATAGAATAGGCAGTGCCCGCTCAAAGTCCCAGCGATCGCTTGCTTCCCGTCCGGAGTGAAAGCCACTGCTGTTATCATATCTGACACCGTCACCCAATATGCTACATTCTTATCTGGTATCGACCAGAGTCGAAGCTTTGAGTCAAGAGAGCCGGCCAAGAAGAATCTATCATCTTTGGGGTGAAAGCGCACGGATGTTACCACGTCACTATGCTTGAACGTGCAAAGACATTCCGTCCTTGATGCTGTGTGAGCTTCATTGCTGGCGGAGATCGTATGGACAGCTTACCTGGATATGTGCCACAACTTCACTGTCTTGTCCATGGATGTCGAGATGAGGAAGTTGTTCTTACTCCAGCAGAGGTCCAGAATTGGGCCTGTATGTCCTCCAAAGACTTGCACAGTCTTTTGGCGAAATACGGGAGCATTGAGGCGGGTACTTTCTCCTCCGACTTCAACATCCTCATCCCTCTCATGCTGTTGACGCTCGTCCGGTGATGACAGCACTGCCCACACACGGACTACCTTATCCTGACCTCCTGCCGCAAGAAACTTGCCGTCATTGCTGAATGCCGTAGCCCAGATAGCACCGTCATCTACCTTCCGCTTCCGCCTCAACTTCTTCGGCTGACTCGAATTGGACGCAGCTCGATTGAGCCCCTGGGTCGCGGGGACATCCTCTTGTAACTCTTGCGCCAAAAACATACGGTTGAAATCCTTCTCTTTCTTGCCTGACGATCTGACTTTGATGTAAGCCGGCGGTTGCGCATGTCGCGGGTTGTAGCTAGAGTTATCGTGCAGCGAGCAGAAGACTGAAGCTTCGGCGCCTTCTGGTCGCTCCTCCGCACGCTCCGACACCGCATCTTCCACGATATCTGCAAAGTCCTTTTTCTTCCCAATCATGCGGCCCAGGAACTTCACTCCCTTCTTGATCTTTGGTCCAAATACGGGCTCCTCACTAGGCGATGTATGTGATGGTGACAATTTCAATGAAGGAGCTGTATCTCGTGAAGCAACTGGAGAGAGCTTGGTTGAGGTGCTCTCGGAGGTTGTGCGAGGTAATGCTGGAGGTGTGAGGACACTTGTTCGCCTGTTGATGTACTGGGAAAGAGGATCCAGGCCTAAGCTGCCGCCGACTGGAGAAGTGCTCGCACGTAGAGGTGTTCCCAGGTGGCCAGCATCTTGTGAAAGCACTCCATAGGAACCGGCGACTGGCTTGCGATATGTCAAACGCGGTGATGTGTTCCCCTCGATGAGGCTACCGTACGATGGTCTTGTATCTGAAGAGGTTGGTCTGCTGATATCTGAGTCGTCTGCCGGCGCATAGTTGGTGGCATGTCGTGGTTGCTGTGTCTCGTCTCGTGCCTCGGTGACGCGGATCGCAGGGTTGGACTCGGCCATGCCCTAGCTCTTCATCAAGTGGCTATTGTGTGACCAAGATGCCGAAGCGTGACCGCTCGACTCTTTCCTGTCACGGTTGCTGGGTTCGATTGACTTGCGAAAGAGCGATCGAAAGATTGGCTGTGGTGATATACTTGATATCAATGTTTTATTGCATGATGCGCTTAGATTAGAGATTGGCAGCGGGCTAAGAATGATGCTGAAGATGTCGAATGGGGTAAACTTGCATCCTCGACAGGAAGATGCAGTATCATAAGATTGAGTACTGATTACCAATGCGACATCAAGAATGCGGAGAAAGATGTGAAACGTCTCGGCGTCGGTCGGAGCAATGCCGAGACGATTGCCGATCAGGTACGAAGACTGCGAGCATGCTGAACTGTGCTGCGATGATTTTGAAAGGAAGCTTGCATATATACTTACTGACGAGAGGGCTCTAGGGTCGTTTCATGATCGTTTCTGACTGTCGATACAGTCAAGCCAACGCATGTTCTTTCGCGAAGTTGCCATGGATCTTGGCAACGCACGTCGAGAGGTCTGTGCTCGACGATCAAAAGCCACGCTGTTTCAAGTTTGTTCCAGGTTATTGTACAGGCATCTAGGCTATGGAAAACGCTCAGAGCACTCTCCAGAAGTTCTTCTTTCTTGATACACATCTCAAAATATTGGAAGATGTTGCTCGTTTGTCTATATGAATATTATCAAAGTACAATTCTCATGATATGTAAGAAAACAACGGAAGTCGTGAAAGAGTGTAAGAAGAGAACTCGCTCGCCACATCGTAATCGGACAATTAGCTCATGCTTTCAATCATACACAGCTATTCCTGCTTATTCTCCAACATAAATTAGCCGCTCCTCCAGTACACCATGAGCTTGTTGGATCCGCCACAAGCTTCGTTCGAGTTGCCAGTACACTTGTAGTTACAACCAGCAGCGACCATAGCAGCCATACCACTTGCGTCTTCGGACAGAGTGAGGTTCCTAGCATCCGCCAAAATGAGCGAAGTGTTTGGAACAAGGCGAGTGCCGTAGACCTCCGAGTAGTACTCAAAGCCGCAATACAGGTAGCCCTTGGCAGCACAGGCCATCAGGCCGTTCTCTATGGTCGCGTTGGTGCTACCGCCATAATTTGACAACGACACGGTGTTGCCGAGAGTGCGCTTGGAGGTGCTGTCGGACATGCATCCATACGCATACCAATCGCCAAGGTTGTAAGGAGGGCCAAAGGTCGGAGCGTTGTTGTTGAACACGACACTGAGTCTGTTGCCAGCACCACAGTATTGTTTCTTGTCTCCGGAGCAGGCCATTGAGCAGTCGCTTGCAGCAGCAGTAGGTGTTGTGGAAGGTACCGTCGTGCCACACCAACACTCGTCTGCGTACTCGGTGCCGGAGTATGCGTAGCCAAGCGCAGAGCAAGCATTGGCACAGAGAGCAGGCGTATTGCTACTGTTTGCGTATGCTTGAACAGAGAGAGTGCGAGTGTTGGAGTCCTTGTAGCACCCAAGCGCAGCGAAGCCGGAGGGCAGTGCTACAGCCAGAGCTGTCGTAGTCGATGAAGACGTGACTGTTGTTGGTCTAATTGATGTGGACAATGTTGTCACCGGGCTAGACGATGAGGCGGAGGTGGTCGACGGGATCGAGCTCACACCAGATGAAGTACCATTGGCTGTTGCTGTAGGTGAAGCGATCGACGAAGTAGAGGTAGAGACCATTAAGGATAATGTGTTCGACGATACTGAGGTCAAGCTCGGAGACGTGATGGCGGAAGGCGAGCTGGTCGAAGTCAAGTTATTGAAAGGTGCTTGAGTGTAGCTCGAATTGGCAACTGTGCTTGTAGTAAATGACGATGATGTGACAAGCGCGACACTAGATGAGGAATTGCTCAAACTTGACGAAGTGGAGAACGTTGTGACGAAGCTCGAATTTGCGCTGAAGCTTGTGGTAAGGGACGAAAATGTTGATGACACTGTGGAGCTCGTCGTAATACTCGTGCTAGTGGAAATACTCGAAGTGTTGAAATATGAAGGAGTACTGCCGGTCGAAGTAACAGACATGATCGATGGCATCGTCACAGCAGAGACGTTTATGCTTGGTGTGGCGACAGCGGTACTCGTCAAGAGCGAGGTGGTGTTCGTTGAGAAGGACAAGACAGAGCTTGAGATTGACGAGGTGTTCGCAGCGGGAGAGATCGTTGCAGTCGAGCTTGTGGAGATCGTGCTGTTCGTCATGGGACTTGAAGTGGCAGGCAAAATCGAGCTCGAGTTAGTCGTCGACGTGGCATTCGGCACCACCATTGACACAAATCGGGCACCCCAAACATTACCTTGGCTGACAGCGGGTTGAAGCACACTTTTCATGTAGCACGCTGATGGTGCCACGAACGAGACATCGATACAGCCCTTCGTGCTTGCGCAGGTGTCTATACAGCTTGAGAAGGATGTGACAGTCGCACTTGATAGGTCCCCGCCGCTGTGGTCCATGAAGCATTCGATCGCATAAGCCGCGATGCCGCCGGAGATGTACGTCGTTGCATTGCTGCCCGGGCAAGCAAGAGAAGTCGAGGTACCAGTGGAAGTCGTCGATATACCTGTTGCAGTGCTTGATGTCGTGGCGCCGATCGATGTGCTGGTCGTGGCGGATCCAGCTGCGGTCAACATAGTCGCATTGATGGCATATAGATTTAGCCTGTTCGGGCCACCGCACAGCTCTGAGCTGTTGCCGCCGCATGTCTACGAGTCTTGATCAGCTTGCAGTCTCGTGAGTGACTGGGTTCAGTACATACCATGTCGCAGTCAGTGCCCACTGTAAGTGTGCTGCCCCCGACCAGAGAGTTACCGCAGAAGCATTGAGCTGGATCAAGTTAGCGAGCGTACACTATGATCCTGAAAATATTGATGCATACTTGTGTATTCCACACCAAATGCATTCGTGCCAGCGTTGCCACAGAACCAGGCACACTTCTCAACAGTCATATCACTGGTGGCAGAAGAGAATCCTTGAAGGACTCGAGCGGCATTGTCGGTGAAGCACCCTAGATATGTATACGGTCCAACGACTGCTGGAGATACAGGAGTGACAGCAATGGTGACATTGCCAACGGCGAAGACAGAAAGACGTGATGCATCTCCGCATATCTCTGTGGTGTTTCCTGGGCAGCTCATTGTGCAAGACATGTCAAGCAACGGCCCAAGGGTGCCAGCAGTCATCGCATTGGTGCAGTAGCATTCTGTCTGGCGTCAGTAAATGTTGGAAACCTGACGTCTCACGGCACTGACCGTCACCATACTCCATTCCTGCCATCGTATATCCAGCAGCACGGCAAGCGGCGGTGCAGGTCGCAGCATTGTTGTTGTTACCAACAAATGCCTGGAAAGGCATGGCTCGTACCTCTCCTGCATCAGTATAACATCCAGCATAGGTAAAGCCATTGTACGTTCCAGCATCCTCAATAACTCCTGTGGTGTTACACAAGCCACTCGGAAACGGATCATCACCGACCTGGATGCGTGGGCAGCCGAAGTCGTATGCTTTTGAGCCAGTCTTGTCCAGAAATAGGCGAGCCTGACCAGCGGGAGAGGCCATCATAGCTTGAGCAACATGACCAGCCTGAATAAAATCGATGGTGCTGGGATATGAGACAGGGAAGCGCTTGATGAAGTTGAAGAAACGTTCATTGCGGTTGGCACCCTGGCTGACAGGCCCACAGGTGCTTGAATCGTCACCCAAGTCCAGGAGACCGCGAGCGTAAGCAATATCCTTGCTTTGGTAATTGGCCAGAACCGCAGCACGCCCAGACGCGACGAGGCTGGCGCCGTACGAGTTTGTGCTGACCCGGAATTAGCTCTTGCTGCAGCAAGTCTGTCCAATAGTGACTTACTAGTTTGAAAGACCCTCCTTCCAATAGTCGTAGGTTGCGCAAGTTGACGTGTCGAGTGGACGATCAGCAGACAACCATAGCAAGGAGTCCGGGTTGGCGACCCATGTCAGAAGAGGTGTCTGAGTTGAAAGCGTGCTGATAGCCGCCCATCTTTGAGCAACCTGAGCACCGGCACTGTGACCTGCTACGACAATCTGCTGGAGGTTGGGACTGACGGGTGCTGTCAGCATGATACGAAGGAAGAGAGATTCAACAATGACCACTCACTATAACGCCTTGTTGTCATAGTAATGCACGATCTGGTCGATCACAGCATATGATGATACGGACTTCTTCGTATTGGGGTACTGGTTGTTGCTGGATAGAGGATCAGTACTTTTAAGCAAAGTCAATCAGAAGACCAGTACATACGTTCCATTGATCCATCCGTTGATTTGCCATGCCAGTACATTGGTGTAACTTCCGTACCCTCCAGCTGGAGCCGAGTTGTTCCAAGGATAGGCAGTGAACTTGTCATCGCCATTTGCAAACATCGGACACAGAATCTGTACACTTGAAAAGTTCACATCAGGCCTTCCTGGTGCCTGTGAGAGAGCTACGAGCATGTTGCTCATGTATGTTCCCGGATCACGTTGTAAACCTGATAAAGTGTTAGCCGAATGCTGCGGCGGTGCCATCCCGCCATAGAAAGCATACCATGGATAAAGACTATGACACGTTCAATCTGTGAAGGAATCAAGCGACCGCCAGACACTCCCGTCAGGGAACTGTAGTTGATCAAAGTCGTGTTCTTCTTGTTGGCATCGAGGATGTTGAAATATGTGATCTCGCTGCCTGGAACAGAGGGCAAGGTGTTGTTGATGAAGCTGCCTTGGAACTGCTGAGACGAGATGGGCAGGACGAGGAAAGAGAGGAAGACACAGAGCACAGAAGAGATGGAGGCACGCATATTGGTAGCGACTGTGTTTGCAGAGCTTGGCAGAAGAAACGCTGGACGGTGCTGCTCATGGTGACATTAAAGAGAGAAACAACAAGGTCTTTATGAAAGGGAAAGTCTCGCGGAGGCAGATTGCAGATTCCCTCGAAGCGCTATTTGTTGCCTCAACCTCTGACGAGCTGGTCACTTTCCACGCGAGCTGAAGTGTTATGCCCCCTGTTTGTGAGATATTCATTGTCTTATCTAATGCCCGAGACAGTGGGCTATAGATCATGACAAACGATATATTGAGGCGTTCGACTGACAGGCTCACGAGCATCGTGGCGGCCATGCTGCCGTACTGTACCTTGCTGGTAGCATGAACAGGCTTGTGATGCGCGTTGGGCGGAGATATACAAGCAATTGTCGTGATAAACGAGCTGAGGATGGAGGATGTGCCCCTGACTGCTCAACCCCGGGAAACACGCGCTAGCCCGATTCAGACTGACACTTGACTTAGGTTCTCATGACATAAAATCTTGTCAGAGAGTGTCGTAAAGAGTATAATTAAATTACTATCCTCTGCAAGGAGCGGTGCATTGCAGGTCTGTATTCGGCGACACCAAGGACATCCTAGCAAGCAATAGCGGGACCTTGACCAGATCTCGTATCTCGTCGGCTACCCCTGATCTTCCTGGCCATTGGACGATAGTGTGCGCACAGCCCAGCTTCCTCCGCCTCCAATTACTGCTATCTGCGCTTTCGGGGAACCTGCTAGCATCCTCCTACGAGCCTAGGCTCTGAGTGCTAGAATGCATGTCTCGCCGACAAATCCTCTTGCCTCTTCGATCTCGAGGTCAAGATTTCTGTAGTCTCGGCTTGATCCAGCCATAGAATAGCAGTCTAGAGAGCTCCGGGATTGTGCTTGGGGTCCTGCTCGGGCTCATGTTTGATACCGTGCTGAGCTTGAGTAGTGTATTTGCAATCGACTCGTGCGCTAGAGTCAGATAGTCATAACCTGTACCCTCTGAAACAGTGAGGGCGTGGTAGTGTGCCATCTCAAACCGGAAGTGTCGATCGTGCACAGCCATAGCAATACCGCCTGGTAGTCGCTGCGACCGGATCAGTGGGTATCGGTGCATCAGTCGATGTGCCGGCTTCTGCATCCTGGCTACCTCCCCAGCCATGAATGCCAAATGTGCCGTGTGGCACCGGCACGCCACAGAGCTCGCAACAGAGCTCCCTCCCATCTGTATCTGTCGATGTCTCTCTCGAGGCTATGAGTTTGCTGGAGGTCCTAACTACATTCGTGACAATACTGGGGTAGTCCTTCTCAACGCTCTCAAAGTATTCTTTCATGAGGTTGTCAATAGTTGCATTCTTGCTCGAGACAACCGCTCCAGTCGATCTCTCCGAGACATCTATGGTGGGTAGACTGACGACAGTACTGTATGTTTTGAGCTCCTTCCGGAGAACATCCTTCATGGGATACAGGAACAGTATAGTTTCCGAAAAACCTGGAACTGTGAAGGGGCTCACACCGTCGTTCACAAGCCATGGCAGAGTTGCGCCACGACCTAGAGCTGTTGATGCAAGGATTTTCTCAGCCAGCCTCGTCGTAGTGTCACCCCACAGAACACCCTCGCACCCTGACGCCACTGCATGACGCACTATGGCATGAGTAAGGGCTACAGATGCAATGTCTGATCGTGAAGTCGGGCTTTTCAGTGTTTCCAACAGATCACTAGCATTCTCGGGTTTCGGCTTGGCATCATCCTCATGAGTACCCTCGGACTCAGTCATACTGAGTGGCGTTATGCTGTACTCATGCCTGGGATACCTGTCTCTTGCTAAGGCGAGAAACTTACGCGCATCCTCGTCAGATTGGACACCATCATTGATAAACAGAACTTCTATCTCAAAAGCTGGTCGACCCGTTCTCGAGATTTGGCCTTGTAAATGTCCGTCTATAATGTGTAGCAAAGTAATGGACGATATTCCTCCAGAGATAGGCAATAATAATCTACGTTTCAGGTTCTTTGTAGAATCACGAACTCGAAAGTTGGTAGCCTCAAGCCTCTTGATCACTTTGGTGTGAATGAAGCGCACGAAGCAATCTCTGCTTCAAGTCTTAGCTAATAGCCCAAATTGATTTGCCACTGATTGTCCACGCACTGGCATACCATGTCTTGGCGTGCAGTATGTGTGGCTTGCTTTTCACCGCATCTTTTGCACATATGCGTCCTGGGCTGCTCGCCGTTCCTTGTAGCATTTGCGACCATCTTTACTTCTTCATTGGAACCAGTTTCAGGTTCGTCTCAAATGAAATATAACTATGTTCGGAGACAAGCCCGAATCAATCACATGCTTGCTTCATCTTGATGGACTTTCTTTTTCGTGGAATGACACGATAAGCCAGAGCAAGCATTTGCATACTCGAATCTCCTGGCGCCCTCTCCGAAAGTCCTCGAGTTTCTCCTCGCGCGAGGGCGCATCCCTGCTGCTCAGCTTGCCCTCACAGTCGTCGATCACAAAATGCCAGGTCCACAGCCAGGTCCGCCAGACGACCTGCCACCTCCTCCACCAGTAGTGATTACACCCTGCGATCCTTGGCCACGACCATATTACCTCAAAGATGGCCTTCGCCGGGTCACACCATACCACTATACCTATAACACATATTGCAAGGAAAGATGGCGTAACAGAGAAATCTTAGAGATCTTCGCAGACGAGTTTCGGGATCGACCAATTGAGTACTATGTACGTGCTATGAGAAGATTTGTATGTTGAGCTTGTTCTCATAGAGTTCTGAAAGAAGCATACAACCGTGATCAAGGAGCTGGCGATGAATTATCCTCTAACACATCATTCGACCTAGAAAGATGCCATAGAAAGCGGCACTATCGTCCTGAACGGCAAACCTGTGGCGTCCACTACCACTCCTGTCAAGAATGGCGACGTTATATCCCACACCACACATCGGCATGAGCCGCCAGTCACTGCGTCTCCAGTCGGCATTGTTCACGAAGACAACGACATCATTGTGATCAACAAGCCCGCAGGCGTGCCCGTCCACCCTGCAGGTCGCTATCACTACAACTCGCTGGTCGAAATCATGAGGTCAGAACGTGGACACGGCTTCGACCCACTCCCTTGCAACAGGCTGGATCGCTTGACAAGTGGCATCATGTTCATTGCGAAGCACAAGAAGGCAGCCGAGAACATGACAAGACAGATCATGGGCCGTACGATTAAGAAGGAGTATGTAGCGCGGGTTGCAGGAGAGTTTCCCGCGGAGCCTGTTGTTTGTGATCAGCCCATCCTGCAGATCAGTCCGAAGCTGGGTCTGAACAGAGTAAGGGCGAATGGAAAGCCTGCTAAGACTGTTTTCGTGAGGCTGGCTTATTATCCGCCAAAGGACGCAGAAGCTGGCCAAGGTACTGGACCAGCAGACTCTGCGACGCCGACAGGACGCGAGGGGACACCCGTTACCGCCAACGCTGACCAAGATACAGCCTCCGACCCAACTCGACCCTGGCAAAAGCATCGCGGCTACTCAATCGTCCGCTGCCTTCCCCTGACCGGCCGCACGCATCAACTCCGCGTTCACCTGCAATTCCTCGGCCACCCCATCACCAACGACCCCATTTACTGCAACCAGCGTGTCTTCGGGCTCGACCTCGCCGCTGGCGACGACACCGGTGCCACGGACGAAGACATCATGACGCGACTATCGCGCATGGGTAAGTCCGAGGTCGCTGACGCGCTGGCATATCACGATGAGATGATGGAAGACTACAACAAGCGCAAGAGCGAGAAGATGACGGGAGAGTTGTGCGACGTTTGTGCTACGCCGCTGTATAGCGATCCTGGTGTCCATGAGATGGGGATATATCTGCATGCGAGACGGTATGCGTGTCAGGAAGGAACGTGGTCGTATGAGACGGAATTGCCGGTATGTGTGGTGTAGCTTGAAGGAGTGGGAAAGTGTACTGACATATATGATAGGCGTGGTCATTACCACCGGATGGCTATGAAGGACCGAGAGAGACGACAGGAGAGACGGATCCGCTGAAGATTATCGAGCAGATGGGTGAGCTGAGTCTAGATGGGGACGGAGGTGAGAAAAAGGATAACATTGTGCTAGGCGTGCATCCTGGCTGAGCACTTGATAGAGTCCAGGCTATATATTCAGGAACATCCATGTAGACAACAGCAAAATCCTTTCCGTCGAAATCATTAAAATACTTCTAATCATCTACTTCGTCACAACACCGCCTAATTGCCTGTATTGAGCGGCTCACCATCCTTCTCACCCGATTTGAACATGGCCTCCAGCGCTCTCAGGTCCTTCAAAGCTTCCTCTGGGCTCTGCCTGGAGTCAGGCTCTCCAGCCAATATCGCCTTCCCCCAAGCCAACACCTCCTCCTTAACCCCATTCGTCTGCTTCGGGAACGTCTTCGTCTCCTCAACCCCATTCTTCTCAATCGTCACATCCTTGCCCACGACCGTGACAACACCGTGCTCACAGGCAACGCTGATTCCACCGCCCTTGAACGTCGTGCCAAACGAGAGCTGCGCAATACCAGCAACTCCGGACGTGGTTTTGCAGGTTGCGTCCACGGAGTCGATGGGAGGCATGTGTGGTTGGAGTTGGGATGTGAAGGCGGAGACGCGGACGATGTCTTCGTTGGCGCCAGCAAGCATTAGGCGCAGACCTGCGATTGAGTGTATGCCTCCATCGAGGATGAAGCCGCCTTGATGTGTTGGTGTCTTTCGCCATGAGGTTTCTGCATTCAGATTGTCAGCCTGGTCCCCAGCTGCATCAGGTACCCAGGGTATACTGTACATACCATACCACTTATTCCCCGCCTCAACCATCGCACTAACCCTCAGCCTGAACCCGAGGAGTCTTCCAAGCTTAGATATCTCTTCACTAGCTGTGGAGTAGGACTCGAAGAAGCGGAAGTTCTCTGCAACTGCCCAGGTCACTTTGGATGTGTCGACGTTCTTGTGGTACCATTCCAGCAGCTCGGTGGCTGTCGCGACGTCGTTGGCAATGGGCTTCTCGGCGAGGACGTGCTTGCCGGCTTTGAGGGCTTTGCGGATGTATTCGGGCTGGTTCATGATGGGTAGACTGCAAGGGAATGGTGTTAGCATACGGACATTACTGTATACCATAGAAGAGGTGTCTTGAGGGATTGAGGAGAGTGCCGTCAGTGGTAAGAAGCAAATTATACTAACGCAATGATCACGGCCGAGATGTCTTCCCTGGCGAGCAAGGCATCGAAGCCTCGTTCTTGGTCGTCGGTCTCATCGCTATACCAGTCGATCTTCTGCTCAAGACCTTCTGACAACGAAGAGGCAGAAGCTAGACTTCTCGAGTAGACGGCCTTGAGTGTGAAGTCTGGAGACGCGAGGATGGCAGGTAGATGTTCCTCCTTGGCGAAGAGCTACAGTCGTTTGTAGTCAGTAGCTGAGATGGTATGAGGGGCAAAGTGCGGGGTGTTGTTGTCAGCGGGAGGAAAGGACTCACGCCACTGCCTATTATAGCTGCTCCAATTGACATGTTGGTGATTACTGCAGTCTTTAGTACGCTTGTCTAATAAGTAACTGGATTACTCAATCTGCTACGAGCTCGTGAGCAAAAGATGAAGATGTTGTATCACTAGGAGTACATAGGCCAACATGGCTCGGGAGATCGCTCTCCGCGGTGAGACACCTGCCCCATTAAGCACGCTACGACGCTTCTTTTACTTGCCGTATGAGTATTGAGACACTTTGTAGCGACCGCCGTGCCGCCACAAGGCATGGCTTGTTTGTAATGATGATGAGCAATGAAAGAACTGCTTTTCGTGTCTCTGTAGCTTGCAATACTGTACAAAACCCGTCCTTTGGTCTTCTACAACCCCACCCCACCCCTCAGGTATCACCCATCCATCTACGCAAAGTTTCTCGACATATCCGCACGGATACGCTGGTAGTCCAGAAGTCCCTCAATCCTTCCAACAGCACTTATTGCTGGGTCTTTGTCCCAGATCTTTCTCTTTGCAAAGTTCATAACGTCCGCTGAGCTCACTGCGCCAACAACCCGCTCAACCTCTTCTGGTGCAAGTCTGCGGCCGGTTGTGATGATTTGACGACCTATGTCCTCGGCAACGGCGGTGGTGCCGTCGAGGGAAAGTAGAATAGAAGCCTTGAGCTGAGCCTTCGCACGCTCGACTTCGGCCTCGGTGACGTTGTAGCAAAGGCGCGTCCATTCGCGGAGAGTGAAGTGGACGAGATCGTCAATGCGCTCGATTGTGTCGGTGACAAGGTAGATACCCCAAAGACTAGAGAGTGTCAGTATTGAGTATATTTCAAAGCAGGTAACATAGACTCACCCAGTGTCGCTGTAGCTTGTCGAGAAACTCATGTAGCTGTTGGCGAGCTGGTACTCGTGGATGAAAGCGCTCAACTTGCTGCCAAGGTATGGTGCGTTGCCCATAGCACGGTCCCAGTTTCCAACAATAGCCTGTGTAACGAGCGCGGTGAAGTAGTCGTCGTCACTCCAGCTCACACCCTCAACAGCAATGGCGATGTTGGCGGTGGACATGGTGTCATCACGAATGCGGACTTCGGATCCAACAAAATCAGGTGTCACCTTCTGCTCACGCGCAATGGCGGCAGCGTAGTCGGTGTGAGGCTTCGTCGGAAGCTTGGAGAAGTACTTGGAGGCAAGGTCGACGAGCTCCTGATGCGGCACGCCACCAGCACCAACAAGGACCATACGGTCGGCGGTGTAGTTGGTCTTGATGTATGAGGTAAGGTCGTCACGGTTGATGTTCTGGATGTTCTCCTTGGGTCCGAGGATAGTGCGGCCGAGAGGTTGTCCTTGGAAAGCGGTTGAGTGGAGATGATCGAATACAACCTCCTCGAGCTGCTTGTCAACTTCTTCTTGTTCACGGAGGATAACATCGCGCTCGCGCTCAATTGCTTGAGGCTCTAGCTTGGAGTTTTGCAGGATGTCGGAAAGGATGTCGACAGTCTTGGGGACATCGGAGTTGAAGGACTTGGCGTAGTAGACGGTGTTCTCACGCTAAGCCTTGTTAGTATGTTCATGTCCTTTCTTGGCTGATAACTCTTTTGAAGATCATACCGATGTGTATGCGTTGAGGTGGCCACCCATGTTCTCGATCTCTAGCTCCAATTGGTGTTGCGTTCGTTGTTGCGTTCCCTGATTGCTGTCAGACCGTGTACCATGCATCTATATCTTCTTCCAACCGACCTTGAATGCGAGATGTTCCAAAAAGTGAGCTGTGCCATTTGTCCTGTCGGTCTCCGCCCGGCTACCAGCATCGATCCATACTCCGACAGTCGACGTTTGTGCGTATGGTGAGTGTTCTGTGGCAATCTTACGAATCCGTCAGTCGATATCGCGAAAGTGAATTCGATACCATCTCTTACAGTGAATCCGTTGCTCAGGGTGGTGCATTCTGTCTTTGCGCCGTGGCTGACGGGTGTCGCAAAAGACCTTGTCAAGCCCGAGTTCATGCCCTGCTTGACCTGCTGGATGGCAGCACGGCCACGCAGGCTCTTCTGCAGATTGATCGCGAGGTTCCTGGCCGCCATGTCTGCGCGAATGAAAGGAACGAGTGTGAAAGGGTGGCGGTACTCGGGAGGAGATGAGTTGATGTCGAAGCTTTTACATCTGAGGTTGAGTTTCCGGCCATTGGATCGCCGCTTACCCTGTCATGTTTAATAATCGACTTTCATCCAGTCTTCCCCACAAGCGACCTCGACTTCAAGCTGCTTCAAGCTCTCGAAAGTTCGTTCCTCCATACTCGTTCAATACCACCAGCCTTTCGTAGTGACAAGACCGACACAATGGCTTCCCTTTTCAGACCGACCCTTCTGCGTCAAGTATGCACGGCTCAGCGATTGGCTGCGCCCGCCGGACCATCCGCCATCATTCGTCCATCGACACTCGCTTTCGGCAATCCCACATACCAGATGAGCGCTGCTAGAGTGGCAGCCTTCCACGCAACGACCAAGAGACAGATTCTGCCACCTCTTCCCCGTATGTTGCAAAAATAAGATTCTCCAAGATACACAAGCTGACGAACTCTACAGAAAGGCTCGAAGGAACTGGTAAGAGATGATTGGGATACAAGACAGTGGACAATCCATCTGATATAAGACAGCGAACGAGGCAGCACCAGTACCTCAACCAAACTCGGCACATGGTGGCTACCACTGGGCGTTCGAGAGGTGAGTGGAAAGACTACACGACCAGTCATACTCCGGAGTGCTGACCCACCACGTAGAGTCGTCGCCGTCTCCCTAGTACCACTCACCGTTGCTCCCTTCGTTGGACAATCAATGCACCCTGTTCTCGACTCAGTACTCTGCGCTATGCTGGTAGCACATTCACACGTCGGTTTCCAGTATGTTCAGGCGTCTTCAACCAGCTAGAATTCCTCGCATGAGCGGTGTGAGGATTGCCGAGGCTAACACAGCATCAGATCTTGTATCATCGATTATTTCCCCAAGAAGCGTGTGCCAAAGACCCGAGCGTCACTTGAGTGGACACTTCGCATTGCAACACTACTAACCTTGATTGGACTATACGAGTTCGAGACGAATGACGTGGGTTTGACGGAGGGTATCAAGCGTGTGTGGAAGGCATAGATTGTATGGAGGCCGGATAGGTATACAGTGGCGTTTGAACAGGTGTAGCCATGCATTGATATGATTTATGAAATGCGTTTCTTCTTATCTTCTTCGTTATCTTGTTTCCTTGTTTCCTATAATTGAGGCGGGTATGCGCTTGTGATCATGTTCTTCTGTTCTTCGCCGTTGCGCACAGAGGAGTGCAGTAGGAGCTCGAGGGCTGCTTTGGCATATGGGTGTGCTCGAATTGTGCAAGGGTAAGCCACATACAGGACAGGGAATAGCATTCAGGCTGGTCGCAAAACACAAACGAAAGGGACACTCACCGCAAGTTGCGCCGTCACAAAGCTCGAATAAAACACAGTTAATCACATCCACGCCGCGAATCGAACTCTTGAGACCAGTGCAAGCATGAAGAAAGGAAATCTATTGACGATCAAAAGTCTCACTCCCATCGGCGGTCCGAGCCCACCTCCGACCCCATCGCAAACGCCGAAACCCTTCAACCCATCAACCCAGCAAAATGGAAACACCATCTTAAACGCCACCAGGACAGAAAACCTGCAAAAATGCAACTTGACCCTTTCAAGTATCTCGTTGTTTCAACTCAATCGCTCTGGACGCTACTCCAGCCGGATTTGTTTACTCTCCTACCGCCATGTCCGTCGTCGTTTAAGGCCTCCTTAGTCTTACCAACGTCGCAGCTGTGGGGCGTCCCCCAGAGCTGGCGTGTAAGGTTTCAGGAGGAGTCATCGGATCGGATGTAGGCCCCATAGAGAGTTCCAAACTGCAATAACCACTCGGCCGGCCTAGCGTTATAGAGGTCGCGGTATCTTGATGGTTATTGGTTGGGTGATGGAGGAGGAGTTGTTGGTTGATAATATGTAGGGTCGAATGCAATGTGCATGGGTGTGGAACTTGTGTGTTTTACGCCTGCACTCTCTCGCATACTACATGGCTGCGCATATTAAATGTCTGCATGTTCTTACACTGTCGGGCTGCACATCGCGACAAGTGCTGATATGTCCACATCATTGCAGTCTTTTGAGTACGTGTGTGATACATGCCATATTGTCGCCGTATGCATACACATCATATGTACGGTACTGTCCAGAAGATGGTTGCCTTGCGACTGCATGCATCTCGCTCCTTCCTGGCGGCTACTTTACAAACTCGTACGCAGATTCTATACGGCATTCGCACAACGGCTTTCCTAGACTGATACTCGGTAGTTCACTTGATGAACTACTTAAGGAGCGCGATCCAGTACCATACTCGAAGTAATTCAAGCCTAATCAAAATGTACTATAGAGTACACCGTCCAACAGTCCCCTAGACTTTTGATCTGTGGCCGTGGCACAAAGTCGCTCGCTATGATCTGCGAAAAGCCGTCATCCTCTGCTGACCTTACTCAACCAGTCCAATCACCCATAATCTCCCTCACCACATCCAAAGGAAGTGCCTCAACAACCAACCCTTCAGGCCCTTCAGTCGTCTCCGCCATACACAAAGCATTATAAATAGCTTCCTCTGTCGCATCAGCCGCGCTTTCGAAGAGTGCATTTAGCGCCTGATCGTCGACCTGCGCCACCGTACTGACCGCAGGTGCCTTGTATTTCTGCTGGAATGTCCGCGCGGTCTTGGTCCCTGTTGAGAACGCGAGGAAGATATCACCAGAGTAATTGCTGCCCCAACCACCGGTGCGCGCAAGTCCTACAGTGGCGCGTTTCGCCAGTCTTTGCAGCTGGGAGGGCGTCATGGGACAGTCGGTGGCTAGGATGACGATGATACTGCCGTCCGGGGAGTCTTTTGCAGAGACAGAAGCGTCTACAGCCTGCTTCTTGCTCTCATCTTCGGCAGTGGCTACAATGCGAGGCTTGATCCCTGTGAGGTTGCGCTCGAGCAGCTTAGCACCAATAGGAAAACCGCCGATACGCAGGTCACGCTGAGTTCCGAAGTTGATTTGCGCATGCGCTGCAACGGTGTACGCCTTGTTCGGGAGTCTTTGCGGATCGTCTGAAGGCGTTTCATCTGGCTCGTCGCTGCCGACGATGCGGCTGGATGAGCCGGTGCCGCCTTTCCAGCCCTGGCAGATCATGCCGGTGCCACCGCCTGTGCAGCCTTCAGGGACGGGGTTAGAGTTGGCTTTGGAAAGGCCGCGGATGACATGCTCGGGCGTGATGGCTTCGGTGTAGGATACGTCGTTGAGAGCGGTATCGCAGGTCTCTGTGATGACTGGAGTGAGGAACCAGTTGCAGAGACCGGTGTTCTGGTCCTTATATTCTTTGATGGCGTAGTCGTAGACGCCTGGCATTTATAGTGAGCAAGGTCAACAGTACCCTTTAAAATATCTTTGTCAGACAACCTACCTTTATAGCATTGTCCAACCGCAAAGGAGTTCGTGATGATAATGGGCGAAGACAGTAAACCCGTCTCATTGATCCAATGACTACCAGTCATCTCGCCAGATCCATTCCAGCGAAAGATGCCACAGTTGAGAGACTGCGAGAACCAGTCGTGATTGGGAATGATAGTCGTGACGCCAGTATTAACATGTTGGTGATCGTGAGATGGTGGAAGATGGACTGACTCCGTGTGAACAAGTACGCCTGGCACATCCGTGAGACTGTTCTTGGGCCCTGGCTTGTAGTAGCCTAGCTTGAGATTTGGCAGAACTTCACGGACGCGCATGCGTTTGCTGTTCCCGGAGGTGGAGGTTGACATGATCGAGAAAGAGGCGTGACGTGTCATCTAGGGGCTTCTCGACTTCTGAGACGAGAACACACCGTGAAATAAATATGCGAGACCCGAGAAGGAGAATGACTGCTCACAGTCATATTGTTGTCGTGTCTGCGATGTACTTGCCTAAAGGGGTTTAGGTGGCTTGGCGTCTGAAACGCGGCTGAGTCACAGCCTCACAGAGTAAATTCATAACTCCAGCGCTAGCTATTCTTGGTGATACTCACCTCTGCTGCAATATGTATGTATGTATCACAGCCTCGCTGAGGCTCCCGAGGTGCCCCAAATATCACTGAAAGAACGATATATAGCTTGTGTGCCGCCGTGATGATCATAACCCTGCACTCCGGTGACTCCTCAACCTCCAGCTTGGTAACATGGCCTAATAGCAGACCGTGATATTAGCCGTCGGCAGCTCCAGTCACAGTTGATCATTCTGAAGAGAACATTGAACTGTCAAGGCACTCTCCTCAGAATTTCTTGAAGCCTTCGGCACCCTCACCAAGTTCTCTGGACTTTGGTTCTCGTACAATCCGCTGGCGATCATGTCGAAAATTGCGAGCGACGACTGTATACTCAGTATGTAATTGCCTAACTTCTTGAGGACTGCATCATGCTAACAGATATAGATCAATCCATCAGCTTCATGTCTCTCCCCGACCTTATCATGCACCGTATAGTCCACTACGTCCTCGACGCCACAGAGACCTCAGTGACTAACACACTCTCCGATGATGCGACCGAGGGGCGTGGATATGTCTGGAATCTGAGCATCTTCAGGGTCAACAAAACCCTCTATGCTCATGCAAAAGCTGTATGGGAATCAAATCATTTCGTCCTGGTATCGTGCAACTCGACTTCATTCTTCTACCAGTTTCAGCAGTATGAAATTCCGACTGCAGCACCCTACTTTGTCAGTTGGATGGTGGAAGATCGCAAGCACAAGCTAAAGTGCCACCTACATATCGACATTGATATTGACGCCACGCATATCTCGGCATTAGAGAAGCAGCAGTACGATCCTCGACGATTTCACTTATTCGACCTGGACGAAGATGAGGCCTCTGATCGCGTGCCTACAGATGTTTCTCTGCCCGCTGCGTCTCGGATCTTCTTCGTACTCTGCCACCAGGACTTGCCAGATCTCGTGCGAGCACTGCGAGAGATTGATATAGCTTTTACCTGCCGATCTGATCTGAAATTTGATCTGCAGACCTTGTCTTCAGGGGCACCATTACCACTGAGGACACAACACTTGCTTCTGGATCCATTTCGAATCATAAGAACTCTACCGGGGCAGTGCACACTCGCTGGGGCTATAGACAAAAGATTCGCAAAAGAATTCATGGATCACTTGACAAGCACGTCTACGTGGACCAGCGCTCGAGCACCATCGGACATCTACTATCTTACTTCCAATGCGATTGAGCAAGCAGACAAGGAATTTATGCAGGGCAACCTCGATCGTGCAGGAGCAATTT
>Ga0268246_10000337_pt1 | contig 22021 bp, 28 predicted proteins | sample AgamicOrSfe_FD_200242 | JGI IMG/M metagenome (GOLD analysis project Ga0268246, IMG submission 200242) | Agave microbial communities from Guanajuato, Mexico - Or.Sf.e (v2) (version 2) | ecosystem: Host-associated > Plants > Phyllosphere > Phylloplane/Leaf | place: Guanajuato, Mexico | collected...
CATGGCTTCTTGATTGCAAAATTGACGATGGCGTTCATGTCCTTGCAAGTCAAAAGCAAAGTGAGATAGTGAATGTCATCCAGTTTCTGCAAGATCATGGACTGTATCTCGAGCGGAAGATCGAGTAGTAGACTAAACGAGGCTATCAGCACGATGCATTATCGTAGTGTAAAGTCTGAGGAAGCCCACAATCTTTGGTCTTGGACAGTATGGCTGGCAAGTGTCTCCTCCTCTTTGTGGTAGTAGTGTCCTGCTTGTAGATCCGACATAGCGTCGACTGGTAAGTGTTGTCTTGGGTATTGTAAGTGTGTTGGTAGGAGCAGTGTTGAAAAGTGAAGCATAAATGAGAAAGGACGTTGTGATTTCAGGCGCCAGCTGACTCGTGATCACGAGCTTGGACGAAACATCAATGAAACGCGGAGATATTGGAGACTTGGCCGCTGAAGACCGTAATAACACAGCCACGATGCTATAGAAGTCTCATGAGATACCATGAACAAGCTGCAACAGCCACGACGAGTATCGGAACGAGACTAGCTTTCAGTGGTACAAGCACTTTGTTCATGTGCTTCATCTGCTGCTCCAGCATCCACTTCTGAAACTCCGCCTGTTCATTCAGATGCGGAAACGGTTTGTCTTTAGGAACTTTGACTCCCAGAAACTCGCACAAAGGGCCCCAGCCACTTCCTAGCTTATACTCCAGGAACCGATGAGGCTGATCTGCCATCAATTCCCTGATATGCGCATTATGTGCACGGTATGTCGTCAAGAGGTTCGCCTCGAACTCTGCACGGTTTCTGGCGTTAAAGTATGCGAAGAAAAGCTTCGTCATTGACATGGCAGGACGACTGGCTTCGACCCCTTTGGAGGGATCACCTTTAAGTGGCTCAACGACAAAGCGGAGGATTTGAGCAGGCCACATGTACATTGCCACTATCAGCTCTTTGGCGGAAGCCTCCCATTTCCTTTCGTCCCGTTCAGTGAGGATGACTTTGGCGTCAGAATACATGGCGACAAGTTCGTCAGCGAACATGTTGCATGGCACATCCTGCTTTCCAGCGTTAGCACTGTTTCATGCTCCGTATGCTTTGCACGACTCACTGTGACTGCAGAATACTCTGACAGAAGATCGTCCCATTGAGCAAGAGTGAACTCTTCGCCAATACCGTAGTATTTTGCATCTATCGCGCGTTCCCAGCGAGCATGTTTCTTGTCGGCTTCGTTATATACAGTGCCATGAAGTGTTTTGAATCCAAGCATGTTCAGAGCAGTGAAGAGTGACACCGTGCCTGTCCGAGACATGCTCAGAACGAGTACCTGCATTGGTACAGTTTTAGGCTGTAGTGGTGCAGTCATGGTAACTCGGTGTATCATGAATTGTATGAGCTTTTGCAAGAGTACCGTACGGTCTGCTTCTTATATTGGGCGCTTTGATGCCAAGCCGGCCCCCAGATCATTCAGCTGAACAAGCTGAACACTGGACCTTCCTGTTTTGGCCCCCACTTGTTCATGCGAGGTAAGCTGGCACCAGCAGAATGATGTTTCAGCTAATCGAGACCAGCATGGGGTGGTGTTCTGTAATAGTCTGGAAGCAAGAACCAGGAACAAGGACTGCTGAGTCGACATGGTCTTGACCTTGTGCTTCACAATCTCACACTTCAGCTTTCTATCCACTTCCCATGATATGCTGGACCCTACCCACCTTCCCATCGACCAACCTTACTTTGATCCCCCTAGGATGATTCGCCGAGTTCGTAAGCAACTGCGCAACAACACCCTCCGTAAGCTTGCCACTGGGTTGATCCTCCTTGAGCACAACCTGCACCTTAGCACCGGGTATTATGTTGCCGCGCAGTCTACTCTCCCCGGGTGTGTTCGACTGTGCTCGGTTCTGCTGTCTGCTCTGACTGGGTGCATTGGGTGCCGCACGAGGTCCTCGGTGTTGTGTTTGCGGTGGGGGCTGTCGGCCGAAATCATAGGGGTCGATTCGTTGGTGCTCGGCGGGCTTGCTGTAGATATCGTGGTCTAGGAGGATGTGCTGCTTCTGTTGCTTTTGGCGGCGGGGTTGTTGGGGCTTGTCGGTAGGTTTTGTGGCAGGAAGAGCGGGAGAGAGATCTGTAGGCCGGGATATGGCTTGGGCGGAGGGTGTAGTGTCGGGTGCGAAGTGAGTGTCCTCAATGTGACGTGTCAGTACAGATTCCACGTCGTTCGTGAAGGCACATATTGGACAATTCATGGCCATCGTGCGGATGTAAGGAGTTGTGAAGCTCACCTTGGATTGTTCAGGTTTGCGAAGAGAGCTCAACCTGATGAAACTCGGAGAAACATGTGAAACCGATGATGCAACTGCTCTGTATATCGTCTTCATGGTCATTAGACGGTGCTATAGAGATCTGCAGAGACGAACTGTCTGGCTGATCGGGAAGTGGAAGCTCGAGTGGTGAGGAAAGTTCAGGTTGTGCTTCTTTCTTTCTTTCTTGACGCCGAGCAACGTCACCCACTACCATGTTTCTATAGAACCTGCGACCATCGACATATTTACTGTTTTGGAGATCATTATCCTGATTGCGTGTGCTAAATTCGCTCCTTTGTGTCGAGTATGGCACAAATACCGGGAGATCGTGCACAGCACGAAGCCTTCATGCGTGAAGCAATTGCAATGGTGCACTTTTTCTTGCCACCCTCATGAATGACATTGGCTTGAACTGACACTATCAGGGTGAGCTAGCGATTCGTAGCGACGAAACACCAGTCGGGTGTGTCTTCGTCCACAACAACAGCATCATAGCCCGTGGGATGAACGACACGAATCGTTCACTCAATGGCACAAGACATGCCGAGTTCGTGGCGATTGAGCAAATTCTGGCTGAACATCCCATGAGCATACTACGTGAGACTGTGCTATATGTTACAGTTGAGCCATGTGTGATGTGTGCTTCAGCTTTGAGGCAGTATGGCATCAAGGCGGTGTACTATGGATGTGCGAATGACAAGTTTGGGGGAACCGGCGGAGTTATGAATATTCACTCAGAGTGAGTGCATAGGAGGTTTCAGCTAAGAGGTTGTGCTGACAATGAAGTCCTGCCCTTGATCCTCCATACCCGGTCTACGGTGGCATATACAGGGAGGAGGCTATAATGCTGCTGAGACGCTTCTACGTACAGGAGAATACGAAAGGTGAGAACTCGAAGCACGACGAGGTAGCTTGCAGTCGCTAACAATCATGGAAGCCCCAGAGCCGCACAGCAAAGGCACAAGAGAGCTGAAGACCGAAATCCTGCCAGTTGAGCTGGATGAGATATTGCCATGATGAGTGTTCTGTCTTGTAAGATATTTTACATTTCCGCCCTCTGACGTCGACCGATCACAGAAAGCTGATACCAACACCTAGGCTCAGCCCTTTCCTCGCATCCTCCGACTGCCTAATGACCAACGGCAGCGAGAAGTTCAGCTCGAAACGTGCTACCGGCAAGGCATATATGACACCAAGTCCTACTGCCATACTCGGAAGCTGGTTACCCAGCTCTGCAATGGTGCTTTGCACACTCCGGAAGACTTCATCACTCTTCATGTACTCCTTGGTGTTCTTGAGTGCAAGTAGTCGCCCACCATTCACAAATGCTTGTAATCTCAATGGAGACTCCTTGCCAACGCGCGGGAAGGGGATGAGTAGACTGGCACCACCGGCAGCATATACGTCTCCACCGATGGCGTCCTTGCCGTCGTGTGGTCCAAGGCCACAGTGCCTGAAACCTCGGACATCTGTGGGTCCACCAATGAAGAAACGATCGTTGATGCGGGAGTGGTCGGCATAAGGTCTACCGCCGAGCGTGAGTGGGCACAGAACACCTCCGCGAAGCGATGTGGTTAAAGAAATGCCAAGATCCTGCTTGACGAATGGAATAGGGACAGGCGTGCTTTGTTGTGTTTCGGCTTCGAGCTTTGCGAACGCTACATCGCTTCCGAGATGTGCGCCTGCAACTTCAGCTGCAGTTTTGATGAGGTACCCGGATGTTGGAAGAAGAGGGTTGTTTCTCTGATCATTAATCCATGTATATGTCATGCTAGACTTGAAGCTATCACCAGCATCTGCTCGAACCGCAGGTGAAGCCTTTTCGGCGAGAGCAGTAATTTGGCGCCAGACTCCATTGTAGCACAGCTCGTGTCTGTGGCCAGATACTGGACTCATGTACTTGAACTTTGTGAAACCACCTCTTAGAAGCTCCTCATGACTTGCCCAGCTTTTGTTAGTTGAGCTCTGTAATCCACCTATCTCCCACCGCAGATCCGGGTCACTCAGAACTGGTGTGTCAAAGTTGGCCGAATATGCTGATCGTGTTCGCGTGCCGAATGAGGCATTGGCGTTGAGTGATTCTGCGCCGCCGAACAGATTTCGCAGTAGAACGTTGAAGTAAACAGATCCATCATTGCTACCTGCCCATGTACCACTTGACGCGACAACTCTTGACTTTTCTCGCACTGACAGGAAGACATCCAAGTCTGTGGGTGTGCTTGATGGATTTGCAGGATCCGGACGATCGATGTAGGTAGAGATGGGTTGATGATAGATGTCGAATCTACTAAGCTTGTCCACTCTTTGCGATATGGCGGCTATTGCTTCTCGGAGAGTGTAGAATTGGTTGTCCGTCTTGCTGACGATAGGGTCGAAGAGTCGTTCGAGGAAGCCACGGCGTGTGTTCGTCGCGCCTAAGACTTGTACTGCGGAGATTGTGATGGGGAGGGTCGAGTTGCTTTCAACGAGTTCTGCGAGCCTTCGCTGCGAACGTTCATGCTGTTCCCGCATGAGTTGTTGATGTCTCATCTGCCATTGCTCCTCTGTTTGCGCGGGCGGCTGAGCAAAGACCTGCAAATAGTATTGTTAGACTTGTGATTGATAGTTCTGTGTAGTGAAGCACTCACATTGCTCGGAGTCGGTGCAGCCATTACAGCCTACGAGCAGCTTGAACGTGGACTTATACCTGAATCTTCTGCAGGAAGCACTCGAAGGAATGTCGTCCGAACACAATGCCTATTGATCACGTCTTACCCTTTCGGGCCGGCAGCTCAATCGACGTTTCACAAAGGTGCCGTCCTTCGGCTGGTACGATCCAGGCATTCATGACCTTTGTGACACCATTGCCTTTGTGACGCTCGTGGAAGCCGCCGTGAATATGCCCGATTGTATGACCAGATCTATCCGGGTGTTCCGCCCTCGCGGCTGATTTACACGAGACTCCTGTTCCTCCTCATCCTGTGGAGAGTGCCGTGGAGGTCCCGCTCAGACTAATGTCCTAGTACAGTAGGCTCAAATTCAGCAATAGATGAACGAGTACGGGAGAAATGTATAGATGATTCGTTACCGCGCTCGGGGATGTATCTGGTGAGTCGTACGGTATTCAAGATGCCGGTGCAGCGAGTGCTGCTTGGCCAATGTGACACTTCAGCAAGCGCTTGATATTTGCACGACATTGTACTCTATCGTCTTGTGACCGCCTGTTTATTCGTTATCCGTGAGATACTGTATAGATACAACATCCGACCTCCCAGCACTGTTGTTCTGTACACTATCATCCACGCATCGTCCAGCACAGAAAGAGAGGTCAGAATGTTCTCCCAAGCGAATGGTCAAGCACTCAGGTATCACTATGATCCTTCACGGTCCTGCTACGCCCCTGGGTATTACCCTGTGATGCACCAGGCCAGTGGCTATACCCAGCAAGGGATGTTCTTCACCTTTCCTTACCCGGGTCATGCGCCAGCAGGGTTTCATCATGGTATAACTGGCACGAATCGTGAAAGTGACCTTGACGTGCAGTTTGACCGTCAAATGACACTAGACGAAACAAGGCCGCCACATCAGCAACCGCGTCCAACCACAATGCCAACACCTAGCGCGTCCGCCGGCGACGCCGCGGTACAACGAAGTGAACTGGAAAACTTCAAGCTGTTCGCGCAAGAGGCAGAACTCCTAGACCACCACAAGTTTGAACATACTGTGAACATCAACATCAATCGCGCCTTGTTTGACGACAAACACAGTCCATGCTTCTTCTCTTCGCTAGCAGTCAATACCACACCCGAATACCTTCTGCGACTCATCTATCACCTCTCGCAACAGCTGCATCAAGCAGATCCGACGCATAGGTATGGATATCGTCCACCAAGGATTGACGAGCGAGACCGGTGGCCATTGAGTCGGGCTACAGAGGCTACAGCAGATCGTCACCGGTCAGAGCGGCACGCTCCGGGAGAGTACCGTGCTGAAAGATCGAGCGAAGGATCGAGCGATGCTCGCCAGCGTACTCGCCACCGTGAGCGAATGGAGAGGATCGCTCGAGATGAAACAACCACGGCACCCGCCAGCAGTCGACGTGGCGACAGCTCAAGACAACCTCCGCGACCAGCCTCTCCGCAGCGCACACCTGTCCCTCGTCGAGACACCTCATCCAGAACAACTACATTGCCCCCATCAACCCCATCAACCACGCCAACGCACCACCAAGAACTCGAAGACCTCCGCGAGCGCTTCATCACACAGCAAGTTGAGCTCGAAGCCTTGAAGAAGAAAGCCATCAAGACCTGCACCATCTGCTACGAGGCCGACATCGACTGCGTATTTCTGGAATGCCTGCATATGTACTGCTGTGCCGGGTGTGCTATGGGTTGTGTGCAGGATGGAAGGTCTGTTTGCTCGATTTGTAGGAGGACGACAAGGGTGCCGGGGTGGGTGAAAGTGTTTATGTCTTGAGGTGGGATGGAAGTGGGATGGCAGTGGGATGGCAGTGGGATGGCAGTGGGAAGGCAGTGGGAAGGCAGTGGGAAGGCAGTAGGAAGGCAGTAGGAAGGGAGGAGTGGAGGTGGTGAACGTTGTCATATCGATCTGGCGGAGTCAAGAGTGAATGAATGCAAGAGTACGATGAGGATAGAAAGGCCTATAGGGAGGCATGAATGATGGAAATCATTGCTCTAGGGATATTAGTCTGAACATGTATGGATATATACCTCACTAGCCAGCACAATTGTCAAGCGAAAGCACATCAAAAAGCTGTGTGGCGCAGCGGAAGCGCGGTACGTTTTCAATCACTCTCTTACTACAACAAACACAGCATCTAATACACCTCATAGCCGGGCTCATAACCCGGAGGACCTTGGATCGAAACCAAGCACAGCTAGGGATTTCCTTTTGCTATTTTTGTTGTTGTGAAACGCGTGAGGAATGTGTGAAGGTGAAGCGTCAGGATGAGTCATCTTTTTGGTGTGGAGTTGGTGCCGTGGAGACTGTGGAGCCACATAGTCAGAACTGCCCCTCTTGCTCGCGTCTCACGCATCACTAGTATTTTGTCTCTCGTAAGATTTGTCAATGAAGGAAGTGGAAGTCGATAGTAAGACCTGGCAAGTGCCGGGGTTGGGCCAAAGGACCTCTGCAGTCAACTATATCATAAAACTTGAGTGAAACACACGTTAGCATTACTATGCACAACCTGCCCCTCGTAATCTAATGACAACAACGGCACGCTCCTTCCCTCTACTCAAAAGATATCCTCACACCCACTCCAATTCCCCTCTCCCCTCTTTCTCCAATACTCAACCTCCCCCCTCTCCGCCCCTCCTTCCCTCCTAACCTTCCAATACTCCTCCCCGGTGACCTTATCCGTGCTTTTCTCAAACCACCTCGGCTTCCACTCCTCCCCATTCCTCTCCCTCTCCCTTCTCGACGCCCTCTGCTTCTCTTCAAGCCTCTCCTTTTCAGTCGCAGCACGATCATATTCGCCCAACTCCATCGATCTTTGATCGGGACGCAGCCTCGTATCAGTAGGTGGTAGCATCGGTTGCAGCTTCGGCTGCAGCGCATTCAACGTGACACCAAACGGCGTCAGGTTGAACGGAATCCCACTCGGTCTCGCATGCGCCTCCCACACCAGGAATGCTTTCTCCGGATTCGCGTCCTTGGCCTGCTTGCCGCTCGCCTCCAACTCATCCACATAACCCGGAGTGTGCCGTGCATACAGCCGACTATCGCTCTTCCCTCCAATCGACCAAGCCGTCTTGCCATCGACCCCACTAACGACTTTACCGGAAACGCCGTAAGCTGAAGAGGCTTTCCAGCCGCGCTGCTTAAAGTCGAGGACGCAGACGTCTTTGGTGGTATGGTTTGTGATTTCCATGGGACCGTAGTTGTCGACGGTGGGGGAGCCTGTGATGATGCCGATGACGGAGGAGGTAATCTTCTTCCAGGTGTAGAGCTCTTCGGGGCCGCCGTTGGTGGGACGAAGGCGGAGGAACCAGGTCCCGAGGGGGTTGATATCGAAGGATTTGCCGTAGAATTTGGAGCGGACCGCTGATTCACCCTGAGTAATTGGTCTTGTCAGCATTGCTTAAGTCAGAGGATATAGGTCTAGAATGGTTTCGGGGAGAGTGCCGTAGGGAGTCTGCTCGGACTTGTGGCCTGTGGCCTGTGGAGTATGTGTGTATATAGGAGACCTCGACGCTAGATACTCACATAGTAATCCCAGGACTTTGCATTCGCCCATGCAGCGCCAATAGGTGGGTGATGGCTGACTTGCTCAATGAAGAATCGGTAGCCCTTGTCGGGTCTTGCATACTCATATGTCTCTCCGAGCAAAGGGTTGAAAGGCTTCGCAACACGTCCAATGGTCGATGCGTACTCAGATGCTGCAAAAGCAGCAACGTAGACCATTCTTTCAGCAGAGTTGGCTCGACTTGCTGCTGTGTCGAGCAGCTCCACGTACTCCATATCTTCTGCTACCCTCCTATTTAGTCGTTAGTACCGGGGGGGACCCTTTAGTCGTTTGTTACGCTTACTGGAGAAGTGACTATCGAGGACGGGTTAGTATTGTTTGACAATTGAGAAAAGGCACCACTTACAGTTGGTTCGTTGAAGGAGACAGGAAGTGTCATTTTGCTCATGTCCTTGCCGATCATGCCTTTGAGGATACCCCATAAGGACACCTTTGGTCGGTCATCCGCAGCAAGCTTAAGCTTTGTCCTAACGGGGTCTTCGTAGCCTTTGAAAGAGGTGGACATGTCGACAGGTTTCTCTACACTGCTGACGGCCTTGACCTGACTCTCTGGTTCTTGGAGAGGCTGTTCTAGCGCTGCTGGTGTGATCGGTGCAACTGGTGCAGCTGGTGTTGGTGGTGCAGCTGATGCAATTGGCGCACTGATGGGACCATCATAAACTTCCACGTCACCAGCAGTGACAGCATCGAAGAACTCATCATCGTCCTCATCGTCCGATTCTGAGCCCGCAATCTCATTCATCTCTGCGAAGGTGGACTTGCGTCGAATGGAGGTGGTCCGTGCTCGTTGTGTGGTTGGGAACCGTGGAGCTTGCTGAATTTCAGGACCTGGAGATAGCACGCTCTCATCAGGGATTGAACTGGACTGATGCTCCAAAGCATCTCGCAATGCCCTCTTAGTTCGTCGACGCTTGTCCTCGGACTCCCCGAACCTTGATTCGAGCTCTTCTTGCTCATGCACCACTTTCTGCATGTTGTTCTCCCATATTCTCCTTACATTGACTTCCTGCTCCAGTCGAGAATGCCAGTACGATTCTCGGTCTCTTGCAATGCGGCCCAGATCACTGATGAGTCCTTTGAGGTTGAGGACTGAGGACTCATACGACGACAAGGCTTGCGATACTGTAGGATCGGACAAGGTTATCGAGGGATTCTTGTTCCTCTCTGCCTGCATCGCAGATGACATCTGAGTGAGTAGATCCAGCTGGAGTCGTGCAGAATGTGCAGCAATCATGAATGCATCCTTCGTTACGGGTGTACCGTCTATACTGCTCGCATCGTCACCATATGCATCGTCATCATCAGGATCACCTCCAATTGCTGTTGTGCCTGCTGAGAAGTGGGCATCGTCATCACCGGAAGCATTCCCTACATTGCGACCACGATCAAATGACTCCATAGATGCTCGTGGGTTGTCCATGCTAACTCTGCTGTTATATGATCGGTCGAAGGTAGCTTTGGTCGGCGACCTCGACTGCCTTCTCTCAGCCTGGCTGACTTGTGCTTGCCTAAGAAGATCTGTCTGGTGGTTTTGCGCTCGCGTGGCTGCTTTTGCGTCATCTTTGGCATGCTGTATCGCGTTTGTCAGTGCCCAGAACCAGCGTTTGGCCTCGACTTCATGATTCGCCTTCAGATGATACTTGACTGATGACTTGCCGATGATCTCGAAGCGTGCGTTGTCAGTCCCGTCCATATGAAGTGACGCAATCTTCATATTGACGGCACCTCGACATGCTGAACCAGCATCATCTGCAGTTGAAGATTAGTACAGTCATAGGACAGAAGTCTGGAAGTCTTTTGGGGAGAGTGTCGAAAGGTTCCGTTCAGACTTGTGTCATAGTACTGTAGGTGCTGTGACCTTGTCTCTGGCACTGCTTACCTTGGTGTTTGTAATAGCTCAAAACGCCATCCTCGAGCACAAACCATCTCAGCTTGTAGCCCGTAGTATAGTTGACCCACTTCTTCAAATAGCCTTTCATTTCACGTCCTTCCTTCCCGCCCAATGCATTCTCACCGGTTAGAGCTCGGACTTGCTGACCAGCGTTAGAGCCCAGGATTGTTCTTTCTTGGATACCGCGCTGGGCCGCTGTCGCAGCTGGTGACTTCTTGAGGAGTGCCCTTGTAGTCTTATCTTCCGTGATGTCCTGAGGTAATTTGCCTGGTACACGATTAGCAGATTCCGATGGCCAGGGAGAGATGGCATACCTTTCCGGTCCCTTCTGAACGGGTCGGCGCCGTTCATCAACAGCAGCTCGATGAGCTTGTGGTCTCTATATAGTGCAGCTTGGTGCAACAAGGTGCCCCCATTGGCTGTTATCGCCGGATCGGTAGCCATTTCCCCGCTATTGATGTCCACTGCACTCTTGAAGTGATCATCCGAGCACAAGTTCTCCAGCTGCCCATAGTTCTTGGTCTGCACTAGCCGATGGCATTGTTTCACTTGCTGGTCAATGTACATTGATCGGGCCATCTGAAGCTGCTCGAAGACTTCCGGTGCCTTGGCCATATCCAGCGCGGACTTTCCTTGGTAGTTCGTCAGGCTGTCGTCTACGCCCCTCCGCTGTAGAAGCAACTTCACAACCGAAGGGCGATTCATAGCTGCTGCGATGATCAGAGGCGTGTTACCGTCCTTCGACTCTCGCGTATTGATGTCCACTGGTGCGGTGGAGAGGATTTGCTCAATCACAGCGTGATCAGCACATTGAATGGCAAGGTGTAGGATTGTTGTTCCTTGTAGACCGGAATCTTGACCAGAAGATGCTTCCCTCACAATTTTCTGCACAGCTGCCGGATCTCCTGCTCTTAACACTTCATAAACCCGGAAGACCTTCACAGATGATTCCACGGAGCCGGGCTGCGGGTTGATGACCCCGGTACTGATGGGTGTTGTTCCTTGTACCAATGGGGAGGGTATGTTGGTTGTCGTACTGTCCCTGCTGGGCTCCATCGATAGACGTTGCATGCTGCTATCTATTGCTCTACTGCTCTCTATCGACGCCCTTGGCATGGTCACGTCCCTGCTTCTTTCTGTTGATAGTCGTGCGCCAGTCGATACAATTTCGGGCGCAGAGTCACTGCTGACAGGGTCCCCTTTGCTCGTTACACGAGACAGCAGCGACTTCACTGTTGCCGTTTTGGACGATTTCCTAAGAAAGCGCGATATTAGTTTGAATATCACGAAGATGCGCAGAAGCGATGCTGCTTCATGTTTGCAAGCTGAGAAATCACAAGTTCAAACTTACGGTCCTTGCGATTCGTTCTCCATGATTTCTCACTGTGCTCGAGGGAAGCGCAATGTATGGTGTATACTCTGAAACAACAGGTCGTCATGCGGGGTAAGGTTATGGTAGTAGCTTGGCGCTCGACACATGCTGATCTACATGCAGAGTTCTAGGCCCTGGCCTTGTTTCGCTTCATCTCTAACTCAATCGCCAACCTTGCTGACGTCTTACAACTCATTCAGCTTCACGATGCAACACCGCATGGTATGATCCAAGGCGACTTCTCGAGTACTGAAAATACTGACATGTCGTGATAGCTATCAAAAGAGGATGAAGCTGCTACGGGCGGTGAAGAGATGGAGGTTACCCGCGAAGACCAGGACAAGATCAACAAGTACGTCTAAGCTTTAGAGACAGTAATGCAGGATCATTTGCTGATAACAGTATCAGATTTAGCCGGCTACATCGTCGCGAGACTGTCCTGGAGGAAGAACTAAAGGGCAAGCAGGTACGCGATGTCGTGGTGGCATCAGGGACGCTGGACTAATGCACCACCAGAAAGATAAAGAAGACCTCGAGGAGATATCCAACGAGCTTGAGCTTGCTGACGAGGAAGAGAAAGTGCCGTATGTTCAAACTCGAGATCTGGCTGCATGCTCAACCCTGACTGGTCTCCTCTTCTAGATACAAGATAGGCGACTCTTTCGTCTCGTTACCAGTCTCAGAAATACAGGAGCTCCTGTCGTCCTCAACAGTCACAATCGACGAAGAGGTCACAAAGGTAGAAAAACGTCTAAGCGGAGTTCGGGAAGAGATGGAAGAGTTGAAGGTTGCGCTATATGCAAGATTTGGCCGGAGTATCAACCTCGAGACATAGTGGATGTCCTCCCAATGGAATCGTTTCACGCGCAATGGAGAAGCCGCACAAGAGAGCTCAATGCATCAATTGGGTCGAGCCAGCTTAGCCCGGAAACAGACATGACATTCGACATGAGCTCGCCACCAAAGGTTCCTCGACTACTGTTGCGAAGCTTCTCTGACGACGGCTTATTACCTGGCACGTCTCACACGTTTCAACTTTGCGACAAAGCTCAAACTCGGGAATGCGGCTCGGAGGACCCTTCAGCGAACTGCCTTTAACGGTCATTGCCCCACTTTAGCGATGCCGATTCTATTGTACCATCGCGGTCGATCTATGAGTCTTCTTTCCCTCCATACCGTGTGGCTGCTTCTCTTCCTCGAGAAGACCTATCTATTGTGGTGTTGACGATGGCATCGAAGGCGCCAGTCGCGGCTGAGGATAGGCTTTCGCCGGCATCTTCAGGTACGAGGGCGTGCGATCAGTTGCATATTCTCGACTAACACATAATCACAGATACCCGCGTCTCCCTCAGCCAAAGACTCTCTCAAGATAATGATGTACCGATGCAGGTGGAGGTGGAATATGAAGACAATCAACGCGATACAAGGAGCATGACGTCTCTGGAGCTTGCGGAAACGAAAAATCTGGTGACTTTTCAGCCTGGAGACAGTGATAAGTCCGTCTCAACATTCATAGATCTGGCAATTGGGATGCTTGTGGAGGGCTTCATAGGAATTCCTTCCTGGGCGAAGGTTGCTGTTCCAGTCGAAATACATAGACATCTAGACCAAGACTCTAACTATTCATTCTCACCTCTTTTAGTCCTTACAATTGGTCGCACAAGTATCGAGCCTTCGTCGCAGGGGTAGCTATACTTACCGTGCTCAACTCAGTACTCGGATCTAGCTTGCCATCGGGTTACGCAGGAGTTCTCGGCGAACATTTCGGAATCATATCTCAGATACAACTTGTCTTGCCAATCTCTTGCTGGCTTTTGTCAGTACATTCCTTGGACTTCACAGACCTCACAGACCTCAGCTAACAATCTGAAGAGGTTATGTTATTGGGCCACTAGTCTTTGGTCCATTATCAGAAAGATATGGTCGTCAGATAGTCATGTTCAGTACTTTTATTGCCTTCACTATCTTCAACATCGCCATAAACTTCAGTCCGAACTTTGCCAGCTACGTTATCTTTCGATTGCTGATGGGTATCGCGGGCAGCAGTCCGATCAGTGTGGGTGGAGGGGTCGTGGCGGATCTTTACAATAATCCACAGCAAAGAGGAGTTTGTGCAGGCCAATTCCTGTGAGCAGGGAGATGTAGCTGACACATACACATCAGGTTGGGATGGCCCTATTCATGGTAGCCACAGGGTACGGCGCTATCATTGCACCCTTTGCAACCGGCTACCTGAGCTTGTATAGCTGGCGATGGCCAACATTGTTTCAGCTGATCTTCACTGGAGTCTCGTGGATCCCCCTGGTATTCCTTCCAGAGACATACGCCCCAGTCATTCTGGTACGCCGCGCAAAGAAACTCCGCAAGCAGTACCCTGGCTCCAATGCGATGGCGCCTCTCGAGCAAGAAACAGCAAACTTCCATGAAATCGTGGTCGTCGTGCTAGCCAGGCCCTTGCGTATGCTATTCACCGAGTGGATTGTGATGTTTTCCTGTTTGTACCTAGCATTCATATATGCTATCTACTACATGTTCTTTCAGGCATTCCCCATCATCTTCACTGGTATTTATGGATTCTCTGCTGGCGAGGAAGGCCTGACATTTAACGGGATCGGTATTGGGAACCTCATCACTCTAGTCGTCTGGCTAGGTTTTGACAAATACTATCATAACGCTGTCGAACGAGGTGCTTCGTGGACCAAGAAGGAAGAGTATCGCCGTCTTCCGCTGGCTTGCTTTGGGGCTCCCATGCTAAGTCTCGGGATGTTCTGGATTGGCTGGACTGCCAAAGCAAGTATTCACTGGATCGTGCCAACGCTTGGAACCATCCCTTTCGGCTTCGGCGTAAGTCAATCCTCTCACGAACAACACTGTACAATCTCAAAGCTAACCACGTACAGTTCCTCCTCCTCTTCATGTCCCTAACAAACTACATCGTCGACGCCTACCAAGTCTTCGCCGCCTCCGCCCTCGCCGCATCATCATGTTCGCGGTCCCTCTTCGGCGCCATCTTGCCCTTCGCCGCAGCACCCATGTTCGACAAACTCGGCGTCGCCTGGGCTTGCTCCCTGCTTGGCTTTGTCAGTCTCGTCCTTGGACTCGTCCCATTTGCGTTTCTGAGGTACGGAGATAAGATCAGGGCGAATAGCAAGTTCTGCCAGCAACTTGCCGTGGAAAAGAGAAGGATTGAAGAAGAGGATCGCGCGAGGGGGCGGAGGAAGGAGGCGAGGGAGCGGAGAGCGGCGAGAGCGTCGAGAGTGGGAGTGGATGAGGAGAAGATGGAGGAGGTTGATAGGTGATGTGGCGGAGGTCGCAGTATATCATGAGATCATGGGATGCACGGCAAAGGTTAATGAGTTATGATTCAGCATGGTTGGGCACATATCTGGGGGGCATGCATGGAAGGTCTTTATGTACTCATATCGCTAATCATATCATATACATGACCGACATTGTATTAATGGCATTGATTCTTTCACAGCGCCCGACCAATATAACCCTCACTATTATCCAGCCGATCCAGTCGCCGCCGCGTCTGCTCCTCCCACTTTTGCTCTCCACTGTTCTCCAGCCTGTCCAATCGCCGTTGCGTCTGATCCTCCCATGCCCGCTCCCGCGCTATCGCCAATGCGTCATCATCATACTCCTTCTCCTTCACTCCCTCATCCATCTCCCCAACCCTCGTAGCATCGCTCGCATACCCATCATCCGACCTCATTATCTCCTTCACATCCTCCACATCTCGATATGCCGGATGACTCGTCTCCGTGACTACCACACTCTGTGCTTTCTCATCCATCAAGCTCGGCCTGCGGTCGTACGCGAATGGGGTATCCGGGGAGTTGAGGTGGTCTTGCGCCGCTGCGAGCTTTTCGTCGTGGGCGAGGGAGGAGGAGGCGAGGGTGAGCTTCTTGTTCTTGCGGTGGGTGCGGATGCGGTCGGTCAGGTAGATGGCGGAGCCGATGAGGAGGGAGCCCATTGCTGTGGTGGTGGTGTGGTAGTGGAGGGAGGAATGTATATGTAGCAGGTATTGAGCTTGGAGGGTGTCGAGGATAACAAGCTGGATGTGTAGTGGAGTTCTGTAAGCTCGACTTGTGTTTGAAAGGAACGGGTTCGAGATGGATTGTGTAGTGAAGTGTTGTGCAGGCTTAAGTATGCATGGGCGTGGCAAGAGTGATGACGTTGACCTCCGCATTCCGAGATCTCAGCCTCAAAAGCTTAATCATTTCCCCGGATGGGACGAACTCCGTGTCTTGGCATCCAAGCTCTAAGGTATAGTACGTGATCTGTGAACATGTCAAGACGATAGTACAGAGAGAGCGCACTTGCTGCTGCTGCTCGCCAATGTGACGACGAGACCCGCATGTGATCATGGCTCATCGTCTTTCCCATTCAGAGATGTTAGCTGTATGATGGCTGCAATTGCGAGGACGAACATCGAGGCAGTCCAGTGCAACTCGAGTGCAACTCAATAATTCCTCGGTGTGAGGCTCCGTGCTACCAAGCTCATCATTAGATTGCCGGGCTTGTCTCTATCCATTGATCCACATCTTCTGGTAAGCAATGACCTTGGTCGTTTTCGAAATGCTCGAACTGTCCTTCCAGATGTCCTTCAAGCTCTTCCTCTTCAACTACAGATCGATTTTGTGCTTTCATTCACATGCATGCTCAATTGGTCATGGTCCAATCAACAGGTTACCCAAGTAATAGTCGCGTAGGCTTGTTTGGCTGCTTGTTCGGTCCAGTTTCATGCGTAGAGCCGGAAGTAAATCGCTGGTGGCAGCAAGTCTGGCGAGCAGTTGTCGAAGGCAGTGTAGGGCCTATCGGCTCTGCTCGTCGTGCTCCACATCTGCGGTGGATGGAGGAGACTGAAGTAATGAAGGGGTACAACAATGATCCGATTTTCACGAATCGAGTACCTCGTGATGTGCTTTGCTACTGCGAAAGACAGAGTTCCGAGCATAAAGTGTCCACAGCACCGTCCATCCTGATCGGTCACGCCGACAATCAAGCTGATGCAATGCCTCATGGTGAGCTAGACCTGAGTCTTGCTTTCCAGGCGGAAAGTGTGTCAATATGTCCTTCGGCTCGCATCGTGTGGTATTCTTGCATTCGACGCGCATGCTGAGCATTCATCGCATGACTGGTGGCCTTGCCTCTTTATTCCACTTCACTCTTGAGCACAACCAGTCCACGGCTTCTTTGACGCCAGTGCCTGTAAGTGCTGATATGGGTAACACCCTACTATCTCGCACACTACCACTCTTCTCACCCTCCATGATCTTCCTTACGAAGCCCTCCTTGATTCTCACAACTTCAACGCAATCTTCTCGATCCTGCTTGTTGGCCAGTATCAGCAATGGCACACCCTCCGCTTCTGTATGTGCCAAGACATCCTCCAAGACCATCCGGCATTCGTTCAGCCTTCCATTCGCTTCCTCATCTTGTAATGCTGACACCATTGTCGAGAACGATCTTGTGACGCGTGGCTTCGCAGATGGTGACTGTGGGTCGTTGCTGGATTCTTGATCTTCTGATGCTGGCGGAGGTGGTAGTTTTGTGAGGTCCGCGTCTCCAATGTCCGTGCTATCTATCACGAAGACAATAGCATGACATGACTGGTAGTAACTCTGCCACAGCTTCCGTAGGCTGTGCTGACCGCCGACATCCCAAATTCGGAGGTAGAGATCAGGCAACGTGACAACAGACACGTTCTGGCCTACTGTAGGGACCGTTCGACCAGGATTAGATGGAATGGACTCGGTCTCTGTGCTGAAGATTGCTTTGATCTGATTGAACGTTGTTGTCTTGCCTGCGCCATCGAGACCGAGAACAAGGATTGAGTATTCGGGTAAGGACGTCAGGCGCAGGTAGAGGCTGTAGAGGAGATGGTACGCCATGTGCGTACGTCGCGAAAGGAAGAATGTATGTTGCGCTCAATGCTCGATCGAAGACAGGACTTGAGAACCACTTGTGTACAGGGGACGGTGATAAGCTATCCGAACGCGTTTGGCATTGAATGTTGCATGTGTTCGTGCTATGACTTTCTGATATGCAATTGGGACACAATGTGTCAGAGGTACGTTTCAAGATTGTGCAGATCGGTCGACCACTTTGCGGTACCCGGCTTAGGAATGCCCCCACCGGACTTGTGCATATGCTCAGTATTCTACGTAAAGCATGACAAGGATGATTGAGGTATAGTATCAGACACTCGGTGACAGATCAGATACGACACTTTCCCCGGAAAAGACCTTATAGATGAGAAATCAACAGCACTTTGGGCACCGTGAAGCATGTTCGAGCCCAAATGGGAGGAGAACGGGGAGACGGCACGCGCCCTATGAGGAGAACCGCCACGAGCTCCCTCAAACTCTCCGTGTTGAGAACCCCTGTGCTAACCGCGAACAACAACGCGAGGCATTACTTTGAGAAGAGACGATATACCATATAGAACTTTTCAAAATAGACGTGAAACATGCTAAAGATCAGATAAAGCCTGCGTACGATTTGACTTTCCGACATCCTTGCAACATTTTCCTCCATAAAGAACCAATATACTTTTGACGCGTTACGCTCGGACCCCGGCTTTTAGCGTCACTCCACTCCTTCTTTCGGAACTGCATGATTAGAGACAGACACAGACAGGACGGGAGACTGGACTTCTCTCCACGAACCCCAACGACACTCGCAGCCTCGATCCTTCTCCTTCACCTGGCAACTAATCGATCCTGCTGCCACTGTACGACCACAACAACAACACAATTGTTTTCGGGTTTCGCCTCATCCTCGTCGGCCACAGCAAAAAGGGGGTGCAGTCGAGTGTTGTTGAGACCCTTCTCCTTCTCCTTGTCGATCGTGTCCGCGTCTGCACTGATATAGGATTGACCGACTGATTTGCCCTTTGTCTTTGGGCACTCGACACGTCTGGCACTGTCGGTGTCGACTCTTCTGGTTGATCACTGTCTCCCACTATCTTGACAAGATCAGCATGGGCGTTCGTGCCAGATAGCATACCTCGATATCAAAATCACCTGATTCCTACAACAGCGTAAGTCAAAGCCCCAACACAGCTTTGCAGGACATGGAGATCCTGGCTGACATTATCAGACGTAGTGTAGCTGCCTCCGCTTTCCTCCCAAACCCAGCACCTTACCCACCACCTCCACCACATGGCAACTCAGGTCTTGTCAGCACCAGTTATCACGCAATCAGATCCAGCTGCCTTGCTACAAACCGGGCCACTCGACTACAATTTCTCGGACATCATGTCGAACCAGGGCCAGAAACAGACTCGCATCCTGGATATGCCTCGTAGCCACTTCAATGCCACTGCGTCTTCAGGTTACAGAGGAACGCCTGCAGCACCAGTTGCAACATATGCATTCAAGTCCACACCTCAATTGAGAACCGACACTCGTTCTGTGTCAAGCCCGACCACGTCCTCGACTGCGTCCACAGGCCAACCATCGACGAACGGATCCTCAAGAAGTCGATACCCGGCAAATCCGTCAGTTTCCACGGTTTCGTCGACTTCGTCCGACCCATCGAGCATCAGTCAGCACCATCTCTTCAACAAGGAAGATGCACTCCTCTTTACCAACTTCAGCGTACCGCCATTCGGTGCCGATTCGAGTGCACACGATATTGGCGACATTCAGATTGCAGATCCAGACAAGTACTCGCAAGTTAGCCCATCACCAGCCAAACCTGCTCCAGATCGGTATCGCAGGACTCTGAGTAGAACAGGATCAGATGGTCCGACAATCAGACCCCAACAATCAGAAGATAGCATCCGAACAGTAGGCACTGCTACAACAGGGCACATCTACCAGAAACCTCAAATGGTGTCGACCAATCTGCAGAAATCCAGTAGTCCCGAAATAGTTTCAGCGAATCAAGGGCAGCCTGAGCCACCATATGTAAACAGTGACAAACAGTCGCCTACAAGCGAATTGCCGAAACGATACAGACGTCGGAATGAAGGTAATGTTCCGGAAGCAGTGGTACCTAAAACAAACGGGACCAGCACGATCGCACCTTCCACCACAATACCAATCACGCAAACCTCGGTAAGCATCGCAAACTCCCAACGACAAACCTGACAATAACATCACTTTTGGAGCATTTTACTAATGATATGGTATGAACAGCAAACATCTCAGGATGCACGACCATCATCGCCTTCTGGGTACCGACCACCATCATCTGGCAGTGCAGCACGCACACTGTCCAACGCGGACGCTCTTCGCCGTGTGAACAATCCTTCTCCACTTTCACGCCCTGCTACATCACAAGTCGAAAACCGACCATTCTCTGCAGCAAGCTCAACAGTCCCACAAAGTCCAGCAACTGCAGCTATGGCAGCACTTCAGGAAAAAGATACAAAGTCAGTGAAGTCGCGCTTGCGCAGAGCTTTCTCGTTCGGAAGTTCTGCGGAGCTGCGACGTGCTGGTACTGAGACACAGGAGTCAGCCGCAGATCGCGCACGAGCACGTCAGCAACAATTTAGCAACGATCTGGATGATGAGCAAGCTGCAATTGCACGCAAGCAAGAGAAGGCTGGCCTTGGACAGCAGATCTATGGTCAACAGACCAGCAGATTCACCGGCTCAACAGACAACCTCTCAATCTCGTCAACGGCGTCGTCTGCTTCCATTATGCTACGAAAGATGGGTCAAGGAGTGAAGAAAGGCGGCAGATCCTTTAAGGGTCTCTTCCGACCGAAGTCTGTCATTGGTGTGCCATCCGCAGACTTTGGAGCTAGTATTGGACAAGTATCTATGGTGAATGTTGAGGCAGAAAGAGAACGTGTCAATGTCAATGCCAACCCTCACGAGCAGCCTGGCGGAGGTACTGGCTTTCCTCACTTGGAGCATAACTCGGTCGAAGCTCTGGGAAGGACTGTCGCTCCTCCAAGCAGGGTTGACTCACCCTCAGCCGTTGTTAGTCCTGGCAGTGATGTTCAACAAAGCGACGAGCTCGGAAACTTCAGGTCTGCAAGCGCCCCACCACTCAAGAAGGGCATATTGAAGCGTGAGTAGACGTGCTGTAACATTTGAACCAACAGCTAAAGTCTTACCCAGGTGCATACACTACTTCCCCAATGGGCTCTCCAGCTTTTATACCGGGTGACTCTGCTATGTACAACAAACCACCAGTCCTAGCAGGTAGTTATGGTCGGTCAGCTTCACCTGCTCCAAGCACGGGTAGTGCTGCCTCGAGTCGCCATCGTCGCACCGACGCACCTGCTGCCGATCATGGTGACTACTTCGACGGTCCCCCTCGACTCGGGAAGAATGGATCGTATCGTAGTCTTCCTGGAACTCCGCGTGAAGGGCTGAGGCGAAACATCAGTTTCAGTCCTCGCATTCAATTTCACGACGTATGGAGTCCCTCTGATTATGATAGAAGAGGTGATGTTGCGACCTGCAACCGGTTGACCCCTATGCTTGCGCAACAGATCAAGGAAGAACTTAACACCTTCAAGATGGTAAGTCATGGCCGACAGGACCAAAAGTCTCCTATGCTAACTCCCAGTAGGAGATGGAAGTCCACGAGCTGTCCAAGGTGCACACGCACTTCTTCTAATGTCCTAATATTGCATGATTTGGCTGTATGGCGTCAATACTATCGGGGTTACGGGAGCATCAGGGACGGCATTTATGAAGGGAAAGGCTTTAGCTGGCTTGAGCGTCTTTACCTTTTTGAAAAACGAAATGAACAATCCATTGGAGACGGGATGCTTGGTCTGCAAGGGAATATGTTGGAGATGCCAGACAGGAAGCGGGATGATGGTCAACCATGAATGCATGCATAGACAGTATAGCATCAAACCTCTTTATATGAGTCTCGTTTCCCTTGCTTTTCGCTTGTCAGAATCACTCAGCACCTCCGAGTCCTCTATGCTAGGTAGTGATTATCTCCAGGAAAGATCGTCCGTTGTCAACAGATCTGCACGTCTGCACGGCGTGAACTCCGCTACGCTTTGAGTCCATCGTAACACCCTAAACTCAGGCAGCCTCGCTTACCCACTAACCTCTCGGCGCGACGCAGGTGAGCAATACAAGCTGACAAGAGCTTCATAACAGTTCATTAATCAAAGATGCCCGAAGCACCCCCAAAATTTGCAAGCTTTCGTGCCAAACCAGCTGTTCCCTCAGCTGCTCCGAGCGGAACAACATCTCCTGATCGCAGGAAGATCGTAAGAGACAGAGA
>Ga0268246_10000338_pt1 | contig 21976 bp, 9 predicted proteins | sample AgamicOrSfe_FD_200242 | JGI IMG/M metagenome (GOLD analysis project Ga0268246, IMG submission 200242) | Agave microbial communities from Guanajuato, Mexico - Or.Sf.e (v2) (version 2) | ecosystem: Host-associated > Plants > Phyllosphere > Phylloplane/Leaf | place: Guanajuato, Mexico | collected...
GGATGAGATGGGAGGGGAGAAATGGTATGTGTCGAGCGGTCTGAGCTGATTTGACGCGGTTTGGAAGATGTCTGTGACGGGGTTGTCGATGGGAGAATATGATGGTGGGAAGAAGTGGTTGGGTCTCAATGGCTCAAGGCAGACTCGATAAAACTTTGATGGTCGTCAGCATGATAATAATAGCTGATGTCTGATCCTGCTGGACTTGGATATGCACTGGTTTCATAAAAGCTCTAGACAAAGTCAATAGAAGAATACTAATGGAGCTTGACTGAACACGAAGGGTCGTTGCTGATTCCAGAAGACTGTCTAGCTGGGCGAGTCAGGAAAAGCACTTCTCGAGCGTCCGCATTGTCTTGTATGTCTCACGGTACTCTTCATTTAGCTCCTTTGCTCGATCTTTTATGACCTCTCCACTAAAGCTCACCACGTTGAACAAGACGAAGCGAATAGGCTTCTAGTCGTAGTCGAGCTTTCGTACCTTATCCTACGGTAGTCTTGATCTTTTTTGCGTGACCCTTTTTGACCTGTTCCTTACCGTGTCAGATCAGGAAGGAAAATGGAGATTTTACTCGCAAGCGAGCTTCGATATCTTACGGTATTCTCAACACGGTTTTTTTACTTGACTTTTTTTTAATCTATATTGAATTTTACCACGAAGCATTGATGAGAAGTATTGGACTTCCAGTCGAAAGTGAGCTTCGATATATTACGGTACTCTTCATCCAATTCTTGACTTGACCCTTTTAGACCGGTTTTCCAAATCTTGCCATACTACGTTGGAGAGGTCAATCGGATTTCCCATGCGAAAATGAGCTTCAACATATTACGGCACTCCGCAAGTGAATAAAAGCCAGGCTTGAAAGCGTGTGTTGTCTATCGGCTGTGATGAGAGTCCTTAGTGGTGGTCAGGGCGTGTCATAACCTTTACTTGTAGAAGCAATTGGTTGATGGCCTGGATACGTTGCTGAACGTCAATAGTATGGCCCAGCTTGATGTCAGCTGAGCATATGTTGAGGTACGCTTCAAGGGAGACTTTGTCCAATCGTGATACTGCCAAATTACATAGTTTCATGCACGAGGAGAAGTCAGGAGAAACGATCGAGTTTGGTGAAGATGTTGCGTTTGATTCTTCGATGCACGCCATACTTGCTTGGCCTCGCCCTAGCGATCCTATCTGTTTCTAATCTTTTGTTGTTGTAGACGTCTCGTGTCTCCTAATATGCGAGTAGATTGTTCTTTTTCGATAACCCGGTGATCATCACCCACGATCTATATATTGCAGAAAACGCCCTTGGTTGCATCCAACAAGTTCCCATCTCAATCCGTTGGTGCGTGCTTAAACAAGAACGACACACTCTCGCCATTATGCGTTCTCCGACACGCTTCAGCCAGCTGCAAAACAGTTAGCACATCCACTCTCACCCATGACAACACGCCGCAGACTCACCGTCGGGCTAACATCAATCGTCTCAATCTTCCTACACTTCGCCTTCTTCTCCTCATGCGGCACCGTATTTGTAACCACCAACCTATCCAGCTTACTCCCATTCAGCGCGTCAATCGCATTCCCGCTGAGAATCGCATGTGTCACGACAGCAATGGCGGCCTTCGCGCCATGCTCAATGACCACGTCGGCGGCTTTGCAGAGCGTGCCGCACGTGTCGGCCATGTCGTCGACTATGATGGCAATGCGGTCGCGCACGTCGCCGACGAGGACCATGCGGGAGACTTCGTTGGGGCGAGCGCGCTCTTTGTGGATGAGGGCGAAGGCGAGGTCGAGACCATCGGCTATGGATGTCGCTCTGCGGTGGTGGATGTTGGTTTAGTGTGACGTTTCTTCTGTTCTTCAATAAAGGCAGGACTGACCTCTTTGCACCTCCAGCATCCGGACTGACAATGACACATTGGCTCTTTACATCCGGGTAGTGGTCTTTGATCCATCGCAGCGTGCTAGGCTCAGCATAGAGATTATCCACGGGCACGTTGAAGAAGCCCTGGATCTGGCTGGCATGGAGATCCATTGTGATGACGTGATTACAGCCAGCTGTCTGCAGCATATTGGCCATAAGTCGTGCGGTTATGGGTGCTCTTGACTTGTCTTTCTTGTCTTGTCGTGCGTAGGGAAAGTTTGGGATGACGGCTGTGATGCGGCGCGCGGACGCGGTCTTGCAGGCGTTGATCATGATTAGGAGCTCCATGAGGCCATCGTTGATCTCGCCGGGTGCTGTGGATTGGAGGACGAATACTGTGTAGAGCAGACTAGGTAAGTTGGGGTTCAGGCAACGTCGGTGTGCGTGGGTCGAGACTCGAAGGGCAGCAATGGTAGCGTACCATCCTCATCTCTGACGGATTCTCCAATGGTAACAGAGGTCTCCTGGTTCGACGATTGCAGCACGAGGATCTTGGTCAATTCGATCCCGAGTCTGTGCAGATCAGAAATGTCAGTATTCGATTTACTCCATCTTCCCCCTAGCTCAATTCCGTTCCCTGATTCCCACGCCATTGGTGAGCCATTGCTTGTACACATCGTAAACGCAGGCGCGACGAATGCTCCCATTCTCTGCCCGCGGACCACGCCGGCAACCTTCCTGCCCGCAAGAATAAACAGGATGCATACCTCTCTGCAACCAGCTTCGCAAGCATGGGATGACTGTTGCCTGTAAGCAACTTGATAGAGTTCGACGCCATGGCTGTAGCCTGGCTTCTCGCTGCGTGAGCAAGAGGAAGAAGGTGGAAGTGCTTCTACAACTACAACTCCTACATTGTTAGCAAGAGAGCAAAAAACAAAGCGTTAACGCCGGTTGACGTTGATTATCAGCCTTATGGTGGGGTAGCCTTGAGAGGAGCACGAGATGCGGAATCAGACTCCGCAATTACTACAGTACTGAGACATTGGTGTCGACTATCAAGCAAGATGGACGGCATAGGCATAGGCATGGTGAATAGATGGAAAGCTACATTCTCGTTCTTCCCTATGATACACCTTGAACTATGTAGCAAGCCTTAGTGGCATGGGCCAGATGCGCAAAGAACCTGCACTTCTCCGCTAACACCTGATACCCAGCACCATCTTCGAGCTCTTCATTTTGATTACAAGCTGTGAGAAAAGTCAAGCAATAACGCCGGGTATATGCGCTCTCCTTCGCTGTCATGCGTCGCACCCGAAGCATCAAATAAACACCATGCACCGCTCGTGAATGCTATTAGAAACAAAGTCAGGTGGGCAAAGCTTTACTCAGGCAAAGCCAAAGTACTCCCCACCAGTCGTGATGGCCGTGTAAACGTTCTTCCGGAGGGCTTCGTAATTCTCGTACTCTGGAAGGTCGAGTTCTAGATTGAATGTTAGCAAATGTTGTGCAAATAATCACAAGGAGTTCTCAACTTACGATTGAAACATGTGTGTGAGCTTGGAAGACGATCCTTGTCACCATAGTCTTTGTGAATACTGAATCTGGTGTAGCCGTTCATTCCTTCAAGCTCTTTGAAGCCATTGAGAGGCACCTTTCCAGTACCTGTGATGAATTGTAGCAACTTCGCTTGCTCCTCCTTGTCAAAGGATCGTACAGCACGCCAGAACCATTGAATCTGTGGCGAACCATTATTGTAGTTGATGTAGTCCGTGTTGTTCTTCCAGTCGTCCACATCAATTTCAGGCATTCCGGAGATCAGGAGCTCCAGCTCGCCCTCATCGAAGATAGAGATGAGCTCAGCGGGGACAATGTCGTGGAAGCCTTGCAGGAAGTGCTGCAACTGCTCCGAAACTGAGCCAGTCAAGCGGTACTCCATGACCAAGCGCACGTACTCCTGCTTGTTGTCCTCAGTGACAGGAATGTTGCGGCCGTTCTCGATCAAGTCGATCACTTCAATGCTGCCGAAGTTGTCCTTTTCGACTGAGAAAGTCTCGGTGATGATATCGGTGATATCATTTTCAAGCATCCATCGAAGTGATTTGGTGTACTCCAAGTCAATAGTCTCCATGTCCTTCAAAGAGACAGACTTGCCAAGGATGCGCTTGTAAACAGCTCTGCTGAAGTGGCAATCCAAGACACGGTTCTCGTAGAGAGCCTTGCCGATGATTCTACCGATGAAGTGGAAGTACTTGAGATGATCCTCGTTGATACTGCTGAGCGGGTTTGGGTGAAACGTTGTGCGGTCAGCAGCAACGGGATTAAACAGTGCATTGTCGGCGTTGAACATCTGCCTGGCAAGTACTTGGAACCACTCTCGTGTGACACCACCTGCATCGACACCCTCCTCACCGTGAAAACGGATGTTGAGCTTGCCGTACTTGATCTCCTCGGGCTTCTTGAAGTACAAAGTTCGGTAGGAGTCACCGAAGACTTGAGGACGCCTGATATTGAGCGTGAGGGTCGAATGAGGTACAGCTCTCTGTTCCGCAGTACGGTAGTGCAGCTTCCGAGTGAAGAAGTTGCGCTTGTTGTCAAACTCTAGGACACCAGGATTCTTGACAAGAACAGAGAATGAGCCACTCATCAGCTTGGGGTTCTGGCGAACAAGGTCGTTCAGGATCTTCTTGTGGCGGTTCGTGAAGGTGAAGAAGACGTTCTTCATGGCCGGCTCCGGAGCGGGCGTTGTTGGTGCAGATCCCTTTGTGGTCAAAGGTCGGGCTTCTTTGAGTGTCAGTCCTTTGCAAACAACCATCAAGGACTCAATGAGTGGTAGAAGGATTGTGGCAACGTTCAAGAAGTAACGTTCAGCTTGCTGAGTAGCGGACAAGCATGCTGCTAGCTGCTGCCAAAGTGCCGTGAATGACGGATGTTCGTAGAGGCCTGCCAGGAGGTCTGCGCCAGCCTCGAGAGCACTGTCGGACTGTTTCTTGTTCTCAGCCGACTTGGGGTCGAAGAGATAGTCCAAGGCTGTGAGCACACGGTTCAGCTTCGCTTGGTCGGAACCTGCGGGAGAGAAGTTTGCAAGAGCTAGCGTCTGTGCTTCCATCTCATCTTCGGCACCTTTCAAAGTTTGGATGAGATTGCCGAGATCCTTCTGGATTGTCGTCGCAAGCTGATGCGCACGTTTGATGAGCTCCTGACCAAAAATGTGCCTCGCCTCTGGAATTGCAGACAGATTGTTAATAGCAGACAAAGTGTCTCGGAAAGTCTTGCCACCGCACTCACGAGCGGTAAGCACATTGATGATTGACCTCAGACTTTTCTCGGGAATCTCCGGAGCAGTAAGCTCCTTCTTCCTTTCCTCGGCCTTGGTGTTATCGGTTTGCACTTCATCCTGTGCTGTCACTGGCGCAGTATCGGCCACTGCTGCTGCTGGCTCTATGGTGCTTGACGATGCTTCAGCCGGCACGATATCCTTTGTGGGGTCTACCTTGTCCTTCTTCAGTAGAACAGTCAATGGCGTCGTGAGCATCTGCAGAAGTGATGTAAGCAGCTCTATCAAGTGAGGACTATCGACAATCGTGTCTCGGTCGAGAAGGGTCAGAAGCGAGTTCAGAGGATATCTTCCAGTCTTGTTGTCCTTAGCCTTGCCCTTTCCCTTGCTTTTGGCCTTCGCGCTGATTAGTGCCTCATGCTCTGTCAAGAAGAACTTCGGGATATGGGGAATTGAAGAAGTAAGGAAGATCAGCATGTGGAGACAGTGATCCATGACCGCAATCGGAGAAGTCTCGCTGGGGTCCAGGCTCGGCTTTGAGATCGTGCGCTTGACAGACTGAGGCGTCCTATTTACTGAGGCAGGTTGTGTCGCTTTTGTGGCAAGCTGGGTGTAAGCCCGCTCGACAGCGGCTACATCAGCGGTGCCGTCCTGGAGGATAGATAGCAAGCCACTGATGATTTCACCACGTGTCTGATGATTGCCACAAGCGTTTCTGAAGATCTCCATCAAGCTATGCCTGGAACTGCCGTGAGTCTTGACAAATAGAAGTCGCAACAATGTAGCAACTCCGGCCTTGTCGAGCATTTGGACAATGGGTCGTCGCGGTTTGGCCTCGAGTGCTTTGGAGGCAGCGGCACGGGATTGTCGACCAGATGCGCTTTCGATACCCATTGATGAGGCAAGAGCGGCCGCATTCATGCCCCGACGCCGATGATGGCCACCCAGGGCACGAGCCTCGGCTGCAACCTCGGGAGGCAGCAGGTCGAGGATATCGTCATCAGCTTCTGCCAGTAGGGACTGCCGCAGAACAGGATCATCAAGTGTGGCGATGAAGCTCGCAGGATCCATCTCTTCAGCACGAGCCTGCCCACCATTCGCAGCTGAAGCTCTGCGACGATTTTCTTCACGTTCGCGACGACGGTTCTCAGCAGCTTCTTGTTGCAGGACCTCTGCACGAATGTCCACAGGGAGAGCGTTGAGGAATTCCTGGTCGAACGTAGATTGAGCTTGTCCTGTCGCGGCTTGTTGTGATCGATGTTCTACAACCTGCTGCATGATGACATCTTCTCGCAGTTCCGCTGGAAGAGCGTCCAAGAATTCCAAGTCGATACCAAGATCCGTGATGTCGAGTGTACGACCACGTATGGTAGTCAAAACGCGTGGCACAGGCGCTGCCGGAGTAACCACTTGAGGCGGGACTTCAGCTCCTGACTGTTCAGAAGCTGGCTGAGTCACAACACCCTCCATTGCATCTGTAGTGTTGACACCAGATAAATCTGTACCTTCCACTTCTTCCATTTCCATGGCCTTCTGCTCCGCAAGTTCCTTGACAGCTTCTTCTTCCCGTTTTGCCTGCTCCAAGCGTTCTTGTTCAGCCTTTTCTTCCTCTTTGCGCGAACGCTCCCGTTCTTCTTCCCTCGCTTTCGCAGCCGCCGCGATCCGTGCCGTCTCTACTTCGATGGCTGGAGGTACGAGAAGTCGAAGGATCGCGTTGACTACGCGTGTTGCCTTGGCCGTCGCTTTTCCTGGGCCAGGACAGAGCATCACAGCCTCTTCGCGCCAACGAGTAATGGTCTCGGATAAGTCAAAGTCCACTGCTGATGCCGGATCAATCCGGGAGAATCTACTCGTGTATGGTCGTGGTGTAATCTGCCATGGACCTCCGCTTCCTGTATCATGTGGACCGGCCCCAGGCATGGTGACGTGAATATGCGTCGGATGACCGTGATGGCCATGACCGAATTGCGTGTTTGCGTGTCGACGAATAGTCGGGAGTAAACCGCCACCAACACCAGATCCCATGGCACGAAGCAGATCGTCAAGACCCGAAATCGATTGATCTGTCCGTGTGAGTGAATGTAGAAGCGCGCTGATATCGTGCTGTGCGCCAGGGCCACCAGGAGCAGGCAGAACCATCTCGATTGCGCCTTGTAAAGACCCGGGTAATGGCGGACGAGCTGGCCGATCTTGGCGAGCTCGCGCAGGCTCATCGTCATTAGACTGCCGTGTGCGGTCCAGTAGAGGATTGATGGATTCTTCGGCACCGGGCATGCGCCCAGCAGGTCGATGCGAGCGGTATCCACCAATGAAATTGTCTCCGCGGCTGCTGAAGGGTAAATAACCAAGAGGTCCGCCATTTCGAGCCATGCCACGAGCAGCGGCGAAGGCGGGCATGCCTGTCGGCACGAAACCAATGTCTTCATCCTCCATCTCAAACTCGCCCATACCGCCGTTGAGGTAAGCTTCGTCTTCATCATAATCGTCTTCATCGTCTTCACCCTCTTCGCCATCATCCTCATCACTGAGCTGACCTTCCTCAACTTCCATCTCTCCCTGTGCATCAGCCAAATCAGGATCCCTCAAGGTGGGAAGGACATATGAAGCGAGCTCATTTTCAGACTCGTCTTCATCGCCACCCGGACGACCGCCCAATTCGATGACTTCCTCGGCATCGGCAGCGACCGCAAAGCCCATGCCATCATGCATGCCTTCTCCGTCTTCGCCTTCATCCTCCCAACCTTCGTCATCCTCATCATCATCGCCGCTCTCCCCGTCTAGGACGTCAGCTAAGCCCTCGAGAATCTCCTGGCGTGCATCGTCATCGGGATCATCGTCGTCCTCTCCGTCGTCATCTTCGTCATCATCATTACTGTCCTCCTCCATCTCATCTCCGTCGTCGTCGCCGTCCATATCGACTTCGATATGCATACCCATGTCGCCAGGTAGCCCTTCGATAGGTCCAATACCGTTCATCTCTTCGTCTTCGTCGCTGACGACATCGTCGTCGTTTGGCTCTTCTTCGTCGTAGTCCATATCGTCTGCATACTGGCCGCCATACATTTCATCATCTTCGTCCTCGCCATCTTCATCCTCGTCCTCCTCATCTGATTCTTCTTCATCTTCCCGCCCTGGTTCGAACATACCCAAGGTCGAGTTCCGATAGAAGTCTGGAGTCTCCTCACGGTCCACGTTGATCTCTGATGTTGAGCTTGCAGAAGAGATTGCATCGTCATCATCAGTGGTTACGGCCGAGGTCGACGAATCAGAAGAAGCACTAAGCTCGATCGCGGTATGTGTCAGAAGTCTGAGTGGTCGAAGAACATACTTGACGACACGTTTGGCACCAGGAAGGGTCAAGTCGAGGTCAGCAACAGAGCTTGTCAGAGCGCTGATGAAATGCTTTTCGAACATCATCTTTGCGGTGAGTTTTTGACTTGGAATGAGACTGGTCGAATCAGTGTCGTTTCTGCGATACTCGACTGGGACAGCAGGACGGCCCGCAAGCATGCGATCGAATAGATCAGCCAATGCCAGCAACTTAGATCCCTTGATTTCAAACAAATCGGAAGAGGTGTTTGCGTCCTTGAAAGCTTTTAGTGCATGTTCCAGTACGAAGCGTTTCACAAAGAAGAGCTCGGGCTCCTCTACTTCATTCAATGTGTCCAACTTCTTTTGAGACTTCTCGGCAGTCCTCGAACATAGAGCTACGATGACACTGATTGCCCATGAGGAAACACAGCTCTTCTTCCGGCCGGCAGTGTCTTCTGGATGCTGGACACTTTGTGTCGGAAGTAAAGTATTGAGCAAGTAGTTCAATACACCAGATCGCGGCTTCGAAGGTGTTGTCGGTTGCGAGTCTGTTTTGCGGGAGAAGTTGATGAACTCAACCTTGGTTCTAGTGTAAGAAGCGAGCAATTCAGTAAGACACTGCAGTATGAAGCAGCGATACACGAAGATCGGATGTTCCTCTATCTTGAACTCTTGCTTAGAATCAGTCTTCTTGTCTTCCGGCTTGGGATCTTGCGCCACGGAGGTAACGGAAGCTGAGTCATCGGACATCTCAATATCTTGTCCCAGCTCGCGATTAGCAGTCTGTGGTGGTGTTGAAGTCACCTCCTTATCGTCAACATCCTTGTATGACATCAGCTCCGACAACAAGTACTGTATGACCCCATCAGGATGTTCCACTGAAGGTGTCTTCAGCTCGACGCCAGCCTTCTTACCATCTGCAGGTCCCTCGATGGAGAGTGCTGCGTGCTCAGGAGGAGAGGTAGGCGTTGGTTTTGTTGCGTCATCAGCAGTCTCAACCTTCTCAGGCGACTTCAAAGCAAGACTCTGAGGAGTCTGGTTGCGGTCATACTTGGGTATTTCTAGTAGTTCGTTTGTCACTTCGACGAAGATTTCTGGTGCCCTAAGTACGAGGTGAGATGCAGTTTGAAGGTAGACAGTAGTATCGATCCTGGCTGGCTTTTCGAAAATTGCCTTGATCTCGGTCCGTATGTATTGTCGAATGGTTTCCTCATCTTCCACGACGTGTCGCAATATAATCATGACAGTACTACGAAAGTGCTTGTCCATGCCGATAGAGAGCTGCTTGAGCATGACAAAGAACCGCTGCATGTTCTTCTTCTGGCCAAGCTTCTGCGCCAGCTGACGATCGCGAGTCAAAAGAGCCAAGATACGGCAGAAGGCGATGCCCACATCAACATCCTTGCCAACTCGTGGGAGAAGGTCAATGACGCGCGAGAACAGAGTTTCCTTGTCTTCTTTTGACACTATGGTCTCAACTATTGCTGGTGGCGGTCCTTCTGGCATAGCATCAAGAGACGATGTGGGCCAAGAGATCTGCTTTGGTGAGACGTCCTCCTCCAGCAGGCCTTCCAAGATCAGTAAGATACGCGCAAGCCAAGGTGCAACCTCGTCGAGAGGCTGGGGCCCTTGAGGGACAGTGAGAAAACCAAGCAGAACCGAGAAATTGTCTTGCAGTTCTTCTAGGGCCGCCTCGAAGAATTTCGGGTGGTCTGGAATGAATTTCTCCTTCATGGTGATAATACCAAGCAAGTGCGCATATCTGGCGATCTTCCTAGCATTTTGCGATAATTCACCATCAACGCCTTGGAATGAGATTAGAGATTGGAGCAGAGTAGTTGTGATGTCTTGTCGAAGTTCAGGCGCCTTGACACAGCTGGCGGCAATGACGTCTGCCATCTCGAACGTGACATTGTCAAAAGCATCCAGGATCGCGACACAGTGATCAACCAGGTCGGTTCGAAGCTCGTTTCGTAGTTCGTCCAAGTCCTCAACGGTCACAGTTGGAGAGCCTTCGTTGCTTTTCGGAAGTGACGAGACCATCTCGTCCTCGCCCGACTGTGGTTGAGCGATTGCCGAAGGCGCGGCAGTCTCTCGCAGTACCGCCGCTGCCGCTTCTCCCAAAGGTCCTTCCAGACTAAAAGGTGGTGCTGCAGGAACGTCTTCCGCAGCTGGGGTGGCGTTCGTGCCGCTCAAGTTGGAGTCTTGCTCTGGCCTGACTGACGTCCGTAAGATAGAGTTGGTCTCATATCCGGGGATTGGGTGCCGTGGCATGAGCGGGAAACGTCTGTATTGCAGGCAATATTCGAGTGCGTTTGCTTGATTGTCGTTGCATCGATACAAGGCTTCTCGTCCAAGATCCGGCAAGTAACCTCGTTCGGTGAGCCTGTCCAATTCTGCCTGATTGCGAGGTGACCAGCTACGTCTCGTTATTTCAGGCTTCTTGGGCGCTGGATGACTGCGTTTTTGGATTGCGGCATTCTCGGATCGTGCGTCCAAGACTTCCTTGATGATGCTGGCCAAACTCCTGATCACCTTCCCAGGTAGCCGTTCAATATCGTCCGCACTCCAGATCGGTAAGACTGCCCGCATGACCTGCATACGCACTTCGACGAGGAGCTGCATTGGTGAGAATTGATAAGCAGCTTCACGCTCTCTCTCGCCTCGCTGTGTGAGCAGACCAGATTGTGTAGACGTAGGTATGGTCTTGCTGTCAACGATACACGCAAAAAAGGACAAGATATCGTCCAGGGTCGTCGCAGCTACAGGTCTTCGATGGTCGTCAATGGGCAGTTTGAGGTGAAGAGCTTTCACTGAAAGCGCCAAGCGACCAAGGATCTCCAGGCCGCCTCTCTCCTTGAAAGGGCGGACGATCAAAGTCAGAGCCTCTAAGCCTTTTCGCTCGGCGTCAAACTTGGCGTCGGTCAAGGTATGCTGGAGGCGGCCTACCGCAGCGTTCAATGCGCCCAAGTAAGGTTTCTCATCGTGCTTGTCGAGGAACAGAGTGAGCTGGTCCACTAGAGCTTTCGCGATATGGTCCGCTACCATAAGCATGTTCTGCTTATTGTATTCACCACTGGGAATGCGACGCGACAGTAGCGCTTTCCCAAAGCCACCAAATACTCGCATGATGATAACAGATGTCTCATTCATTACATGGCGAACTTGACGATAGTTGAATTCTTCGAGAGTGGCAAGGGGAATGGCGCCAGAAGCCGCGTCATGACTGTTCACGAGCTTGATCCGCTCGGACGGCTTTGACTCCCAAAGGCGCAGCGTGCTTTCAGTAGAGCTCGTGTCAGTTGTGATTGAGGTCAGATCATTATTTCCGCTTGACACATCGGTCGATCGTTTTATCCATAGCATCTCCGTCTGAATACGATCAATGTCACATCTGACCTGGAGCTTCCCTAATGAGGTGAGAATCCTAACATACATGTCCATCAAGTTCATGGAAGTCAGCAGAACTGTTGTGCTCGATCGGGTACCTTGCGCCGCCAAGCACTTGGTCAATATGCTGCATGTCATCTGAATGGCCTGTAGCGCGACCAACAAACGACTACCTTTGAAACTTTGAGCTGTTGGGACTGGTGTATCCTTGAGAAAGAAGAAGTTTGCGAAAACGGCACTGTCTTTGTCGTGGGCAATGAATGGTGCGAGGTCGTTGAGATATATCAGCATGTAATCGAGCATAAAAGGTAGGACCAGATGCGGCTTGGCATCGACAAGCAGCTGTACCACGCGCACTAACCTATTGCTGCTGAGCTGGGTGTTCAGGAGTAATGGCAGCGAAGGAGCGAACAGGATGTTGAGAACATCGGCTGTGCCACCCGCGTGTGCAAAAGTGGCAACATGTTGCGTATTGCCGAAGAATCCGAGCAGAAACTTTGAGAAGACCGCGACATATTCTGCACTCGTGGGCACAGAAAGGTACTTCTTGATCTCTGGACTAGTTCGGTTTGCAGATGACGTTTCTCCTGTCATTACAATATCATCACTCTGCGAGCTCCGCCACGCTTCCGTGCTTCGAAGTACAGCCATATTGTCTGGGTCGTTCAGAGACATGATCTTGACACTGAATCCTTCGTCGCAGACTGGTCGACCTTGCTCGTCCAAATGACATAGTCTGGGACCATGGTTCTGTTTCATGTACTTCCCTCTGACGATACGGTTCAGATCAGCGGCAGTCCTACAGGCGAGGGACACGAGTTCGGCTTTGAGCTCAGGATGGTGTCGTGCAAGCTCGTCCATATCGCGGCCCAGGGTTTCCACCTCGGTGCCAGTAGTCTGGGCAAGTGCTTTGACATGCGCAGGTGAAAGCAGCGTCCTATAGAACATGGCCAGGGCGTGAGTCGATTCGAGCTGCTGAATACCTGCCTCGTTCAAGCAGATGGCGGAAAACGCTTGCGGAACGGCTGCGATGCATTCGACACTGGGAAGAACGCCTTTCTGGTAGGTAGTCACTGATCCAAGACCGGTACTGTTCTCATCAGGCGCAACGATGCCATTCTCGTCTATGTCAATCAGAGTAGTGGTTGAGACGTCCTCATCAATAAATGGCGAATCTATTACCCGCTGAGTGATCGTCTCAAGAAACGTCTTGACCAAGCCTGACTCGGCAATGGCAGCATAGCTCGTCGGCTCATTGTGGATAAAGCTGCCGAACACATTCACAGCTGCGCTCCATACATTGGTACCGAAGACGGTGGGCTTGCTGATGATGGTCCGCAGGCCACCCAGAAGCTGGGATGATTCAATGAGATTTCGAAGCATGCGGTCGGTCGCCCCACCACTGAAACCCATGCTATGATTCAGAAACTTCACCAAGGCACGTAGTGTCTGTTGTTGGTTGAACGGAACTTCGTAGTCGGTCATGGCAGTCTTGTACTCGCTTGGCATCCCTTTACCTTGCTCAATCAAAGCCAAAGCTGTTGTAACTTCGTAGTCCAGGAGTGCGGCCAGCTCATCGAGACCTTTGGCATTAACAAACTCATTAAATGCATTCTGCGTGTTGTACGTCCAAACGTCGATGAAGTTAAGAACTGTCGGATGATCTTCTTCAGCTCTAGCAGATCGCCGCGAGACTGCTTTCGTGAGGATCTCTATCAAGCCAGCCGATAGGAACCCGTCTCCTCCACGTGGACTTGACTTTGGCAGAGTATGCAGCAGAGTAGCTAGAGCCCTTCGCCACTCTCGATCCTCCACCTCGTCCGTCATCTCTTCAGCAGGTGCGGCATCGTTGAGCGCTCTACGCACGATGTAGGTGAAAGTACCATGACTCGCATTGATGCTCAAAGCCATACCCACCTCAAGCACTTTGTTCTTGTGATTGCAGAGTGCGTCCAGCGTTTCCAATGCCACCGCCTGGACGGCTTTGGAGATGTCTCCCAATCCTTTCCCTGGTGGGTGAATGACGTTGCAGAGCTGAGTTGGCATCTGGTGTCGCCGTGAAATCTCATTCTCCTGGGCAAGTACTTTCTGATCCAGTTGTGATTCTGGGTAGATGTGCGACAGATTCGCAATGGCCAACATTCGAATCCTTGTAATGGCTGTACGTGATTCTGCTGTTGCGGCTAGAGCTCGAGCCACCCGTAACCTGTGTAGAAACTCGTAGCAGCGTTCCTTGGGGACTTTTGAGATCTTCCCTTGAATGATCTCCGGCAAAGACGACTCCATCAGCTCAGGATACTTGATGTGCAATACGGAATCGTCTGTGTCTTCTTCCATATCATCATCGGCCAACGTCCTGACTGTCTTCCCCAGGTTCGACCTTCCTGCCGGAGTCGGAGTCGCTGGCGATTGGAACAAGGTTGTTGTTGCATCCGTGGACCGATCTTTCAATTGTCCTGCCGTGTCCTTCTCGCGTATGTCCATCTTAACTTCGCCCCACTGCTGCCATGGGATGTTGCGTCCTGGGTTGTCTTGCAGCGTCACCAGCAGTTCCATCTCAATGACTCTTGTTTCCTTTGTCCCAGGGAGGTCTAGTTGAGATTGGAGAGGATCGATAGGAAATGGCCTTGCTAATTGCTCCACTTTGGCGAGATCAAATTTGTAATGTGTGGCTAGCAGACCTTGATGAACGTGCTGCAGGTACGGAGCACCAATGCGGAGGCGCGATGCGGAATATCTTTGAGCACATCGGAGACCTAGTCGCAACGTGGCTTCGAGCAGGGATAAAGATGTGGTGTTCAGCAGGTGACTCAAGCAGTTTGTGCTTGCATACAAGCTTCTATTGCCACAATTTTCGAAGACGAGTTTTGAGAATCTCAGGATAGACTCCACCAGCTCACGATCTCCTTCTGAGCTGAAGCCGCACTCCTTGAATTGGTGTATGGTCGCACCCGTCCTGGCTCCTTCCTTGATTGCGTCCTTATCGCCATCTTGCAGAAGTTGACAGGTAAATGCCGTGGTCTGCAGGCCTGTGTCGAGGTTGTATTGAGTGGAGAAACGTTCAAGGATGGCGTCGAAGCGGTTGAGTGCATCGATCCAGTGGTAGATGTCACCTCGTGGGAAAGGCCATCCTTTAGGGAAACTCTCGAGATGCTTTGGGAGCAAATGTAGTGGAAGTGAAGTGGTGGTGTTGATGAAGTCTGCTATAGCAGGTGACTATGTGAAATTGAGTGTTAGCCACGCCTGACGTGAATCACCGACAAAGTGTGCTTTACCAAGGTAGCTTCATGCTTCTCTGTCGCCTTCTTCTCGATCTTCCCCATGCTGCCAGCGGCAAGCCTGATCGTTGATTACGCCAGTCCTGCTCTAGTGATGGTATCCCTTGGTAGAGACTTTCTTGACCTGATCCCAGTTGTGTTATTCAGGCCAACAGTGACCTTCGCTTGTCGAATCGTATTTGAAATCAGACGAGGTCACAAGAGCGAGGCCAGAGCAGAGCCGGAATTGACGGAAGATCGTTTCTAAGAGAGTGTCACGGCTCCTGGAGACTGAGCTTGATATAGGCGCCTGGGAGATGTAGGTGTGGTTCGACTGCAGATTTGGACACGAACGACGGTGCAGGTCGTCGTTCCTCAAGTGGGTGAGTTGCGAATCTTTCAGAGGACTCAAGAGAGACTGATATGTTGGTAATTGTACAATGTCTAGAAGATGATTGTAGACAAGCGCATGTGACAGTTGAAGTTGTCGTGACTCAGGGCGTCATTCCAATATCAAGGACAATAAGATATGGTCTCAATATGTACGACGCTCCTCATATAATATACAGTTAACTGATCGCTTCGAGCTAAGTTTCGACAAGTGTCAACATCCTGGCATTGGTGCAAGATTGTGCTTTATTATGGATTACGATTTACTATCTAATATACATCTGAAAGGAAACGAAGCGACTGCACGCCCATCCTCTATCTTTCTGCTAACATCCTTGCCATCATGTATGTGCATAAGTCGTGAAAGCCAAACGCCTCGCTTAACCATCAAGGGAATCCGAAGATCGTTCCCCGTACCCAATGTGCATCGACAATATCCATTTCCTTCTCACTGTGCAAGAATCACTGCAACAATCAAGCCGAACGCGCTCATAATAGATCCTGCTCCAAGACGTGACGATCCACTCTTCGCGAAAGCCCCTTCTGTTGCGACTGGAGCTGGCGTCAAGATCGCGCTCTTGACACCAGTCGTCGAAACTGTTCTCATGGATGTGGCTGCTGCTGCCAACGTGCTCGATGCGGTCGTCGTGACTGTGCTCTTGTCTGTGACTTCTCCGCCAGACGTGCTTGATGCTGGACTAGTTTGTGTGCCTTGTGAGTTTGCCGAGTTTGTTCCTGCCAACGTGTTGCCTGAAGAGCTGGATGGACTTGCAGAGCTAGTAGTAGAGCTGGCATCACCTCCGACAATGACTCCGCTTCCTGTTGTGATACTTGAGACTGAAGTTGACGTGACTAGTGTTGTCGTTGTTGTCGGAGAAGAGCTCCCAGATGGTGTCGACGAGATCCCGATGAGAGTATCGGTCAGAACGGTAGTCGAGGCTGGTGGCGACATATCGCTGCTCGGCAATGTCGATGTGAAGATCTGCGTAGCGGTTTCAAGAGTGGTAGATGTTCCTTGTAGACCAATCGGCACAACTGCTGTACTTGTTGCCGTATTCGATGCTGTAGCAGAATTGGCATTTGTCGTGTCTGAAGATATTGTGACTGTCGGCACTGAGACTGTAGCGACAGGGGTGACGCCTGCGGCAGTCGATATGTGAGAAATCGCTGTCAGTGCAGTGACATTAACTGTCGTGTCGTATGATATTGATGCCATGACGCCAGAGCCAGAGCTAGCGACTGCTGTAGCGCTATTGATAGCAGTGGAGCATGTACTCCCAAAGGTGCAAATGGCGCTTGAAAGAACAGAGACGGCGTTCGTGGTCATAGTAATCGTCACGGTCTGTGCTGAGGCAGCTCCAAAGAATATAGACGAGATTGACGCTGCTGAGGATTGCTGTACGCTGCTTGTGAGCGAGATATAGGTCCAACTCGATGCTTCAGATCCAGCCAGAAATGTAGCTGTGACCGCGTCTTGTGATGAAAGAGTGAGAGTTGTCTCGAATGCTCCAGGTATCGGTACTATTGGAATGTTTGACGCGGCAGTGGTCGTAATGTACGATGTGCTAATATCTGCAAACACTCCGTCAGTACTGCGCACAGAAGATCAACTATAGCTACGAGCTCACAATCAAATGCACTGATCGTCGCAGGATTGACAACGACAGTGCTTTGCGCGCAAATGACACCAAGAACTGCTAACATTACAGCCCAAAAGCAGCAAAACGAATGCGACATCCCAAGTAGGAAAAGAACGACAAGCCAAAATTGACAAAAGTAAGAGAGTGAGTTTATCGCGACATACTTATCTGATTCCCGCTATGCAGCTGGGGGGGCTGATCACAAGCAAAGCGCAGTGAAAGTCGTCGCGCGAAGTCGTCGAGGTGTGAGGTGTGTTGGGGGTTGTCTCGGAGCACGAGCTGGCAGGCGCGTAGCAGACTCCTGTGTGCCTAAGTACGACGGAAGTTACGTTTCAGGAAGAGGTCGGTACGCGCCACCAGCGTTGAGTGAAATGGCGTTAGTGAGTGAAATGGCGTTAGGGGAGGAGAGATGTTAGCAGCGTGGAGGCTGGAGGGCAAAGTTAAGATGTATAGTTCCAACTGTCCAGCCGTCCAGCCGCGTGACAAGAAACTTGGTTGGCTTCTGCGGCGTGACGCAAAGTGTTTCATTGGCGGGACAACGAGCCCACTTCCCCGCCTCGCTTGGATATCCCGCCTTCTAGCGCCGGTGACGTCAGCCATTTTTTGTGTGTTTCGCAGCGAGGACGTATATCACGTTATACATAGAAGAGTCGATCAGACAGCAGTTGGACAACTCAAGTGGTGTCCGCATCGTGGACTAGGTGTATAATTTTGGTGTTTCATCAGGAGACTGGGTTTAAGCATGAGGAAAAGGAAATAGACATACCTCCTCGGTACTCCTCAGTACAGTTAAATGAACAAAGCCGTGAGCAATATGGACCACGGCAATCTCTCAGTCGTACTGTCGCTGCCACATGGGAAGGTACATTTGCGCTTCATTGTTCAGTTCGTCGCTTCTTGAAGAAGCTCTCGAGGGATGATTGTGATGCGTCACTCTTGGAGCTACCAACACCTCCACCGGTCCGCTTCAAGCCTTTCAGGTGCTCTTTGCCATTGATAGCTCGGACGTGAATGCTGAAAGACGGCCAATGAGGGACTTTGTCGCTTTCTGCGGCGACTACTGACTTGACACTATCCTCAACTCCAGTAGTCGGTGTCTCGTCTTGCTTCTGGAAATCATCAACAGTCTCTTCACTCGTGCTTGTCGGCTGCCCAGTGCTGATCTTGGTGAGGTAAAGATGTAGATAGCCAGTATTGGAGAATCCACCTAGATGCTCCAGTGCTATAGGCTTCTCAAGCTCAGCAGCGAGTGTAATAGTATGAGGCTTCTGGCGTCGAAGTATAGCCTTCCACAGCGACGAGAGCAGGATGCCATGCGATACGATGAGGATTGTGTATTCGTGGTCAGAAGGGGCGGCTTGCAAGACTGGCATCAAGTGCTGGTCAAGAAATGAGTCCGCCCGCTTCGCCATTGACTCTTTCGTCTCGATATCCCGGAATCCCTCCTCATCTTTGTGCTCTTCGCGATGTGTCTCTTTGCCAGTCTTTCCAGAGTCCACCGATCGAGCGTAGAACGGCTTCAGCTCATAGAACCCGAAATCTTGCTCGCGCAGGTTGGAGTCGAGTATAATTTCAGGCGCATCCTCTCCAGTAGCTTGACCGGCGCGGATGTTCTCGGCAGTCTTGCGAGCACGACTCAGATCCGAGGAATAAAAGTGTGTGAAGACAACATCTTGCTTCGCGAAGTGCCGTCCGAGGCGGAGGCCTTGCTCAACACCGTGATTTGTCAGTGGAGAATCGGTGGTGCCAGCATACACGCCCGCAATGTTGTGGACTGTTTCGCCATGTCTGACCAGGTATATCGTGTGATGCTGCGACTGGGCAATATTCATTGATGGGCATTAGGTTGATTTCCCGGGAAAGTGATATCATTGTGCTCGAACCGGGTAGGCGAATGAAACTGCATGTACTTCGTGACGAGTTCACGGACTATCTCTCCTCTTGTTGTTGCAGACACATAGACCTTGACCGTCCGTCCTCAGTGGTAGCGATGCAGTAAGCCGTCCGTAGAGAAGCATCCGTCAGGAAGTACTTTATCTAATACCGGCTTACTTCTGGAGGCGCACCGAGTAAGAGCTTACGAGAACATCACAAGAATACACTTCAGCACACCATGAGCGCCTCAGATGAAGCCCCGTCACTCATTCTCCCACTCCTTCGATGTTGCAGCATAACATACTCTATAGCGTCCACGTAAAGAATTATCGCGCCAGACTGTGGCAGCGTGTGCCTGGAGTAAACCAGAGGATTATGGTAGGCTTGCTGTTTGGCACAAACCTGGGCCTTTAAGACGTGCAGGATGTGCAAGAGGTGCAGGAGTATGAGTGCCCCCATAGCTGCTGTGGTTTGTGATTTTTGTGACCAAGCAATTTTCACTTCCTTCGCTCTGATTATTTCACATCAATTTACACCATCAGCATGTTTCCTAACGGCAGTCCCGCTCAAATAAATATTCGATCTCTTGACGAACCCGTTCAGTTCCCATACTGTTGGTCGATCACTTCACTTGCACGCGCATTGAGATTGATGCCTTTTGCTTTCATTTTCTCTCCACCTTCCGTCTTCCACTCCCCCAACACAAACTCTTTCCTGCTACATCATCACACAGGAGACGAAAGTGTTCAGCAGACCGACCTAAGTCATCCCGCCCATGGGACTCGTGGCTTTCTTTTCGACTCCGTAGCATTCAATTGGTCTTAAGCATCCACAAGAACACTACATCGCGAAGAATAGGTTAAGAGTAGGTCAAAAGTAGGCTGAGAGTGAGATGAGAGTAACTCTAGAGTAGCCTCAGACCTTTCGTCTATGGTCCCTCGTCACCACACAACACTCCAGCATCTGCTTGTTCGTTTCGATCGCATCCACGACATCGTCGCGCGCAGTCGCGATTCAGGCTTACTCGTCGGACTGGTCCAACCCCTCACGAACAGACCACTTGTCAAGCTCAGACGATGTCGCAAAGCAACACGCAAGATTCCGGCGAGGAATCCGATGATGCTATGGCCGGTCACGACGACGACGCAAGCTACGGACCCCAACAGCCAGAATCGAACCTGGCTGACGCATCATCCTTGACCGGCGTCACATTCGCGCGTTCATTCACTCCCATCTCGGAGGATGAAGAAGAAGTAGAATACGCAAGAGAAGCACGAGAGACACGTCTTGCTGCAAGGAAAGCTTTAGGCATATTTGGCGGCTGGCTTGACAACGACAAGAGCGGTGACTATGATCCGGAAGAGAAAAGAATCCGCGTGCGAGCACAACCACAACGACGCAAGCGTACTTTCACTGAGATCGATCATAATTCGACAGACCTACCGACAGCCAGGCAGAAGCCACATAGTGTTCTAGCCGCACGTCAACGTGGCATTGGCTTTGACTTTACCCTCAAACCACACGGTCTTCGAGCTATCTTACTTTGTGATGCCATGCGAGATTATTGGCCTGACCAGAATCCCTGGAACTTCTTGAGGGATGAGGCAGTGGTCGTCGACACTGATGATGAAGCCACCTATCAATTGCGAAGTCGAAGATCAGACAAGCGTACCATCACCGAGCAGAGTGGTTCGCAAGCGGAAGCGGAAGCTATCGACCTCAAAGGTCATCCTGATGCACGTGGTTGTAAGAGTTGTCTCAGATTGCATGATCGGTGCTCGTTGCTTGAGCCAGGAGCCACGTACCCTTGTGAAGCATGCATAGAAGAGGACATCGACTGCGAGCTCAACACCGAGCCGATATGCAAACAAGCCTGCGAGCTTTGCAAGAAAAGAGGACGAGACTGCTCTTATACCGACAAAGAGTCAGATCACTCAAAGCCTTGTGCAGGATGCAGTCAAGATGGCCTCCCTTGTCTTGCAGGACCGGCTCCAAATTATACTAGAACTCGGATGACTAACGATGGCAAGCCAAGCACGAAGCCGCTTGTCGTCGTCCAGCCTGAACGTACAGCAGCACCTGCAGAACCAGCGAGCAGCCGATATCTAAAATGCACGGCATGTACACTTGCGAAGCGAAGATGTTCGCTAAACAAACGCAAGCCACAACTCCCATGCAAGCCCTGCCTCGCTTCGAAAGAGCACTGTTCGCTCGACGAGCCCAAGAAGGAGCCTCCAGCAGGGCCATCTAAACCAGCACCACCACAACCCAAAATCATCCCCCGGGTTCTCCTCACTCCGATCAAACCTCCTCCACCCTCCACTCCCACCACAACCTCCACCATAACCACCACAACCACCCGGCTCGCCCACCCAATCCACTTCAACCACCGCTCCAGCTCCAGCTCCAGCGCCATCTCCAGGTCCCTCCCCAATCCCTGCTTCCTCTGCCGTCTACCTCTCCACGGTCTCTTCGGCTGGGGCGCCCTCAAATCCGCCCGCGTCTCCGTCTGGCCCGACAATCAAGCCTGCACCGAAATAAGCTCCGGCCACGTCGCCGACTTGATGCCCAAACCGACGCTCGTCTGCGAAGGATGCACCATGGCGCGTCTGCTCGTCTGTTCCTGCGCAGAGCACAGCTTGAGGCAGATCGCAGTATTGCCGGAGCAGGAGAAGGACAAGGCGTTCTGGGACGTCAACACGAGCGTCGCCCGCCTCGCGTCTAGCCTGCCAGGAACGGAACAAAGGTTGAAGGAGGCGGCAAGGTGGTGCGTCTTGTGTCCAGCGCTGGCGAGGTTCGAGTGCAGCACCGCGCCCGAGATGCCCTTGGAGCGGCTGACGGAGGCGCAAAGGCCGATGCTGCCGAAGGAGGGCTGCGGACTCAGGCTGTGCGGCAATTGCAAAGTGCTGTTTGAAGTGCATAGAGGGAGGTTGGAGCGCATGGTCGTGGCGATAGGGAAGGCGGTGCAGGGTGTGGGGATGAGGG